>ERZ778018.1997-NODE-1997-length-14310-cov-4.833181_pt1 | contig 14310 bp, 16 predicted proteins | sample MGYA00375748_ERZ778018 | MGnify/ENA primary metagenome ERZ778018 (study PRJEB29350, sample SAMN05509839) | bioreactor metagenome | biome: bioreactor; material: wastewater | place: South Africa: University of Cape Town | collected 2014-04-22 ... | reverse complement strand
GGCATACGAGATTACAAGGTGACTGGAGTTCAGACGTGTGCTCTTCCGATCTACGATCGCGCTCCGGTCTATTGCGCCTTGCACAACGCGCCGACATCAGGCACAATTAGTGAACAAAGTACCACAGTGGCATCGAGAGCCGCGAATCCGGCGAGGGCTGCAGGTGATCACGCAAATCCGAGGCGTTCTCCGGTCGGTGACTGACGAAGCGCTGACCCTGGCGGTCGAGCCGTTCGAGCTCGAGGTCCTGATCCCCGAGCACACGCGCAGGCAGCTCCAGGGGAAGGTGGGGGAGCCGGTCGTCTTGCACACGACGTTCTACATCGAGGGCCAGGCGATGGGGGGCAAGATGGTCCCGCGGCTGATCGGCTTCCTCTCGCCGGTCGACCGCGAGTTCTTCGAGACCTTCTGCTCGGTGGACGGCGTCGGGGTCCGCAAGGCGCTTCGGGCGATGGTCCGGCCGGTCCGCGAGCTGGCCCGGACGATCCAGGAGCAAGACGTGAAGGTGCTGGCCACGTTCCCCGGCATCGGCGAGGCGATGGCCGAACGGATCGTCGCCAAGCTGCGCCGCAAAGTCGGCATATTCGCCCTGATCGTCACGCCCGACGGCGCGGCGCCTTCGGCGCAGGCCAACGGCGAGGTCGAGAACGCCGAGCCCGACGTCGTCCGCGACGCCTTCGCGGCGCTCTTGTCGGTGGGGCATAGTGAGATCGATGCGCGCGCCGCGCTCGACCGCGTCCTTTCGGGCAAGAAGAAGTTCAAGTCGGTGGCCGATCTGATCGAAGCCATCTACCAGCAGAGCAAGCCGTGACCGGATGCACGCCTCGCCGGACCAACCAGCGATAAGGATGAAACCATGGCGCGCGAAGTGAAGATCAAGAGCAAGCCCGACGACGACGACCGAGCCCCGAGGAACCAGGCCGCCGAGGCCCCCGAAGCTTTGGGCCGGCCCAAGGCCGAGGCCGGCGACGACAAGCTGCGCCCCCAACGCCTGGGCGAGATCGTCGGCCAGCGCGCCGTCGCCGAGCGGCTGTCGATCGCCCTGTCCGCCGCCCGCAAGCGCAACGAGCCGCTGCCGCACATCCTCTTCGACGGCCCTCCCGGCCTGGGCAAGACGACGTTCGCGAGCGTGCTCCACAACGAGTTGGGCGTCGAGCTCAACCTGACCAGCGGCGCCTCGCTCGACAAGAAGATGGACGTGATGCCGTACCTGACCAACGCGTCGGAGGGCTCGATCCTCTTCATCGACGAGATCCACCGCCTTCCCCGGGCCGTCGAGGAGTTCATCTACCCGGTCATGGAAGACTTCCGGGTCGACGTGGTGCTCGGCGAGGGGATGTCGGCGCGGACGATCAATCTGCCGCTCAAGAAGTTCACGATCATCGGGGCGACGACCCGCAGCGGCATGCTCTCGGCGCCGCTTCGCGAGCGGTTCCACATGCACGAGCACCTCGAATTCTACGACGCCGACGACCTCGCCCGGATCATCAACGTCAACTCGACCAAGCTCCGCGCGACCATCACACCCGACGCCGCCTGGGAGTTGGCCAGCCGGAGCCGAGGGACCCCCCGAATCGCCAACGCCCGGCTCCGCTGGGTGCGCGACTACGCCGTGGCCTGCGCCGACGGCGAGATCGATCTGACCATCGCTCGCGACGCGCTCGACATGCAGGAAATCGACTCCGAGGGGATGGACAAGCAAGACCGACGCTACCTTGAGACGTTGATCCGCGTCTTCAAGGGGGGCCCCACCGGCGTCGAGGCGCTCGCCGCCACCATGAACGTCGCGATGGACACGCTCCGCGACGAGGTCGAACCGTTCCTCCTCCGCCGCGAGTTCGTCGTCCGCACCCCACGAGGCCGGACGGCCACCTCGGCCGCCTACCGCCACCTGGGACTCGTCGAGCCCGAGCCCGAACCACTCTTCGAACCACAGCAACGGCTGTTCGAGTGATCTCGTCCGGTAGCTCGGTCAGACTTCCATCGGCGTCGTCGCCCGCCGTAGTCGATCGCGGACGGCGTCCCAGGCGAGTTCGCCCGGGGGCATCGCCACGACGATCAGGTCGACCCCCCGCGCGTCGAGCCGATGCAGCGCGGCATACAGGTCATGTGCGGCCGCGGTCGGGTCGAGATGTTCAATCACAACCACGTGTTCGGGAAACCGGCTTCGGTCCAGCGGTTCAAAGGCCAGCAGCCCGACCCGTTCCGGCCAGGCGATCGAGTAAACCTCTCTCACCGAATCAACCCGCATGGCCCTCGTCCGAGGCGCGTAATGCACAGCCTGCATCCCCGGGCTTGCCACCTGATCCCATGGCCGCCCGACGGTGATCGTCGGCGCGGCGAGCGTCCCGTCCTCAAAGAAGGGGGCGAGGTCGCGCCGCCCGATGGGTCCGGGCCGAAGGATGCGCGCCGGGGTCGTCGTCAGGTCGAGGACGGTCGACTCCAGGCCGACGGTCGTCGGGCCGCTGTCGAGAATCAGATCGATCCGGCCGTCGAGATCCGCCAAGACGTGCTCGGCGCGCGTCGGCGAGATCCGGTTCGATCGGTTGGCGCTGGGGGCCGCGAGCGGGGCGCCGGCGCGCGCGATCAGGGCGCGGGCGATCTTCGGCGAAGGGACCCGCAGGCCGACGCTCGGGCCGCCCGCCGTGACGATTTCCGGGATCGCCGAGGTCTTCGGAACGATCAAGGTCAGCGGCCCCGGCCAGAAGTGGTCGGCGAGGCGCTGGGCGGTTTCGGTCCAGATCGTCGTAAGCGTCCGCGCGTGGTCGACGTCGGCGGCGTGGACGATCAACGGGTTGAACGCCGGCCGCCCCTTGGCCTCGAAGATTCTGGCGACCGCGCGAGGGTCCGTGGCGACGGCGCCCAGGCCGTAGACGGTCTCGGTGGCGAACGCGACGAGGCCGGCGCGCGACAGGATCGCGGCGGCCTCGTCGATGACCTCGGGGTCCGGATCGTCGGAGTCGACGGCTCGAACGCGCGTATTCATGCGACGGCCGAGCCTCCGGCGACGTTCACGGGAGCAGGATGGCGGCGGCGACGACGGTCGTCCACAGTCCGTCCTTGTGGCCGACGGCGGTCTGGGTGACTTCCTTCGTCTTGTAAATCACGTCGGCGATCTTCCAGATCTCGCGCTTCTCGTCCCACGAGCTGTTGGGGTTGAACTCGACGCCGAGGATCGTCGCCAGCATCTCAGCGGCGAGGTCTTCGGCGTAGTCGGCCGCCGACTTCGCGGTCTGGCCGTACGAATGGTGCTCGGAGAGGTAGCCGAACTGGTCCGGATCGCGCGGGATGGCGACCCCCACGCTGGCGGCGACCAGGCGGTTGGGCTCGGCCGTGGCGCTCTCGCTCATCACGACGTGGACGATCTGGCCGGGGCTGAGGTCCTTCAAGCCCTTCTCGACCGTGACCTCCTTGCAGCGCGGCGGGAAAATGCTCGAAACCCGCACCAGGTTGTAGCAGGCGATCCGAGCGTCGCGGAGCGCCAGCTCGAAGCTGGTCAATTTTTCGCGGTGGACGCCCACTCCCTTGGTGAAGAACAGCTTCGAAGGTACGTACATCTCTTGCTTGAACCCTCCCGCGCCGGTCAAGCCGCGTCCGACTCTCGAACGCCGACCGGCCCAGCCACCTCGATCTATCCGCGTCGTCTCCGCACGCCGCGCCCTGTTTGTTTGAAGAGATGAATTATCATGCGCGCGCCGGTTTGCATCAAGACCACACGCGGCGCGGGGCTTCAGATCCACTCCGCCACAGCCGACGGTCGGATCGGTTCCCACCAGTAATCCAGCGTCTGATCCAATTCCGATTCGACCAGGGCCGATCCACGAAATTCATCACCCCACCCATCATAGCGCGTTATAATCGACCGATCCATCCGGCTCATTGAAAGAAGCTGGCGGTCCTGGGCGAAAGGTCGGGGCGGTCCCCAAAAAAAGGAGCCAACCATGAGCCACTATGGGGATGATCAGGTCTCTTACGTGGAGCAAGGCGAAGGGCTGTTTCGTGCGGATCGGGATGATGTGGTCGTGGAAAGCGGCTTTCAAGCTGAGGCCGCTCCAGCGCCATCGGCGGAGCGATACGAAGATGCCTTCCGAAGACTTGGGGAACTCAAGAAGCATCACATGCGCATGCTTCAAGTGCATTACCATGCGACGGCTCGAACCATCACGGCCACGCAATTGGCCCATGCCTTCGGTTATGGCCATTACTCGTTCGCAAACAAGCAATACGGGGAACTGGGTCGTCTGGTCGGAGAGCAGCTCGAATACCGGCCCGAACCTCAACACGTCGGCACGCTGGTCACGTTTGATAAACGAATGGGCGAGTGGCACTGGCTCATGCGACCGGAGGTCGCCGAAGCCCTTGAGTCTCTCGGCTGGGTCGAGGCCCACGAGATCCTGCTGCCGGAGGAAATCTCGCCCACGGCCGCGATCACGTTCGTCGAGGGGGCCTTCCGTCAAGTCATGGTCAACGCCTACGAGCGCAACCACGAGGCTCGTCGGCTTTGCATCGAGCACTACGGTACGAACTGCTGCATCTGCGGGTTCGACTTCGGAGCGATGTACGGAGAGATGTTCGACGGGTTCATTCATGTGCATCACATTCGACCGCTGTCGGAGATCGCTGGGGAGTACGTCGTAAACCCGGTGGAGGATTTGAGACCCGTATGCCCCAATTGCCATGCCGTCTTGCACCGACGCACCCCGCCCTACGGCATCGAAGAAGTGAAAGGGTTCCTCCAGCCCGATCATCCAACGAAGGCCGAAGCGCTGGCTGCCCAACCGCCGGCCGGGGTAAAATGACGTGGGCGAGTATCGAAATTACGGAGGAGCAGCACGCATGAACCACCTGAACAACGAATTCGACGCGGACGCGGGAGATGTGGCGGAGGTGACGCTGGATCGCGCGGCCAACGTACTATTGATGGATTCATCCAATTATGAAAGCTACAAACAGGGCCGCAAATACCACTATTACGGCGGCTACGCCACCAAGAGCCCCGTTCGATTAGCGGTGCCGAAGCACGGGCATTGGCATGTGGTGGTTGATCTGGGAGGCGGCCCTGGTCAGGTGCGCGCTTCGGCTCGGCTGCTCTCGGGCGCGTCGGCATGAAGGGCGAATATCGGCAAGTCGTCAAGCTCGCCCAGCCGGGCGAACTGAAAGCCTACGTAGTTTTCGAGCACCAACTCGATCTACTGGCCCAGGGATCGCCGGCTTCACTGCTTCTCAACTTCGCGCTCTTCTTCTGGGGAATCGCTGCGACGTCGTTCGGGACGATCTTGACGGCGCCGCCGAGTCAAGACAGAACTTATTATACATTTCTTATTATTTTTATTCTCACACTGATCGCTGGGGTCGTGCTTTCCGCGGTCTGGTACACGATGCACCGATCGGTTACGAGGTTGGTCGACGAAATCAAGGCGCAGATGCCCGCGAATCCAGCGGTTGAGCAAGTTTCATCGGAGCCGACCGACGAGGGCGAAGCGAAACTTCACACCAGCTCGTAAACCTTTCCGCTCTGCGTTAAGCGATTGAGCTGGAGGGGAGAAGCCGTACGGGAAAACGTGCGAACCAGCGTACGAGTTCATCGCCTGCCAACGATAACCTTAACCTTCGCAACAAGTTCAGACGACGGGAGGCGCCCGCCTCGCGATCGCGAGCGGCAGATGCTCGACTTGCCGCATTATACGGCCTTGGGACTTGAAGAAGCGAGGATGATGGGGCTCGAACCCACAACCTCCGACACGACCTCCAGACAGGCCCGGCCGATCGCGTCGGCGGGTCCTCTTGCCGTGGACCGACCAGCGGTCGCTGCGGACGACCCCGGCGACCACCGCGCCCGGCAGGGCTTGATGACCCTCGAAACTCCGCCGCAGACGGATGACGAGGAAGGCCGTCGTCGCGGTCGCCGCCGTCCTCCCCGGGGGCGAACGGTCGAGCCCCGGCGACGAACGGCGCAACCCAACAGGAAACCGCTCTCTTGTGGCCAGTGGGGAGGTTGCAACATGAACGGGCGGCTCGCGCCGTCGGCCTGTTCGAGTCTTTCGTCCCGGATCCATGCGGGCCGGGTCGCCGGTGCCGGAAGGCCGTCGCGAGAGACGGCCCCGTCGTGCTTTGCCTTGTGCGATCGCTCGCCTTGCCTTACTTGTTGGCCGACCGCGGGGCGCCGATGCCCGGCTTGATCTTGTGCGGCCCCTTGGCGGAGGGCCGGACGTCGAAATCGAAGATCGAGGTCGGGATGTAGACGGTGGAGCAGGAATTGGGAATGTCCACCACGCCCGAAAGCCGGCCCTCGATGGGCGCCGCGCCCAGGAGCAGGTAGGCCTGCTCGGGGGAATAGCCGAACTTCGTCAGATAGTCGATCGCGTGCAGGCAGGCTCGCTGGTAGCTGAGGTGCGAGTCCAGGTAACGCTGCTCGCCGTCGAGCGTGACGGAGGTGCCGGAGAAGGCGATCCACTGGCTGAACTGCGGTTCGACGTTGCCGGGCATGAAGATGGCGTTCTCAGACACGCCGTAGGTCTCCATTCCTCCCTTGATCAGATCCACATGCAAGTCGATGAATCCCCCCATCTCGATGGCGCCGCAGAACGTGATCTCGCCGTCGCCCTGCGAGAAGTGGAGGTCGCCCAACGAGAGATTGGCGCCGTCGACGAAGACCGGGTAGAAGATCCGGGTCCCCTTGGACAGGTTCTTGATGTCCTGGTTGCCGCCGTTCTCGCGCGGCGGCGCGGTGCGGGCGGCCTCGGCGGCCACGCGCTGGAAGTCGGCCGCCGGGACCCCGCCGAGCACCGCCTCGCGAGGCTCCGGGGGAAGGGCCAACGGCGGCACCCGCTTCGGGTCGGTGGCGATCAACGCCCCTTCCCGCTTGTTCCACTTCTTGAGCAGCTCCGCCGACGGCGCGGTGCCCATCAGGCCGGGATGGATCAACCCCGGGAACGCGACTTCGGGGACGTGTCGCGACGTGGCGATCTGCCCCTTGAAGTCCCAGACCGCCTTGTAGGCGTCGGGGAACTGCTCGGTCAGAAAGCCGCCGCCGTTGTTGCGGGAGAAGATGCCCGTGTAACCCCAACCCTGGCCGGCGAGCGGTCCCGAGTCCTCTTGCGGGATCGGTCCGACGTCGAGGATGTCCACGATCAGTAGGTCGCCCGGCTTCGCTCCCTGGATGGCGAAGGGTCCGCTCAGCTTGTGAACGCACATCAGCGGAGCGTTGAGGATGTCGTCGGCAGAGTCGTCGTTGACGATCGCCCCGTCGAACCACTCGCGGCAGTCGACCCGAAAGCAGTCTCCCGGCTTCACTGTGGCGACCGGCGGGATCTCCGGATGCCAGCGGTTGTGGCCGAGTTTCTCCTGGTCCTCGAACTTCCTGGACGAATCGAGCGGAAAAATGACCTTCGGCATGACTCCTCCTGGTGCTGGTGCTGGTTCTGGGACTTGCAAAAAGGCAAGATCAGGGACGAGGCAGCTTGCGGTGGAGCGGATTGGTCGTGATCGGCGCGGCCTTCTTCCGTCCCGATCGAGGAAGCGAACCCGACACGACCTGCGGTTCATATGCGGATTTCTTGGTGGCGTCGATCAGCTTGAACGCCGACGATCCGGCAATGGACAGCCTCGGCGCGGAGACGACCCGACCGGCCCGGCCGCCGCATTCGGGGCACTCGACGCTCTCCGGCGCGGCCCCCATGGGATAAAACGCCTCGACGGGCGCGCAACCGGGACAGGCGAACTCATAGAGAGCCATGTACACCTCGGCATTCGCCGTGAGATCGGAAGATGAAGGGACGCCCTTGCCGAGCGACCCGATCCGGCGCGACTCTATCGCGCGCCGCGGGCTGCGTCAATCGGCCGTCGCCGCCAGCGCCTTGACCGCCTCGTCGATCCGCCGGCCGCCTATCTCGTAGAAGTCGTTGTGCCGGGCGCGGTCGACGACCAGCGTGGTCAGCGGCGCCTTCGTCGCGGCGGCCAGGCTCTCGAACATCGCGAACGGCACCAGCGGATCGACCCGGCCGTGGCCCAGGAGGACCGGGCAGGTCAGCTTCGGAACCTTGCTCAGGCTGTCGAACTTGTGCTTGAACAGCGCCTTCGGCAGCGGGATCGGCAGCACGGCCCGCGACATCGCGGCGACGCTCGTAAACGTGCTGAACGCGAACAGCCCGGCGACCGGCTCGCGCGACGCCAGGTCGATCGCGACCGCCCCTCCCAAGGACCAGCCGCCGACGAAGATCCGATCGGCTCGGAAGCCTCGCGCAATCAGGTTCCGATAGCAGGCCTCGGCCGTTTCGCGGCAGCCGACTTCGGAGGGCTTGCCGCCGCTCATGCCGTATCCCAGGTAATCGGGGATCAAGACGTTCAGCCCCAGCCGCCGGAACCGGTCGAACTCGGCCGTGCTGTACGCCAGGCACATCGCGTTGCCGTAGAAGTAGACGAGCGCGGGACGCGAGGCCGGATCGGGATGCGCGCGGCCGTCGGCCGAGAGCGCGGGGCCGTACAGCGCGACGACCTCGTCCCCCCCGGGCGTCGTCAGACGCGACAGCACCTCGCCCGGTCCAGGACGCACGACCGCCTCGGGCCGCCCCTGGGTCGCCGCGCCGGGGAAGATCATGTTCGCCTGGAGGGTGTAGAGCACGGCGATGAATCCCAGAACCACGAGCATGACGAGGAAGGCGCCGCGCAGGGCGAGTCGTCGGAGCCCAGGCGGACGTTCCGTCGCGGCTTCAGGTTCGGGGCGGGGATCGGCGTGCGTCGCGACGGCCGGTTCTTCGGGCATGGCCTGGATCTCCGTTGGAGGTCGATCCGTCCATCGTACCGACGTCGGGCGAAGGGGGAACGGGAAAAAGCCGAGCCGACGCAACGGCGAGGCGCCGCGGCGCGTCGGTCTCGGCTTGAGCGACGCAGTGGAATGCTCGGTGGAGGGCGAAATGCAAACCCGGGATGAAGAGCGACGAGGATCGGATTCAGGAGGGCGGATTCGGGGCGGACTCCAGACCGAAGCGGTTCGACGCGACTCGGGACGGACGGCTTAGATGCCGTTGCCGAACGCGGCGTCGTTGCGATGATGATGCTGTTCGGAGGCGACGCCTTCGGCGGCGGTCTCCTTGCGAGGGGCGACGTGCGGCCCACGGAGGACGGACTGGCCCCCCCGGGCGTGCTGGGTGTGGCCCCGAAGCGGCCCGCGCCGCAGGGGCGGCTCGCCGGCCATCCCCGCGTGCTGGGGGGCCGGGGCGTGGCTGTCGTACGGCACGTCGAAATCGTCGGTTTCGTAGTCGTCGTACCGCGAGACGTAACCCGGCATCTTGGCCCGCTCGAGTTCCTCGGCGTAGGAGGCGAGCACGGCCGCCTGGATCTTCTCGCGACACATCGAGTTGATCGGATGGGCGATGTCGGCGTGGAGCTTGGCGCGTCCGTCGGCGTCGCGAAGGGCGCGGTTCTCGTCGAGCCGGCATCCGCACTGGTTGCAGAATCGGCTCCGAAGGTGGTTCTTGGTGCCGCAGTTGTGGCATCGGTCGGTCAGCTTGCGCGAGGGCATGGCGACGAAGAAGCCCTTGGCGCCTTCGATGATCTTCAAGTCCCGGATGACGAACATGTCGTCGAACGTGATGCTGCAGAAGGCCTGGAGGCGCTCGTTGCTCCCCGAGTTGTCTTCCATGAGCTTGATGCGAACTTCGGTGATCTCCACAGCCGGTACTCCTTTACGAGGCGTTCACTGCTCAGGGGCCGCAGGTCACGGCCCGGACCCATCCTAGTCCGAGCGGCTTGAGGACGTCCGCGGCCTCGCCGGCCGCGGCGGAATCACGACCCAGCCCGAAATAGGCCGAGCCGCTACCACTCATCATCGACCCGCACAGGAGCGAGTCGAGGCCCGCCAGGGCGTCGCGGACCCCGATCAACTCGGGACGCAGCGTCTCGGCGACGGGTTGAAGCCTGTTGAACAAGCTTCGCCCCAGCTCCAACGGCCCGCCGTGGGCCAGGGCGTCCAGAACCGGTCCGATCGTCCGGGGACTCTCGGGCGGTTGCAGACGTCGATACACGTCGACCGTGCTCAGGCCGACGGGGGGGACGATCAACACGAAGTGGAGCGGGTACGAGAGCGAAACGGGATCCACCAGCTCACCCCGACCGCGGCAGACCGCCGCCGGCGTGTGAAGGAAGAAGGCCACGTCGCTGCCGATCTCGCCGGCCATCGCGTCGAGCCGTCCGGGAACGGTCTCAAGGTTCCAGAGCCGATCCAGCGCCGCCAGCGTCGCCGCCGCGTCGCTCGATCCGCCGCCCAGACCCGCCTGAGCCGGGATCGCCTTTTCGAGGCTGATCCGCGCTCCGGACGAACATCCGGTCGACGCCCTGAGAAGCTCGGCCGCCTTGACCACGAGGTTCCGGCCGTCGACCGGCAGACTCGGGTCGTCGCATTCCAGAACGATCGCCCCCGACGGCTCGTCGCGGACGGTCAGCACGTCGAACAGGTCGACGGCCGCCATCAACGACTCAATGTCGTGGTAATCGTCGGGCCTTCGCTTCAGAACCTCAAGGTACAGGTTTAACTTCGCCGGAGCGAGGACTTCCACGCCCCCGGCGATCGAACGGACGATCATCGCGCCAGCACTCCTTCACCTCTAGCCCGCCGCACCGCGGCCGACCCGGATCGGCGAGCCTCGCGTTGATCGACGAATTTCAGAAAACCTACCGCCGAGACCGCCCGTCGTACGATTAAGTGTGATGAGTGGTCTTGGGTTTTCAAAGGTCGGTTTCCTCGTCGTTCAGCCCTCTCGAGCCCCGTTCTGCGGTCGTTCTATCCCCTCGTGCGATTCCTCGCAAGATCGAAAAATCATGAAAGTCGAAATCGCCCTAAGATTGGCGACGGTCGATTTTTACCTTTTTTCAAAGCCGTCCGTACGTCCTCGTTTCGGCCTTGTTTTTCGAGCTCGAAACGCCTATTCGCGGGCTCTCCCGCCTGATGTTGCGACGGCGCGTCCTCGGCCCTCCGACGCGGCCTCGGCCCCGCTTCGGACGGGTCGTTCAATCGCTCGTCGCCACGCCGCCTCCAACCCAGCGACGGCGAGCGATTGATCGACCCGTTACTCGGGGACGAGCGGGTCGCGGCGGATCAGATCGCGCGACTCAAGACCAAACCCCAGGGGGGCCGAAGGCTGGTGCTCTGCTATGTCAGCATCGGCGAGGCGGAAGACCACCGATCGTACTGGAAGAAGCTTCCCAAAACCCTCCTCGGCCCGGAGAACCCGGACTGGAAGGGCAACTTCGCCGTCCGCTACTGGGAACCCGCCTGGCGCTCGATCATCGTCGGCGACCGCGATTCCTCCCTGGCTCGCGTGCTGGAGGCCGGGTTCGACGGGATCCACCTCGACAAGATCGACGAATACTCCTGGTTCGAGGAGCACGGCGAGTAGCGTCGGGGCCCGCGGTTCAAGGGGCCCTGGAGTCGGCGGGAAGGGCGTTTCCTCGCGTCCTCCAGCCCCCGATCCTCGGTTCGCCCTCGGCGGATCGCGGCCGGCGGGCCGCCGATCGAGCGGATTCGTCGTTGTGCGTTCCTTATCCTTGGCTCGATTGAGCTTGCGTTGTCGGCTGAGAGGCGATCGAGTAATCTGGTCGTGGAGCGGTCGAGACGAAGGGTGAGGAGGTCTGGCAGCGATGGATTCATGGTACGGCCGGGCGCTGGCGATCGTGGTCGGGCTTCTGCTCCTGACGAGCCCCGAGGGCCTCGGACCATTCGCGCCGACGCGGGCGAACGCCCAGAGCGGCGACGTGCGGTCCGCGAGCGTCGGGGCCGAATCCGCCGGCGACGACGCGCCCAGGGCCGGCGAGCGCGAATCGTTCTTCCACTGGATGATCCGCGCGTCGGGGTTGATCGGGGTCGTGATCGCCGCGATGTCGTTTTACCTGACGGCGCTGGTGGTCTGGATGTTCCTTCGATATCGGCGGTCGTCGGCGCTGCCGCGCCGGCTGGTCCGCGAGATCCAGGAGTTGCTGGACCAGAAGCGGTACGGCGACGCCTACAGCCGGGCGGCGGCCGACCCGTCGTTGTTCGGCCGCGTACTCTCGGCGGGGGGCCGCAAGCTCTCCGGCGGCCTGGCCCCGGCGCAGCGGGCGATGGAGATGGCCAATGAAGACGTCACGATGGAGATGGAGCACCGCACCACCTACCTCGCGACCGTCGGCACGCTCGGGCCGATGATCGGCCTGGTGGGGACCGTCTACGGCATGATCAAGGCGTTCAGCGTGATCGCCACGGCGGGTTCCTCGCCGCAGGCCAGTCAACTCGCCGAGGGGATCTCCACGGCGCTGTTCGCGACGTTGGAAGGGATCGCGATCTCGATTCCGGCGATCTACTTCTACTCGTTCTTCCGCAACCGGATCGCCCGGCTCTCGCTCGAAGTCGCGATGACCGCCGAGCCGATCCTCGAGCAGTTCGCGCCGGGGGTGAAGCCGCAAGGGCCGTCGGCCCCCGCCTCCCCCGCGCCGCCGCCGCCGCCGATGCCTGGAGCCGGGGCGGGGACGGGGACGGGTTCGCACCCGCATCCGTTCGCGCTACATGCGGCGTTGGCGGCCTCGGCCGGGACGCCTCGGTCGGCGCTCCCCCCGGCCCCGCCCGAGTAGCCTCTCAACGCCGCCGAGATCCGATCCTTCGAGGTCGCTTCATGACCCGCTCGTCGTCCTCCAACGTGCTGAGCCCGAACCTGACGCCGCTGCTGGACATGGTCCTCCAGTTGATCACGTTCTTCATGATGTTGATCCACTTCGGCAGCCGGCTCGAAGGGGACACCCGAAAGATCCGGCTGCCGGTGGCGCCGGCCGCCTTGCCGGGTTCCGACCTGACGGTCGATCGACTGTCGGCGGTCCTCGACGCTCGGGGAGGGCTGCTGGTGGAGGATAAGGTCCTCGAAGGTCCGGCCGCCGCCGCCTGGTGGAAGAGCCAGGCCGCGATCCGCCGCGCGGGACTTGAGCTGGTCGAGCCGGACCGCCGCCGCGAACTCGCGTTCGGGTCCGATTTCGAGCCGAGCGTCGCCGCCGCCGAACTGCCGACGGTGGTCATCCTCCGGGCCGATCGCGAGGCGTCGTACGGCAACGTCCGCCGGACGCTCGCCGAGGCCCAGACGCAGGGTTTCGCCAACTTCAGCCTCGTGGTCCTGAGGAGCGAACAGCCGTGAGCGTCGGACCCGATCAGATGCTCTTCGAGGCCGATTCCTTCCCGTCGCCCGCGTCGGACGCCTCGGCGGTCGAGGCCGCGCCGAGGTCGCGATCGTACCGCCCCGGTCCGCCCGACGAGATCTTCTTCCCGGCCGCGCCGCTGCTCGACATGGCGTTCCAGCTTCTGGCCTTCTTCATCCTGACGTTCAAGGCGCCGACGGCCGAGACGCACATCGAGCTGCATCTGCCGGCGACGCCCGCCGCGCTCCCCTCGTCGGCGCGTGGGCAGTCCCGGTCGACCGCGGCGCGGGTCGTCGACGCCGACCTTGAGAACGACCTGATGATCCGGGCCGAGGCCGACGATCTGGGCGATCTGAAGACGCTCCGGTTGGGCGAGGCCGTCGTCCCCGACCTCGCCACGTTGTCCGACCGCCTCCGCCGCTACATCGCCCTGATGGGATCGCGCCCGCTCCGCGTCCGGTTGATCGCCGACGACCGGCTGATGTACGAACCGGCCGCGCGGATCATCGCCGTCTGTTCGTCCGCCGGGGTCGCCGCCATTCGATTGGGCCATCCCGGGGGCTCGCCATGATCGCCCGGCTGGTCCTCGCGTCGCTTCTGGCCGCCTCCGCCCATGCCGAGGACGACGGGCCGCTGAGCCTCGCCGATCTGGCCGCCGAGCACGCGGCGGTCACGGGTCGCGACACATCGACCGAGCCCCCCGAGACCGTGGGTTTCCGCGCGCTCTGGGATGATCCCGACGCCTGGCGAGGCCGCCGGGTGATCGTCCGGGGGCGGGTCGCGCGAGTGTTCCGCCAGGCCGCGTTCGGCGGCTTTCCGCCGCTCGTCGAAGCCTGGATCGAGGAGCCGCCGGGCAACCTGTTCTGCGCGGTCTTCACGCCGGACGCCAGCGGCGCCCAACCGATCGCCCCGGGCGCGTCGGTGGCCTTCACCGGCACGTTCCTCCGCCGGTTGCGGTACGCGGCCGACGACGGCGACCGGCTCGCCCCCTTGATCGTCGGCTCCGAGCCGCCCCGGGTCGAGGCGCGCGCCCCGTCCCGACCACTCGACTTTCCCTCCGACGCCCCGGTTTCGGCCTGGTCCGACTCGACCTGGGGCGTAGGATTGTTCATCGGCCTGGCGGCGGTCGCCGTGATCCTCGCCTGGCGGACCCTGAGC
>ERZ778018.1995-NODE-1995-length-14318-cov-9.389609_pt1 | contig 14318 bp, 10 predicted proteins | sample MGYA00375748_ERZ778018 | MGnify/ENA primary metagenome ERZ778018 (study PRJEB29350, sample SAMN05509839) | bioreactor metagenome | biome: bioreactor; material: wastewater | place: South Africa: University of Cape Town | collected 2014-04-22 ... | reverse complement strand
CGAGACGGTAGCTTTCGCCGTTCATCTCGAGGATGTTGACGTGGTGGGTGATGCGATCGAGCAGTGCGCCGGTCAGACGCTCGGAGCCCAACGTCTCCGTCCATTCATCGAAAGGCAGATTGCTGGTGATCAGCGTCGCGCCGCGTTCGTAACGCTGCGAGATCAGCTCGAACAGCAGTTCCGCCCCGGTCTTGGAGAGCGGCACGAAGCCCAGCTCGTCGATGATGAGGAGCTTGTAGGTAGCCATCTGCTTCTGGAAGCGCAGAAGACGCCGTTCGTCGCGAGCCTCCATCATCTCGCTGACGAGAGCGGCGGCCGTGATAAAGCCGACTGCCAAGCCCTTCTGGCAGGCGGCCAGACCGAGACCGAGGGCGACATGAGTTTTGCCCGTGCCACTGGGGCCGAGCGCGATGACGTTCTCGCGGCGCTCGATCCATTCACAGCGCGCCAATTCCAATACCTGCATCTTGTTGAGCTTCGGAATGGCGGTGAAGTCGAAGCTGTCGAGGCTTTTGACGACCGGGAACTTCGCCGCCTTGATACGGCGTTCGACCTTGCGGCGGTCCCGCTCGATCATCTCCCGCTCGGCAAGACGAGCAAGGTATCCGACATGGTCCACGCCTTCGGACGCGCATAGCCGGGCCAGCTTCTGGTGCTCGCGCTGGAAGGTCGGCAGCTTGAGGGTCTTGAGGTAATGGGAAAGCAAAATCGCAGGGGGATTGTCAGGCGCTTCGGCGCTCATGCCGCTTCTCCTGCATCCGATGACAGGAGGCGCATGTATGCCTTCGCCGACGTCGTCTCGACCGTCGCCCTTGGCAGGTAAGGATAGATGGACAGGTCCAGCCGTGGCGGCCGGCGCTCCACCCGACACAGGAGAAGATGCTTGACGGCGTCGAAGCTGATCGCGCCGAGTTGGAGGGCCTGCTTCACCGCCCCGTGCAGATCGACGAGATCGAAGCTTTCCAGCAAACGCAGCACCTGCACATACTCACGGCGGCCCTGCTTGGCCATACGTGCTTCCATCAGGCGGCGCAGCGTGGCGAACTCTTCGGGCAATTCCCATCCCTGAAGAGGGGCGGCCTGATCCAATGCATTGATCTTCTGCTCGATCAGCGGCAGGTAATGGATGGGATCAAAGACGACGTCTTCCCGTTCCCAGCTCCGGGGATGACGAGCAATGATCTCGCCGCGGCAGCCGATCACCACCTCGTCGACATAACCCCGGACCCAGACTTGCCTGTGGCCATAGGCGACCGGAACAGAGTAGTCGTTGGTCTTGTAGCGGACCAGGGATTGCGCCGTCACTCTGGCGCTGGCCTGGTCACAGGCATCGAACGGCGAAGCCGGCAATGCGCGCATGGCGGCGAGATCGCGCTGCAGCCGCTCTCCGATCGTCTCGCTCTCGCCGCGCAGCCTGTCGTGCTGGCGCTTGCGGCACTGCTCTTCCAGCCAGGTGTTGAACACATCCCATGTCGTGAACCGTGGGATCGGAACCATGAAGTTGCGACGAGCATAGCCAACGAGGCCCTCGACATTCCCCTTGTCGTTGCCCTTGCCGGGGCGACCGTAGCGATCCCGGATCAGGTAGTGGGACAGGAAGCCGCTGAACAGCGCCGCTCGCTTGCGCGTGCCGTCGGGCAAGATCTTGACCACCAGGCAACGATCATTGTCGTAGACGATCGATTGCGGCACGGCCCCGAAGAAGGCGAACGCATGGATGTGGCCATCGACCCACGCCTCAGCCACCGCAGCGGGATAGGCTCGCACATAGCAGGCGTCGCTATGCGGCAGGTCGAGCACAAAGAAACGGGCTTTCTGCTCGACACCGCCGATCACCACCATCGCCTCGCCGAAGTCCGCCTGTGCATGGCCGGGCGGATGCGACAGCGGCACGAACATCTCCTGGCAGCGCTGCTCTCGCTCGCGCATGTAATCCTTGATGATCGTGTAGCCGCCGGTGAACCCGCATTCGGCACGCAGCCGGTCGAACACTCGCTTGGCCGTATGGCGCTGCTTGCGCGGAACCGTCAGGTCCTCATCCAGCCAATGATCGATGGTCGAAACAAATGCATCCAGCTTCGGACGTCGGATCGGTGACCGGCGCTGATAGCCGGAAGGAGTCGAATACGACAGCATCTTGGCAACGCTGTCGCGCGATATGTTGAAATGCTTCGCTGCCTGACGCCGGCTCATCCCTTCCGAGACGGCCAGGCGAACCTTCAGATAAAGTTCCACGGTGTAGATCCCCTGTCCCTCCTGCGTTCAATGCAGAAGGGAAATAGGTGGCCGGATTTTACTCCGCCCGCGGCCGGACTATCCCGCCGCTACCGTGGCCGGTTTTTGCACCGCCGCTCTCATCGTAGATCAGGTCCGGCCGCTGGTCCGCACGCGACGTCCTCGCCGGCACGTCGGCGCCGCTCAGGATTCTTGATGACCGTGCCAAGACAGCGTCGATCTCGGCAAACTCCTCATCCAGAATACCGTCTTCAATGTCATCCCGAACATTGGCTTCAACGGGGCTGGCTCCAGCCCCCTGCCCTTCCCGACCGACACCAACCGCCGCCGATGTTGCGTGCCCGCGACCGGTCAGCTCTCGCAATCCTTCGCGGCCGAGCGCCCAGTTAGGCTTCTGCGATAGAATTCGCCGGCGGCCTCGCAAAACCGCGTGCGCGCGAGTGAGCTCGTGGGTCGGGGTGCGGATGTCCATGTGCGCGTCGTGCAGGACTAAGTCCTCCAGGTGGACGAGTTCGCCTTCAAGCCAGAGCGCGGCGGCCGCGTCGGCAAAATTCTGGCGCTCGACAAAGCCCTCGCGGACCGGCGAGCGGGCCAGCCGCTCATCGAGTCGCGCCAAAGCTTCGGTTGTCGCTTTCAATTCGCGATTTCAATCGTGAGAATGTCATGTGCTGTTTAGGTTTGAGCGTTATGACGGCCATGATTTTTCGCTAACGATTTCACTGACCGCTCATTTTGCCGAACCGATTGCACAACCTAAAACCGGCGCCTGCCGCGTCACACTCCGATGAAGCATGGTCGGCGGCGCGGCGCGTTGCGCGCGAGCTGGACAAGATTCTGGAAGGTTCGGGTTCCCGAAGGGCGGCGATCGTTCGGGCAGCCACCGAGCTGCGCCTCTCGACCAGGCAGGTCTACAATCTGCTGGCACGCTACCGCGTCGATCGGACCGTAACATCGCTCTTGCCTGGTGGAGACAGGACCCGAAAGAAGCGGCTCCAGAAGGACATCGAGGAGATCATCGCGACGACACTGCGAGAGCAGTGGCTCGTGTTGGAGGCTACACCTCTCGCTCCGGTCGTGGCCGAAATCCGCGCCCGCTGCGAGGAGGCCGGCCTGTCTCCCCCGTCCTATCTGACAGTCGCCCGGAGAATACCCGCACTGTTTGGCCCCGAGGAAATCGCGAAGAAGCGATCCGCGAACCCGAAACATCTCCATCGGCTCAGGGGCAGGCCCGGATACATCCATGCGGCGCACCCGCTGGATGTCTGTCAGATCGATCACACGCCGACCGACATCAACTTCGTCGAGGTCGTCGAAGGTGGCGGTACATTTGTCGGCAGGCCCTATCTGACGATCGTCACCGACGTGGCGACGCGCTGCATTCTCGGTTTCTGCCTGACGCTCGAAAAGCCGTCGGCGCTGTCGATCGCCTTGTGCCTGGCGCAGGCACTGTGCCCGAAGGACGAATGGCTGGTTGCGCGCGGCATCAAGCATGGGTGGCCGATGTTCGGTCGACCGCGATTGCTGGTCACCGACTCCGCCAAGGAGTTCAAAGGGAATGCCTTTCAGCGCGGTTGCGAAGACTACGGTATTCGTATCCGCTACCGAGATCGCGGCCGCGTGCATCAGGGTGGCGTGGTCGAAAGGCTGCTCGGAAAGCTCAACGGCGTTCTTGCAACGCAGCCTGGCTCGACGGGCCGATCCGTGGCGGACCGCGACCAATATCCCGCGGAGCGCCGGGCGCGTCTCAGCTTCGCCGATCTCGAGCAATGCGTCGCGCTCGCGTTGATCGACCACAACTTGCAGCAAAATGCCAGGACTCTGAGGGTGCCGGCATCAGAATGGGATCGGCAGGTACATGAACTTGCACGCTTCGACGATGATCCCATACGGGTCCTGCTGGCATTCATGCCCGGAACGGAGCGACGGATCTCGCCGCAGGGCCTCAGTATGTTCGCACTCGACTATTATTCACCTTGGTTGAGCGAGCTGGTTCCGCAGCGGGACCGACTAGGAAAGCTCGAGCTTCGATACGATCCGCGCGACATCAGCCACATCTACGCTCGCGATCCCGAGACCAGGGAGTTCCGATCGGTGGAGCGGCGCGACGGTATGCTTGCCCCGATGACGTTGTGGGAGCACGAGGCGGACCGGCTGTCGCGACGCACCGCGAATGCACGCACGAATGTCGAGAAGGTGACGCTGCGCCGCCAAATCGCGGAGATCGCAGGCGGACCGAAGCCGTCCAAGGCAGAGTTGCGCAATGCCGTGCGCAAATCTCACGCCGCAGACGCGCCCAAGCCCTATGACGCGATTCGGCCGGCAACGCCGGCGCTTGCCGATCATTCCGTTCGCCCGAAGCGCCGCCTGCCGGTGGAGGATTGGTGACGTGGCGGATCATCTGCTTGATCACGTTCGCCCGCACCTTGACCGCAGCACGGAAGAGCGGATCGCCTACATCCAGACGCCGCGGTGGATCGGACATCAGGTGGCGCTTACAGCGCACGAACGTCTTGCCGAGCTTCTGTCACGGCCTCCATCTTTGCGGACCCGAGGACTGATGCTCGTCGGACCCTATGCCAACGGCAAAACCATGATCGCCGAACGCTTCGCAGTCGGACATCTGAGAACAGCCGAACAGCAGCGGGTGTGGGTGGTGCAGACGCGCGAGGGCGCAGGTCTCACCCATTTCTACGGAAGTATCCTGCAGGCGTTGCACGCGCCGACGGGCAGCAGCCGGGACGTCGGCCGCAAGGCAGAACAGGTCGATCATCTGCTTGACAGGCTGAAGCCCAAGATCCTGATTTTCGATGAGTTCCACAATGCTCTGCGCGGCCGCGCGCGCGACGTCGAGGGCGTGCTTTCCTTCCTTCGCAGGATCGGTCGCCAGTTCGACATCTCGCCGGTTCTGATCGGTGAGGTCGCCGTCTATGACTTCGTCAACCAGACCGCTGAAATGGGGACCCGGTTCGACCTGCACGCCGTGCCGCGTTGGCAATATGGCGAGGAGTTTCTTGCGCTGCTTGACAGCCTTGAGAGCGCCTTGCCGCTCGCCCGCGCATCCGACCTTTCGGATGAACCCACGGCGCGAACTATCTTTCAGCTCTCCGAGGGATTGATAGGCGAGGTCGTGGCGATCGTCTCCGCGGCGGCCACGGCCGCGGTGAGGACCGGCGAGGAGCGGATCTCGAAATCGGGCATCGAGGCGTTGCGCTACGTCCCGGTGTCGAAGCGGCGTCGGGCGCCGGTGCGCGACAACCTGCTGTGACAGGGAATGCCGCACACGCGGGTTTCGCGATCGAGGTCCGCCAGCGATATAGCGACGTCGCTCCGGATAGGTGGCCTGTTTCCATCGAGCCGCTTCCGGACGAGCTGCTGTCGAGCTGGCTGCACCGTCTTGGAATCGCTAACGGCATCGCGCCGCGGTCGTTTGCCGGCGTCCTCGAGTTCGGCGACGGGATGTGGTCGCCGCGCCTCGACCATCGGTTGCCGCGCAACGTCGCCATGCTGCTTTGCCATCAAACGCACCTGCCACTAGGAGCTATCTCATCGATGACGGTGGACGGCGTCGCCATAACCGCGCTCCTGTTGCCGCTGCGCGATAATGCGCACCGGAACCGTTCGACCTGGATGCAATATTGCCCGCTTTGCCTTGCCGGGGACGAGGCGCCCTATTTCCGGCGGCAGTGGCGGCTTGCATCGCGTATCTCGTGCTTCGTGCATGCTTGTGGCCTTCGGGATCGATGCCCGGGCTGCCGCGCCGGCATCGCTACCTTCGACCAAGCCGATCTGGTCTCACAGCATTTTTGCGCACGATGCGGATTCGACCTGCGTACTGCGCCGAAGGCCTCGGTCAAGGCGTCAGCACGCCGCCTGGAGCGCGCGATCGCTGATATATGCCGGGTGGAGTCGGTCAGGGATTCGGCGAGAACCAGCGACGCCGTCTCGCGCGTGCTGCGCACGCCAGTCACCGCCGGGGTCCGTTCGGGGATGACACTCACGAATCTCTCTACCGCCGCGCGCATTCGCTGCTTCGAGGCGCTCGCAGCAAAACCTCCTGACTGGCTGGTGAACGACATGGAGGGGGCCGACGCATACCGGCGCTGGATGATCGTAGCCGCAGGTGGCCATGAGGCGATGATCGCGCGCTTTGCGGATTTCCTAGAGACGCACCAAGGTTCGCCGCGGCGGAAGCGCTTGCCGCCTGCCGCCGACCGATCCGCGCTGTTCACCGCCTATTTTCGGATCATGCAATCCGGTAGCCACCATAGAGGGCGGCAATCAGCCGAATACTGACGATCGCGCCGAGCGTCACCAGAGAGGCGGATGCAGCGACGCGGCGCATAGTGGACGAGTATTCTGTGCGCTGTCGATGACAATACGATAGTCTCTTGTTCAATATCTGCCCGAAATCGGACAAACATCATAGTATGGCATTTCGATTTGTTCACACGGCCGACCTTCACCTCGATTCCCCACTGCGCTCGCTGGCGATGCGCAATAGTGATCTCGCCGAGCTGATTGGCGACGCAACACGCCAAGCCCTGATCGCCATCGTGGATCTCTGCATCGATGAACAGGTCGATGCACTGATCATCGCTGGCGATCTGTACGACGGTGATCAGACGTCGATGAAAACCGCCCGCTTTCTGGCAAGCCAGATGCAGCGGCTTCATGAAGCCAGCATCGCAACGTTCATCATTCGCGGAAATCACGATGCCATGTCGAGGATCACTCAGGAGCTGATCCTGCCACCTTTGGTCACGAGATTTGGTGGGCGCGCCGACGCTATTAACCTCACCAGAGGCGACCTCGACCTTTCCATCCACGGCCTGAGCTTTGCTAAGCCGCAAGCACCGGAAAGCCTCCTCGAGAAATATCACCGCCCTACCCCGGACGCGATCAATATCGGCATTATGCATACGAGTCTCGCCGGCGCGCCAGGCCACGATCTCTATGCACCCTGCAAGGCGTCTGACCTTCATGGCTGGGGTTTCGATTACTGGGCCCTGGGGCATATCCATATCCGTGCACAGCACGCGGGCGACCGCATGGTGATCATGCCGGGGATGCCGCAAGGCCGCGACATCAACGAAGCCGGTGAGAAGACCGTTACGCTCGTCACGGTCAATGATGACCACACCCTTACCGTCGAAGAACGTGCCACCAGCATTGCCCAGTTCGAACGGATATCCGTGGATCTTTCCTCCGCTATGACGTGGCGAGAAGCGGCCGAACTCATTGAGCAAAGCATGGGTGTCGTCCGTGACCGTACACGCTCATCAAACCTCGTAGGTCGCCTTCGATTGACGGGTGCGACGCCTTTGTCATGGCAACTGCGCCGCGATGGCGATCTGCTGCTGGCAGAGACCGAGCAGCGTGCCGAACGGCTCGGCAAGACCTGGATCGAGAAGATCGAGATCGCCACCACGGCGCCGATCAGCGCGCCGGTTGGAGGAGCTACCGCCGACCCGGTCCTGGAACTCGGCGAGCTGATGCGCAGCGACATCATTCACCAGCATGGTGTTCGCGAGGCCGTGCGTGATCTGGTCAAAGAACTGCGCGATGACTTGCCGCCGGAGGCGCGGGGTTTCAGCGGCGATAACGAAACCGCGTTCGAAGTCCTGATCGACCAGTTGCTGACGGAGGGCAGCGAGGACATGCTCGCCCGGCTCAAACCAGAAGTGTCGGAGATCAGCTGATGCGGCTGCGCCGGCTCGATCTTACTCGCTACGGCAAGTTCACCGACTATTCGATCGATTTCGGGGAGCATGTCGCCGGTACGCCGGATCTGCACATCGTCTACGGGTTGAACGAAGCAGGCAAATCCACGTCGCTGTCAGCCTATCTCGACCTGCTGTTTGGCATCGAAGAGCGAACGAAGTACGGGTTCATGCATCAGGGCAAGGCGATGGAAATCGGCGCATGCCTCGAATTCGACGGGCAGGCGCATGAATTCAAGCGATTCAAGCAGCGCAGCAATTCCCTTCTGAACGGACAAGGTCAGCCGATCAACGAAGCGTTGCTGAGCGTCCCGCTCGCCGGACTGACGCGCGACGCCTATCGGATGATGTTCTCGCTCGATGATCAGACCCTGGAAGATGGCGGCAACGCTATTCTCCAAAGCAAAGGCGATCTGGGGGAGTTGCTCTTCTCGGCGAGTGCGGGCCTCGCCGGAATCAGTTCCATACTTGAGGCCGCGATCACTGAAGCCGATAACATTTTCCGGAAGCGCGCCAGCTCGACGAAGATCGCCGGCGTGAAACACCAGATCGCGGGCCTCAAATCGCAGCGTGATGAAATCGACGTCCAGGCCTCGGCTTACAGAACGCTGACGTCAGCGCTCGAACAGGCTGAAACCGCCTATGACGTCGTCATGAAGGAGATCGGGACGACAAGGGTCCGCCATGACGAGATCGCACGCGTACTGAGATCCCACCCCTTGGCGGCTGACTACCGTCGGGAAGACGAACAGCTTTTGGAGTATGCGGATCTGCCGCATCCGCCTGCCGAGTGGGCATCCGCACTTCCTGATCTTATTGTTGAAGAGACGCGGCTTCAAACTGAGCTGGCCGGCATCACGCAGCGCGAGCAGAAAGTCCGGGAGGAACTGGAAGGGCTCGTGGTCGAAAACCGTCTGCTTGAGATGGCAGATCAACTCGATCAGCTGTCGGACGCAGCCGCACGCTATGCGACCGCGCAGGAAGATCTGCCGAAGCGGAAGCAGGCGTTGTCTGAATCGAACCGCAAGGTCGATCTCATCCTCGCCACGCTGGGCCAGTCAGACGTCGACGATCCGAAGTCGCTCCTGATACCGGCTGCCACGATCGGGACGCTGCGTGATCTGGTCAGCGAAAAGTCCGGCGTCGACGTCGCACGGCAATCTGCCGAAAGGGAGTACGAGGCAGCCCGGCAAGCTGTGGAGAATGAGCAGCGTGACCGGCAAGCGCTCGATGGCCAGGGTGTCGCCTTCGATGCCGGGAAGATAGCCCACCTTCAATCGGTGCTGCGCCGCTTGCGCGACGGCAATCTTGTTGCCGAAACTCGCTTTGCCGAGCGCGCTGTTCCCGCCAAACGCCAAGCCTTCGATGATGCCGCAATTGAACTGCACCCATGGGCCGGTGACGGTGACGCTCTCCGGCGTATATCTCCGCCCGGAACCGAACGCCTCGAAACCTGGAAGTCGACCCACAGCGAATTGGAGAAGCGTCGCTCGCAGATTGTCGAGCGAGAGCGAGAGCTCTCGACGAAGCAGGAGGAAGATGCCGCACGTCTGGCTGCACTTCGCGACACGATCGACATCATGGATGATGAGGAGGCGAAGGCCGCCCTTGTGGACCGGGATGACGCCTGGGCGCAGCATCTGTCGGTCCTCGACCGGGAAACGGCCGATCGCTTCGAGACCCGCATGCGAGTGACCGATGCAGCCGCGGCCGCACGTCTGAACAGCGCCAGGCAACTCGAGGAGCTGCGCTTCCTGACCGCAGGGTTGGCGGTAAACAGGGCAAGCGTCGACCGCCAACGCCAGTTGCTGCGGGATATCGATGACGAACTGCAGACATTGCGACGCGAGATCGGGTCCGAAACGCCAGTGGAAATCGATCTTGATGACGATGAGTCCGTCGTGTCATGGCTGACAAGGATCGGCCGATGGGCTGAAATCCGCACTTTGGCGCTGGCCGCGTGGGATGATCTGCGCCATGCCTTGAGTGACGCTGAAGATGCCAGGACTGTGCTCGCAAAGGAGCAGGGTACGCTCGCCGCGATCCTGATCAGCGCCGGGATCGATGACGATGGTCTGGATGTAGCAGCTCTGATGCACGCTGCCGACACCATCCTCGCGGACCATAATGCAGTGCAGGCCAAACGGCAGGACGCCCAAAAACGCGTCGGTGAATTGAACGCGGCCGAGCTTCGACGGAAAGCGGAGCTCAACGAAGCCATCACTGCATCAGAAGAGTGGCAGAAGAAATGGGAGAGCGCCCTCGCAGGAACCTGGTTCAACGGGGAAGGCAGTGTTAGCGCTGTCCGGGAACTTCTCGACGCAATGGCCGGCCTCCCCGAAGCTTTGCGCGAGAAGGATGATCTGCGTCATCGCATAGACGCCATGGAGATGGATCGAAAGTCCTTCATCGCGTTGGTCGCCCAGCTGCATGACGCACTCGGCGATACGTTCGACGGCAGCAATCCCGTTGACGCCGCCAAGACCCTGCTCAGGCAGAACCAGGAAGCCAAACAGGTCGAGGCGAAACGGCTGGAACGGGATCAGACTCTTGTCGACCTCGCGACCGAACGCGAGCGGCTGGACGTTGAGATCGCGGTCCATGCTGCGCGCAAAAAGGAACTGACCGAATTCTTCCAGGTCGAATCGCTTGCGGATGTTCGACAAGGTCTCGAACGCTGCCGCAAAAGGGATGAACTGGTCGAGCAGCAAAGTAAGCTCACACGGCAGATCGTCGGTGAGATGCAGATGCCATCGCTGGAGGCTGCCTTGGCCAGCCTAGCAGACGTCGACCTGGCGGAGCTGCAGCGGGAGCAGGCAGAGCTCATCACGCGGCTTGAAGATCTCGACGGCCGATCAAAGAACTTATTCGCCGACAAGGCACGTGCAACAGATCGTCTGACCGCCATCGGCGGCGATGATGCTGCTGCCCGCCTCGAGGCGAAACGGCGCACCTTGCTTCTGGAAATCGAGGATCTGGCGCTGCACTATCTTCGCCTCAGGAGCGGAAGCCTGGTCGCCGAGCACGGCATTCGCGCCTATCGCGACAAGCACCGCAGCGCAATGATGAACCGGGCATCCGAAGCGTTCCGGATAATCACACGCGATGAATACACCGGTCTTGCCACGCGACCCGACAAGGACCGCGAAGCGCTGATCGGCCTATCGCGGCATGGCGGCTCCAAGCTTGCGGTCGAGATGTCCAAGGGCACGCAGTTCCAGCTCTATCTGGCGTTGCGCCTAGCCGGCTACGAAGAGTTCGCGACGGCGCGTCCTTCGGTTCCCTTTATTGCCGACGACATCATGGAAACATTCGACGAGCCCCGCTCGGAGGAGGTGTTCCGGCTATTCGGGCAGATGGCTCAGGTCGGACAGGTGGTCTACCTCACACACCATCGGCACCTGTGCGAGATTGCCGCACAGGTTGTGCCGACGGTGAAAATTCACGAGATCGGATAGTCGATATTTTTTAGGCTTCGGGCGACTTCTTGGGGCGAAGGTATGAAGATCGAGAAGGTCAAGATCACCAATTTCAAATGTTACGAGGGGACTTTTACACTCGCGTTGAACGATGGCCTCAACGTGATCGTTGGCGCCAACGAGTCCGGGAAGACCACGATCCTAGAGGCGATTCACCTAGCGCTGACGGGACTGCTGCACGGCCGCCCGTTGAAGAATGACCTGACGAGCTATCTCTTCAATTTGGTCGCTCAGAACAAGTACGTACAAAGCCTCGGCACAGCATCACCGCTCCCGCCGCCAGCGATCACGATCGAGCTATTCTTTTCGGGGTCCTCAAACGAACTGGCGGAGCTAGAGGGCGATGGCAACTCGGAGAGGGCCAAGCGCAGCGGCGTGGTCTACAAGATCGAATTCGACGAGGAGAATTATAAAGGACCGTATGAGGAGCTGGTGAAAGCCGGCGAACTCACCTCCATCCCGGTCGAGTACTACACCACAACCATGCGTTCGTTCGCGCGCAAGGGCGTCACCGCTCGCAATATCCCGATCAAATCCGCGCTGATCGATTCCTCAAGCACCCGACTGCAGAACGGGTCAGACGTCTACGTCTCCCGGATCATCCGCGACGTCCTAGAGGAGAAGGAGCGCGCGTCCATTTCCCAAGCCCACCGAAAGCTCAAGGAGGCCTTCGTGGCAAACCCGAACCTCAAGCTAATCAACGAGCGGATCACCCAGGCTGCCAAGATCAGCCAGAAAGCGGTCAGCATCTCGGTCGATCTGTCGTCCCAGACCGCCTGGGAAAGCAGCCTGATGACCTATATCGACCTCATCCCCTTCCAATATATTGGCAAGGGCGAACAATGCGTGATCAAGACCAAGCTGGCTCTCAGCGCCAAGAAGAACGCCGAGGCGACGGCGGTTCTGCTGGAGGAGCCGGAGAATCACTTGTCGCACACGCGGCTGAACGAACTGATCGCCGACCTTACCGAGAAGCACGGGCAAAAGCAGATCATCATTTCCACGCACAGCAGCTTCGTAGCCAATAAGCTCGGCCTCGACCACCTGATCGTGCTGCGTAGCGGTGAGGTGGCGCGTATCTCGGAACTGGAAGCCAGCGACTTCTTCAAGAAACTGGCGGGTTACGACACCCTGCGCTTGGCGCTCGCCGCCAAGGCCATCCTTGTGGAGGGCGATTCCGACGAGTTGGTCGTTCAGCGCGCCTATATGGATGCCAATGGGGGCCGCCTACCCATCCAGGACGGCATCGACGTCATCTCTGTCGGCACGGCCTTCCTGCGCTTCCTCGAACTGGCTGACGCCCTCAAGATCCCGGTTGCCGTAGTTACCGACAATGACGGCGACACCACCGTCGTCGAGAAGAAATATGCTGCCTTCAAGGACTCAAGCACCGTCAGGATCTGCTTTGATCCCGTTGTGGACACCGGCACCCTGATGATCAAGGACAAGCCCTACAACTACAATACGTTGGAGCCGAAGCTCCTTAAGGCAAACGATCGCGCGACCCTGAATGCCATCCTCGGGACATCGGCAACGACGGATGATGAGCTTCGCATCCACATGCGGGCCAACAAGACCGAGAGCGCCCTGGCCATCTTCAATTCGAAGACCGCGGTCACCTATCCTGACTATATCCAAAAGGCTATCGCGCCGTGATCGGCGAGAACAAGATCGTCATCGCCGCAGCCGGCTCGGGCAAGACCACTTACCTCGTCGAGGAGGCGGTGAAGATCAAGGGCGAGCGGGTCCTGATCACGACCTACACGGAATCGAACGAAGCCGAGATCCGCCAGAAGTTCTTCGAATTGGTCGGCCATGTGCCGGCGAACGTGGTGATCATGACATGGTTCAGCTTCCTGATCACCCATGGCGTCAAGCCGTTTCAGGGTAGCCTATTCGAGTTCCCGGTCTCCGGAATGGTGCTGGTCTCGGCCCAGTCGGGCCTGAAGTTTAAGACCCGCCAGGGTCAGCCGGTCTTCTGGGCCGAGAATGAAATCGACAAGCACTATTTCGACCCAGTCCGTCGGGTCTATTCCGACAAGCTTCCCAAGCTCGCCATCCGCTGCAACGAAAAGAGCGGCGGTGCCGTAATGGACCGGATCAGCCGCATCTTCCCGCACGTCTTAGTAGACGAGGTACAGGATCTGGCCGGCTATGATCTCGACATCCTGGCGGCGCTCGCCCGCAGTTCCGTTCGCCTGCTCATGGTCGGCGACCCGCGGCAGGTGACCTACCTGACGCACCATGAACGGCGCTACCAGAAGTACGCCGATGGTGGCATCGTCGACTTCCTGCGCAATGAGCTTCCTAAGAAGGTGCCGGTCGACATCGACGAGACGACCTTGAACCGGTCGCACCGCAACAGCGCAGTCATCTGCACGGTGTCGTCGCGACTGTTTCCGATCCTGCCCGCCAGCCAGGCCTGTGACTGCGTCCGGTGTAGGACCGGATCGGCGGCGTGGAATGGCGCCTTCATCCTCCGGACGGCCGACTACGCCCACTACCTGGCGACGGTCCGGCCGATGCAACTGCGTGACAAGATCACCAGCCTCGGCGTAGATCAGCGGTGGCCCGCCATGAACTTTGGGGAGTCAAAGGGCCGAGGCTTCGACCATGTGGTGATCCTGCCCACTGAGCCGATGCGACTCTGGCTTTCCGATCACGCGACGAACCTAAAGCCCCAGAGTCGGGCGAAGTTCTATGTCGCTCTGACGCGCGGTCGCCACAGTGTGGCCATCGCGATGGATTGGGGGACCTCACCCCTCCCCACGGGGTTCTCGCTCTACGAGAGGGCCTCGTGACGTCGGCCTGTGGTCAGGTCCGCGTTGCCAATCAGCGGTAGCGTTTCAGCCATCAGGATTTGGTGAGCTTCGGGCCTATGTAG
>ERZ778018.1993-NODE-1993-length-14344-cov-9.671146_pt1 | contig 14344 bp, 8 predicted proteins | sample MGYA00375748_ERZ778018 | MGnify/ENA primary metagenome ERZ778018 (study PRJEB29350, sample SAMN05509839) | bioreactor metagenome | biome: bioreactor; material: wastewater | place: South Africa: University of Cape Town | collected 2014-04-22 ... | reverse complement strand
GGGGGCTTGGCGGGGGTTTGGGGAACAGCCTGGGGGGGGGGCTTGGCAACTGGGGCTGCGGCGGCCTGGGCTGGGGCAACGGCCTGGGCTGGGGTCTTGGCAATTGGGGTTTGGGAGGTTTGGGCTGGGGCAGTGGTCTGGGCTGGGGCGGCGGCCTGGGCTGGGGCAACGGCCTGGGCTGGGGGCTCTCGTCCTGGAGCTACGGGCCGATGCTGTACGATTGGGGGCTGACCAGTTACTACAACCCGTATTACCTCGTGTCGTCGCAAGCGGTCGGGGCGGTTGTCGATGACGGCGTCTACGACTACTCCCAGCCGATCAACCCCAGCGCCCCCGCGCCCGACGCCGCGGTGGTCGGCTCGGCCGACGACCTCTTCGAGCGCGGTCGCGAGGCGTTCAAGACCGGCATGTACACCGCCGCGTTGGACTTCACCGCCCAGGCGCTCAAGCAACTCCCCAACGACCCGACCCTGCACGAGTTCCGCGCGTTGGCCTTGTTCGCGCTGAAGCGGTACGACGAGGCGTCGGCGTCGCTGTATCCGGTCCTGTCGTTAGGCCCCGGCTGGGACTGGCCGACCCTGATCGGCCTGTACAACAACGACGCCGCGGTCTACACCACCCAGGTTCGCGCGTTGGAGGGGTTCGTGAAGGAGTCGCCGAACACGGCGTCGTCCCACTTCCTGCTTGGCTACCACTACCTCTGCCAGGGGCACGGCGAGGAGGCGCTCCGGCAGTTGCGCGCCGCCTCCAAGCTGCAGCCGAAGGACTCGCTGTCGGCGAAGCTGGTGGAGTCGCTGGAGGAGATGCGGCGCAAGGCCCTCGGGCCGGCGGCCGACGCCAAGCCCGCCGACGCCAAGCCGGCCCCGGCCATCGCCGCGGCGACGCCCGCCGTCGAGCCCTTGCCGGCGGCCGCGGTCGCTCCGGGGACGCTCGACGGGACCTGGACCGCCACGGCCGACGAACACACCAGGATCACGCTCGATCTGAGCAAGGCCGACCGCTTCGGCTGGACCGTCGATCACGACGGGGCGGTCAAGACGTTCCAGGGGGTCCGCTCCCAGGGAGGCGGCTACCTGACGCTCGTCCAGGAGGCCGACGCCTCCCAGCCGCCGATGGTCGGCCGACTCGAATGGAAGGACGACGACCACTTCGACTTCCACCTGACCGGCACCCCCCCGAGCGATCCGGGACTGACGTTCAGCCGATCCAGGTGAAGCCCGTATACGAACCGCCGGGACGCCGAGGGAGAGCGACCGCGCCGGGGATGAATTTCCTCGCCTCCGTTCTCTCTCGGCGTCTCGGCGGTTCCTGGTTTTCCGTCATGTCGCCGGCTACCCCTGTGGACGAGTCGCCGGCCTGGATAGGATGGGGAGGTTCGATCCGGGAACCTCGCCGTCCTTTCCAGGAAGGTCGTCATGTCGTCTCGATCACTGCTCGCGCCGGTCGCGGCCTTCATGGTCGCGGCCCTGGGCGTTTCGACCGCCGCGGCGGCCCAACCGCGGGATCGCGAGTCGTTCAACCAGGGCTGGAGGTTCGCCCGCTTCGGCCTGATGCCCGACGGATCGCGCCGCGACGAGCCGGGCGGGACGTCGTGGAAAATCCCCGCGCGAGCGTCGAGCGAGGAGATCGAGAAGAGCAACTTCGCCCAGGCGGCGTTCGACGGCGACCCGGAAACCCGCTGGTGCGCCAACGGCGGCGACAAGAACGAATGGCTGGCCGTCGATTTGAACGAGGTCCGGCCGGCCGCGCTGGCCGTCGACTGGGAGTTCCCCGAACTCCACTACGGCTACGCCGTGGAGTCCAGCGACGACGGCGAACGCTGGACGGTCGTGGCGACCGTCGCCCCCGACCGGCCCGTCAAGTCGGTCCCGCTCGAGCCGAAGCGCCACCTTCGCGTCCGCGTCACCGATCTTCCCGATGGCAAGTGGGCGAGCATCCGGGAACTCCGCCTGCTCGACCGCGACGGCCGCGCCCTCCCCAACGAGGGGATCAACAAGGGCGAGTGGCCCTCGACCGTCGCCTTCGACGATTCCGCCTGGCGCGCGCTCGACCTGCCGCACGACTGGGGCGTCGAGGGCCCGTTTCGCGACGACCTTCCCAACGACACCGGCAAGCTGCCGTGGAAGGGGATCGGCTGGTATCGCAAGACGTTCCACGTCCCCGCCACCGACCGCGGCCGCCGCCTGTTCCTGGACTTCGACGGCGCGATGGCCAACGCCCAGGTCTACGTCAACGGCCGTCACGTCGGCGGCTGGCCCTACGGCTACCAGTCGTTCCGCGTCGATGCGACCTCCGCGGTCAAGTACGACGCCGACAACGTCGTCGCCGTCCGCCTCGACACCGAGAACTGGGGCTCGCGCTGGTATCCCGGCGCGGGGATCTATCGCAACGTCTGGCTGGTGAAGACGTCTCCAATCCACGTCGCCCACTGGGGCGTCTTCGCCGTCGCCACGTCCAGGCGCCTCGACCAGGTCGAGGCGAAGCAAGAACCGCCGAGGCCGGGCCCGCAAGGAGTACAACTGGGACCGCAGCCGAACCCCGGCGGACAGTATTCCGGCGCGGTCGACATGGTGCGACTCGCCGTGACCGTCGAGAACCAGCAAGGCGTCGACGTCCGCGCCGACGTCTCGGCCGAGATCTTCGAGGAGGCCCCCGGCGGCGGCCTGGGGGCGAAAGTGAGCGGGGGGGCGGGCCTCGACAGGATTCTGATGGCCGGCAACGAGGCGAGGCTCGATCTGACGATCCCCGTCAACAATCCCAAGCCCTGGAGCCTGGAGTCGCCCAACCGCTATGTCGCCCGCGTGACGGTCAAGTGGGCCGGCGACGTCGTCGACGTCTACGATCAGCCGTTCGGCTTCCGAACGATCGAGTTCACCGGCGAGGGCTTCAAGCTCAACGGCCGCAAGACGACGATGCAAGGGACGTGCAACCATCACGACCTCGGCCCGTTGGGGACCGCGCTCAACGTCCGGGCGCTGGAGCGGCAGTTGCAGATCCTCAAGGAGATGGGCTGCAACGCGCTGCGGACCTCGCACAACCCCCCCGCGCCGGAACTGCTGGACCTGGCCGATCGGATGGGCTTCCTGGTCCAGGTGGAGGCGTTCGACTGCTGGAAGTCCGGCAAGACGCCCGGCGACTACGCCAGCCTGTTCGACGAGTGGCATGAGCGCGACCTGCAAGCGATGGTCCGTCGCGACCGCAACCATCCCAGCGTCGTGATGTGGTCGATCGGCAACGAGATCGCCGAGCAAGACGGCCCCCGGCTGGCCAAGCCGCTGGCCGAGATCGTCCGTCGCGAAGACCCGACCCGCCCGGTCACCGCCGGCTGCAACAACCCCGAGGCCGGCGTCAACGGCTTCCAGACCGCCGTCGACGCCTTCGGCCTGAACTACCACCCGACCGAGTACGCGCGGATCCTCGACCATCCGGGGAACCAGGACAAGCCGATCTACACGAGCGAATCCTCCTCATGCGTCAGCTCCCGCGGCGAGTACTTCTTCCCGCCGAAGCGCGGGAGCGACTCGCGGGTGAACTTCCAGGTGTCGTCCTACGACGTCGACGCGCCCCCCTGGGCCCAGGCCCCGGACACGGTCTTCGAGGCCCTCGACCGCAACCCTCGGTTCTTCGGCGAGTTCGTCTGGACCGGCTTCGACTACATCGGCGAACCCACCCCCTACAACAGCGACTCCACCAACCTGCTGAACTTCTCCGACCCCGCCAGGCGCGCGGAAATGCAAGCGGAGTTGGACCGTCTGGGAAAGCTGAAGGTCCCCTCGGCGCTCTCCTACTTCGGGATCGTGGACCTTTGCGGGTTCAAGAAGGACCGCTTCCACATCTACCAGGCCCGCTGGCGGCCGGACCTGCCGATGGCCCACATCCTGCCGCACTGGAACTGGCCGGAGCGCGTCGGCCAGGCGACGCCGGTTCACGTCTACACCTCGGGCGACGAGGCCGAACTGTTCCAGGACGGCGAGTCGCTGGGGCGCAAGAAGAAGGACGAGCATGAATACCGAATCCGCTGGGACGAGGTCGAATACAAGCCCGGCGAGTTGAAGGTCGTCGCCTACAAGGACGGGCGCGAGTGGGCGACCGACTCCGTGAAGACGACCGGCCCGGCCGCGAAACTGGTCGCGACCGTCGATCGCCCGGAGATCGCCGCCGACGGTCGCGACCTGGCGTTCGTCACGGTCAAGGTCGCCGACGTCGAAGGACTGCAAGCCCCGCGCGCCGGGAACCTGGTGAAGTTCAAGGTCGACGGTCCCGGCGAGATCGTCGCGGTGGGTAACGGCGACTCCACCGACCACGACCCGTTCCAGGCCGACAGCCGTCGAGCCTACAACGGCCTCTGCCTGGCGATCGTCCGCGTCCGTCCCGGCGAATCCGGCGCGATCAAGATCAAGGCCGCGGCCGACGGCCTGCGACCGGCCGAGGTCGCCGTCGTCGGCAAGTGAACGAAAGCGCCCGCGCTCCGCCCCTTGGGGCGGAGGCTGACGACCCGACACTTTTTCCGAAGCCGTGGCGAACATCGCCTTCTCCCCTTGAGGGAGAAGGTGGCCCGAAGGGCCGGATGAGGGGTCGACCGGCGTTGTGTCTCGGCGTAAGCCATGGTCCGGAAACGCCTTCGAATCCGATGGCTTTTGGTCCCGCCCACCCCTCATCCGGCCTTCGGCCACCTTCTCCCTCAAGGGGAGAAGGCCGTTTCGCTCCGGCTTGCAACGCGGCCGCATGCGGGATCTGATAAGTATCGGGTCGTCAGGGGCGGGGGTCGAGTCCGAAAAGACTCGTCATGTTCGATGTCGCTCGATTCGAGCCATGTTCGGCCGGAGTTTCGCGGCGAGACGGATCGCGCTTGCGTCGAATCGCCTGTCGGTTACAATTCGCGCCGGGCGGTTCGCGCCCCTGGCGCGCCGCGATCCCCACCGGAGGCCGTTCAGATCCCCCCTGGCGCGACCCGACTTCGGACGGACAGGAGCGTCGCATGCTCAACTTCACGACCAGCGAGACGGGCGGCGTGATGATCGTCTCCTTCGAGGCCGTGGAGGAGGAGAACCAGGAGTGGCAGTTCTCCCGCCGCGACTGGCTCTACAAGACGATCGAGTCGCGCGAGGGGGGGAAGTACGCGCTGGACCTCAGCGACGTCGGCTACCTCGCCAGTTCGGAAATCGGCTTCCTCGTCACGCTGAAGCGGCGGGTCGAGCGCTGCCAGGGGCGGCTGGTGCTCTATGGGGTGACGCCCTACGTTTCGGACATCTTCCGAACGATGAACCTTCAGAAGTTCCTGGACATGGTCGACACCCGGGGCGCGGCCCTGGCGAAGCTGAAGGCGTAGGGATTCGCGCCTTTCCCGCATCGCGGGTTTCGCGACGTCCGATATAGACTCCACCGGAGGCGCCGACCGGCGGAGCCGAGTCCGGCGCGTGGAGATTCCAGGACGACACAAGGACGTGATGCCATGCCTCGATCGCGCTTCGTCCATCCCTCGCCCGACCTGGTGGGCGGGCGCGACGCGGCGGCGTCGCCGCGGTTCGCGCGAAGGGTCGCGGGTCTTCTCGGCTTGATCGTGGTGGCGCGGGGGCTGGCCCTGATCTGCGCCCTGCCGCCGTTCGAGGGCTGGGACGAGTATCAGCACGTCGGTTACGTCGAGCATCTCGCGGCCGGGGGCGCGACGCCCGTCGTCGGCGTCACGGACGTCCCCCGGGCGGTGCTGGCCGGGGCCGTGGCGTTCCCGCAGCCGTATTCGGCCGTTCGCGACGGCCTGGGGGCGTCGGGGGCGGTCGGCTATTCCCGGTTCTGGGCCGACCGCGACGCGGGGACCCCGCCGACGTTCCGAGAGGGCCCCGTCCGGCTCTACCAGGCGCAGCACGGGCCGTTGAGCTATCAGTTGATGCGGCCCTTGTACTCGGCGTTCGGCGGCGCGGGCGACCTGGCGGCGTCGATCTCCGCGGTTCGGCTGATGAACGTGCTTCTGACCGCCGCGGCCGTCGTCGTCGCGTTCGCGATCCTGGCGCGGCACCTGGCGGATCGCCGCGCCGCGGCCTGGATCGGCCTGGCGCTGGCGACGTATCCGCTTTTCTTGATGAACGGCGCGCGGGTGGCCAACGACGCCCTGGCGGTCCTGCTTGCGACCTTGACCGTCGGGGCGGGGCTGTCGCTCTCCTCGAAGCCGTGGCCCCGCCCGTCGCGGCTCGCCGCGGCCTGCCTGGGGACGGGACTGCTGGCGGGGTTCGCCGTGCTGGCCAAGGCGACGAACTACGCCCTCGCGCCGTTCCTCGGCTTCTGCCTCGTCCTGATCGCCTTGCGCCCCGAGACGTCGCCCCGGCGCGTCGCGGCGTGCGTCGTCGCGATGGCGGCGGGGTTCCTGGTCGTGACCCAGGCGGAGATGCGGTTCAACCTGGCGCATTACGGCTCGATCAGCTCGATGCAGGAGGCCGCCGTCAACCACGCCCGCGGCCTGGGCCGGGCCGACCTCCTGCGCGTCGCGATGAACGACATCCCCTGGTCGCATTGGGTGGTCGACCTGTGGTCGCGGTTGATCTTCTTCGCCGGCGGTTGGAGCTTCCAGGGGACGGACCCGAAGGCGATCCTCCGCCACCGCGACCTGATCGCGATCGGCCTTTCGGGTTGGATCTGGGGGGCGTTCGCGTGGCTGGCCGCCCGACGCCGCGGCGAGGGGCCGCCGCCGATCTTCGCCAACCCGAGGCTGGCGCCGGCCTGCGTGGTGATCGTCGCCAGCTACACCGCGGCCCTGGGTTACCACATGACGCAGTCGAAGCTGGCGTGGGGCCAGTGGTCGACCGGCGCGTGGTACGCGAGCCCCGCCGTCCCCTGGTTCCTGGCCCTGGTGGTCCTCGGCCTGTTGCGTTGGCCGCTTCGCGGCCGGCTTCGGGCGGTCCCGGTCCTGGCGCTGGTCGCCGCGTCGATCGCCGCCGAGACGCTGGCGGTCCACGGCCGAATGATTCCGCTTTACACCGGCTTCGCGCCGTGGGCCGAGGGGATGGACCGGCTGGCCTCGCTGCACCCGTGGTGGCTGGGGCGGTGGACGATGGCCGCGGCATGGGTCGTCGAGGCGGTCGCGCTGGCGGCGCTGGTCCTCGTGCTCCGCGACGCCGCGCCGGCCGGGCGTCCTCGCCTCCGCGGCCCCGTCTTTCAACGCCGTCCCGTTTCCAAGGCCGCTCCGGCGACCGCGGCGGCGGGGACGGCGGAGCGGTCGTAAATCCGAATCTGCACCTGGCCGGGCGCGGGCCGGGCCGGGAGCAGGGCGACGGGCGCGCGACCCCCGATCAAGGCGCGGACCTCGTCGGCGAAGGTCGATGGCTCGTCGACCTGCGCGGCGGTCGCGACGATCCAGCGCGCGTCGGGGTCGGCGGCGGCCTCGCGGACGTGGGCGAAGCCGGCGCCGGATCGTCTGCTGAAGTAGAGCGACCAGTCGGTCAGGTCGAGAATCCCGCCGTCACCGGCCGAGTCGGCCAGCCAGCGGCCGGCGTCCCAGTAGACGTTGAACGGGCCGGGGGTCGACACCACCGGCCCCCGGAACCTCGGCGCGAGGACCAGAAGGCCGATCGCGACGGCCCAGACCGCCGGCCCCGGCTTGAGCCGCTCGCCGGGAAAGCCGACGAGCCGGCCGGGAACGCTCGCGCGACGCATCAGCAAGTCGAGCCCGCCGGCCGCCAGCAGCGTCAGGACCATCCCGGGCGCGAGCGCGTTGCGAGCCGCGCAGTAGCCGGCCGTCGCGTGCAGGCGGACCAGCGCGACGCCGTAAGTCGTCAGCAACACGCCCAGAAACAGCCACGTCCGCGGCGGAAGGCCCCACCCCCGCGCCCCGGCGGCCGCCAGAAGCGCCGCGGCCAGCAAGACCGGCGAAACGACCGTCAGAACGACCGCGACCACCCGGGCCGCGGCCGCGGCGTGGACCTCGACCGCGGTCAGCGACGGATCGGCCGGGGCCTCGCGCTCCAACGCCAGTGGGGGCGACGACGGCGCCAGCCCCAGCACCCGCGCCGGCCCCGGACGGATGGCGATCGCCCCCGTCGCGGCCATGTACGGCCCGGCCATCGCCAACGGCCCCAGCGTCAGCAAGGCCGCGGCCAGCCGCCACCGCGGCCAGTGGATCCGCGCCGCGCCCCGCAACGGCACGAGCAGCAAGGTCGCCAGCAGGCTCGCGGGGAGCAGCAGGCCCTCGGGCCGGGCGAGGTACGCCAGGCCGCCGCAGCCGACCCCCAGGGCCAGCCAGCCGAACGACCCGCGACGCAGGAACCGGAGCGACGCCCACAGCGACCACGTCCAAACGGCCAGGAACGTGGATTCGCTCAGCACGTTGACCACCACCGACGCCGCGAGCGGATTGGCGAGGAACAGGACGCACCCTAGCCACGCGGCCCGGTCGCCGAAGAGTTCCCGGCCGGTCAGGTAGAGCGGAAGGACCAGGAGCGTCATCGCCGCGAAGCTCGCCGCGACCGCCGCGCGCTGCCACCACTCGGGCCCTTCGCCGCCGATCAGGCGGTGGGCCGCGACGATCGCCAGCGGATGCAGCGGGGGCTCGACGGTCCCCAGACCGTCGCGCCAGTCGCCCGCGTCCAGGCTCCGCGCCGCCTCGATCGACCGCGGGCCGTCGCGCAGGACGGCCTCGGAGTGCCGCAGCGACCAGAGCAAGAACGCGGCCGTCGCCGCCATCAGCAGCGCGACCCGGACGACGTGGCGGAACGGCCCCTGGCGGTCGGCCTCGGGATCGGCCGTGATGGCGGGATCGATGTTCACGTCGGCGCTCCTTCGTCGGGTTGATGCAAGGCTCGTTCGATCGATCGATCTCGGGCGGTCGTTGCGATTCCTTCCTTCTCCCCTTGTGGGAGAAGGCGCCCCGAAGGGGCGGATGAGGGGTGACGCGACCGGAAGCCGTTGGGAAGCCCACCCCTCATCCGGCCTTCGGCCACCTTCTCTCACAAGGGGAGAAGGGATGTCGTTGTTATGTTATAATGTTCAAAAATCCGGGTTTGCGGGACGCGGACGTTTTTACGTCACTTCGTTCCCGGCTTCTCCGCGCGGGCCAGGCCGGGGGCGAGATCGAAGACGTGGACGCGCGCGACGCCCTTCGTCGGGCGCTCGGGGAACGAGGCCGCGGGTGCGCGGTCGCCGACGTAATCACGGATCGTCTGGCAGTAGGGCCATTCGCCGATGAGGAAGGCGTCGTGAGCCACGACGTAGCGCGGGCCGCCGCCGGCCGGGACGGTCGTGTAGTCGGCGAACGAGTAGCCGGGACGGCCGGCGTAATACATCGCCCAGCCCTTGAGGTCCAGCACCCGCGCGTCGGCCGCCGAATGGGCCGCCAGCCAGTCGCCCGCCCGGCGGTAGCCGACGAACTCGGCGTTGATCGGCGCCAGCGTCGCCGGCCCCCAGCCGACGGCGACCAGCGCGATCCCGCAGGCCGCGGTCAGTCCGCGCGCCCTCGCGGCCGAACCCGCCGACGCCCTCGCGGCGATCCGCTCGCCGAGCAGGACCAGCCCATGCGCGGCGGTCGCGATCAGGGGGAGCGTCAGGATCAGGGCGTGTCGAGGCGTGCAGTAGCCGCCCGTCGCGTACAGCCGGACCAGCGCCAGCATCCACATCGTTCCATACGTCGCGACGAACAGCCGTCCGCGCGCCCGTCCGGGGTCGGTCGCCCGGCCCCCTCCCAGCGCGCCCCAGGCCGCCAGGACCAGGAGCGGCGTCGTGACGGCGGTTTGGACCGCGCGGAACATCGCCCGCCACGAGGTCGCGAACGTCTTGAGCGCCGATCGATCCGGGTCCAACGGCCGTTCGCGCTCGACGGCGCCGGCCGCGGACCTGGGCGCGGTCCCCAGCAGCCTCGCCACCGCCGGCTTGGTGCCGATCCCTCCCTTGAGCGCGACGTAAGGCCCGACGATCAGCGCCGGCCCCAGCACGATCAGGGCCGCCGCCTTCAGCCACGTCGCGCGCGGCAACCGCCACGACGCCGACAGGGGGATCAGGAAGAGCGTCGCGACCAGGGCGACCGGAAGCAACAGGCCCTCGGGTCGGGCGAGGTAGGCGAGCCCCGCGCAGGCGACCGTCGGGGCCAGCCACCGCGAGGCCCCGGCGCGGAGGAACCGCAGGGCGAACCAGACGCCCCAGGTCCACGCCAGCAGGAAGAGCCCTTCGGAAAGCGCGTCGGCCAGGACGTGGCCGGTCGTCGGGACCAGAAACGTCAGCAGGCAGGCGAGCCACGCCGCGGCCGATCCGAACAGTTCCAGCGCCACCAGATAGAGGGGCGCGACCAGCGCCGCGCCGGCGATTACCGAGACCGCCTGCGCCGCGGCCTGCCAACCCTCGGGCGTGTCGGCGATCCCGAACGCCCGTCGCGCCGCGGCGACGGCGACGGGATAGACCGGATGGTCGACGCCCCGGACGATCGAGGCCGACCAGTCGCCGCGGTCGACGGCCCGGGCCGAGGCGACGTAGCGCAGGCCGTCAGCGTACATCACCTCGGTCGTCGCGGCCAGCCGACCGAGCAAGAGGGCGGCCAGCGCCGTCAACAGGGCGATCCGCAAGCCGTGTCGCGCGGGGGTCACGTCGGGTCCGTCCTTTCGTCCCGACCGTCGCGGATCCCGAAACGCCCTTCTCCCCTTGAGGGAGAAGGTGGCCCGAAGGGCCGGATGAGGGGTGGGCGATCAAGAAGGCCGTTGGAGTTCCAAGCCGGTCGGGATGGCTTTCGAGATCTCGACGGCCGTCTCGCGCGTCTTCCCCCTCATCTGACCGCTTCGCGGTCCGGCTTCCCCCGCGAGGTGGGAAGACCGTTCGTATAAGCGTCTCGTCGGGATCCGTGCTGGTCGGCTTTCGTCGTTCGCGGGCGGCTCCTCCGCCCGTCGTCGTCCCTCGTCGCGGCGCCGAGGGACGCGCGCTCGGCGGTCGCCCGTTCGGCTCGCTCGATCACCTCGCGGCCCAGCGGGCCGCCGCCTCGGCGAAGCCCCCGGGCGGTCGCGGCGACCTCCCGCCAGGCCCGCCGCTCGACGTCCCTCCCCAGCAGCATGGCCCAGGCGCCTCGAACCGCCGCTTCAAGGGCGACGATCGCGGCCAGGGCCAGGAACTCGCCGCGGGGCCGGTGCTTGCGGAAGTACAGGAGCTTGGCGTGACGGACGACGACGCGCATCTTGGGCGAAATCGGCCGATCCTGCAAGGGCTTTCGATGCGTCGCGACGAGCGCCGGGTCGTACTCGACGGCGAAGCCCAGGTCGGTCGCGACCCGGCAAAACGCGACCTCCTCGTGATAGAGGAAGAAGTCCTCGTCGAAGCCGCCGGCCGCGGCCATCAGCCGGCCGTCGATGAGGAGGCACGCCCCGGTGGCCCAGTCGATCCGGCCGGGACGCAGCCGACGCCCGGGGACGTACTTCCGCCGCCGTCGCGGAACGAACTGCTCGCGGAACGCGCGGAGCAGGCTCGGGAAGACGCCCACCGACCCCTGACGCGAGCCGTCCTCGTTATGAAGCGCGAAGCCGACGACCCCCGGCGGTCCCTCCGGCCTGGCCTCGTAGTCGGCGATCCGGCCCAGGACGCCGGCGAGGAAGCCGGGGGGGACGTCGACGTCGGGGTTCAAAAGCAAAAGCCAGGGGGCGGGGAGGGCGCGCCAACCCGCGTTGACACCGACGGCGAATCCGCCATTATCGGGCCGGCGGACGACTCGAAGCCCCGGCCGGTCCAGGACGTCCGCGTCCGCCGGCGGCGAGGGGGAGGCGTTGTCGACCACCACGACCCGGCACGCGCCCGAGAGGAACTCGGGCTCGCGCGCCAACCGAGCCGTCAGGCCCAGGACGTCCGGCCAGCCGTCGTAGTTGACCACGACGATGGAAAGTCGGGGTCCGGTCGCGGCGGGGGGTCGCGAGGAATCGCTCAAGGCGGTGGACCTCTCCGGGTTCGCCGGGTTCGCCGGCCCGGCGGATTCTCGGTTTCACTGGATGATTCCGTCGGGCGGGCCGATGGAGAACCTTGAACCAAAAGCCGCGACGGCGGCGTTCGCCAAGGATGGTACGGGCAACCGCGGGTTCCCGCAAAGGTCAATCGGGCGACCGACGACCCGCGGCCCTCCCGGAGTCCGAGCCGAGGGATCGGTGGCGCCTCATGAATGATTCCCTGGAAATCGCGGGGGCCGACCGGGTCGCGGGGCTCGCCGCGCGGCCCCGCAAGCGGATCGTCGTCGTGGGCGCCCCCCGCGACGCCCGCAGGCTCCTGCGCGACCTGCACGCCCGGCCCGTCCCGATCATCGGCTTCATCGACGCCGGCCACCACCGCAAGCGCGGGCCCCGCGCCCGCGACCGCCACCTGGCCGTCAACTCCCGCGCCAACCCGCTGCCGGTCCTGGGAGACATCGACCGCGTCGACCAGATCGTCGAGATCGCCGGCGCCACCCACGTCCTGGTGGCCCATTCCCGACCGCGCAAGCACCTGCGGCCCCGGCTCGCCCGGTTGGCCGACGGCGGCGTCAGCGTCCACTGGATCGCCGTCGGCGGCGAGCCGCCCGACCTGGCCGAACTCGACCTCGACGTCGACGCCCCCGCCCCCGTCCTCCGCCCGACCTCCGACCCGCGCTCGATCGCCGCGGGCGTGGACCGGTGGCTCTGGACCGACGGCGCCCGGCTGGCCAAACGCGCCGCCGACGTCTTGATCTCGGCCTTGCTTTTGACGCTGCTGGCGCCGTTGTTCCTGCTGGTCGCCCTCGTGATCCTGCTGACCGACGGCGGGCCGATCTTCTACACCCAGGAGCGGGTGGGGCAGGGGGGACGGCCGTTCCGGATCATCAAGTTCCGCAGCATGCGCAGCGACGCCGAGGCCGCCACCGGCCCCGTCTGGGCCTCCGAACAGGACGCCCGCTGCACCCGATTCGGCCAGTGGCTCAGGCGCTCCAACGTCGACGAGACGCCCCAGCTCTTCAACGTCCTGAAAGGCGAGATGAGCCTGGTCGGCCCCCGGCCCGAGCGCCCCGTCTTCGTCGAGCGGTTCCGCGCCGAGATGCCCGACTACAACCTCCGCCACGCCGTCCCCTGCGGCATGACCGGCTGGGCCCAGGTCCACGGCTGGCGCGGGCGGACCTCGCTCCGCAAGCGCGTTCAGTACGACCTGGACTACATCAACCGCTGGTCGTTCTGGCTCGACTTCCGCATCCTCTTCATGACCGTCCAGCACGTCGCCTGGGGGAAGATCTCGTGGAACAACTCGCCGACCCCGAGGAAGACCGAACCCTGAACCGACCGCTTTGCTCCATCGTCGTCCCGACCTACCACGGCCGGCGGCTCCTGGAGTTCTCCCTCGCCGCCGTCTTCCGCCACCTGCCCGACGACCCCGCGCTCGCGTGCGAGGTCGTCGTCGTCGACAACGGCCCGGACGACTCCACGGGCGAATGGTTGGCGCTTGCGCATCCTCAAGTCCGCGTGGTCCGGCTGCCTCCCGGCCAGGGCTTCTGCCGCGCCGCCAACGCGGGGATCCGGGCCGCGCGGGGGCGGTTCGTCCAGGTGCTCAACGACGACGCCGAGGTGACGCCCGGCTGGATCGAGGCGGGCCTGGCGCCGTTCCGGGATTCGAGGGTCGCGGCGGTCTCGCCGTTGGTCCTGGTCCGCTCCCGGCCCGACCGCGTGGACTCCGCCGGCGACGATTACAGCCTCGCCGGCTGGCCCTCCAAGCGCGGTCACGGCCAGGACGTCGCCCGGTGGGCGGATCGTCCCGTCGAGGACGTCATGAGCCCCAGCGGCTCCGCGTCGTTCTACCGCGCCGACGTCCTGAAGACCCTCGGCGGCTTCGACCCCGCGTTCGTCTCGTACTACGAGGACGTCGATTTGGGCTTCAAGCTCCGCTGGGCGGGCTGGCGGACGGTCTTCACGCCCCATTGCCGAGTCCTTCACGAAGTGTCCGCCACCGCCGACCACCGCGACCCGAAGCTTCAGCGCCTGATGGCCCGCAACGCCGAGTTGGTCTTCTGGTCGAACCTGCCGGCGCGCAAGCTGGCGCTGGCGGTCCCGGCGCATCTGGCCTTGCTGGCCGTCCAGGCCGCCTGGCGACTGGCGCGGCTTCGGTTCGTCCCGTTCTACCTCGGCAAGATCGACGCCCTCCGCGAACTTCCGACCCTCCCCGCCCGCCGCCGCCTCAGGGCCGATCTCGCCCGCCGCGCGACCGCCGCCCCCCACTTCCCGATGGGCCTGGGCTCCGTCGAAAAGGTCGTCGACCACCTCCGTCGGCCGCGCGAGGCGTCGGCGCGGCCGGGTGGGTGATCGCGCGTCTTTACTCCACGCCGGAGAAGCCGGGCCCCTCCGGCGGATCAGCGGGCGGAGTCGTTGGTAGAGCGGCGGTGGGGGGAGGCGCGGGGGGCGAA
>ERZ778018.1989-NODE-1989-length-14364-cov-108.420295_pt1 | contig 14364 bp, 15 predicted proteins | sample MGYA00375748_ERZ778018 | MGnify/ENA primary metagenome ERZ778018 (study PRJEB29350, sample SAMN05509839) | bioreactor metagenome | biome: bioreactor; material: wastewater | place: South Africa: University of Cape Town | collected 2014-04-22 ... | reverse complement strand
CCCTTCCCCCCGGTGCGGCTGTCCATCAACAGGACCGAGTCCTCGCAGTTGATGCCGGCGTAAACGAACGTCGCGGGGATCAGGTTCGCGAGTTCCTTGATGAGGTCGTTGACGCTGTCGGCGCTCTTGTTGCCGCGGTGCAGGTTGTGGATGTCATCGAGGATGAACAGGCTGGTGCCGCACTGCACCGCGATGTCGTGAAGCCGGCTCTTCAGCTTCGCTTCGGAGTCGCGATCCGCGAACGGATTGCCGTAGAACTTGTTCAGTGACTGCAGCAGCTTCTTAGGCGTGGTGCTCGAGGGAACGCTGCTGTAGACCACGGGAATGAACTCGACGTGGGTGCCGTGCAGGCCCTTACCCTCGTAGGCGCGCTGCGCCAAACCCTCGTAGATACGGCCCATGTGCAGCACGATAGTGGTCTTGCCGAGCGTGGCTTGCCCGTCCACGATCGCGCCCTGACGTGCCCCGGGAGCGGTGCGGAGGTTATCCCACGCGAGGCGGATCACCTGGTCGTGAACCTTCCGCATCGTGCGGGAGGTGAGCGGCCCGAAGGTATTGTGGTACATCTTCCGCGCCAGGTCGAACGAGGCCTTCTCCGCGTCGCTCATCACCTGGTACTGCCCCATAGATGGCATCAACGGCTTCTTTGGATCGGGCCTGGCAACGAACTCCCGCCACGCCACGTAGTTCTCGGGGTTCTCCCGCGCGAACGGAACGTCCTCAGCCAACAGGTCGGAGAAGTTGGCAAGCATGTCGTCCAACACGTCGGCTATGGTCATCATCCTCCCAGCGCCGCCGTCTGGCGGCGCGCCCCGCTAGACGGTGAAGTCATCGGGGTCCAATACGGCGAGGCGCTTACGAGGCTCGCTCCCGGGCTCCTCAGGCTCAGGGTCGAGCTCGCCCGCGGCCCCGAAGCCCTGAACGGTCGTGCCTTCGGGCCCGAGTGAGCCCGCAGGCTGCACAGGTTCGTCGGGGCCGAAGAGGTCATCGAGATCGGCTTCCGCGTCGGGCTCCATCACGCTGTTAACCTGCCGCTGGGGCGCGGCGCGCCGCCGCTCCGCATGCGCTTCGATGGTGCGCATGGCGTGCACAGCAGCAAGGCGGCGCTCCTTGCGCCCCTCGACTTCCAGCGCTGCGATTCGATCCAGCAGGTCGTCGAGGGCTTGGTTCAGTTCCCGGCGGCGGTCGGCCGCCGTGGCGCCGCCGCGCGCGATGATGAGTGACTTCGCGTAACTAAGGGTGGCGTCGTTGAACGGACGGTTACTAGCGGACGCACCGTGCCGGGGGATGGCGTGCCACTCGTTCAACGAAGGATCGTGGAAGTACACCTCGGAAAGGTCGCGAGGGTCATAGCGAATCGGCCAAGTGCCGTCGCGGATATTCGGATAGGGCGACGGCACGTTGCGCCATTCGTCGAGCGCCTCGCCGTTGTAGCGTAGGCCGCGAAGATCGACACCGTAATGCTGGATCTTGCGCCACTCCGTCGGCAGCAGTTCGAAGTACAGGTTGGGATCTGGCAGCACGTACGTGAAGCCCGCTCGCAGCAGGCCCTCCTCGTACATTCTGTTGGGGCTCAGGTCCATCTTGGGAAGATCGGGGATCTCGAGACCGTCGTGGGTGCGGTTCTGCCAGTAAGTGGCTACCCAGCCGGCGAACTCGGCTTCTATCTCGTCGATGAAGAAGAACGCTTCGCTTTCGACGTCCTTACCGCGGGAGTACACGTCCGGGCCCTTGTAACCCTTGAGGTTCACCACGAAGTTGTCGCGGATGGTGCGGAACAGCCGCTCCACCTGCGCCTTGTCCGTCGGGGTGTAGGGGCGGGCAAGTTGTAAATCGATGCCGAGCCGCACGCAGGCGTCCTTGAACGCCCGCGAGATGAACACGCGTCCCCGGTCCACCCACACGGCTTCGGGGCTAAGGAACGGAACCCCAGCCAGTCCGCCTGGCTCTTGTCCGTCGAGGTTCTGACCCTCCTCGCCTAGGAGTTCGACCACGATGGCTTCCGGCAGGCCCACGTAGGACCAGCGGGCGTTCTCGGGCCACCCGTTACGCATGAACTTGGGCCTCACCACGTCGTAGAGCAACAGCGCGGCGTCCACGCCCTTGGTGGAGACGGGCGTGAACCGCCACGCCAGAAGTGAGTTGGTGTATAGGTCCATGGCGATGGTCAACTGCACCTGCACCCACTTGAAAGTCAGTGGGTCGAGAGCAAATGCGTCCAAGGGGGTCGAGTCGATCAACACGACTTCGCCCGGACGCACCACCTGGAAATAGCGGTAGAGATTGTTAGGACGGTTGGCGATGCTGCGGCGCGCCTTGGCCGCCCCGAAGGCGCCGCGTCCCGCCGCCATCCGATCGATTAGCTTGTTGAACGTCTTCTCGGACGGCAACTCGACGGCTTCATCGGGGAAACGTACCCTCAGCTTCCGCCTAGTGCGCCGGCGGATTTGCGTCTTGGGGATGTTCGACTCGTCCGTCAATTCGTCCAGCACCGCCGCGAGCGCCCGCTTGACGCGGTCGTCGACGCGCGGGAAGTCTTTGAGCGGGCTCAGTCTGCGCTCGTCGATGAGGCCCACCAGGCCGCGCTCCTCGTACTTCTGCTTGTGACGCCATAGCGTGCTGAAACCCATACCCAGTTCACGGGCCTTCGTAGCGGTTCGTTGCCGCACGGTAGTGAACTCAGGATCGTATTGCGGACTCGGCTCATGTTCGAGCGCCAGCACCCTGGAGCCGTGCTGGTACCCAGTTAAGGCCTCCATGAGGTGCCGCTCCAGTTCCTCGGCTGCCCGCAGAAGCTCAGGCGGTACCGCATCCAGGTAGACGGGGCTCTAATCCTCCTCCCTCAGCTCAGCGTCGGCGAGGACCTTGAAGTCGGGCGCCTCGGTGATGACGCTCATCAGGATCCGCGCCCGCTTGCCGCGCGGGTCCTGCACCTCGATCTCGCCGGCGTAGAAACCTGTGATGGTCCACGGTTGGCCGTCCCACCAGATCCTGGCGCCGACCTCGATCTTCGCTCGGTGGCTCATGCCATCACCTCGCTCGTAGACAGGTAGACCAGCGAACCTTCTTCAAGGATCGCCGTCATGTCGAACCTCAAGACCCGTTTCCAAAAGAGGTGGAATAGCGTTGGACGCGCCAACAGTGGTCGTTCCATCTGGGCGAGCAGGTGGCGAACGGACACCGCTCCATCGGCGCAGCAGCCGATCAGCTCTCGCGCCGCCGCCTCGAAGCGCGGGGGACGGCGCCGGTACCCGGCCAACCACTTCACGTTGGCAAGGTAAGTGTCATCCGGCTCAGTGCGCACCTCGAAGCCCCAACCGAGGTGCTGACACGCGACCTCCGTGCTCTCGAAGGCGCGCCGGTTGCGGCTCGCACCAGCCTGCTCCGCCCGCTTCACGTCCACCAGCGTGACACCACCACCCGCGCGCCAGACCAGGAAGTCAGGCACGTGCCTAAACTTCTCCCCGCCGCGCTCGAAATGAAGCATCAGCGGCTGAGCGAGTACACCGAGGACGCCGCCATCGAAATCGAAACCCATCAAGGTGAACATCTCGAGGCGGCTTTCGTAGGGCACGAGCTGGTTGATGCCGCTGAACCAATAGAAGCCGGGTAAGTGAGCCTGCCCCTTGTAGGCGGGAATCTTGCGAATGGAGTGGTACCCGATGAAGTCGCGGTCCGCAACGTCGTCGATGGCGACCGCCTCGTGAAGCCGGAGCTGGGCATCGAGGAAGGAGATGGCGATCTTCAACTGCGCCTCTAAACCAAACACACCAAGAATGCCTTAATCTATAAGGTATTCACGCTGAGCGCAAATCAAGTCGAAACGCTGACCCACGCGTTCCCCACCTTCGGTCGACGTGCCACCGCGTCGAGCCAGTACCTCGGTACTACACGCCTGATGAGAACGACAAGAGCGACGGGTACACGGCATGCCGCGCCGTGGACAGGGCTTACGACCAAGGGCCGACTTGACAGGCGCGCCTAATTTAAGGGCACTCGGCATTGTGGGTCACTGCTCGCCCTCTGGGCCTTCGGGGTGGAGCTCGCTCTCGCTCGGGGTGCGGCCCTGGGCGAGGGCCTCGATTAACTTGCGGCTAGTGGCGCCGATGGCGTCGCGCACCTCGCGCCAGCGCTCGAGGTCCTGGCCGCTGGGGTCGGGGAAGGAGACGTGCAGGCGCGTGGTCCTCGCCGGGTAGGCGGGGCAGGCCTCGTTGGCGGCGTCGCACACCGTGAGCACCAGGTCGAACTCCCAGGGGTCGGGCAGGTCGTGGAGTGTCTTGGAGGCGTGGCCGCTGATGTCGACGCCGACCTCGTGCATGACCTGGATGGCTTCGGGCTTGACGCGCGTGGCCTCGGTGCCGGCGGAGTGCACTTCGGCGGTGAGCCCGGCTTCGGCTGCGTGGTGCCTGAGCCAGCCCTCGGCCATCTGGCTGCGGGCGCTGTTGTGGGTGCAGAGGACCAGGACTCTCATGGCGCCGCCCCTTCGAGGCGTTCGGCTAACGCGGCGGTGGGCGCGCACGCGTCCTCCGCGGCGGCCAGCACGCCGGCGGGCGCGGGGGTGGGCGGCGGGAAGAGGCGGCCGCGCAGCCACAGCGCCACGCCCACCAGGCCGATGAGCAGCGGCACCCAGGACGTGACCAGGCTCTCATGCTGCGCCTGAGACGCGCGCCCCACCGGACCGGCGCCCGGGCCGGGTAGGATGGCGATCGCGACCGGTTCACGAGGGAGGCGCGGGACTTGATGCTGCACGCCATACCGGCCCTGCCGGTGCGCGAGCTGGAGCGGAGCGTGGCGTTCTACCGCGACCACCTCGGCTTCGCCCTGCTTCACGACGAGGCGGGCTTCGCCGTCCTGCGGCGCGACGCCGTCGAGCTGCACCTGTGGACGGCCGGCGACGAGGCCTGGCGCCAGCGCCACGCCGCGGTGCCGGTGCTGTCGGGCGCCGAGTCGTTCCTGGCCGGCACGGCGAGCTGCCGCATCGCCGTCACGGACGTGGACGCCCTCCACGAGGCGCTGCGGCCGCTGGGCGTGCTGCACCCCAACGCGCCGCTGCGCGACGAGTGGTACGGCGCGCGCGAGTTCGGCGTGCTCGACCCCGACCGCAACCTCATCACCTTCTACCAGCAACGCGCCTGATCGCCGCCGCCTCACCCCGACCTCGAAAGCTCTCTGGCTTGGCGCCCACAACGCCGCTCGGGTGACCTTCGGCGAGCATCGCCCTTCACGCCTAGGAACGTGCAAGGAGAACGCGGCCGGCTTGCCCTCTCTCATGGCCCCTCCTGGATAACCCCGTTCCCTGCGCCGAGAGGTGGGTGAAGCGGTCACGGCGCAGGAAGCGGGGTTATCGGACGCCCGCGGGGTCGGCGTGTGCGACGCGGCGTTCGCGCCCGAGGCGGTACCAGTGGAAGAAGATGACGATGAAGGGGATGCCGAAGGCGATCTGGCCGGCGACGTTCATGAACGCCCCGCTCAGCGCCTGGTCCTCGAGCGCGGACAGGGGGAAGAGGCGCGGGGCGAGCTCGTACGCCGGGTAGAGCACGTAGTCGGAGAAGGTCACGGCCGCGAACACGGGGAGCTGGGCGAGGGGGAGGGCGAAGAGGTAGATGAGCTGCACGCCCGGTGCCAGCCGCGGCAGTTCCGGCACCCGGCTCATCAGCGGCCACCACAGCATGAGCGAGAAGGTCAGGAACACCAGGTGCTGGGTGTGGTGGACGAAGCTGTTGGTCAGCGCCGGGCTGTAGATGGCCGGCAGGTGCCAGATGGAGAAGGCGAGGCTGAACACCGAGAACGTCACCACGGGGTGGAGGAGCGCCCGGCTCACGGGCCGCACGGCGCGCGCGAGCAGCAGCGGGCGCGCCACCCAGCCGGGCAGCCCCATCAGGAGCATGGGCGCCACCACGTAGGAGAGCAGCGTGTGCTGCAGCATGTGCATGGTCAGCGAGTAGCGCTCGGCCAGGTCGTGCAGGGGCGAGCCGTCGACCAGGTACATGGTGGCGATGCCGGCCGTGAACCAGGCCGCCTGCCCCTTGGGGAACGGCGCGCCCGGCGCCAGCCGGCGGCGCAGCGGGCCGACCGCCAGGAGGTAGGCCACCAGGGCGGCGAAGAGGCCGCCGATCAGCACCGGGTCGGTCTGCCAGCTCGCGTAGATCACCGTGCGCCGCCGGTGGGGGCTGACGCGCGCGGGGCGGGGGTCGAGTACGGCCAGTTCATCTGTTCTTCTCCGTCCTGGGCGCCACCTCGGGCGCCGGTTGCGTGTCGGGTGGGCCGTCCGTCCCGGCGGTCGGGTCCTCGCGCTTGCGGCCGCCGCGCAGGACGAGGAGCGTGACGGCGGCCCCCACGAGCAGCGGCACGCCGAGGAGCCACACTAGCCAGGTGCCCAGCCCCTGCGGGCCGGTGGCGGTGGGCGGGAATAGGAAGCCGCGGTTGGCGGCCGTGAACAGCGGCCCGCTGCCGTAGTCGAGCTCCACCAGCGCCTGCGCCTCCTCCTGGCGGAAGGTGCGGTCGCGCAGCCGCAAGGCGTAGGCGCCCACCGCCGGCAGGACGGCCGTGGCCTCGTAACGGCCGGGCGTAGTGGTCTCCGTAAGCCGCAGGGGCGCGGCCGTGACTTCGCTCTCGGCGTCCTTCTCTAGGAACTCGGCCAGCAGCACCGCGTCCTCGGTCGGCACCCCGAAGGGGTCGATCAGCTCCACGCGCAGGGTGAAGGGTCGGCCGGGCGGGGGGGCGGCCGGCTCGCTCGCGAGCGAGCCGATCACGATGGTGGCGTGCGCTAACGCCATCCCGCCCGCCAGGAGGGGGAGGGCGGCCAGCCAGGCGCGGGCGCGCCGGGGGAGCGGGCGGGTGGCGGGCGGGAAGGCGCGGGGCACGAACATTACTATATCCGCATCGAGTGATATAGACTAGCGCATGCCATCCGCCCCCGCTCGCCGCACGATGGTGACGTCATGAAGCGGCACGAGATCGCCTTCCCCCCGCACCCGCACGACGCGGCGAGGGTGGTGCGCACCTTCAAGGCGCTGGCGGACGCCACGCGCGTCGCACTCCTCTTGCGCCTCAGCGCCGGCGAGCAGAGCGTGGGCGAGCTGGTCGACGCCCTGGGCGCGCCGCAGAGCAGCGTGTCGCGCCACCTGGCGGTGCTGCGCGCCGCCGAGCTGGTCACCACGCGCCGCGACGGCACCACCGTCCACTACCGCCTGGCGAACGCCCACGTCGGCGATCTCGTCAACGAGGCGTTCTCCCATGCCGAGCACGAGCGGCTGGGGCTGCCCGACCACGGCGCGGAGGTCGCGGCGCCCGCGGCGCGTGCGGACGGCGAGGCGGCGGGCGACAACTGATGCAGGCGCTGGCCGCCTTCGGCGCCCTCCGCAACCCGCGCTTCGCGCGCCTCTACGCCGCCCAGGCCATCAGCCAGGTGGGCGACGCCCTCACCTGGGTGGCGCTGGCGCTGCTCGCCTACGAGCTGGCCGGCGCCGACGCCGCCGTGGTGCTGGGCGTGGCGCTCACCCTGCGCGTGAGCGCCTTCGTGGTGCTCTCCCCCTGGGCGGGGGTGCTGGCGGACCGGGTGGAGCGCCGGCGGCTGCTGTTCGTGACGCACCTGGGCCGCGCCGCCGTCATCGCGCTGATGCCGTTCGTCACCGACGTGTGGCAGGTGTACGCGCTGACGCTGTTGCTCAACGCCTTCACCGCCTTCTTCACCCCCACCAACCAGGCGACCGTGCCGCTGCTGGTGGGTCGCGCCGAGGCGGGGCGCGCCTTCGCGCTGTCGAGCGCCACCACCGAACTCCTCGGCATCATCGGCCCCGGCCTCGCCGGCGTCCTGGCCGCCTGGGCGGGTGGGCGCACGCTCTTCTTCCTGGTGGCCGTCACCTTCCTGCTGGCCGCCCTGCTCACCCTCACCCTGCCCAGCCTGCGGGCGAACGGGGGCGGCGGGGCGGCGGTCGACCGCTGGCGCGACGTGCGCGACGGCAGCGCGCGCCTGTGGCGCGACCCGCCCATCCGCTTCGCGCTGCTGATGGAGCTCGTCGCCGCCATCACCGGCGCGCTCATCCTGACGGTGACGATAGTGCGCGTCAAGGACGGCCTAGGCCTGGGCGACGTCCAGTACGGCTGGGCGATGGCGCTCTACGGTCTCGGCGCCACCCTCGCCTCGTTGGCGTTCGGCGCGGCCGGCTCCCGCGTGCCGCGCACCCTCATCATCCTGGTGGGCGCGGCCGTGACCTCCGTGGCCCTCCTGCCCGCCGACGCCGCCCCCTACCTCCCCCTCCTGGGTCTGTGGCTGCTGGCGGGGGTGGGCCAGAACTGGGTCAACCTCCCCACCGAGACGCTGCTCGCCGAGCGCACCGAAGAGCACGCCCAGGGGCGCGTCTACGGGGCGCACTTCGCCTGGAGCCACCTGTGGTGGGTGTTCGCCTACCCGCTCGCCAGCCTGCTGAGCACGCGCTTCCCGGACAGCGCCTTCCTCTACGGCGGCCTGCTCGCCCTGGCGAGCCTGACCCTCATCACCCTGGGCCTGCGCCGCGGCGTGACGCTGCGCCCGCGGCGCGCTGCGGCTGAGGCGGAGCCCCCCTGACGCGCGCCCACCAGAACGAGCGGCACGGCTTCCGCCAGCCATGCGTTTGATCGGCGCCGCATCACCGCTCCCAAGCGCTCAATAACCTGCTCGCTCCTTCATCAAGGCCCCGCGCCAACAGCACGCGCGAGACGGCGCCGGCCTAGGAATTGATCGGACGATTCCTATCTTGCGCATCCGTACCTGGACTCGTTGTTAGCGCCGCTAGCGTTGGGCCGGGAGGTAATCCATGATGCAAGCAGCCGACATGTTTCGGACCCACCCGCGCCAGTCCCAGGTCGAGTTCTCCGTGCTGGCGGAGTGCGTCGACGAATGCTACGCCTGCGCTCAGTCCTGCACCACCTGCGCCGACGCCTGCCTGGGGGACCCGAGCGTGGCTGAGCTGGTGCGCTGCATCCGCCTCAATGAGGACTGCAAGGCGGCGTGTTTCGCAACGGGCGAGATGCTCTCGCGCGTGACTGAGGCCGACTGGAGCGTCCTGCGCGCGCAGGTGCGGGCGTGCCTCACGGCGTGCCAGGTGTGCGGCGCGGAGTGCGAGAAGCACGCCGGGCACATGGAGCATTGCCGCGTCTGCGCCGAGGCCTGCCGCGCGTGCGAGCAGGCGTGCCAGGCCCTGCTGGACGCGGTCCCAGCCTGAGCCATAGGCGCGAGGGCGTGCTGCTAACTGCGCGTCCATAAGTTCAGGCCAGAGATGCCGCGGCCCGTCAGGCGAGGGCCTTCCCAAGCGACTCGAGGTGATCCGTCAGGCGGCGCGCCTCGGCCGCGCGGCGGGCCGCTGCCGCCTCGATGGCCGCATTCCAGCTTCGGCGTTCCGCGAGCACGCCGCGCGCCCTGCCCAAGATGGCTTGAACGTCCGCGTCCGAGGGCTGCTCGGGGAACACGTGGATGTCGGGGTAGCCGAGCATCTGCTGCACGCTGGCGGTCTTGTGCGAGTCGGCGCCCAGCAGCACGCCCGGCACGCCGCCCAAGCCCGCCAGGATGGCGGGGTGGTAACGGCCCGTCACTACCAGTTCGGCGTGCGCCAGGATTTCGGTGGCCACCATGACGTTGGTGTCCGCCGGCACCAGCGGCAGGCCCAGCTCGTGCGCCAGCTCCTCCAGGAAGGCGTCGCCCGTCGAGCTCACCGTCACCACCAGCGGGTACCCCAGCTCCGGCAGCGCCTGAAGCAGGCGCCGGTACGAGGCGGCCGCCCGCTTAGGGTCCTTGGCGGCCTCCGAGCTGCCGCCCACGCAGATGTACGGCCGTTGGAAGTCCCAGGTCCCCAGCCGATCGGGGCGTTCGTGGAAGGGAGTCAGGTACTCGGGGCGCGCCAGGAGGTCGCGCCCGCGCCCTACGCGCCCCTTCCAGGCGAAGACGCTGTCGGGTACGTAAACCGAGGCCACCTCGGGCGCCACCTCGCGGAGGAACGCCTGCGACCAGGGGTCGCGCGTCGTCACCAGGCGCGCCTGGGGCAGCAGCCGCCGGGTCGCCGCCACGGTGGCGGCGTTGCGGGGCCCGTTGGCCGGGTCGGCGACCAGCGCGTTGACGTAGGCGAAGGGCACGTCCGCCTCGTGCGCGAGCTGCATCACGGCCAGGTGGAAGCGCTGCTCCAGGCGCGAGGGGGTGGTGAAGATCATGCTCCCCTCGCCGTTGACGACCACCGCGTCCGCGCGCTCCACGCGCGCGATCCACTCCGCCAGCGGCTCGCGCCCTGAGCGGCGCCAGCGGCGCACCGTCTCGGCGGGGTCGTCGCTGACGGCGTCGCGGACGCCCAGGCGCTCCAGTGACAGGCGCGTGCGGCCGCCGCGCGCCAGGCCGGCCCCGGCGAGCCGGGCGAGGGCCGGTTGCCGCAGGAGGCGGCCCGCCACCGGCCCGTCGGCCAGCGCCACGCGCGAGCGCACCTCGGCGTCCAGCACGCGGTCGGAAGGCGAGAGGCCGGCGGCGGCCATGAGTTCGAGCAGCGCCATGGTGGTGGCGCGGCTGCCCCAGTTGGCGTTGTCGCGGTTGTCCGACACCAGCAGCACGCGCGGCCCGGCGCCGGCCGCGGCCTGCTCGATCTGGGCGTCAGCGGCCGCCTGGATCACGACGCCCTCTCACGCTCTCGTTAGCGCGAGCGACGAGGGGCGCGCGACCAGGCAAGTGGGTGGCCGCAGGCCTGTGGGTGGGGCGAACCTTCCTATCGGTGGCATGTTGTCGTCCTGGTCGAGGCTACCACTAGCGGCCGCGCGGGCGCTGTGCGCTGGCGTCGGGGGCTCCCGCCGTGCGGGGCGCGAGTTGAGGTGAGCGCTCGCTGCGAAACGGTGCGCCTGATAGCCGCCGCCTCACCGCGACCAACGGCGCTCAATACCTGCTTGCCCTTCCTCCCAGGGGTGCCGTAAGGCCGCGCCCAATAGCGCGCGGGCCGACGCCTGGCGGGGGCGGTGAGCAGACGGCCGGGCACCGTCCGCGTTCATAGTCCAGCGGGCGGGAGTGCATCTAATGGACCTCGGCCCCGCTGGTAGTTGCGCTCGCCACCATGTCCTGCACGAACTGGGCGACGAACTCGTCCTCGCCGGCCTCGAGCAGCTCCTGCGGCGAGGTGCCCCCCAACTGCGGATGCGGCGACGTCAGCCACAGCTCCAGGCCCTCCTCGTCGGCGCCAACGAACCGCGCCAGGCTCTCGCGTATTACCTCTAGGGGTGACGCGCCCGGCAATTGTTCGATCGGCGCGAGGCGTTCGATCCGCACGCTGATCTGCGCCCCGAAAGCGTCGAGGATGCGCTGCGCCCTCTGGGTACTGATGTTCCGGTAACCGTTGCGCTCGTCCCGGCAGACCAGCGGGGCGCTCGTGCCCAGCGCGGCGGCGAGGCGCTGCTGCGTCCACCCCCGCTGAGAGCGCAGTTCGGTCAGCCAGCGGCCGATGTCGGTTAGGCGGCTGAGCGGTTCGAGCTCCACTGGGCGCTCGCGTTCGTACGCTTCGACCTCCCTGCGGAGCTCCGAGTGATAGTCAAGGGCCGGCCGCATGAGGCGCTCGACCTCTTCGGCCGCCAGGTCGGCGCGGCTCAAGGCCTCCCGCAGTCGATCCAGGTGCTCGCTCTCGTCCCGCAAGCGTCGCGTGGCGCGAGCGTACTCCGCCGCCGTGTTGATCACCACGCACCTCCTTGTCTGTTCCCGGCGCCCAGGGTCGATAGCCGGCGCGCTCCCGCTAGGGCGTCCCGCCCAGGCTTCCTGTGCGCGCAGGTGCGCATGTTTCTTATAGGCTCCGCTTGCGCCGTTCGAACTCGTCCTCGTCAATCTCGCCTCGCGCGTAACGGTCGCGGAGGATGGCAAGCGCCGAATCCTGCGGCGGGGCGGCGGACGGGTCGATGCTCCCGCGGGAACCTATCCTGCCGGCGCTTACCTCACGAAGGACCCAGACGATTGCGAGAATGCCGAGAACCCAAAAGATGATCATTCCGAAGCCTCCCGCGCCTACGCCACAACCGCCGTACCCCATCATGGGACGCCTCCTGGGAGCTGCTTGCTCGACTGCCAATGGCTAGCCATCTAGACCTCTTTCTCGCACCAATACGGGGTGCGTTAGTACAGTTTCGTGCCTCGGCGTTAAGCCTGAATAAAGGCAGCGCAAAGCGGCGCGGCTCAAGGCCTCCCGCAGTCGATCCAGGTGCTCGCTCTCGTCCCGCAAGCGTCGCGTGGCGCGAGCGTACTCCGCCGCCGTGGTGATCACCGCGTTCCTCCTAATCCGTTCCAGCCCTCCCAGAGCCATAGCCAGCGCGCTCCCGCTAGGGCGTCCCGCTCAGGCGCGCCTGCGCGGCGCGTTGCTGCGGCTTCCACCACTCCTTGATGTAGGCGATCACGTCCGTGACCTGCTCGTCGCTCCAGTCGGGGCCGACGGCTGGCATCATGAAGCCGCCCTGCCGGATCATGGCGGCGATCTGCGAGTCGGGGTGGTGCCAGGCGTGCATGGTGCCGTCCAGGGCTGGGATGCCGGCGCGCGAGTTGCCGGCGCCCGTGACGCCGTGGCAGGTGGCGCAGTTCGCCTGGTACGCCTGCTCGCCGCGGGCGATCTGCTCGGCCGGATAGGTGGGGTAGGTGAGCGGCCCGGAACCGCCGCTGCCGATGCGGGCGTAAACGGCGAGCATCACGATGATGACGACGCCCGATGCGAGGGCGATGGTGGATGGGCGCGGGCGGCGGCGTTGCTTGGGCTTTCGGGACAATGTCTTCAACCTCGTTCGGTGGGATGGCGGCCGCAGCGGCCGTACGGGCAGCGGGCGGGCTAGAGGAGTGGGGGCGGGTCGGCCGCTAGCGCGCCGCGACCGGACCCGCCCCTGGCTTCAGTCGGCGGAGTCGGCCAGCCACGCCTGGTATTGGTGCACCTCGCCGGCTTGCGTGACGATGACGTCGCGCGCCAGGTCGCGCAGCTCCGCGTGCGTGGCGCGCTCGAGCGCGAGCTGGGCCATGTCGATGGCGCCCTGGTGGTGCGCGATCATCTCCGTCAGGAAGGCGGCATCCGGGTCTGGGCCTTCGGCCATGGCCGTCATCATGCCGCTCATCTCGGCGTCCATCGTCGCCGTCGAGGCGCCGTCGACCTCGGCGTCGTACCACGCGCGCAGCCAGGTGGTCATCTGCTCGATCTCGGGCGCCTGGGCGGCCTTGACAGCGCGCGCGGCGGCCAGCACCTCGGGGTCGTCGCCGCGCTCGAGCACCCAGTCGGCCATGGCGATGGCGCCCTGGTGGTGGGCGATCATCATCGACATGAAGGCCACCTCGAACTCCTCGCCAGCCAAGCCTCCCAGCTCTGTCGTGCCGGCGGCGCCGTGCATCATGCCCGGCGTCTGACCGGCGGGCATCCCGTGCATCTGGGCCATCATCTCGTGCATCTGGCGCATCATGCCGCTTGGCATGTGGCCCATCATGGGCCCGTGCATGCCGCCCATCGCGTCGGCGCCCATCATCGCGCCACCCATCCCCATGGGGGCGGCGCCGGGGGGCGTGGTCGTGCCGGGCGGGTGGTGGTCGGGGTTGGCGAGGGCGGTGGTGGTCAGCGCGGCGGCGAGCAGCGCGGCGAAGAGTGTCTTGCGGTGCGTCATGGCGCTCCTCCTGTCGAGGAGCATGTTCGGGCGCGCGCGTGAACCGGCGATAACGCCCGTGTAAGGTTTCGGTAAAGCCGCCCAGGACGCGGAGCGGCGCTCAGCCCGCGTCCGGCGCCCGCGGCAGCGTGAACCAGAAGGTGCTGCCCTGCCCCAGGCGGCTGCTGACGCCGATGTCGCCGCCTTGGCGCTCCACTAACTGCTTGGCGAGCGTGAGCCCGATGCCGCTGCCGCCGCCCTCCTGCTGGGCGCGCGCCTGGTCGCCGCGGTAGAAGCGGTTGAACACCAGGCTGAGCTGCCCCTGTGGGATGCCGCCGCCCGTGTCGCTGACCTCGAAGCGCACCCACCCCTCGCCAACCGCGTAAACCGCAAGCTTGACCCGGCCCCCGGCAGGCGTGAAGCGCAGGGCGTTGGCCACCAGGTTGGTGAGCACCTGGCCGCTGCGCTCGGCGTCGGCCCACACCCGCACCGCCGCCGCCGCCTCTACGACCAGCTCCACGCCCTTGGCCTCGAAGCTTGGCCGGAACGCCTCGGCCACGGCCTCCAGCAGGGCGGTTGCCGCCACCGCCTCGGGGTGCAGGTCGACCTGGCCCGTCTCCACGCGCGACAGCAGGCTCAGGTCGTCCGCCAGGCGCTCCAAGCGCTGCAACTGCCTTCGCGCGGGCGCCGCCAGCTCCTCGGGCGCGAACACGCCGTCCTCGAGGCCCTCCAGGTAGCCACGCAGGTTCGACAGGGGCGTGCGGAACT
>ERZ778018.1988-NODE-1988-length-14366-cov-5.020124_pt1 | contig 14366 bp, 8 predicted proteins | sample MGYA00375748_ERZ778018 | MGnify/ENA primary metagenome ERZ778018 (study PRJEB29350, sample SAMN05509839) | bioreactor metagenome | biome: bioreactor; material: wastewater | place: South Africa: University of Cape Town | collected 2014-04-22 ... | reverse complement strand
TCCCTCGGCACGGAGTGGCAACTGGGGTGGCATGACCAGGACTGGACGCTCAACAGCAGCGCCATGTGGATATCGGCCGTGGATCGCCAAACCGGTGTCAGCATTCCCCGTCAACCCAAATGGAGTGGTCGACTCGATGTAGACCGCCAGTTCGGCATATGGCGCATGGGTGTGACCGTTCGAGGTCAGACGACAACACACGAATCCATCTTTAGCCAAGTGAATCACGGCTTCGCCACCGCAGACCTGCGACTGAGCTACGCCTATGATCGCAACTGGCACATTGAGGCGAAACTGAGCAACGTTCTGGACAAACAATACCAAACTGCCTACGACTACAATCAGGCAGGGCGCACCGTGTTATTCACGCTGCGCTACGGGTTGTAATTTCGAGCCCCCAGCCTCACGGGACCACGTCGAAGCGGATTCATCCTTTCCGTTAAACCGGAGAAGATGAATCCGTTTTTCCATGTGGTGCATTTACTGCGATAATTAACAACGAGGCGAGCATTTCAACCAAGCTGCCCAAAAACCCGTCACAGATCAGGTCTTAGACCTTGCGCTATTTCGTTCAGGATTAATTATGAAAACCATTGCCCATCACAGCGAACTCAAGGCATCGTCGCACGCCACTTTTTTGGATAAACCGACACCCAGCGCCCAGTTGATTCTGTTCGCCGTACTGGTGCTTTCGATGGCTGCCACGCGTTACCACCACTTCAGCGCGGTGCTGCATATCGCCGACACTTCGTGGGCGGCCTTTTTTCTCGCTGGTCTGTACCTGCGTGCGCGCTGGATGTTAGTTGCGTTGATGGGTTTGGCCGTCGTCATTGATCTTGCTGCCGTGTGGACAGACGGTCTGGGCATGACCGGATGCTTCTCGCCTGCTTATCCGGGGTTGCTGCTGGCGTACGGCGCCCTGTGGGGTGCCGGGCGACTGAGCCGGCATGCAATGCGCCCGGATGAACCTGCTCTTGCGACGATCCTGGCGACGATTTTGGCTGTCATCGGGTGGTTGGCCTTGGGCGTTATCGCCGCTTTCGCCCTTTCCAATCTCAGTTTCTGGGCTTGGTCTGGGCATTTCGCCGATTTATCTCTGGGTGATTATCTTCAACGAGTAATGGGCTATCTGGGGCGCTACATGGCATCCACCAGTCTCTACGTCGGCTTGGGTTTGGGCGTGATGATTGTTGCTCAAACCCTAACAATCAGGTTGAGCAATCCCAAAGCGGCCCATTGATTAAAAGCCGCTTGCCTCACAAAGCAATGCGCCAGACAGAATGAGCGCAAAAAAAGCCCCCGTAAATGGGGGCTTTGCTCATCTGTCGCTAGGATTGATTAAAGTGTTTCGTTTAAGGCAGTAGTCGAGTCTCGATCAAACCGCATACGCATCTCGTCAATCTGCGATTCAAGCCAGCGAATGTCGGGCACCCCGACACGCCGCCCGCCCATTTCCGCACTTAAGCGCCAGAACCCGCCCTCGCTGGAGGCTTCTTCAGAAAAGCTATGCATATTTACTTCCTCCGAACGCGGGACACCGGAAAGGAGTACGGCATAGTAAGGCAAGGCAATGTCGGGATTCGAGCCATACATGACGGCACAACGCACGCGCTGACCAATTGTCGGTAGCGGTTCGTTCAGCATAGCTTCCAGACTGACCAGTGGTATGCGCTGCGCACGCCAATCAACCATGGCTGCATCCAGTCGACTCAGGTGCGTGCCACCTTCTGGCAGCATGACCTCGGTGATCTCGGCCACCATGGCGTAGGGCACAATGACTTCCATATCGCTAACCTGTGTCGGCAAGCGCACGATCCGCACCTTTTTCGTTTCTGCAGGCACTGGGCCCACACCAACTTCAACCTCGTGGGTGCCCGCAGCCCCAGCGAGGAAAGTAGATTCGTCCGAATTACTCATCCCTGCTCCTCATTGTTCTGGATACTGCGCCCATCTTCCAGGGCAGAGCCACTTCCCCCCGTCCGATCACGAACGTTTGTAATAAAACTTTCGATTCGTCCGATCAGATCCGCTTCAGCATAAGGCTTGCCCAAATAGGCACTCACGCCCAAAGCTTCCGCACGGCTACGATGTTTCTGACCGGTTCGCGATGAAATCATGATGACGGGCACGTTACGCGTCTGCTCGTCATTCCGGATGGCGCCCAACAGTTCGAACCCATCCATCCGCGGCATTTCGATATCGGTCAGAACCACATCCGGTTTTTGCTCATGCAGGAAGCCGAGTGCCTCGACGCCATCTCGCGCAAGGATCACATCCAGATTATTCCGCTCCAACGTGCGCGCGGTGACCTTCCGTACAGTCAGAGAATCATCGACCACGAGCACGACAGGACGACGACGCACGCTCACCTGAGCCGTGAGATCAAGATGACGATCATCGCGCCGCTGGAACTGACGAACCAGTTCGAAAAGTTCAAGCACCAGGATTACATTGCCCTCATCGGAAATCGTGGCACCGGACAAGCCCGGAATCCGACCGAGTTGTGGTCCCAATGACTTCACAAATAGCTGAATACCACCCAGTTGGTGATCGACCTGCACGGCGAAACGCCGTTCACCCAACTTGAACAGGAAGACAGCACGTACACCCACTTCCTGAGCATTGGCATTGAAGGGTTCATGACGAAGCAATTCGCCCAGATAGAACAGGGGATATTGCTCCCCATTCAGAGTCACAGCCGGTTTCGGACTGGCATATTGCTCTGCCAACTGAATAGAGGTCATTCGCGTTACAGACACGACGCCCTTGTACGGGATGGCAAATTGATTATCGCCAACCGAAATCAGGATGCCGCGCGTCATGGCCTGAGTAAGCGGCAGGTTGAGCTGAATTCGAGTGAACTTACCAAACTCGGACTGCAAGTCCACAAAACCGCCCATCTCCCGGACAGAACCTGCGACCACATCCATGCCAACGCCGCGGCCGGCCACTTGAGATACGTTGCCTGCGGTCGAGAAACCCGGCAGGAAAATCAGGGCGCGTGCTTCATCATCGGAAAGATCGATATCGGCAGGAATCAGCTTGCGCTCAATCGCCTTGCGACGAATGGCATCAAGATCAAGCCCGCGACCATCATCTTTCATCTCCAGCGTGACGTTACCGCCCGCACTTTCAATGGTGATTTCGATCTGCCCTACTTCCGGTTTACCCAGAACACGCCGTTCGTCCGGCGACTCGATACCGTGGGCCAGACTGTTGCGGATCATGTGCTCCAGCGAAGGCAACAAGCCAACGATCGTGACTCGGTCAAGTTCGGTCTCGCCATTGTGGATGATCAGTTCGGCATTGCGCCCCATTTCATCGCCCACTTGACGGACGATCCGGCGCAAACGCCCAACGACGTCGTTGAAGCGGACCATACGCAGAGCCAGCATGCCATCCTGCAGTTTGCGCCCCAAACGGGATTGTTGCAGCAAGAGCAACTGAGATTGCTCGGTGATATCGCTCATGGCTTCTTCGATGCTCGAAATATCACCCAAGCTTTCCATGATGCCGCGGCTCAATTCCTGAACCTGCGTAAACCGGTCGAATTCGAGTGGATCGAACTCCTCTGCACTCAAGCCCGTTTCAGCCATCAACTCGGCTTTCATCTGCGACTCGGTTTGAATTTCCAGGCGCCGTAACTGACCGCGCAGGCGAGTCAAAGTCTGCTGCAACTCAAATAACTGCCGTTCGAAACCATTGACCTGTCGATCCACACGCGCTTGCAACAGCACGTTTTCGCCAACCTGATTGACCAAGTTATCAATCCGGTCTGCATCAACACGAATTTGTTCTCTTCGCACTTCGTTCGCGACCGCTGCGGCATGGGGCGCAGTGGTCGCGGCGGACTCGGTCATTTCGACCGACCCGGTAACTGCCGACCCATCAGCAGGTGCCTCGACCGATTGCTCGAATACACGATCAGCGACAGGTTCTTCGATCTGAGCGGTTACGGGTTCCCGCAATGCCTCATCATCCGAAACAAGGGCTTCGATGGCATGAGCGGAACCTTCGTTCGCAATCTGGGCCAACAAATTGATTTGGGCGGGAATTGGCGCCTGACGTCGAACCAGATCCAGCATCTTGCCCAATGCATCATAGGTATGCTGAACCAGAGCAATCATGACATCAGCCTGTTCACCCCCGCGATCTCTGGCACGATCCAGTCGATCCTCCAGCAAATGGGTAACATCGGCGAGATTTAGCAGACCCGCCATACGCGCGCCACCCTTGAGGGTGTGCAGGTTGCGATGCAACAATCGAATGGAGTCGAGATCGTGCGGGTGCTGACGCCAGTGGGCGATGTAACCATCCGCCTTTTCCAGCAACTCTTCCGCTTCCTCAAGGAAGATCTGCAGAATATCCGGGTCTTGATCCCCCGGCATATCGTCGGGACGAACGGACATACCAATGTCGGCGCTTCGCTCGAACAAGGGCGTTGAAGCCTCAGGTACCGCCTGAATAGTTTCTGACGTTTCTTCTTCTGCGGAATCAACCACTTCTGGCAAAGCAAATTCAGCGTATTCATCCACTGATTCTTCCGTTTCGGGTTCGGCGGAAAGAATCTCGACCAACAACTGATCGATGCGCGCTGCAATTTCAACTTCAATCGGTTCTTCGTCCGGTTGATCGAAGGCCGGCTCAATCGCCCATTGACGTAAACGGTCCATCATCAACAACGAACGCTGGAATACCGCCAGGTCCTCGTGTTCCAGTGAATGGTTGTGCTCTTCAAGCAGGCGAATCCATTCTTCAAGCCGGTTGGATATACGCGCGATCGGTTGAACACCCGCGGTTCTGGCAGAGCCCAAAAGCGTATGGACCAGTCGCACCAATTCCTTGTCACAGGGCAGAGAAACCCGGTTGATCAAAGCGTGGTCGACCTGTTGGCGCAACTGATGGATATAACCCGAGGATTCCTGATCGAAGATTTCACGCAATACCGGATCTTCAATAACCGGTGCGGGTTCAGGCGTCAGTTCCTGCGCCGTGGCTTCTGGTTCCGACACTGGCTCTGTCGCAGGCGAAACCATTGTCTCATCAACCACGGTCGGTGAACGATCTGGATGCTCAGTATCCGTGTCGTCATCCATCGATGACATTTCAACGTGCCAAACTTCGCCATCTGCATTCGTGTCAGACGAAACTTCGTGTTCGTAAGAAGTTTCAGTCACATACGCTTCAGACTCCTGAAGTATTTCTTCTGAAGGCGCGAACTCTTCAAGGATGTTTTCGTCAACCTCAGAGGGTGCATCTTGAACCCATTCGTGCGACTCAACCGTCGGCACATCTGCTTCTGCAACCAGGGTTTCAGCTTCAGGAGCGGATTCCGTAATGGCGGATTCGGAGGCGGCCCCATCCTTCGACTGATCATTGCTCCAAGCCTCAGCCCACCCCAAAGATTCCTGCCAATACGACACGGGCGGGCATTGTCCCTGAGATAGGACAGGCAATGCCTCGTTCATGAGCGAGACGGCCGAGAGCACATCGGCACGCAACGCAGGCGTGCTGGTTACTCGGTCGTCCAGCACTTGATTCAGCAGATGCTCGTATGACCACCCCCAATCACCGATGGCAGTCAAACCAACCATCCGGCTACAACCCTTTATGGTGTGAAAACCACGACGGAGCGTAACCAGATGATCTCGACCACCCTGGTTGGAACAAGTTCGGGCCGCTTCCAGCAACGGGGGCAACTCTTCTTGCATCTCTTCTGCACAACCTTCCCGCATCTCGATCGCTAGTTCATCCAGCGTTTCTTCAAACTCTGGGGTTGCCGAAGGGGCACTGGATTCTCCCACCTCAGCATCAGATACCATTCCAGTCTCTGATTCCGGCGCACGACCAGGTGCTTGTTCAATATCCGGCAATGAGAGTGCGTCAAGTGACAGATCAGAATTGAAGGGCTCTTCCAGAAAGGAGGGATGCTCAGGTGACTGTGGGTCACTCGGCGGCAATGTCAAATCAATGTCTGAATCGGAAGCATTCTGCAGGAAGGACCATTCAGTTGTTGATTCAACGGGTTCCTTCTCAGATGGAGGCAAAGACAGATCGAGTGTCTCAAAGTCTGGCAGCGGCTCGTCTTCCGCTACCGGTGTCTCGGCAGATTTCTGTTCAAAAACAGGTTCATCTTGCTCCAGATCGAGTGACAGCTCCGCTGCCCACGCCGCAGGCAGATCGAATTCAGCATCTGCTTTAACTTGCGACGCTTCACCAGCCGGTTCCTCGCCCGACGCTGCTTCGTGCTGATGCTCTATCAGATCAAAGTTCCCAAGATGCGCGTTGTCCTCGACAGACTCAACCATCGGCTCGGTCGATGGCTCTTCTGCCGGTATTGCCTCGATGGTGTCGGGTGCCAGAAATGCAGTTTCCGGCTCGCGCGCTGATTGAGAGAGCACATCTGCATCTTCACCAGAATGAGTTTCTTCAGAAACATCGAGCACAAAATTCTCATCCAGCATCAGTTCTGGCGCCTGGAGCTCACCGGCCTCAATTGGCGCCGTGTCTGAATCTTCAGGCAGGTCGAGTGTTTCTAACGGCATCGCATCAACGGCCATTTCTTCACCATGAAGGGCTGTGGCAACTTCCGCCTCTTCAACAAACTCGTCTGAGTTCGGCATGGATAATTGTGCAATAAGCTCATCCATGCTGGCCAAGGACTCATCCACTGGCTGCTGGGGCTCTTCGTCAATCGACGTTTGTACGTCAAGATTGTGATTTTGCGGTTCGAGGGTTTCTCTTGGCTGCTCGCCTTCGTGCGCTTCTGTGCCTCCGTTCAAGACAGGCAACATCTGCAAGGCACCGTCCAAAAACTGCACCATCTCTTTCTGATGGTCCCGCAAATTTTCGAGATAGAACTCAACGGCCGCCGACACTTCGGCAAGCGCTGAAATAGTCTCAGATCGCACGAGTTGCAGATTATTGACATGCAGAAAAAGCCAACGGTGCAAGCCATTGATCAAAGGCATCGCGGCTCGCAGCTCTGCCATTTCCAGCACATTACGCACGCCAGCAATCAAACGAGCTGCATTTGTAAGTGTATCTGGAGCCACCGGTTGACCGGTTGGCCTCAATGCCATATTCACCGCTTCCTTGGAGGCGATGACATCCTCATAACATGCGGTGGCAAGCGGGATAAGTGCTTCGGAAACAACGCGATCGACCGATGTTAATGACTTGCTGTCATCCACGATCAAGTGCCCGATTTGCGACACAACTTGTTCTGTCGTCATGATCGCCACGGCCAGTTGCATCAGGAAATCATCGTCGAGCAGAACGCTTCCACGAGTCACCTGAATCAGCTGTTCCAATGCGCCTTGAATCAATCCAGACTCATGCTCGTAATTCAATGCGGCGAGCACACCGACAATTTGCTCGAGTCTTGGTTGAATACGGACCAACGGCTCAAGATCACTCTTGGCGCCTCGGACAAATAAATCAAGCACATCTTGAGCCGCGTTCAGCTCTTCTGAGAGCACTTGTGCAACCTGTGTCAAAGCGGATGTTTCTAACCCGAGGAAGCGGACACGCTCACCTTCAGTAGAAAGCAGCTCGTGCCAGTTACTGACGCGCTCCCCACATAACTCGCTGTCGTCCGGCAACACACGAACCAACTCAAGGAGCATATCTGTGGCAAATTCAATTGCTTCGAAACGAATATGCAGAGAGTCACGCCCCTGGATTTCCATTCGGAACAATCGGAGTACTCGCCCGATCATGCGCTTGGCCAAAGGCAAATAACGTTCCTGATCTTGGTGAACTGCGCCCAGCAATTCTTCAAAGGAACGCGTAGCCACAACCACCGCTCTATTAACTTCCCGTTCGATAATCCGATCAAACGTTTCGATCAATCCAGGGATCGCGGTTACATCGCCACGCATCAGCAGAAGAATTTGTTGCTCCATGGAAGCAAGCAATTGATTCGACTTGGTCTTTTCTTCCAATTTGGCGGCAATCTGCCCGACATAGGGATTGACGAAGACCCGACTCTCCGACCAGAGAACGGTCGAACGCGCCAACACATTTTCCGTATCGACTTCCGAGAGCCCTTGAGATTGTCTCAATCGATTGATCATCGGGAGCAAACTCATGGCGTTTACTGTCGCACCAACACTCAATCGATCCAGCAAAGCACGCAGCATCCATGCCGCTTCGGTCACTGTGGTGACAAGCACAGCTGCTTTTTCCGGATTGGTTTCGAGCTGAGTGAGTGCGGACATCTGCTCTTTGAGCATGACGCGCAAAAGTTGGTAATCGGAGACAGCCAGAACAGCGTCGATTGCTTTGACGGCATCCAAGGACTCGAAAACGAGTTCATTACCGCCCGCACCGCTGCTCAAATCTTCAAGTGCACGCAGTAACTGATCGATTTTCTCGTTCAGCCCTTCCTTGAGCCAATCGAGAACAATTGAGTCCACCTTTGATTCTGTGCGCATAGCCACAAACCGCTCCTAGGATGTGATCGACAGTCCTTTGACCACCGAATCCGTCGTTACTACAGCCGATTGAACGACTGAGAGAACGATCATTCGTTAAGAATTCGAGTCCAATCCGTGACAACGCAAAACAACCGTCGTCACGAATCGAAAAAACGCCCTCACGTTATAAGGGAAAATAACGCTCGCATACTACCGATCCGGCATCTTGAAGCCCGCCACCGAGTTATTAAGCTCTTTGGACAGAGATCCAAGCGCACCGATTTCATCCGCTGCACGCGTCGCCTTGTCTGTTGTTTCCTGGGTTTCAGTTCGAATGTTATTCACTGTTTCTCGAAGGTTTGTAGCCACCAGTGCTTCTTGTTCGGTGACCTTCGCAATCTCACTGATCTGCTCGGAAAGGTTCAGTGAAACAGTCTCAATTTCACGGAGTGCCTTGCCTGCGTTTTCAGCCAAGGTGGCACCGCTCACTACGTTGGTCGTGGTTTGTTCCATCGCCAACATGGCTTCCGAGGTGTCGGTTTGAATCGTGTTAACCAGCAATTCGATCTGTCGTGTCGCCTTACCGACGCGTTCCGCAAGACGTTGAACCTCATCGGCAACCACCGCAAAACCGCGCCCTGCCTCGCCGGCCATAGCCGCCTGAATCGCAGCATTCAAGGCCAGGATGTTTGTTTGGTCGGCAATGTCGGTAATCAAGCCAACGATGTCGCCAATTTCCTGAGAGGACTCTCCCAGACGCTTGATCCGTTTGGCCGTTTCCTGAATCTGTTCACGAATGTTGACCATGCCGGCAATCGTTTCACGCACGGCGTCACCACCACGGTGCGCCACGTCAACCGAAGACTGCGCGATGGTTGCAGACTGTTGCGCGTTAAAGGATACCGCTTCGATCTGATCGGACATTTGCGCGATGGCATCGGATACCGAACTGATCTTTTCCGCTTGTGCACGTGATGTTTCAGCCAGTGCGCGCGAATCAGCTTGCGAGCGCTGTACAGCACTTGCCACCCGCACGGAGGTGTCGTTGATCGTTCCAACCAGATCACGTAGCGCATCGATGGAGTAGTTGACCGAGTCGGCAATCGCACCGGTAATCTCTTCTGTCACCGTGGTATGTGAGGACAAGTCCCCGTCCGCCAGGGTCATCATTTCATCGAGCAGACGCAAAATGGCTTGCTGGTTCCGCTGATTTTGAGACTCAGTTGCCTTTTGATCTCGCTTGGAATCACGTACCAGCGCGTAGCCAAGCCATGCCAAAAGCAGCAACGTGATCAAACCGGTCATGTACCCGATGTAAGCCAGTCGCCCCGAATTAACCTGATCTTGCGCCAAGGAAGAAGAAAGTTTGGATACATCCCCCGTAAATGCCCCGGCAATCTTGTCGATCTTGATTGCGGCTTGGTTAGCTGCCAGCAAAGTGGGTGCCTCGGAGAGCAAATCGGAACCGCCTTGGTTGATGGTGGCGAACAACACGGCCACATCGCGCAATTTCGCACGTGCTGCGGCATCGTTGATTTGAGGCGCCATCCGATTTCCATTCAGGAAGCCGTTCAACACACCACCGAACAAGGCCACATCACGGCCGAAGCGGTCTGAGGCATTGGCAGCATTCTGTCCGCCCGATGTGATTTCACCGATGGTCAAACCGATGCGCTCAACCAACATGAGTTGCCGAGTAGCCAAATAGACCACCTGAGGGCTGGCTTGTGCTGCAATAAGGGTTTGTACAACCTCGTCGGAACTCGACAGCAGATCCGGCAGCAGCTGGTTGATTTGAGATGCCAGATCGCCTACGCCCAAGATCGCTTTTTGTCCTTCAAGCACCTTGGCCAAGGCAACGTTGTATTCATCCCAACTCTTCTGAACCTTGGCAAGCTCGGCCTTACGCTCATTAGAAACCCCAGCTTCTGGACGCTTCGGGTCTTTGCCACTGAGTGCACTCAGATCGGAGACAAACTGGGCGCGCAGGGCGAGTACAGTATCGAAAGAAGCCTTGTTACCGCGAACGGCGCGCAGAGTTTCAATCGTCATCTCCTGTGACGAGCGTTCAAGCTGGGAAGCCACGAGACGACGCTCCAACAGGGTCTGGTCGTTCTTGGCGGAGAGAATAAAAATCGCGACGGTAACCAACAAGGTTATAGCCGCGACCACGACCAGCACGATGACCTGACGGCTCAGGCCGCCCAACTTAACTCCAAGACTCATAGCTACTGCCCACTCCTAGCTGTATAACAGGCCAAATCCCTGTTGTGAAATCGATCGATGTACCATCTTTTAAACGTATTCAAGCGACCGCATTCATGAATTGATCACTTTCCACCAGTGTTTCCAGATTCAAGATCGGCAACCAGTCATTGTCCATGCGGACTTCTCTTAGAACGCCTTGCAGGTGAGGTTCTTTCACTGCGCGCTCGGCACTGAACGGAATCTGGCGAATACCGTAGGAACGGTCAACAATGAAAGCGGCACTGAACCGGTGCGTTTTGGCAAGCAAGACGACTGAATGTCGACCTGGCTCCGATGGAAGATCAAAGAACAAGCGCGCAAGATCGTAAACCCCGGTCAACTCGCCGCGCATGTTGGCCAAGCCGACAACCCAAGGCTTTGCGCCGGGGATGTGCACCTGGCGAGGCGGCGGCAAAATGGCTCGAACTTGAACCAAAGGCACCAGCATTCTTCTGCCCCCTGCGCGGAACAACACCGCCTGCCAGGTTGACTCAACCTTATCCGTCTTAGGCATACCAACCGCATGAGCGCTAGCCTCAGCTTCAACCCAGCACAGGTACTCAAATAGATTCACAAGTCACCCCCGACTTTAGTCAATTGAGAACGGTACCAAGGATGCCCATCAAATCTACCTCTTTAACCGGCTTGACCAGGTAATCTTTGGCACCTTGTCGCATGCCCCATATTTTGTCGGTTTGTTGATCTTTCGTCGTCACAATGATGACGGGGATGTGTGATGTTTCCGGATTCTTGTTCAGTTCTCGTGTCGCTTGGAATCCGTTCATGCCAGGCATGACCACATCCATCAAAACCGCATTTGGCTGAGCCTGCTTGACCAGGGCAATACCCTCTTCAGCATTCTTCGCCACCGAAACCTGATGTCCATTGCGTTCAAGCATCGTTTGCAGAACATAAACCTCGGTTGGTGAATCATCGATAACAACGATATGTGCCACAGTAACCTTCCCTTACAAGTTTTCAATTCATCCAAAAATCGTCAGAACCAATCCACTCGACAAATCATTTAGCGTCAAGCTGCGCTGGAAGACTCGTTCGCACCTTCGGTAGCAAACCGACTGATCGCGCCGAAGAGCTCTTCACTGGTAAATGGCTTGGTCAGATAGTCAGACGCGCCGACAATGTTGCCCCGTGCCTTATCGAAGATGCTGTCTTTACTCGACAGCAGGATGACCGGTGTCCGGGAAAACCGTGCGTTATGTTTGATAATTGCCGTCGTTTGATAGCCATCAAGCCGCGGCATCAGAATGTCGATGATGACGATGTCGGGCGAAAAATCACCGATTTTTGCCAGTGCATCAAATCCGTCAACCGCACTCTCGATCACGCATCCCGCTTTGGAAAGCAGGCTATCCGCAGTACGGCGAATGGTTTTACTGTCATCGACTATCAGGACTTTGAGCCCCGGGAACGCAAGGGCGTCCGCTGTCGTTTCGTTCGATTGATCCATGGTGTGATACCCAGTAGTTAGTGAGAAGCCTGCAAAACAGGCGATTCGCAAAATCCAATTGAGCGAATGTACCCAAGGCAAGCTACTTTGGCAATTAATTCGCTCACCGGCGGAGTTTACGGATGTGTGCTTACGCTTCTCATTGCAACGAAACAGTTCATCTTGGTGTATCTTCTAGGGTGAACTTGCTGCCGGGGCGATTGCCACGGGCGAACCGATAACAGGTATGCTGCCACATCATATCCCGACAACCGGGGATAAACCGGTAGAAAAATAACATTCAACCTATTGATAAATAATAGAGAAAAACAAAAATGCCCTCCGAAGCCCTGCGCACCGCCCACCCAGAATTGGATGCTCACTACTGCGGCCCATTATTGCGCATTGAGTCGCACATCATCCGCTGTCACCGGCAAATCGAAGCCTGGTTCCGCGCGCAATGGCTCAAGCACCCCGCGCCATTTTACGCGTCCGTCGATCTGCGCAACGCCGGCTTCAAGCTCGCGCCGGTGGATACCAACCTTTTCCCGGCTGGTTTCAACAACCTCAATCATATTTTCGATCCTGTAATGGTGCAGGCCATTCAAGCCGCGGTTGAACATTCCTGCCCGGAAGCGAAAGACATTCTGATCATTCCCGAACGTCATACGCGCAATCTTTTTTACCTCGAATCGCTGGCCGCATTGGTTGCATTTGTTGAAATGGCCGGTTTCGGGGTGCGGATCGGCTCACTGGAACCGATCACGGAGCCCGTTAATTTCGATCTACCATCCGGCCGCACACTGACTCAGCATCCGATTTGCCGCGTCGGCAAACGCATCGAAGTAGACGGATTTTCCCCTTGCACCATTCTGCTGAACAACGATCTTTCAGGCGGGCGTCCGGAAATTCTGGACGATCTCGAACAAACCGTGATTCCACCGGTCGAACTTGGCTGGTGGAAACGTTCGAAATTCGAGCACTTCTCGATCTATCAGAACTTGACCAAGGAACTCTGCGCAACCATTAACCTCGACCCTTGGTATTTGTCACCTTTGATGCGCGACTGCGGGCATATCGACTTCCTCAAACGCGAGGGCGAGACCTGCTTACAGTCTCAGGTTCAGGAGTTGTTGGCCGAAATTCAGGCCAAATACGACGAGCATCAGATCAAGGAAAAACCGTTCGTCGTCATCAAGGCCGATGCGGGCACGTATGGCATGGGCGTGATGACCGCACAATCCGCCGACGACGTCACGCAACTCAACCGCAAGCAGCGCACCCGCATGAGCGCAAGCAAGGAAGGCTTGGGCATCGATCGTGTGCTGATACAGGAAGGCGTTCACAGCTTCGAGAAAGTATCCATTCATCAGGACGATGATCGCTATGTGGCCGAACCGGTCATCTACATGGTTGATCACTTTGTGGTCGGCGGTTTCTACCGTGTGCACACGGAAAAGGGAGTCAATGAAAGCTTGAACTCCCCAGGTGCGGCTTTTGTGCCCTTGCCGTTCAACGAAGCGTGCAGCCTGCCTTCACCGGATAGTTCACCGGACAGCGAGCGCAATCGACTCTACGTGTACGGTGTGGTCGCACGACTCGCCCTGCTCGCAGCGGCTTACGAATATCAGATGATCCGTGAAGCGGATGCCGCCACCGAACAAATGGCGGGCGATGTGGCATGAAGATCGGCATCCTGATGGATCCCATTTCCGGGATCAAACCCTACAAGGACACCTCATTCGCACTCTTGCTGGCCGCCCAGAACCGAGGTTGGTCCGTGTTCTATCTGGAACCGGACTGGCTCTATGCCGAGCAAGGCCGTCCGCGCTCGCGAATGCACGCCATCACCGTATTCGATCGCAACACGGATTGGTTCGAACTCGGCCCGGCACAAACGTTCGATCTGAACGAACTCGACATCATCATTCAGCGCCAAGATCCGCCCGTAACCCTGAACTATCACTACGTCACCGCACTGCTGGCGCTGGCTGAACGTGAAGGGGTTCTGGTTGCCAACCGCCCAAACGCGTTACGTGCTGCGAATGAAAAACTGCTGGCCCAGCACTATCCAGACTTGTGCCCGCCCACACTGGTGACGCGCGACCCAGCCCAACTTCGCGACTTTTTGAGTCTGCACGGGCACATCGTGCTCAAACCACTGGATGCGATGGGCGGCAGTTCCATTTTTCAAATCAAAGCGGGAGATCTCAATACCGCCGTCATCATCGAAACCATGCTTGCGCATGGCT
>ERZ778018.1986-NODE-1986-length-14379-cov-16.776180_pt1 | contig 14379 bp, 11 predicted proteins | sample MGYA00375748_ERZ778018 | MGnify/ENA primary metagenome ERZ778018 (study PRJEB29350, sample SAMN05509839) | bioreactor metagenome | biome: bioreactor; material: wastewater | place: South Africa: University of Cape Town | collected 2014-04-22 ... | reverse complement strand
CTCCGTCGAGGAATTCATCCACGGATTTCCCAGATTGACGCAGATTCAGATCGGACAATTTAATGTAATCTGTGTTAATCTGGGAAATCTGTGGATATTCTCTCCCAGGTTGTTCGCGGGAAGTTGTTTCGGCGGCGTTCCTCGCGGTCTGTCTTCCCCCGCGAGGGGGGAAGACCGTCCGAATCGCGATCCACCAATTCTCCTTCAGCGGACGGCTTTTCGATGATGATCGCGCAAGCAACCGCCTCGGCGAGTCTCGCCGGCCTGGACTGGCTGGTGATCGCGGCCTACTTCGGACTCTTGCTCGGCGTGGCCTGGTGGGTCATCCGCAAGGGGAAGGAGACCGCCGACGACTACTTCCTGGCCGGGCGCAACCTCTCGTGGTGGGTCGTCGGCGCCTCGATCTTCGCCTCCAACGTCGGCTCCGAGCACGTCGTCGGCCTGGCCGGCTCGGGCGCGGCCGACGGCGTGGCCATGGCCCACTACGAATTGCACGCCTGGTGCCTCCTGGTGCTGGGCTGGGTCTTCGTGCCGTTCTACAGCCGGGCGATGGTCTTCACCATGCCCGAGTTTTTGGAGCGGCGGTTCTCGCCGGCGTCGCGGTACGTCCTGTCGGTGGTCTCGATCGTCTCGTTCATCGTCTCGAAGATCGCCGTGGGGGTCTTCGCCGGGGGCGTGGTCTTCGCCACGCTTCTGCCGGAAGTCCGCCTCGACCTCGGCGGGGTCGTCATCGACAGCTTCTGGATCGGCTCGATCCTGGTCATCGTGCTGACCGGGTTGTACACGGCGCTCGGGGGGATGCGGGCGGTCGCCTACAACGACGCCGTGCAGACGGTGATCCTGATCCTGGGCTCCGGCGCGCTGACGCTCTACGGCCTCTACGTCCTCGGCGGCTGGGGGGAGCTGAGGCGGCTTTGCGGTTCGGACATGTTCAACCTCTGGCGTCCCTTGATCCCCGCCGGAGTGGAGGGGACCTGGGCCCCGGTGCTTGAGAAGAACGCCGCCGGCGAGGTGGTCCGCCAGGCCTGGTACTTCAACGGCGACTACCCCTGGCTCGGGATGCTCTTCTGCGCCCCGATCATCGGCCTTTGGTACTGGTGTACCGACCAGTACATCGTCCAGCGCGCCCTGGGCGCGCCCGACGAGCGCACGGCGCGACGGGGAAGCATCTTCGCCGGCTTCCTGAAGTTGTTCCCGGTCTACCTGTTCATCATTCCGGGGATGATCGGCTACGCGCTCGCCAAAAGCGGCAAGGTTCCGGGGCTGGAGGGAATGGTCGACGCCGCCGGCCGGCCCGTCCCCCACGAGGCTCAGGCGGTCTTCCCGATGCTGGTGAAGCACCTGCTGCCGACGGGGCTGCGGGGCTTGGTGGTCGCCGGGCTGCTCTCGGCCTTGATGAGTTCGCTGGCGGGCGTCTTCAACGCCTGCTCCACGCTGTTCACCGTCGATCTCTACCAGAAGTGGCGGCCCGAGGCGACGCAGGCCCGGATCGTCCGCGTCGGCCGGTTGGCGACGGCGGCGGTGGTCCTCGTCGCCCTGGCGTGGCTGCCGGTCATCCAGGGGGCCCACGGCCTGTACGACTACCTCCAGGCGGTGCAAGGCTACCTGGCGCCGCCGGTCTTCGTGGTCTTCTTCATGGGCGTGGCGTTCAAGAGGTTGAACGGCCCCGGCTGCTTCTGGGCGATGGCCGTCGGCTTCGCGCTGGGGGCGTTCCGGATGGCCGTGGACACCCCGGTCACCCTGGGGATGAAGGGCTACGAGCACGGATACGCGCCGGGGACGTTCCTCTGGATCGTCAACAACATCTATTTTCAATACTTCAGCGTGTTGATCGCGATCGTCTCGGCCGCGGTCCTGGTCGTGGTCAGCCGTCTGACCGCCGCGCCCGACTACCGGCGGATCCAGGGGTTGACCTTCGCGACCGCCACGGCCGAGGACCGCGCCCGCACCCGCGGCAGTTGGGACCGGATCGACGTGGTCGCCTCGGCCGTCGTGCTGGCCTGCATCCTCTTCGCCTACGTCTACTTTCGCGGCTGAGCCGGTCGGGGAGGCCGGTCAGTACGCGTCCGCGCTGACGACCTCGCCGCCGGCGCGGGTGGCGAGCTTCTGGTAGACGCCGGGGACGGCCGCGCCGTAGGTCCAGATTCCGCAGGGCCCCGCCTCGACGCCGATGCCGATCGGGTAGCCGTAGCCGGTGGCCGAGGTGTCGATCGGCCAGGAGTTGACGTCGTCCTTGACGAACCGCACCGAACCGTCGGCGAAGCCGGCGTTGACTCCGCCGGGGTGGAAACTGGAGGCGCCGAAGTTGGCGATCCACCACCAACCGCCCGTGCTGATCTGGTCCTTGAGCCGCTTCCAGGCGTTCGGCGGCAGGCTGGCGTCGTAGTGCTCGTCGTACCAGTAGCCCGACTGCCACGGCAGGCAGCCGCCGCGCGACGCCGCGGCGATCATCCCCCGGGCCTGCTCGCCGAAGAGGAACGTGTTGCTCGCGCCGTCGGTGATGCCCGCGACGGTCACGACGCCGTGCGGGAAGATCACCCCGTAGGCGCTGGCGACGGCCGCGGGGATGCACGGGTCGGCGGGTTGGTCGTAAGTGGCGACGAACCAGGTCCCGCGGCAGGGGGTGTAGTTGACGTGCGCCTGCTGGGCGCCGGTCGTGTAATAGTTCAACGTCAACGGCGTCTTCTCGCCGGCCGCCGGATCGCTGGGGCAGGCCAGCGAGGCGACGTTCACCCCGGCGATCGTGTAATTCGCCTCCATGTACGGCGAAAGCATCGCGTTCCACGCGTTGTAAATCGCCGTCTGCTCCATCTGCGGCAACAGATGCAACAAGGCGCTGGGACCGGAGTAGTACGTCCCCGCCCAAAGCTGACTGGGGATGAACCCCGGCGGGAACGACCCGGCGGTCGACTCGTAGTTCGCCGCGGCCAGGCCGATCTGCTTGAGGTTGTTGACGCACTGCGACCGCCGCGCCGCCTCCCGCGCCGCCTGCACCGCCGGCAGCAAAAGCGCGATCAACACGGCGATGACCGCGATCACCACCAACAACTCGATGAGCGTGAACCCGGCCCCCCCACGGCGATCGTGCCGATTCATTGTCGAGCCTCCAGACGCGCGGGCGACGGGAACGAACGGGCGTCATGCGACGCGGGCGGAACTCAACGCGGCGGCGGAGCGGCGGGTCCCGTCTGGACGGGGCGGGAACGCCTTCCCCTCCCGCGAGTCTTCACGGTCTTCACCGGGACCGACTTGGCGCCGGGGCCGATCTTCTTCTCCGCGGCGATGGCCTTGGATCGCTCCACGTCCAACGCGCCGTTATCCGACGGGCCGCAACCGATCAGACAACCGACCGCCACCGGCAACGCGATCACGACCCGGCCGGGCCGCGTCGGACTTAAAAGGAATGGCCTGCGCACGAGCGACGTCCCTTGATGAATCACGACCGACTTACTACGTCCGATCAATCATCGCGGGACGCGGTTCGCTTAGGCAATGGAGAATACAACGAAAATCACTCGACGCGCGCCATCACGCATCCGCGGAAGCGATGGGGGGCTCGGGGCGGCCGACCGCGTCGCGACGGGACTGGAAGCGGTCGGCCGAGTAAGGCCGGGGATCGACATGCGGGTCCGTCCCGGTCAGAAGCTCGGCGGCGAGCTTGCCCGTGGCGGGGGCCGTCGAGAGCCCCAGCATGTTATGACCGGCCGCGATCAGGACGTTGCCCAGGCTCGGGCTTCGATCGACGATCGGCAGGCCGTCGGGGGTCATCGGCCGCCAACCGCTCCATTCCTCCTCGGGATCGCCGATCGTCCTGGTCTTCAGGTGGCGGGCCGAGACCTTCGAGAGCACCGCCAGCCGGCGACGGTCGATCGTCGCGTCGCGGCCGACGAACTCCATCATCGAGCCGATCCGGTAGCCGTCCCGGAACGGCGTCACCGCCACCCGGTCCTCCTCGAAGATGATCGGCAGGGCGGGGGGGGACTCGACCCGGCGATACGTCGTCGAGTACCCCTTGCCCGGCTGGATCGGCGCGCGAACGCCCAAATCCCGCTCCAAAAGCGGCGTCCACGCCCCAAGCGCCACGACGACCTCGTCGGCGGGCAGGTCGCCCGCGGCCGTCCGAACGGCCGTCGCTCGGCCCCCCTCGCGGACGAACCCCAGGGCCGCGCGCCGTTCGTGGATCGTCGCGCCCGCCTCGACGAGCACCCGGCGCAGCTCGGCCATTAGCCGATCCGGCCGAAGGTGGGCGTCCCCCTCGTAGTGCCAGCCGCCGGCCAGCCCCGGCCGCAGGGCGGGCTCCAGATCGAGCAGTTCCGACGGCTCGATCCGACGCGCCGGCGTGTCGAACCGCTCCCGCAACAGACGGTCGACCTCCGCGTGATGCCCCATCGCCCTGGGCGTTCGGAAGGCGAACAACAGGCCCTTGGCTTGCCAGTCGCAATCGATCCGCTCGTCGCGGATCATCGCGTCGTAGAGCGACCGCGACGACTTCAGCAAGGCCGCGATCCCGGCGGCGGCGGCCATCATGTCCTTCTCGTTGCAGCGGCGGGCGAACGCCAGGAACCAGCCCGGATCGCGCATGACGACGCTCGGCTTGAGGCGAACCGGCGAGTTCCGCCGGGCCATCACGCCCAGGATCGTCCGAACCGCTCCGGGAGCGGCCAGGGGGAGGACGTGACTGGGGCAGACGTAACCGCAGTTGCCGTGCGACGCCCCCGAGCCGAACCCGCCGGCGTCGATCACCGTCACCGACCGCCCCGCCTTCGCCAAATAGTACGCGCAGCAGGCCCCGACCACCCCGCCGCCGACCACCACCGTCTTCCTCGGCTCGCTCATGGCCGCAGCCCCTCCCCGAACGGATCGGCCGGATCGATCAGGAGCGTCGCCTCCGCGGTGACGAACGCCTCGCCGGTGACGACGGGAAGGACGCGGCCGTCGTCGCCGGGCCGGTACGACCCTTCGAAGACGCTCCCGACGACGCCCTCCTGCCGCCAAATCTCGCCGGGCTTCAGCTTGCCGTCGGCCGCCAGACAGGCCAGCTTGGCGCTCGTGCCGGTGCCGCAAGGACTGCGGTCGTAGGCCAGGCCCGGGCAGAGGACGAAATTCCGGGCGTGGTTCCGCGGGTCGACCGCCGGGCCGAACAACTCCACGTGGTCGATCTCGGCGCCGTCGGTCCCGGTCACGCCCGACGCCTTAAGCGCCCGTCGGATCGCGACGGCGCGCGCCGTCAGCGCCTCGGATTCGTCCAATCCGATCTTCTCGTCGATCGGCGTCAGGAAGAACCAGTTGCCCCCCCAGGCGACGTCGCCGACGACCGGGCCGAGGCCCTCGACGTCGACGTTCACGTCATGGCGATATCGATGGCTCGGCACGTTTTCGACCGACACCCGCGCGCCGCCCTCGTACTCGAAGCCGACGACGCCGACCGGGGTGTCGAGCTTGTACCGCCCCGGCCCGATCCGTCCCAGGTGGGCGAGCGTCACCGCCAGGCCGATCGTCCCGTGGCCGCACATCCCCAGAACGCCGACGTTGTTGAAGTAGATCACGCCGGCCACGCACCCCGGCTCGTGCGACGGGACGAGCAACGCCCCCACCAGCACGTCCGACCCCCGCGGCTCCTCGACCACGGCCGAGCGAAAGCGGTCGAACCGCTCGCGAAACCGTTCGCGACGCGCCGCCAGCGGGCCGTCGCCCAGATCCGGCCCCCCCTCGACCACGACCCGCGTCGGCTCGCCGCCGGTGTGGGAATCGATCACCTGGATGCGTCGCATTCGTGAATTCCTTCGCGCCCGGAGCGGGCGCGTCATGCCTTCTCCCCTTGAGGGAGAAGGTGCCCCGGAGGGGCGGATGAGGGGTGGCGTAACCAAAAGCCCCTGGAAGCGTCCCCCTCATCCGGCCTTCGGCCACCTTCTCCCACAAGGGGAGAAGGGATGTTCATATTCGCCTTCGCCTGAATCACGCGCGATCGATTGATTATTACCGCCTACGGCTTCGGGCGAGTCTCGATCCCGCGACGGACCACGGCCAGGATCCGCTCCCGCTCCTCGCCCGAGAGCGGCTTGCGGGGCTCGCGGACCCACTCCGAGCCCAGGCCCGTCTCTTGCGTCATCAGCTTGATGTACTGGACGAACTTCGGATAGGTGTCCAGCTTCATCAAGGGCGAGAACCAGCGGTAAAGCGCGCGGGCCTCGTCCCAGCGGCCGGCCTTCAGAAAGTCCCAAAGCCGCTGGTTCTCGGCCGGGAAGGCGATGCCGGAGCCGGCGACCCAGCCGTCGACGCCGTTGATCGAGGACTCCACGATCAGGTCGTCGACCCCCGTGAACAGGGCGAATCGGTCCCCCAGAAGCAACCGGATCTCGACGATCCGCCGGGGGTCGGCGGAGCTTTCCTTGACGGCGACCAGGTTGGGGACGTCGGCGAACCCGGCCAGCCGCGCGGGAGTCACGTCGACGGTGTAGGCGATCGGGTTGTTGTAGAGCATCCAGGGAAGGTCGGTGGCCGCGCCGACCTTGCGGAAGAAGGCGTCGGCCTCGTCGGCGTCGGGTCGGTAGACCATCGGCGGCATGATCATGAACCCGGCCGCGCCGTCCCGGGCGAAGTCGCGGGCCGCCTTGACCGCCGCGGCGGTGGAGGTCTCGGCGATCCCGGCCACCACCGGGACCTTGCCGGCCGCGGCCTTGACCGCGGTTCGGACGACCTCGCGCTTCTCGTCGGGGCTCAAGGTCTGGTTCTCGCCCAACGAGCCGATCATCACCAGCCCGCCGACGCCCGAGGCGACCATCGCCTCGACGTGCCTCCCGGTGGCGGCGGCGTCGAGCGACTGATCCTCGCGGAACTGGGTCGTCATCGCCGGAAACACGCCCGCCCATCGCTCGCTCATCTTCGGTCCCTCCGCGCCCGTCCACCGAACCCGTCGCCGATTCTAACGGACGCGGGACGTGGAAGCCGCGGCGGGGCTACGATCCGCGAGGCGCCCGACCGCCGGGGCCGCGGAGGTTCGGCGGCCGGGGACGGACGAACTCGTAGGGGAGCGTGGGCGGCCGGGGACGGCCGAGGTATCGCAAGATCCCAAGCCCGCCGAAGAAGACCGCCACCACCAGGGCGACGGCCAAAAACGCGAAGTACATGGTCGCGAAGACCAGGTTGTCGGCCTCGTAGTTGAGGAACTGGAACAACCGCAGCCTCGAGGAGTTGACCGGCAGGTCCTTGCCGACCTGGTCGAAGGCGCCCAGCAGAAGCGCCTCGCGCTGCTCCATCTCCTCGGCCTGGATGCTGTCGCGCTCGGAGGAGTAGGAGTAGTGGACCTTGTGGCCGATGATCATGAAGTTGATCAGGACCGCCGCCCCCAGCGCGCCGCTGGCGAACTGGGCGACGCTGAGGTACGGCCGCAGGGTCGCCTCCCGCTCGGGGTCGGGGCTGGAGCGGGCGTCCATGGCGGCCATGAACATGCCGACCCCCATCCCCATCAGGAACCGCCCCGGCGCCAGCTCCCACTGGCCGGGGGCCTGGAACCAGTTCAGGTCGGCCACGTCGCGGATGTCCCAGTACGGCCATTCCATCATGTACTGATAGGACATGTTCAGCCCGACGGCCAGGATCAAGAGCCCGACGACCGCCGTCAAGATCCCGTAGTCCGCCCGGCCGTACCGCCTCCCCATGTGGGGGGCGGTGAACAAGGCGAGGGTCAGCGCGACCGCCATGCCGATCGGCATCGGCCAGATCATCCAGGCCCGTTCCCAGGTGCTCAGGTTCACCATCGTCCCGCCGTAGACGTTGATGATGTAGCCGTGGAAGAACTGGCAGATCCCGCCGAAGGCGAACAGGGCCAGCCGCGGCCAGTTCTCGCCCAGGATCCGCATGTCGATCTGGGGCCAGGCCAGGAAGAACGAGACGACCGCGGAGCAGGCGAAGACCGTCGTCGCCGCGGCGATGTCCGGACTCTCCAGCCAGCCGTGCAACTGGCCCCAGTGCAAGACGTAGATCAAGGCGACGGTCGCCAGGATCAGGCTGGGGAGGTATGACGGCGGCCGTCGCGGCGGTCGCGCGGGGGCCTCGCGGATCGGCCCCATCGACATCAGCGCGACCAGCCCCAGCGCCGCGGCCACCCCCTCGAAGACGAACCCCTGCCGCCACTCCGACGACTCGTACATCATCGTGGCCGCCGCGACCGCCCCGGTGCCGACCACCGGGCAGAGGATCACCGCCCAGGCCACCGGCCGCCTCCAAGTCGGTGGCAGCAGCTTGGGCGCCGAGTAAATCACCATCCCGGCGCCAGCCCCGGCCACCGCCCGGCTGATCAGGAAGCTCGAAAGCGGGTCGCGGAACTCGATCCCGGTCAACGCCGGGCCGATGATCGCCAGCACCAGGCCCGTCCGGGTCAGGCTCCGGTGCGACCGCCGCCGCGACAGCGCCGGACAGGCCAGAATCATCACCGCCAGGCTGAACAGGTAGCACGACTGCAGCGCGTAGACCTCCGCGGCGACCCAGCCCTGGCTGACGCCCAGCTCGCGGAGGTTCATCGTGTGGCCGCCGGTGACCAGGAGCACCGCCACGAAGGCCAAAAGCGGGCGGCCCTCCAGCGCGGCGCCTACGAACCGGGAGGGCCCGGAGGGCCGCCGGCCGTCGTCGCTAATCGTCGCCATGGACGTTTCTTCCGTTGTCTTCCAGACGGTTGATCCAGGCGAGGTTCATCCCCCGCGGCGTCTGGACCGTGAGCGTCGGCGGCAGGGGGGTCGCGTGCCGAAGGTCCTTGAGCGCCTCTTGAAGATGATGGAACGCCTGGGCGACCGCCGTCTCCCGCTCCGCGGGCGACATCCCGGCCCAGCCCTCCCCGGTGGTCAGGATCACCGGCAGCCTGGGCTCGGCCTGGAAGACCCCCACCCCGTACGGCTGCACGATCGGCGTCGGCGGCAGGACCTCGATCTTGCCGTACAACGGCTTCTTGTCGGCGCTGACCTGGCGCGCCCCCCAGGACTTGATCCCCTCGGCGATCTCCAGAAGCGCCGGGTCGGTGATCTGGTTGGAGGTGTACGCCGGCGGCAGCGTCCCCGCCGGCGCCGCGCGGGGGGGCTTGCACCCCGTCGCGCCCAACCCCGCGGCCGCCAGCAGGGCCAGCGCCGCCCTCCATCTCCTCGAGTGGTTCATCATGTTCATTTGTGCTTCTCGACCTTCGCGTCGGCGGCCGGGTACAAAACGGTCTCCCACTCGCGGGAGACCGGCTTGATGGAGGTGGTCCCCACGACGATCTCGAACGTGTCGCCCGGCTCCAGCCGGGCCTCGACGCCGCGCTGCAGGGTGGCGTAGGCGAGCCCGACCGCGGCCCCGATCCCCATGCCGCCGCCGATGAACGTCATGTTGCCGCCGGAGAACTGGGCGCCGATGCTGGCCCCGGTGCCGGCGCCCTCCAGGCCCATCAAGGTCGTGAGCATGGCCCGGCGGAACCGGGTGACGAAGCGGCGGTCGTTCATGTCCATCCGCCAGGGGATCACGTTGGTCCCGCCGTCGGCGGACTGGACGAGCTGGGTCATTTGCATGGCGACGTAGCCGGGGCGGCCGAAGCGGCTGGGGGGCTTGATCTCGGTGACGACCCCCCCCACGAAGACCGGACGCGGCGGGGCCGGGTCGAGGATCTCGGCCATGAAGCGGTCCCCCCGCTGGATCGCCGCGTGGCCGTTGAGCAGTCGCTCGCCGGGGGCGTAGCCGTCCACGGGGAGCAGCCGGCAGACCCGAAGGGTGACGTTCATCCCCGCCTTCAGGACGATCGGCTCCTCCGGCCCGGTCGGGGCCGTCCCCGCCGCCGACAACTCCGGCGCCACCGTCGGCTTGGGGGGGAGCTCGACCGGCTGGAACGTCCCGGCCTCCTCGTCCGTCAACGGCGCGGGGAGTCCGCCGGGCCCCATCCCCTCCTCGGGGAAGCTCGCCGCCCCGCCGTCCAGCGGGCCCAGCCGGCCCCCCGGCAAGGGCGCCAGCCCTCCCGCTCGCGACGGGTTGCGGATCGTCGGCGAGGTCGGCGGCGTCCGCGGCCGCTCGACCGTGAAGGCCGACGACGGATTGGGGGCCGTGGGGATCGTGAACGTCCCGCCCCCCTGCGCCGCGGTCCCGGAAAACGGCGACTGCGCCGCGCAGTCCCCGGCGAGCCCCAGGATCGCGACCGCGAGCGTCCCGCCCAGGGCGATCGCGAACCCGCCCCGACGCGGCCTGTCATCGCTGCTCATGGTTCCCTCCATCCGGGGCCAGGGCCGTCCGTTGGATTCGCTCGTCCCGGCCCGACCGCCGCTGGCTCCACTTCGTCGACAGCCAGGGCTTCCAGCGCTCGGTGAGCGTCTCCGGCGCCGGCTTCTGCAGGTCGGTCATCCGGGCGATCCGCTTCCGCTCCACGTAGTCGAGCAACTGCTCGGTGGAGCGGAGCACGTCGAAACGGGCCAGTTGCAGGTTGTACCACCGCGTCCAGCGGTTGGCGTCGGCCCGCAGCAGGTTGACCCGCCGGCCCAGCACCTCGACCCAGATCGCCTGCTTCTCCTCGTAAAGGTGTTCCAGCCGCTCCAACTGCTCCTGCTCCAGCTTCAACTCGTGTTCGCTGAGCTCCCACTCGCGGATCGCCTGCCGCCAGCGGTCCCAGGAGTTGCCGGCGTCGGAGGCCACCTCGATCAACGCGCCCTCCAGTTCGAGCTGCGACTTGACCACGTCCAGCCGCGCCTCGCGGATGCCCGACCACAGGCCGACGTCGATGACCGGCAGGCCGTAGGTCGAGCCGAAGATCGCCCCCAGGGTGATGCCGCCGTTCTTGGCGGGGTTGGTGTTCTTGAAGCCCAACTCGGCCGGCAGCCGGCCCTCGCCCAAGAGCCCCAACACGCTCCGCTTCTGTTGCAGCCGGGCGATCCGAAGCCCGGTGGCCCGCAGCCGCACGTCGACCCGCTGCTGCTTGGCCAGTTGCACCGCCTCCTCGCGCGAGCCGGGGAAGTCGGGCATGTAGCCTAGGTCCACCTCGTCGGGGTCGTTGAGGTTGAAGTCGTAGGCCTCGTCCAGCGCGATCGGGACGAACGACTCCTGCGGCAACAAGAGCCGGCTTTGGTGCAGGACCACCGCCAGCTCGCGCTGGGTGATCCGCGCGTCCTTCTGCAGGTCGGTCAACAGCACCCGGGCGCGGTGGTCGCCGACGGAGGTCTCGGTGACCTCGACGTCGTGGGCCTGCTGCTTGCTGAGCTTGCGGCGGGTCAGGGCCAGGGTCTCGGCGGTCAGGTCCACCCCCAGCCGCGCGGTGCGGATGCCGTACTCGATCTGCTTGGCCTCGAAGTAGCGCTGGATCGCCAGCATCATCTGCGAGCGCCGCACCAACTGCTCCATCAACTCCTTGGCGTACACCCCCTCCTCGGCGATGGGAAGCGCGGTGATGTGGCCGGAGGGGGTCATGGGGAAGTACAGGTTGGTCCGGTTCAACGACGCCTGCTGCAGCCCGGGAGAGCCCTCCAAGAGGGCGCCGCCGGTGACGTCCGGCAGGATCATGACCTTGCCGGGGCCGCTGAACTGGTTGAACGCCACCGCCAATTGCGGCAGGTTCATCAGGGGGACGAACTCCTTGAGGGCCTCGAAGCGGGCGACGGTCGCCGTCTGGACCGCGATGTTGGCCTGGATCGTCTCGACGTTGGCCAGGCTCTGGCGGATGGCGCCCTCCAGGCTCATCGGCGCCGGCGGGCCGGCGGGGGGGTCGACGTCGCCGGCGGCCGAGACGCTCGACGGCTCGGTGGTCACGTCCTCCCGACGCTCGGCGGCGGTCCTGGTGCTCGGCGCCGCGATCGGACGGTCGGCCGGCGGCTCCAGGCCCGTCCGCGGCGGCGGAATCTCCACGCCCGCCGCGGCGGGGGGCGGCGGGGCCTCCGCGGCCGTCGGCAAGGCCGGCGCGGCCGGCGGCGGAACGGCCGGCGGCGGCGCGGGGGCGGCCTCCTCACCCCTCGAACCCGCCGTCACGCCCAGAAGCGCCACGAGCACGGGGAATACGGACGTCGGCCGGCGACGACGCGACGGCGCGATCGGATCGGGGGCGTCCGGCTTCGTCGCCCGTCCTCGGCTTCGGTTCACCATCCTTGGCTCCCCTGGCGCACAATGTTGGTCGTGTCGATCGTGACCCGCGTCGACTGGCCGGGCCGGATCCGGTTCTGGTAGTTCTCCTTGTCCGAGAACCGAATCCGAACCGGCAGGCGTTGCACGACGCGCACGAAGTTGCCGGTGGCGTTGTCCGGCGGGAACAGCGAGAAGACCGCCCCGGAGCCCCCCGCGACGCTCTCCACCCAGCCGTGGAACGTCTTGTCGGCGATCGCGTCGACCGTGATCGACACCGACTGCCCGATCCGGACGTTGGGCATCTGGTTCTCGCGCAGATTGGCGACGATCCAGAGGTTGTCGAAGTCCAACGGCACGATGCTCAAAAACGGCTTGCCGGCCTCGACCGTCCGGCCGACCTGCAACGTGCGACGGCCGACGATCCCGGCCCTGGGGGCCCGGATCAGCGTGTCGCTCAAGCGGATCTTGGCGTCCCTGAGCTTGGCCTCGGCCAGCATCTGCTGGTGCCGCAACGCCTTGGCCGTGTCCGACGCGATCGTCGGCTGCTTCTGCTCGGCCTCGGCCCGGCCGACCATCGCCTCGGTGTTCTCGAACGCCTTCTTGCTCTGGTCGAGCCGGTCCTCCGCCTCTTGCAACTCGAACTCGCTGGCGAGCACCTGGCGCTCGGCCGCCTTGATGTCGCTGTTGAGCGAGAGCACCTTGGCGATCGACTCGCGATAGGCGGCCTCGCGGTTGTCGAACTCCTGCACCGGCACGTCGCCGGTGTGGGCCAGGCTCTTGTAGCGGTCGTAATAGTACTTGGCGTTGGTCTGAAGCGCCTCCAACCCCGGCAGTTGGGCCTTCAACGACGCCAGCTCCTCCTTCTCCATCTCGTGCAGCCGCGCCTTGGTGGAGACGGCCTTCTCCGCCGCCGAAACCGCCCGCTCGGCCTCGGCCTGCTTCGCCTCCGCGGCGTCGAGCATCGACTTGCGGTCGTCGGCGGTGTACACCGTCGTCACCTCGGCCGCCTCCGCCGCCTGGTCGGCCTGCTGGTACTCCGCCAGCGCCTGATCGACGGCGATCTGAAACTCCACCGGGTTGATCTGGGCGATCGGGTCGCCCGGCTGGACGTACATGTTGTCGTCCACGAACATCGCCACGATCTGGCCGGTCACGTCCGAGGCGATCGGCGTGATGTTGCTGACCACGTAGGCGTTGTCGGTGTAGACGTCGGTGCGGGTGCTCCACCACCAGTACCCCGCCTCCCCGCCGATCGCCAACATCGCCGAGAACAACAGCAGGTAAGTCCTCCCGGAGGCCTGGTCGACTGACATTGCTTCATTTCCTGTCGCATGGGATCCGACGCCCCGCCCCGACCTCCCCCGAGAGGCCGATCCGCGACGTCCTCGATCGTTCCCGACGCGCCCGTCGATCCCCCGGCGTTCGCCCCCCCGCGCCGCGACGCCGCCGTTGCCGGCCCGCCGACGACGCGAGTGAAGTCCAAGTCTATTCTAGATCGGCAGCCGCCTCGGGACGCGCCAATAATACCGACCGCGACGACGGCGCGGGTAATCGCGACGGCGCGTCGCCCTCGGATCGCCCCGACGCCGACGGACTCGCGCGAGGACGCGACGGCCGACCGCCGCCGACCTCGCCGTGACGCCCGCGTCGAACGCCCCGCGAGGCCCACCATTTATTAAGATCGTTACATGATCCGTCGCGGTCAAGAGCGCTCCGCCCCCGCGCTCCGCGATCGACGATCCTAGAAGCCCACCTCGACCCCCTGGCACTGGGCCCCCGACTCGTCGATGGACAGTCGGACCCGGCAGCGGTCGGTCTCGACGGTCACCGCGTACGCCCCCGGGATTCGGGGCGTCAGGTCGATCGAGCGGATGGTCTGACCTTGAAGGCCGATCAGGGCCTTGTTGACCTCGTCGAAGGTCCGCTTGACCGTCGCCCCGCGGGGGGTCCGCCAGAACAGCCGCGCCGCCGCGGCCTCGGCCGTGGGCCCGTGCATCTTCCGCAGTCGGCCGCTCCCCAGGCTCAATTCCAGCACCCGCCCCAGCGGGTCGAGCAAATCGTCGGGGACCTCGCCCGCCGCCACCGCCGGCGCGAGCGGCGTGTACAGGTTCCGCGCCGGGGATTCCCCCAGACGGTCGAGAAACGCCGCCACCTCGTCGCGGAGGCACTCTTGCAACTCGGGGTCGAGCTTCATCGGTGAACGGGCCTCGCGAGCCTGGATCAAGCAACGAAAACGCCGCGCGACGCAAGCAAGGACGAAGCCGCGTTCCGTCCCCTCTCCCGGTGGGCTGACGACCCGACACTTTTTCGGAGGCCGCGGCG
>ERZ778018.1977-NODE-1977-length-14466-cov-5.194435_pt1 | contig 14466 bp, 10 predicted proteins | sample MGYA00375748_ERZ778018 | MGnify/ENA primary metagenome ERZ778018 (study PRJEB29350, sample SAMN05509839) | bioreactor metagenome | biome: bioreactor; material: wastewater | place: South Africa: University of Cape Town | collected 2014-04-22 ... | reverse complement strand
GGCATACGAGATTACAAGGTGACTGGAGTTCAGACGTGTGCTCTTCCGATCTAATCCTTGTAAAGAGTGATTTCATCGTCTGATGAAAATCGTCCTCGCAAATCATCGAACAGGTTGGGTATATCATGCAGCCATTCTTTTCTGAACTTCTGTGTAAATGCTTGAAATTCGCCTGCGGTGAAAATCTGCTGGAGTATCTTGTCTTGAAGAGGATTGGCATCGAGCCAAGTCATGGAGTGGTCGCAGGTTCGTTCGACGATCCTGGCCCGACTTGCTTCAGGCAGGAGGCCGTATGACGTAAGCGCAGCCAGCAGCAGCTTACTTCCAGAAGACAGGTCATTGGTGTTCGTCTCCGCCGCCCAGACTAAAATATCGGCGCGAGCTTCGAGGATCAGGCGGAGGAATGCTTTGTCGCACCTTGCGCCAAGAAACGACTTGAGGCCTTCGTCCAAGGGAAGCAATTGCAGTCTGACAATGAGCGAGGGGTAGAGCGAGATTGGGACGCGGAGTCTCGCGCGCTCGATCTTCATCGCACCGCAGACGACCTCGCGGATGAGGCGATCAAGTTTGGCTCCGTGAATGTAGAGCTCAATGAGCTCCGGTGAACCCGACACGAGTTCGGCGAAGGCGTCAGTCACCGTCGGATGCCGAAAGATCCACCGATCGCCATCGTCGTGCGAAATCAGGCGCGTCAGGCTATCGTTCAGATGCTGCATCGCCTTGGAGACATCCGCCGGCTGAACGCCCAGCAGACGATTGACCATTTCCAGCGCCGGACTAGACGCGATCGGTGACGGAACACCCGTTTCCGAGTTCAGAAAAATCAAGGCGATTGCGGCGCGGGACGGGTCGTCGAGCTGGGCAAGTATTTCAGTCAGGAATTCCACAGGATGTTCGACGAGGACCATCAGCCGCGTTTCCGAAAGCTCAAGTTTGTTGATGAAAATGGGATCGCCCAGTCTACGCGCGGTCTCTGGCAGGAAGGCCTTGTTGTTGGATATGGCCGGCAGAAACGGCTTCAGACGCTGGCGCGTATCGCGCGGATGCGCCCGGCGCACATGATTATAGAGCATCTGGGCGCGTTCTTCACTGCTCAGGGCGTGGACATTGACGACGACCTGGCTCTCCCTAAGCAGGGGGAAGGCGCTCGACTTCAAATGAGACTTCGCAGCTTCCCAGATATAGTTCCTGGACGTGAATACGACGCGTGCGCCGCCCTCGATCGCGGCGCGTAAGGTCCCGAGTTCCGCATTCCAACGGCTCATCCGCGCGACGTCGAACTGATTGGGGCCGAAGGCGTCATCAACCCAAAGAAACTGTCTTTCGCCGGGATGCCAAAGATTCAACTGATCGGGCGCATTGATCTTCAGTGCGCCGAGGCAGCCATCGTCGAGGGCCCCCAAGGCCAAAATCGCTGCGATAGTGGACTTACCGGAGGCTGGGTCACCCAGTAGGATTACAAAGCTGTGGTCATGCAGCGCCGATAGAGCTTGCCGATACGCGTCGGTCGGCACAAAACAGCTAAGGTCTGACCCCATGCTGTCGAGAATTGCCTTGGCCTGTTTGTAGCCGTGGCCGGTGATGATATGAGACAGGTCACCGATCCCATAGACCCTCGGTACAAGCATCCGGAGACGGGGGCTCTCCGCCAGTTGCTGGATCATCCACGATCCGCCAAACACACGGCACTTCGTCACACCGACCGCTTCGAACGCGGCGCAAATCTGCTGATCGGCGTCGCCGGATACTCCGGCGTTGGTGAGTATAACGTAGTCCTGCGCAAGACCCTGTTGCGCAAGGTTCGCCGCTTTGGGCAACTCGTCTTTCAAGCCGGTGAGCGTAAGCGTAGCGCCCGGCTTTCCTATGAACTTGCATTGGATCGCCGACTTGAGCGCCGCGCCCTCGGAGTCCTCCCACGTTCCGACGAACGCGCCGTCGCGCCCCCCGTCATTTGATCCGAGGAAGCTCTGTACCGGCCGTCTGAGCACTTCGGCCGTCACGGCACATGCGAGGTCCTGGAAGGCCTTCCAGCCAAGCTTGCTCAGGTCATAGGTCACGAATGCTCACCAAGTTCCCGGATGCATCGCCTCCGACATTGGGCGGTATGGGGTGATGCATCATCATGCGGCTTTGTCCTGACGGGTCCGAATGTCGACGACCCACTGTGCCAGCGCTTCGATCTCCGCTTCGATGGCCGATGGCGCGGGCAGCCGCGGATTGATCTCACCGGGCTGACTGTGAAGGAGCGCCGAGCACCGCCCGAACGCTTCACGCATGGCGGTGCAATCAGCGTCGGTCAGCACGGTGAGCTTGATGAGGCCCGTCGTGTCGACCTTGCGGGATAGGCGGCGGATCACCGGCCCGACAACCTCCTCGACGGCGCGCTCCCAGGTCGTGCGGAGCTGGTCCTGGAAGGACGTCACCTCGCGCAGCCACTTCGCCTGGTCGCCGCGTTCGTGATGGATTTTAACGTTGGCGAGGTGCGCCTGCATTCCGTCGATCACCTTGTCGAGCGGCATGACGTTGGCGGGTGGGTCCTGATGGCAATAGCCGGCATTGTCAGGACCGCGGCTGATCAGGCGGTACGCCACCGGCGTCGCGTCCCGGTCCTTGGTTGGCCGACAGGCTTCGTCGAGGAGAAGCAAGAACGCCATGTCGTGAGTGAAGACGATCACCTGGCGGGTCTGCCCGGCCTCGGCCAACCGGGCGGCGACTTTGTCGCGGTGCAAATGGTCGAGCGAGGAGACGGGATCGTCGAACACGATCGCCGGCTGCGCATCGATGGTCGACAGCTCGGCGAGAAAGGCAGCGAGCGCGACGCACCGATGCTCGCCTTCGCTCAGCACCTTGCCGACCGGCTCGCTCGGCTTGTTGATGAGCCGAACCTGGAAGAATGGGACCCCGGCGCTGGTCTTTGCCTGCTGGAGTTCTATCGCGAGACCGGCAACGCCGAGCTTGTCGACCTCTTTCGCGAAACTTGCACGCAGGCGATTGGTGACCAGTGCTTGGGCGATACGCGCGCTCTGCGTCGTGATCTTGTTCGTCGCCGTATCCTTGCTGGCTTTCTCGATCGCTTCGGTGGCCTTGAGCCGCTCGATCTGGGCCAGCACATCGGCTTTCACCACGCCGAACCATTTGCGATCTGCAAGGCCGTCGCGCTCGGCGATGAGCGCGGCGCGTTGCGGGGAGCTCGCTTCCGACTGCAGACCTTCGATGCGCGTGGCGATGCCGCTGAGGGTCGTGCGCAGCGGATCGAGCGAGATGTTGGCTGCGGGCGGAAGATCCGGCAGGACCGCGAGGCTGTGGGTGCGCAGAATGGCGCGCAGCCACCAAGCCAGATGGAGGATTTCGCGGCGAAGGGTGCTTGCGACTTCCTCCTGGCCGACATCATCGCGGATCGTCGTGACGATCGCGGCGAGATCCTTCATGGAGATGGCTTGCGATGAGACCTCCTCGAATTTCTTGTCATAGGAGTCTGCGGCCTCTTGTTCGCGGCGCGTGCTCTCGTCCTGCACGAAAGCCTCGAAGCTGCTGAGCCGCTTCGAGGCTTCGTCGCTGAGCGGCTGTTGGCAAAGGACGCAATGGGTGCCAATCCCGGTAACGGGAAACGGCTGGTCGGGATAGACGGATGCGCGGGAATAATCTCGGGCCGCCTCCCACAGGGCCTTCCAGACGTCCGAGCCGATGTCGGGCAGCGGCTCGTCGGCGAACAGGTCGGCGGAGGCGGCCGCGGCGGCGGAGCGCGCGGTTGCTAGGTGCGTATGGGCATCGCGTAACGCTGCCCGGCTCTCGTCCGTAGCGGCGGCCATCAGCCGCTCGAGCTGTTCGATAGCCGATTTGATGCGGGTTTCCTGGCCCTGGAGCTGGCGAACCGTGCGCGCAGGGTCGCTGGCCAGATCGGTGTTGAGCGTTTGGAGCCGGGCCTCTTCCTCCGCCGTCAGGCCGGCGAGCTTCTCGACCGCTTCCTGCTTTGTCTCGCCCGACAGGCCGGCGATCAGCTTGCCGACCGGCGTTTCCGACTTGCATTCGGGCTTCGACAGGATCGCAGGTGTTTGCTCCTGGAGCGCCTTTATCTCGGCGGCCAGTTTGGCCTTCACATCCTGGCACGCCTGCGCGAGGCCGGCGAGGATCCGGAGCGGCAGCGGCGTATAGGCCAGATCGTTGGTGTTCTCGACATGGACGTTGGCGGTGCGCGAGTCGAAGACACTAACGGCGGAGAGCATCGGATCAGGCGCTGAGCCCTGGGTCCAGGATGTGCTCCGCTTCTGTCCGCCGATGAAGAAGTCGACGCTGGCGGAAGGCGTGCCCGATGAGGCCGCATAGATATTGGGAAGGATTGCGTCGCCCTTCGGCGAGCGCGCGCGGCAGAGTTGTTTCAGGACGCGGGCATAGCCGGATTTGCCGGCACCGTTGTCGCCATAAATGACGGTGAGGCCCGATTTGCCGAAGGACAAACGCTCGCCTGGCGCCAGCGCGTTGACATGCGACAGGCCGTAGAGGGCGCCGAGGCTGACCACGGCGTGGCTGGCCGCGGGATCCCGCACATGGCTCGCGTCGAGCGGCGCGCCTGCGGCGTCGCCTTTGCAGATGCCGACGAGGGCTGTGATGTCGGATGCCTCCAACTTGGTCTGGCCGCAGAGCCGCCGCAGCGCGTCGCGCTGCCAAGCCGGTAGCTCCGCCGACCATTTGAGAATGTCGGCGAGCGCTGCTGCCTCATTCGAGAGATCGTTCTCCTGCGCTTCCATTGTTTCGCCCCCTAATCGTGCCGCGTCTCTGTGTCCGGCTGTTTCCCATTGATGCCTATGTTCGGTGGCCGCTGGTTCAGGTGCTGCCGATGATGCGGCGCTCCTCACCCAGTGGGACGATCCAGCCGCCGGCGCGATCTGGTCGCGCAAATTCATCCGGGCCAACTATCTGCGTCAGGCGGGTACGAACGGTTTGCAGCTCCGCGTCGATGGCGGCACGGACGAGATCGCGCTCGATCCCGACGAAGACTGGCCGGAGGTTGAGGCGAGCGAGCGCCTCCTGATCGACGGGCGCGACGTCCGTGTCAGTGACGGGCCCGGCACGGGTGACGATCCCTCCGATCAGTCCGCCCATGGCCGTGGCTTTTTCCACTTCTCTTACCGGCACGGCATCCAGCAGTGTCCGGGCGCGTTGGAGGTCCCCTTGGAGCCTCCGCGCGAAGGGCTGGTGGGTGAGGCCGCGGAGGGCGCTGGCGAGCTCAGCGTGCCCGAGCGACTTGATGAGATTGGCGATATGGAGGCGGAAAAGCCCGATGTAGAGCGCGTCTTTCTCCTCCGGTTTGATCGGCTCGCCTTCGTCGACCGGATCGCGGACCGAGAGGTGGGCGTCGGTCGGACTTGGCGCCGCCATCCCCCAGCGTGTCGCGATGGCGATGCGCTTCACTGTGACCTTGCTGCCTCCGGCGGTGATATCTATCCGTCCGGCCTGAGCCCAGGCGCGGTTCAATGCTTTGGCCGGGCCGCCATTATCATGGCAACCCTTCGCCTCGGCCACGGTCAAGGAGGACAGGTCGGACGCGCAGGCGATCCAGTCGGGCAGGTCGCCACGGGACAAGCGCGTGACTTTGACCTGCCGGCGCCGATCCAGGTCGATGATGCGGCTGCCGAGATGCGCGAAGATCGAAAGGCTGAAGTAGCGTTCGAGATAGGCACGGGCCACGAAACGGCCGAACAGGCCGGATAGCGCGACCTTCACTTCGCGGGCCTGTCCGAGCGGTTCCCGGAAGATGAAGGGTGTGCCCGCGCCGGTTGGCGTCAATAGCGCGTCCAGGATGGACCACGCGCCATATGCAGCCCCTGGCGTCTGCAACACTTCGCGAATCCCGGCGTCCTCGATCTCCGAGACGTCGAGGTCGACGGTCGCGCCCGTGACAGGGCTGGATCCTGGCGGATCAAAACTGTGCAGGAAGGTCCTTGTCATAGCGCCAGCGCCCGTTTGAGATCGTCATGCTCGAAAGCGCTGGCCATGCGGTTGATCTCCGCCGATCGAGCGCCGACCATCTTGGCTGTGTCCCGCCATATCGCGGTCACTGACGCGACTTCTTTGATGACGGTGCGCGCTTGCGGCAGCGTGAGTGCGAAGAACTCCGATGCTGCCTCAAGGAGATCGACGGAGCAGGTGCCCTCGTCGAGATCGATGTTCGTCGTGAGTATCCGTGCCTTCAGATCGGTTGGAACTGGATTGAGGTCGTAGGCCGGCGAGAGCGACCATCCCGCCTTTCCCAGCCACAGGAAGCCGTGATTGCGCAGGTGATCATCGACATTCGAGATCAGGACGTTGAAGACGACGCGCCGATAGAGAGCATGGGCGTCGGTCTTTCCCTGGGCGCCGTGCTGCGCGAGGGCGTCGACGATCTCCGGGTAGCTGCCGCGCTCGCCATCCCTGGCGCCCATCATCGCCATCGCCGACAGGAACGGGATGCGGGTCGCGCCATCGCGATCGAAGCGCCGCGAGAGCATCACCGCCTTGCCGGCGACATCGATCAACTCGTGGTCGGGAGTGGCGATACCGGCCTGACTGGCAAGCCGCAGCGCGATCTCCTCCCAGGTTTCCATGCTGTAGTCGTCCGTTTCCTTCGGGAACTTGGCGATGGAGAGGCGACCATGTTGGTCGATGACCGACGCCTTCGGACGCGCGCCGCCGAGGGAGGAGCCGGGGGCAAAGATGAGCTGGAGATCTTCGTCCGTTTCCTCGTCGCGGAGGATCCGCTCGGTGATCTGGAGCAGTCGGCCAAGCTCAATCAGGGCGGGAACGCCATCGCGGATCGGCGCCTGAAAAACTTCGTCGCCGACCCAGCGGAAGCGGAGCGCACCAAGCCTAGTCTCATCAGCGACACCGAGCAGATAGTCGCTTTCCGCGAGAGTGCGAATGGCGCGAGCTTCGCGCCCCGCCAGGCGGCGTTCGGCGCGCTGCATCAGGCGGCGACCCCAGGTATCGGGCGCCGAGTCGCCGATGGACCCGAAGGTTGCCAGTCCGGCAGGAGGGGCGAAGGCGCCGCGGGTGAGAGCAAGGGCCGGCTCGAGAGAGAAGCGGTCCGGGTCCTCAAGCCACGTATCGTCATACTCGAAGAGGATCGTTTCCGTGCCGCGGACGCGATTGCTTCTCGCCAGTCCAATCGGGCGTGTCCGGCCCTCCAGATCGATATGGACCTCGAAGTCAGCCATCGCGGGACGATCCGGATGGCCGCTTGAGATGGATGTGCTTGGGCAGATCGGCGCTGGCCAGCGCTTGTCCGACGCTGTCGTTGCTAATGTCGGCGACCTGGCTCAGGCCGTCGAGCAGGCCGAGAGCCTGCAGGACGCCGGCATAGATGCCGATGCTGACATTGGTGTCCCCGGCTTCGACCCTTTGCAAGGTCGAGCGAGACGTGAAGGCGCGCTCAGCTACGACCGCCATCGGCAATCGGCGCCGTCGACGTGCATCGTGAATATCCGCGCCGAGCTTGCGCAAGGCGCGCCGCACGGCAGCAGGCGGATTATGTGGGGTCGGCATATGACACCTTCGCACTACAGATTGAGCCAATATGTAGCACGAAGTTTACAATTTTCCTAGACCCTTGGCCCCAGCAGTGACCGAAGGTTTGATCTTACCGCCGTCGCGGCGGTATCGACCGGAAGGCTCCGCACGGCAGCGATCGCAGCGACGGTGGTTTTCACGTCGGCAGGCTCGCTAGGACGGCCGTCGATCTGAGTGAATGGGCCATCCGTCTCTGTCAGGAGCCGATCGATCGGCAAATCGGTGACGACGGCGCGGCCCCGATCCGAGCGGGTCATCTCGGCGTTGACGGAGAAGTAGCAGCCGAGCGCCACCGCTCGTCGGGCCTCGCTCTTGCTTCCGGTGAACCAGTGAAGCACGACGGTGCCGCGGTCCGCGGGAAGATATCGTTCGACCATCTCAAGGACCGCCGGAACGCTCCTCACACTGTGGACCGTGAGAATCTTGCCGCCCGCTTCTGCACACCGCTCGAGGACACTGCGGAACACATGCTTTTGGGTGTCTAGCGACTTGTAGAAGCGCGGACCCGCGTCGAGGCCGACTTCGCCCACATAGCGTGTCTCAGCGAGGTGACGCTCCCATAGCGGCAGCTCGCCGGCACGCTCTGCGACGAGTTGCGGGTGCAGGCCGAGCGCGGCGCGCACGAAGCGGGTATGACGCGTGAGTTCGTGATTGCGCGACCAGGCCTTCGGCGTCGTCGTGACGGCCAGCGTGTAGATCCGAGCGGCTTCAGCTCTTGCGATGGCGGCCTCATGGTCGGGATAGAGGTCGAGATGGCAGTGGAAATCCACGCCGCTAGCTTGAGCGGTCTCGGTCATCCTGGGTGGGTCCTCACGCCCGTCAGCAGCGCACCGACCTCCTCAAGGCCGCGCCGGTAGACGCCTGCGAGGGCTGCTTGTCGGGCCGGCGATTCATCGAAAAGCGGCCCCGGCTTGTGGATGAGGATCGGCGCCAGTGCCGGCCGGGCGCGAAGCCGCTCGATCGCGAGCTGGAAGGAGCGGATCTGGACGCCTTCTGATTGGCGTGTGTCGAGCGCGCGGGCGGTGAGGTCGTCGACCGTGTAGACGGTTGGATCTGGATCGGGGCGGAGGCCGGCAACGAGCGCTGCCCGTCGGATGAGACAGGGGAGGCAATAACCGCAATGTTGTGTGCCAAGCCCCTGCCAGCGTCCCTTGGTCGGGGCTGCGCAGGATAGCGATGAGGGAACGAGGCGGCGCAACAGCGTGCCGTTGGCACAGGCCTCCGCCATCTCGCCCTTGGTTTGATCCCAGTAAGGGTTTTCGATCCGCCCATTCACACCGAGCCCATGGAGCGCATCGTTCCAGCGGCCGATATAGAAAGGATGGGTCGTTCGCGTGCTCAGCGCGCCCAGGCGCAATGGATCGAGCGGCACGTTGACGGCGATGAGGCCATTCTCCGGCACTTTGAGAGTGAAGGGCGCCTCAAGTCCGCTACCGGCAAAGATGCCGAGTGCGAAGAAGAGGAACGATCTCCCGCGCGTGGTATTTTCTCCGCCGGAACCGGGGACGAAGCCGTCCGGGAATGCCATCCAGAGGCGCAGCCGATTGAAGGCACGGCCGCGATAGTGCGTCTTCAACGCCTCGAAGAGGGTGGACTGTGCATCGCTGGTCGCACCTTCGCCGGCGTGGCTGATCAGAAGCGGCGTTCGACCATTTTCAAGCGCGTCGATGGCGCCGATCAGGCTGTCGAGACCACCCGAGAAGAGGGCGAGGTCATCAAAGGGCGGACCGATAAGCCGGGCGGGTGGTGCCGATGCGACCCTGGCGAAGCGGCGTGGTCGCGCACGGAACGCGAGCGACCAGCGGTCACCGGTGAGGAAGTTCAGCATCCGAACGAAGATCGGCGCGACAGCGGTCCATCGATCGGGGTCGGCGACGGGAACGATCAGCCGGATTTCGCGGGTCCAGCCATCCTGCGATTCAGTTGTTCGCGAGATGCGGGTGTCGGCAGCATGGACGTGCGCGGCCAGGACCAGGATGTCCACTCCGACTTCGGAAGGATGAACGCCGAGCCGCGACAGATCGGCGATGGCGCGGCCGATCCCGTGATCGAGTGTTCGCTCGCCGACCACCAGGTCGAGACGGGTTTCGACTTCTCCATCGCCATTTGGAAGGCGGCTGCGGTCGCCGGGGCCGTATCGGCCTATGATGACGTGTCTTCTCATGCGCCTTCGGCCTCCGCGTCGCCCATGATCTGCAAGATCCCGAATGCCTGCTCGTAAATGCGCCCGACAAATTGGAGCACGCGATCGGGCGTGAGCGCGGCAGCGGCAGCACGGGCTGTCGTGAGCGCGTCGGCCACGCCGCGCCGGATGAAGTCGTTCAATTGCGCCTGGACGCGCGCTGCTTCGCGGCTATCCGGCGGCAGGGTGATCGTCTTCGCCCCGATATCATTGCAGAGCCGTGCCTCGATCGCGTTGGTCGCATAGAGCTCGAACACCGTCTGCATCTGGTCGGCGGTGAGGCCGTCGAGGTCGGTGATGCCGGCGCCAGCGAGGTCTGTGATGGTCTCGATAAACGCTTCGCGTGCGATGCCTTCATCGATCGAACCGCCGTCTGGACATACATAGTCCGCCAAACCGAGAAAGATCTCTTCGATCGGCCGACCCGCGAGAGCGCCGAGGTTGAGCGCCCGAAGGGCTTCGGTGGCGCCCCGCGCAACAGCGTCCGAAAGGAAGCCGAGCAGACGGCTGCCTGCGCCACGCGCCGATCCCATCCTTGCGGCTGCCGTGCGTGCCCCGCCAGCCGATGAGCCGACATAGTGCGACACTGCACGGCCGAGGCTCTTGCGGTCGCTGCCGCCAGAACCGGCGAAACGCGAGAAGTTGTTGCGAGCCGCCGAGAAGCGCGTGGGATCGGCCGCCGGCGGTATGGGCGGGCGCACGGGCGGCGCCGGAGGCGCTGCTGGTGGAGCACCGTCCGCTGGCGGGCCGTCTGGCGGTGCGCCATCGGCTGGCGGTCCGTCCGGAGTTCCATCCGGCGAGGCAGGCGGTGCACCGTCATCGCCAAGCCAGCTTGGGACAAGGGGCGTCCTGCCGCCCTGACCGCCAAATGCACTGGAGGTGCCCATTAGCGCGCTCCCTGGCGAGTTCGAAGAACGCCGGTGGCTGCCGCCTTGAGCATCGCGCCGCCTTCCTTGCCCCAGGTCTGAAGGAGGCGATCAAAGCGCTGGGTCGCATCGCCGTCCTTCAGAACACCCTCCCAGCCACCACAGACCCACGGCCCGAGACGGTCTCGTGGGAGCGCTTCGAGGAAGTCAACGAGACTGCTTTGCAGGGTCGGATGAGCCTTCACGAGAACCGCCAAACCTGCCGCGCCCGGTGGCTCGGTGTCGAAGCTGTCACCACCGACGATCCGGCCGCGCACGGCTTCGAAGATTTGCGCCGTTTCAGGTGGAGCCAGGCGCTTGAGATCTGCTTCCAGACCCTGCACCGCGAACTTGCCGCCGAAGAGCTGCTCGACCACGGCCGCCAAGTGGCCAAGGACAGAGGCCGCGCCGAAATAGTCCTTCCGGTCCTTGGCGACGAACAGGTAGGGACGAAGATCCTCTCCACCGATGACTGTTGGCACCGCTGCCCAGGCTTTGATGGCCGGCGACGAAAGCCATTCGCTCAAGAGCGCGCTTTCGGTCGCTTTCACGGCCTCCAGTTTGGGCGCGGGCTTCACGGCGTCGTCGCCCTTCGCTGAGGGCTTCTCCGGCTTGGCCGCGGGTCTGGTGTCTTCCTTGGCGGTTGCCGCAGCCTCAAGGGCCGAAAGGTCGGGGCATTTTCCATCCGCTGCCGCCGCGGCGGCCGCAGCAATCTGGTCGAAGAGACGTGGGAGAAAGCGCTCGGCAAGCATCAGCTTCGCAAGCACCGGCAGCTTGACGTCGTCGCCGAACCCTCTCGCTTCGGCAGTGCGCTGCCGCAGCACAAGCGTGTTGAGAAACCGCTTGATCTGACGCGGGTTGCCCTTGGTACCGCTTGCCAGGATCGGTCCGATCTGATCGCTGAGCGCCAACGCGTTGTTGGCGCGCGAAGCCTTGTCGCCGAGTGCAGTTCTTACCGTGGCCGCATCGAGCGCTCCCGAGGTCCAGGGGCGCTTCAGCCGTTCACGAGCGACCTTGATCAGGGCGTTGAATGCGGCGTCGTTCTCGCCGAGTTCTGCGCCGACGAGGAGGAGCGTTACGTAGATCCGGGTTTCCGTGTCGCCTAGCGCCGGGATGCGGAAGGGCACCTGGATGAGCTTTTCAAGATAGTTCCGGGCGTATGTCTGCGGGCCGGTGGTGTCCGGCAGATCGGGGAAGTGCTTGCGCACCGCATACTCGATCATCGCCTCGTCGGCGGCGACGACGAAGGCGGTGCGCGACGTGAAGACGAAGAGGCGCACAGCCTCCAACGTCTCGATCGCGGTATCTGGAAGGCAGCGATCCAGGTCATCAATCAAGACAACGAGCTGCTCGACGCCGGCTTTGTCGAGGAGATCGTCGAAAGCCTTCCGGAAGGCGTTGATCTCCTCGGGGACATTGGTCGAGTCGCCTTCACCCTTCGGCTTCAGCAGGCCCTTCACGCCTTCGACGGCGGCTTCGAGATTATCCTTGGTGGCGAGTTTCGCCGGATCGGCGAGGAAGCCCTCCAGCGTACCCACGATGGCCTGAATCTGATCGGGCGTTGGAATTCCTGTGAAGGCGGTGAAGGCGAGCCCGCCGGCCTTCTTTGCGACCTTGAGCCAGTCGATCCGCCGAAAGACATCCTTGACTGCTTCGCCGGCCTTGGTGAGAGCGGGGCGCTTTTCGATGAGGCCGGTGACGATGCCCTCGATGAGGGCGATTTTGGCGTCTTCAAATCCCTGGAAGCGCCAACCGTTGAACTTCAGGCAGAGGACCTTCGCCTCGCCATCGAAGCCCGCCTCGATCATTTCCAGTACGCTGGATTTGCCTGCGCCCCAATCACCGTGGACACCGACGGTGACCGGTTGATCCGGTCGGTCGCGTAGAAGCTTGATGATGGTTGCCGCGATCGCCTCGTTGTTGAGGAGGTCAACCTTGGTTTCATTGTCCGTCAGGATCACCGCTCAGCCCCCCAGCTTTGGCAGCCGGAGGACCTCGTCCTAGCGGCCGCCGCCCGCAACAGCAGCTAGCCTGCCTTCTTCGTGCTACGGATCTCCAGGTTGTGTAGCATGAAGCTTACAATGTTGCTAGATTAGGATTTCGTCACGTGACTTCTACGACAACATGGGGCACCTCGTTCGCCCGCTCTTGGCGCAATGAGTTGCTGGCGACCCAGCAAGATGCATTGGGCACGCTTTTCCATTCCTAGATGAACGTGAGGCGCGGATGGAGGAGGCCGAGGGCGGATAGTCTATGATGTCATTTCGTGAAGCCCAAGCAGTCGAAGACCTGGCGGACCTCCTCTACGATTTCCTCCCCGGCAGCGGAAACAACCGGACTGCGTTTCCGCTCGCGGCCGCACAGGCTGGCGTTGGCGATCTATGGGTCGCAGGTAGTAAGCGGCCCGCGATCGTGCAGCTCTTGACCGCGACGCTCGAACATCGGCGGTCGTGCTTTACGAAATTGATCGTGGCGATCGTCCGCCAGGCGATGACCTACCGGCGTGGGAAGGGCAATCCCCTGAGTCGCGAAGAGATTGATCGGCTCAACAGCCTTCTTCCCGGCGTGCAATTCAAGATCCCAGAGCTGCTCGATCCAAGTTTCCTCAGCAGCTTCGGCTCGCCGAAGGCCGCAGAGCCTGGGCCGCAGGCATCGTCGACGCTGAGCGCGGAGAAGGCGCAGGAGCTTGCCGCGCTCCTTATCGAGATCACCAAGCTCGATCCGCAGGCACGAGGCTTGCGGTTCGAGGGCTTTCTCAACGAGCTCTTCGCCGGATTCGGGCTCGCGCCACGTGGCTCATTCCGACTCGTCGGCGAGCAGATCGACGGCAGTTTCAAGCTGCAGGGTCAAACCTACTTGGTTGAAGCGAAATGGCACGGGCCTCAGATCGGCTTTGCCGACCTGATGACCTTTTCGGGCAAGGTCGGTGGGAAGGCGTCCTGGTCGCGCGGCCTGTTCGTTAGCAATTCCGGCTTTACGGCCGACGGGCTGGAGGCGTTCTCGCGTGGACGACAGACCAACCTCATATGTGCTGACGGGCTGGACCTCTATGAGGTGCTCTCGCGCAAGGTCTCATTGATAGCGGTTTTGGAAGCCAAGGAACGCCGTGCCGCCGAGACGAACCGGGCGTTTGTCGCCGTGCGAGATCTGAATCTCTGAGGGAGTCGAATGGCTTTGGGCGGCGATGACGGTATAGCCCGCGAGGTGTGGGTGATTACGCATCGTACCGCAGCGTACAGACGGCGGGGCGGGCTTGATCGATGTTGGGTGAGCTTCCTCGACCGTGTTCGGCGATAGATGGTGAAAGGTGCATTTCACGAAAGCAGCCGAAAAATCCAACGTTTTCAGGAGCGCGAGTTTTTGACGGATTGGCTGACGGTATGGCGAGCCACGAAATTTTTTTTGACGAGCAATTTCAATGCGTTATGAGGGCAGGAAATAATCGAGTGGGAATGATTCGGGCGGCCTTCGGCGGCGGCGCACATTGCCGCTGCACGATGTGTCCGATCACCTGACCGGCCGTTTTGGCGTCTCGGCTGGAACCGAATTCGTCCGGTCGGCTCTCCTGTGCCGGAAATGCAGGCTAATCCGTTAGCGCAACGGCGTCCTGCGGCGCAAATCGGGCGGTTACGCGCTGTCCCGGTTCGAGGCGCTGGCGCGGCGGCGGGGTGGCGACCAGGCTGACCGCGCGTCCCCTCATTTCGTAGCGGCGCATGTTGCCGGCGAAGGTCGCGGCGGAAATTTCCCCCTCGATGCCGTTGAGGCCGTCCGGACCTGCCGTGCCGGCGGGCGCCAGTTCCACCGCCTCCGGCCGCACTGAGATAGAGACGGTGTCGC
>ERZ778018.1976-NODE-1976-length-14473-cov-15.229990_pt1 | contig 14473 bp, 15 predicted proteins | sample MGYA00375748_ERZ778018 | MGnify/ENA primary metagenome ERZ778018 (study PRJEB29350, sample SAMN05509839) | bioreactor metagenome | biome: bioreactor; material: wastewater | place: South Africa: University of Cape Town | collected 2014-04-22 ... | reverse complement strand
CCCATTTTCCGACCGCAAGACGAGCACACCCAAAGCATGTCCCCATCCAATCCCAAACCCTGTCCCTTTTGCACGCTTGACCCCCGCCGCATCCTTGTCGAGGACGAGCTTGTCGTCGCCTACCGGGACGGCTTCCCGGTTTCGCTCGGCCACACCGTCGTCATCCCGCGCCGCCATTTCGCCACCCTGTTCGAGGCCAGCGAAGCCGAGCAGGCCGCCTTGCTGAAGGCGATGGCGCAGGCGAAAGACCTGCTGGACAAGCACCACCAGCCGGACGGCTACAACATCGGCATCAACCATGGCCTGGCCGGCGGGCAGACCGTGCCGCATCTGCATATCCACCTGATCCCGCGCTACCGCGGCGACAAGGAAGACCCGCGCGGCGGGGTGCGCTGGGTGCTGCCGGACAAGGCGAAGTACTGGGCCTGAACAAGACCGGTTGTGCGGGCGCATGCTGCCGCGGGGCGGTTTGCAAGACCTTAAAGTCATCGGTGTTTTTGTCGCAATAGGGGAATCAATCTAGCGACTGGGCACTGGACGATGGACGTAGCGCTAACGGACAACGGCGGTCGTGCCGCGGCGATCCGCACCGGCGGGGTGCCGGTGGTGCCGTGGGCGATCGTGCTGGCGGCGTTCTGGACGCTGGTAGCCGTGCTGTCCCTGGCGTGGAACATCGTGCAGGTGCGCGAACTGGTGCTCGAACAGGCCAGGGTCGAGCTGCGGGCGAATTTTTTCAAGGACTGGGCCTTCCGCAACTGGGCCTCCCGGCATGGCGGCGTGTATGTGCCCGTCACCCCGGAGAATCCGGTCGACCCCTATGGGACCAATTTTCCGGAGCGCGATGTGCGCACGCCCTCCGGGCGCGTGCTGACGCTCATCAATCCGGCGCTGATGGTGCGCCAGTTCAACGAACTCGCAGCCGAGCACCATCGTGTGCGCGGCCATCTGAGCGGTCTCAGGCCGATCAATCCGCAGAACCGGCCCGACCCCTGGGAAGCGAAAGCGCTGGCGCAGTTCCAGCAGGGGGTCGAGGAAGTCACGGGAATCGCCGCAATCGACGCAGCCCCCTATCTGCGCCTGATCCGGCCGATGAGGATGGGGGGAAAGTGCCTCGCCTGCCATATTCAGCAGGGATATCGGGAAGGCGATCTGGCCGGCGGCGTCAGTGTGTCGGTGCCGCTTGCTCCGCTCAATGCCGCCGCCGACCGGCGCGTCAACGCGCTGGTGGCCGGTCATGGCGGGCTCTGGCTGTTTGGCCTGGTCGGCATCGGCGCCGCTGCCCGCCAGCTGCGGCGCCGGATCGACGAGAACGGCGCTGTCCACGATGCGCTGGAAGAGCACGAGGAGCGCACGCGCGCAATCCTCGACGCCTCGCTCGACGGCATTGTCGCGATCAATGCCAGAAACGAGATCATCGACTGGAATTTCCAGGCCGAGCAGACCTTCGGCTGGCCGCGCACCCAGGTGCTGGGCCGCTCTCTTTCGGAAACCATCATCCCGGAGCGCTTCCGCGTCCAGCACGAAACGGGCCTGCAGCGCAGCCTGGAGAACGATGCGGCAATACTGATCGGCCGCCGCGTCGAACTGACCGGCCTGCACCGCGACGGCCACGAGTTTCCCATCGAAGTCTTCATCGCCCGCATCAGTGTCGCCGGGACGCCCTGCTTCAGCGCCTGTGTGCGCGACATCAGCGAGCGCAAGGCGGCGGAGGACAAGATCAACCGGGACTATCACACGCAGCGGGTTCTGGCGGAATTGCTGGAAACCTCGATGCGTCCGGCGCCCTTCGAGCAGCGCCTGCAGTTTGCGCTGGAGCTGATTCTCTCGACGCCCTGGCTGTCCCTGCACGGTACCGGCAGCATCTTCCTGGCCGACGCGGCATCCGGAAAGCTGCGCATGGCCGCTCGGCACAAATTGTCCGCGAACATCGTGCAGGCCTGCGATACCGTCGAGATGGGCCATTGCCTGTGCGGGCGGGCGGCGGCGACCCAGGAATTGCTGTTCGTCGATTGCGTCGATGACCGGCACGAGGTCCATTATCCCGGCATGTCGGAGCACGGGCACTATTGCGCGCCCATCCTGTTCGACGAGAAGCTGCTGGGCGTGCTGAATCTCTATGTGGACGCACACCATCGGCAGACGCCGGCGGAACTGCAGTTCATCACTGCCGCCGCGCATGCCGTCGGCGGCATGATCCAGCAGCACCAGGCCGAACAGCAGCTGCGCTACCACGCCTATCACGATGGCCTGACCCGGATGCCGAACCGGACCCTGTTCATGGACCGCCTGGAACAGCGCCTGCGCCACGGCGAGCGGCACCCGGCGCTGCGCTGCGCCGTGCTCTACCTGGATATCGACCGCTTCAAGACAGTCAACGACAGCCTCGGCCATACGCTGGGGGATCAACTGCTGCTCGAAGTGGGCGAGCGCATCCACGCCTGCATGCGGCCCGAGGACACGATCGCCCGCATGGGCGGCGACGAGTTCACGATTCTGCTCGAAGATGTGGCGGAACCCGCCGACGCGCTGCGCGTAGCCGACCGGTTGCATACTGTGTTGCAGCCGCCGATCATGCTCGAAGGCCGCGAGATATTTGTTTCCGTGAGCATCGGCATCGTTGTCGGCGCACAGGGCGACCACAACGCCGCCGACCTGCTGCGCGACGCCGACACCGCGATGTACCGCGCCAAATCCACGGGCACGGGGCACACGGTCTTGTTCGACGAACGCATGCATCTGCGCGCCGTGGCGCAACTGACGCTGGAATCGGAACTGCGGCGGGCAGTGGAACGCGGAGAACTGCGCGTCCATTACCAGCCCATCGTCGACGCAATCCGCGGCGAGGTGCTCGGCTTCGAGGCCCTGGCGCGCTGGGCCCACCCCGATCGTGGCCTGGTTTCGCCGGCCGAATTCATCCCGCTGGCGGAAGAAACCGGGCTCATCAACGACATCGGCCATTGGGTGCTGACGGAGGCTTGCCGCCAACTCCAGGCGTGGCGCCGGGATTTTCCCCAGCGGCCGGATCTGTATATGAGCGTCAATCTGTCCGCCAAGCAGTTCCTGCAGCCGAACCTGGTGGAGCGGATCGACGCGGCGATCGCCGCAACCGGGGTCGATCCGCATTGCCTTGCTCTGGAAATCACCGAAAGCGTGCTGGTGCACAATCGCGAAACCGCGCACAAAATCCTGCTCGATCTAAAAGCGCGCGGGCTGCATCTTTATGTCGACGACTTCGGCACCGGCTATTCATCGTTGAGCTATCTGCAGAACTTCCCCTTCGATGCGCTGAAGATCGACCGCGCCTTCGTCAATCGCCTGACTCCGGGGATCGAGGACGTGGAGATGGTGTCGACGATCATCGCCATCGCCCGCAACTTCAACATGGGCGTGATCGCCGAAGGCGTGGAGAACGACGGGCAACTCGAGCGCGTGATCGCGCTGGGCTGCCGCAAGGTGCAGGGCTATCGTTTCTCGCCGCCGCTCGCGGCGGAGGCCGCCGGTTCGCTGATCCTGACGCGCTATACCGAGACGCCGGGGAATCCCTGAATCGGTCCTGCTGTTCGGCCGGCTGCCGAGGCAACGCCTTGCTGCCCGGCATCCGTCCCGTCCAAGGTCACCGAATCGCCGATTCGGTGTCGCCAGCAACGCACGCCTGGCCTGGAAGCAACCCCTGGCATGAACATGCAGGACAGCTCGCCTCCCGACTCAAGCCGCTGGGATGAGTAACTGATCGATTTGCTGCCCGCTCCCAGTGCGCTACTATATGACCAATAAAATGACCAACTGGAGGGGCGTATGAGCACCGTTACCCTGGCAGAAGCCAAAACGCATCTCAGCCATCTGCTTGACCGGGTCGAGGCTGGCGAGGAAGTCGTCATCACCCGTCGCGGGCTGCCGATTGCCCGCATCACGCCGGTCGCAAAGCCCAAGCAGGCCATCAAACCCCTTGCCGAGTTTCGCAGCCGCATGCCCCGCTGGCGCAAATCCAGCGTCGAACTGCTGCACGAAATGCGCGACGAGGGGCTTTGATGCTCTACTTCGACACCAGCTTTCTGGCGCCGCTCATCCTCGAAGAAGCCGCCAGCGCCAGAATCGAGGCCTTTTTCGCCAAGCTCCCGGTGGGGGAGCTGTACGTGAGCCACTGGACCTGCGTCGAGTTCGCCAGCCTCATCGCGCGCGAAGTCAGGATGGGCGGCCTTGCGGAATCCGACGCACTGCTGGCCATCGGCCAGTTCGATGAACTGGTGGTCGACTCATTCCAGGTCGTGGCGCCCGGCGTCGCGGACTACGAACTTGCCAAGGCGTACATCCAGCACTTTTCCACCAAGCTGCGGGCTGGCGATGCGCTGCACCTGGCTATTGCCCAAAACAACGGCGCAAAGACCCTCTACACCCTGGACGAAGGGCTCTTGCATGCAGCCAGGCTCATGAAGGTCCACGCCAGCCGAGGCATCAAAAACTAGTGGTCAAGGAGTGCACGGTTTCGTCCCCATCCAAGCAACACGGGAGGTTACGGATACATACTGCCTTGAGTTCAAGTCGACCTTCTGCCGTTTAGCGATGGTTCGTCGTGTAGCTCTCGGTGTGGCGATCTCGGTACCTGTCCGGCCGATCGTAGTATCTGTCCGGCCGTCCAGAGGTGTTGTTGGGCTGATAAGACGGCGCGGCGGGAGCGACGGGGACAGTTGAAACCGCCTGACGGCGTGAAGCCATCTGCTCTTCAATTTGGCGTTGCTGGCGAAGGCGAGCCAGAGCCGCCTGGTCGTTCGCGGCTCTGTCAAAAGCCTTCTTCTGCTCGGCAGGAGATGGCGGCAGGCCGTTTGGGTTTTCAACCCGCTTGGCGTTCGCGCACGGTACATCCTGGTAGACGGTCTTGTGGCCAGAAGTGCATCGGTAGATGTCGGCAACCGCCGGCGAGGCGGCGAGAGCGAGCAGGGGGATAAGTAAGGTCTTCATATCGTTCTTTTTCTCATTTTTCTTCTGCTGTTCTTATAGGTTTCCTCCGGTGGCGCCTCCACCTGGCAACGCTTCGGCTTGAAGTCTTATTCGCCTGGCGATTGTAGCCGAATGCCTTGGATTGTCTTGGCAGCAGAAATCCTCAGGGGTAATTCCTGCAACTTGCTGATGATCATGAAGGCCGGAAACCAGCCCGTTCAATAACTGTTCAAGCGTGACATCGTGGAGCGGATGGTCGGGCTGGGTCTCTTGCAGGGTTTCAGACCCTGCCGGGCTTCGTTGTGGCTCACTGGGCCAGTGCGCGTATCCTGTCCAGCTTCTCGACTACCGCCTGATAGAGGTCCCGGTCGGCATCGGGGTTGCGGTCCGGGTGGTGGGCGCTGCGGACCTTTTTCAGCGCAGTCATATCGTCGGGCAGGTCATGCACCTTGGTCACCCGGTCGCCGTTCTTGTCCATCGCGTGCTGAAGCTCGGCCTCTGCGCCTTCGCGTGTGTCGTGCAGCTTTCTGCTGCCAAGACGCCAACCATCCTGGGTCTTGCGCGGGAATTGATTTTTCTTGCCGTCAAACCAGATCCAAGTGCCGGTGTCAGGATTCAATTCAAAGTGAACGGTAATGATATCGTAGGTGTAAACGGGCGGCTTGCGGTCCTTGGCGAACATCTTGAACGTGCCGACCGTATTCACGTCAGCAAGGTAATATGCGCCAGCCTCATGGGGGCAGAATGCGCTGCTGGGCTTGGGCGTTGGCTTGCTGTCGTTGCTTGACGAATCCATCTCGGCCTTGCGGCTGGCGAGCAAGGCTGCCCGGCGTTGTGCGTTGGTCACTGGTATTGCTCCATGATGTTGGTTGAAACCCACTGGGATCACCCCTCGCTGAAGGGATCACCCGCTGGACTCCTGGACCGCCAGGACCTCACTCCGAGCGGTCCTTCAATGGCTGTCCTGTTTAGTCTGGCGAGACGCTTTTGGTAGGCCCGGCCTTTCGGCCTGGCGTGGCGGGCGGCACATAGCCCGAAATCCTGCACTGAAAACCATCAATACGCTTGTTGCCATTGAAGTGGGTGACGCTGCACTGGGATATCTCGCCGCGTGCCGTCAAGTCAGCCAGCGACTTGCGTACTTGAACCAGTGCAATCCCGGTTGCCGACGCGATCTCCAGATCAAGTAGCTGCCCATGCTTTTTCAGGTGGCTTAGGATTTGGTTTGTCTGCATCTCGATTCCTTTGACGTGTTGATCAGCGCGCGGCCCATGGCGAGCCCCGAGCCGATACAGAAACAGGAAAAAGCAAAAGGCCACCCCGAAGGATGGCCTGAATGCTTGCTATGTTTGGCTCCCCGACCTGGGCTCGAACCAGGGATCTGCGGATTGATATCCGGAATTATCCGCAGTCACGTCGGGTCACGGTTTCACAAATATCAAGTAAAAACAATCGCTTATTATACATTACTCGCAGCTGCATGCAACTGGATGCAGCGCAAATTTGGTCCAAATTTGGCCCAAAAATTTCCGCACGCAAAATGGCCGGCCGTGACCGCCGCCAAATCGGCACCCGAAAAAATCAGGATTCGCGCCGGGTGCATTGAACTCGCGATCGCTATACGCGGTATCCGAGTTATGAAGGAACCGGTATGGACCTCGTCGAACCCATCCTCACCACCGAAGACATGATGGCCGTCCTGCGCGTCAGCCGGCGCACGCTCGACGACTATCTGGCGAAGAACAAACTGCCGAAGCATTTCAGGATTGGCCGGCGCGTGCATTGGTATCGGCAAGTTGTCGGGGGAGGGCAGATGCCCACATCAACAAGCGTGTAGCTTGCGTTTGCCGAATGAACCGAACGCCTCAGCCGAGTAGTGACTGGCGTTGCTTCAGCAGGAAGGGACGGTCGATATGGAAAGACAGCTCTTCCAGGTTGGCCGCATCCAGTCCCGTTGCAGCGAAGTGCGCTCGCCACCCGTCCACAACCCGCGCGACCTTGCGCGCCTCGTCCTTGGCGGCCTGCGGGCTCAGCCAGAATTCTTTGGCCATCGAAAGCGCATTGTCGAGGGTCGACTCGGCGCCGTGTTTGCCCACGATCATCGCCTGGTAGCCAAGGGACTGGCCGGTTGGCAGCACGTCGAACGCGGGGGCCAGTTCGTAATGCTGGGTGTCCGTGACCAGCATGACATGGTTTTTCTCGTGGTCGTCGGTGTTGTCGATCAGGATGTTGAAGATCAAGCGCCGGAACAACTCGTGCATCTGGCGGGTATACAGCTGGTCCTCCGTGACGCCTTTGCGGCGCAGCAGCAGTGCAAGATTGGGATAGGTCAATTCCACGCCGGCGGCCTTCAGTGCCACATTGGCGGAGAGCGCGTGCCGCCGTAGTCCGCCGTCGGACCGGTCGAACCGCTTGATGGCGATGGCGAAACCCTTCGAGAGCCTGATCGGCTTCGTCACGGCGACCGTGATTTCTGCTTGCGCAGCCAGCGTCATGGCGGCGTGCTCGATGAGCGGCTCCAGGGAGCGTTCTTCTTCCGGGAATTTCAGGACCCACTCGCTTTCCTCCAGGCGAAACAGGGCCTTCGGATGGGCGCCCCCCATGGTGACGCCCGGTGCGATCAAGCGTTTGAACCGCTCCTCAATCCGTTCACCCGCCAGCACCCTGCGCACGATGGCGTGAACGGCGTCCGCATCCGGAAGTTGCGGCAATGGTCCGATTGCCCGGGGAAGATAGGCGGTCCCGGATGTGGACACCCCGAGCGCGCCAAACCGGTCATCGCCTGCGTAATACAGGTACTCCAGCAGCGATAGCCGCTCTGGGCGGTCGAGCGAGCGAATGACCCGCTCGCCCCACCTGTCCGGCCGCGCGTCATCGACCGCGCCGGCGGCGGTGTCCTTCTCTCGGGGAAAGTGCTCGATGTCCAGCAGCGGCAGATCTTCGCTGAGGGGAAAACCGGCATGCAGCCAGTCGGCCGCGTAACGCAGCGAAACGCCTCTCGCGGACATCACGAGGTTCAACTCGCCAACCAGGAGCGGCGCGTCAGGATTGCCCAGGTACCACAGGTAAAGCTTATTCGGCAGGGCGGGGCTACGATCCTGTGACGTCATGAAGCCTCCTTCTTCTTGCCCAGTTGAGCGGCAAGCGACCGCTGTTTACGGGCGGCGCGAACACGTGTCGCCTCGCGTACGCCCGCCTCAAGCGCCCTGAGATCCTTGGCCGGGCTGGCCAATTCCCCCAAGGCGCCAGACAATCCGAGCAGCCATAGCGCCGTCGCGTATACGCCAATGCTGACGCTCGGGTCGCCACGCTCCATGCGGATCAGGGTTGGCACGGACACGCCGATTCTCATGGCCCACTGCCGCTGGGATTCATTCCGACGAACGCGGGCCAGCGCAAGCTGCTCGCCCAGCGTGGCCAAGGCGCTTTGGGCCTCGGGCGGAAGGGAGGTTAGCGCTAAGGATACTTTAGACATAACATATAGTTTACCAATAATGCTTACAAGGTAAAGTATATGTTACTTTTTGTTGCTGATACGGATGCACTCCGCTTCGTTTGCCACAAATGAATGTGTGGGCTCGACGTCCCCCGATTTGAGTAGCACCTAGGGAATGGATTCAGCATCGCGCAGGTAACGCATGGTTGACACCTTGGTGGGGTGAATGGAATTACTGGCCTGACCGATTGCCTTTGTAGTGACGCCATGCGAATGCCACGCCGATGAACAGGGCGGCAACGATGGCAGCGATCAGGACTGCCTTGAGGGTGAGGGACAGCACGCCGACCCATACGGACAGGGCACCGAGCTTGATGAGAACGAGGGCTGCTGCAACTGCGATCAAGAACATCCAGAACATGGGGACTCCTTTTCGAGGGTGAAAAAAGCGAAAGCCCCGACGACCAATGCGGCCAATCGGGGCTTCCGTAGGGTTGCGACGCTTTCAGTTTTTTGAGCCCATAGCGTCGCCGAAGGCTCTTGGTGTTATCTGGTTAAGTCATGGGTGATAAATCCTTTTGGATCGGGTTAGGCAAAGTGCTCGATAGTGATGTGCCGGTTGTGCGAAAACTGATCAACTATCCCGAAACGGGATAACCCAATTGGGGATTTAGCATGAGGCATGGCTAAGTCACTTCACACACCTGAATACGAAAAATTTCGATCAATTCTCGTTGCGGCTCGCGAAAGGTCTGGGCTAACTCAGAGCGACGTCTCGACGAGTTTAGGTAAACCCCAGTCATTTGTTGCCAAGTACGAGGGCGGCGAGCGCAGGTTGGATGTAATTGAGTTCATCCAAGTCTGCCTGGCCCTCAACATTGACCCCCATACCGTTCTAAACCAACTGCTTGCCCAAGTGGAAGGAGAGTCGGCATGAGTAAGCTGGGTGGTAAGACCGCATATTCTGGACGCCGCCGTCCACCGACACGCTCTGCTGGTTTCGTTTCTCACCCAGATGCGACTGGTGGAGAATGGGACACCAATCCATCTCAGTTCTTGACAGTACCTGCGGGGGCAAAATTAATCATTGAGTTCGCTATTCCCGCACACATCACGGGTCAGTGGATTGCCTTCGGGGGGTGGTTCAGCACGGGCGATAAGGTCAAGCTGGCAATTAACAGCCCCGCGCCAAAAAACACGTTGACTACACCTTGTGCGCCAGACTGGTCCAAATTTGGAAGCATCTGGCAGGGAGATGGAAAGGCCTGTACAGCCACTTTCGAGTTGGAGGCTGAATCCGATATTTCATTTTCTTTTTGGGGGCTGGGCTGCGGTGTCGCAAGGAATCCAGGGTGTCCTACTGGAACAGACTTTGTAGAGTGCGATACCCCAAGTTACCTTAGAAGGATGCACGAGATATCGCCCGAGGCTCATTTATGGCTCAAGACCGGTGAGTATTCCATCTTGGTAGAGAACGCCGAAACTGATTTGGATGTTCGGGAAGGTGGACACGAGATCGTCCTGAAGTCCTGCAACCGGTGCAACCGCTTTCTGCCAATCAATATTCACAATGAGCGGGTGACGCTAAGCTTTTCAAATCATTGTGTAGCTACTGCACCTTGTAAACATTCCACATTCGGTAAGCCAACCCACGTGAAAACGGGGGAGGTGAAGGAACTCACATACGGCTTTCAGTTGGAATGCCGTTATTGCAAGAAATACTGTGTCAATTGGGCACATAACCCACAGCGTACTGCCGCGCAAATGAAAGAAGACGGAGCTCGGCGGCGATTCTTTGAGTTTCTGATTGCAGAACTGTTCCAGCGTAGCAAGCAACTCGAGTACAAGCATAAGCATGGCAAAGAGCTTACAGACTACATCTGGACGCATTTTGATAAGGCATGCTTTAAGTGTGGAGATCCTTTGCCTACTGCGCGGGATATGCATTTGGACCACACGAGGCCCTTGGCGCTTTTGTGGCCCCTGGACGAAACTGCGACCGCCCTATGTGCGTCTTGCAATAGCTCCAAGAGCGACAAATATCCAAAGGATTTTTATGAATTGCCCGGAGAATTGGAAGCTCTCAGCGAAAAAACTGGTATTCCGCTTATTGAACTGGAAAATCCCACGCCCAATACGGAAGTGATTGATGCATTAATGGACAAATTAGATTGGTTCTTTGATGACTTCCTTACCCGAAAGGAAATGGTTCGGGAGTTGGACGGGAAGATAGCGGCTGAGCTCGTCGTCAAAGCCCTGCAAAAGACTCTAGATAAGTACGAAGGTGGCGTACCGATTGACCTTATGGACGAATACAAGAAACGGCACGGCTAACGCTTCTGCAAAATAAGGTACTGGTGCCCCGTCACAGTACCCTTGTCACGAATACCGTGGCTTTCGCAATGCTGCACGGACTCAGTATATGCGTCGAGCAAGGTGAACCGTCCTTTTGCTAACTCGGCCAATTCTTTAGCCATGTCGCATTTATGGCTGAGACCCAGGTGCAGTACAGCAAGGCCACCTGTCTTTAGGCGGTCTTCAAATTGCTGGAAAACAGCGTTGTAAATCGTGAGTGATCGTTTCTGCGTCACTTCCACGAAGTTCTCTGGCTCGGTATCGAAATCTGTCCTATCCCATCCGCAGAACCAATATCGCATCCAGTTCGTCATGTAAAAGCGGGTTGAGTCAAAGAAAGGAGGGGAAGTGATAATTGAGTCAATCTCCCGAAGCTCGTCAGGCCAAGACTTGCAGATATCTGCTTGGAAACACTTTCCACTCACAAACTCAGGAGGCGGGGTAACAGCTAAGCTTTTGCCAACTTTTTGGGTCAGTTTTTCCACCACAGACTTGTAGACAAATTCTCCAGTGGGCGCATAAGGCGTTATCGGGTGACTATTACGGCTTAGTGCATAAGGGCGGTTGCCGTGCAGGATATGCAACATGCAGGCCATGACTAGATACCATTCTGGAGAGTCTTCTTGGTGCTCGGCGAAGAACTCCCGAGCTCTTAGCACTTCATCAAACGTGTCAGGATGAAAGTATTCATGCAGAGGGCCATTGAATTTGATGCTGGCTGCGGAGTTCCGTGTTTCTTCTGAAGGGGGCATGCCCTTAATCCATCCAGCCAAATTGTTTAGTAGAAGTGCGACCTTGTCCGGGTCAGCGCGCGTCACCTTGGCATTGGTCAAGGTAACTCCCAGCAGTGCGATATCCATCCCGTAGCCTTTGCGTCCTATTAGACAAGCTTCAAATGGAATGGTCCCCGAACCGCTGAAAGGATCTACGACAACATCCCCAGGGCTGGAGAACACTGCTACTAGATGATGGGCCAAGGCGGGCTTCATTTTGGCCTGATATGAACATACCGAATGCAGAGGACTACCCCAGTTGCGTTTAGCAAATGGTTGGCCCTGGTGAGGCATGGTCTGCTTGAAGGTTTCCCAGCGGTTCAGCATTTAAGCGGCTTTCTTAAAACCACTAAGCTTTGAGATAGAGGGGATTTATCCTTGGATAATCGCGTCCGCAAATGAGTCGTGCCTAGATGTTCTAGCCCCAAGCTCTCGCCAATATGGGCGAGGATATCGTGGGTAGGGACATGCACACCTGCATATCTGCTGTCGCCGATATCAATGCAGATACTGGCACCGGGCCTGCAATTTTTCGCCAAGCCTTGGAGCACGAGATTCATATCCTCAAAATAGCCCGCCACCATTCGTGGGATGCGCTGATCATATGTATCGGCGCTCAGCTCGGCCACTAGAGACCGAACTAACTCATTCACATGAACTCTACCTTGGGCGGCTGCAACATCGTTAATGCCTGACGTTATGGCTTGATCTCGATAAGCGCGCAAGCCGATGTCAGTGGTCAGGAAGCGGGCAAACCAGAGTTCTAGTTTGGTGTTCCTAAAATAGTTTGTGCCATTGAGATACGGCGGGCTTGTGATAACACCGTCCGCCAAAATGAGTTTCACAAGATTCAGCTGCTTCGCGTTAGCAGTTAGCAGGGTTGCGTTTCCCTTCAATTCCAGGCTGGTGCGGCAATCATTTGCAATGACCAGCAGATGTTTGGCGACTTCGGGAAGGATATCGGGTACCCCTTTGGCCAGCTCTTTTTGAGTCTTGTAGCGAACATCGCCTGATCGTTTTAAGTTTGAGCAGATGACAATCTTGGACATGACCGAAATGGTCAGTAGATGAGCCAATAGGCCGTTCTCTGCGGCTAGCGTGTCTACTACGGTTCGGAGACCGAGAAGTCCCCGATATGCGACTGGGCTAAAGAAAATGCTCCCGTCAAAGTTTGCTTTGTAACTTTTTTCTAGCTGTCCATCAGGCGCCGCTTCCGCCACCCGCTTCGGCAAGTCTTCACTTAATGCGACCAATTGCTTGGCTAGGACAGCTCTGTCGAAAGCAGGTAGCTTTCCTACGCTCATTTTCGCTTCAACGACAAGCTGCATCGCAGGATTAACTTCGCAATATCCGCAATCCAAGCCAAGGCTGGATAGCACCACTGGCGTCGTGCCCGTGCCTGCGAAGGGATCAATAATCAATCGCGCAGCGGGCATGTATTCCGCTAGCACATGCTTGACGAACTCCGGTGAGAAGCCTTCCAAGTAGGGGTACCAATCATGAAACGGCTCACCCTTTCCGCCCCTATGAGTGGTGTGGCGGGAGGCTAAATCTGTCTTCTGAGGAAAAGCTGTCTCTCCACGATGATTCACCGCCATAAGTTCTTCCGGTACCAAATTTGTCATGCTTCGATTCAGCTATTTGTGGCGCCTAGACTCAGTGCCTCCTATCTTACTGTGACTGTGGCGATCACTTTCATAAGTGCTGTCCTCAAATTCAAACGCCCGTGTTCCAGTACCGACCCTATACAGACCCCGGAAAAGCAAAAGGCCACTCCGAAGAATGGCCTTTCTATATTTGGCTCCCCGACCTGGGCTCGAACCAGGGACCTGCGGATTAACAGTCCGTCGCTCTACCGACTGAGCTATCGGGGAATGGGAAGCGCGCATTCTAGTGATGGCGGGCGATTCGGTCAACCCTCAGCCGTCATTTTCCACCTGCAATTCGGGCACGTGACTAAAGGCGATGCGCATCGGCGCGGCGCCGCGGCCATGGTGGGCACCGCCGAAGTAGAGGGTGTTGGGGCCGTAGCGCTGGTTGATCCGGTCGAGCACGCTGTTGAGGGTTTCGTGCCGGTCGTCGGGGTCGAACAGGTCGCGCGTGACCTGGCTGTGCTCGACCAATTCAGTCAGCGTGACGCCGATCTTGAGGAGGGGGCCGGGGTCGGGCGGGCGGCGCTGCCACAGTTCGCCCAGCACGGCGTTGAACTTGAGGGTGTCGGTGTGCGGCGCGAAACGGGCCTGGTCGCCCCAGCGGTCGCGGCCGGGTCCGCCTTTCAGGTAATGCAGGTGCAGGCCGAGGCCGCCGGCGCAGTAGCCGTAGTGGCGCAGCCGCATCGCGGCCTTGTGCAGCAGGCGGTAGAGCACGGCGAGCGCGGAATCGGGTGTGCGCAGTTCGGGTGCTAGCACGTGCGAATGGCCGATACTGGCGCGCTGGGTGGGCGGCGAGGCGAGCACGTCGCCGCGCAGTTTGGCGTAGTAGCGCTCGCCCTCGACGCCGCCCCAGGCACGACGCAGGGTTTCCTTGCTGGCGGTGCAGAGTTGCTCGACGCTGTGGATGCCGGTCTGGTTCAGGCGCTGTTCCATGGCGCGGCCGATGCCGGTCAGGGCGCCGAGCTTGAGTCCGTACAGGCACTGCGGCAGTTCGTCCCGGCGGATGACGACGAGGCCGTTCGGCTTCTGCATGTTGGATGCAGTTTTGGCGAGGAAGCGGTTGGGCGCGATGCCGACCGAGCTGTGCAGCACTTCGCCGACCTGGGCGTAGATCGCCTGCTTGATCTGTTTTCCGAGGCGGACGGCGTTGGCTTCCTCGCGCTCGCTGCCCATCAGTTCACAGGCCATTTCGTCGATCGACAGCACGGCGCCGACCGGGGTGCACGATTCCACGGCAGCGACGATGCGGTGGTGGATCTCGACGTAGGTCGACGGCCGCGCCTGCACGAAAACGATGTCGCGGCACAGCTTGCGGGCTTGCC
>ERZ778018.1975-NODE-1975-length-14483-cov-5.300804_pt1 | contig 14483 bp, 14 predicted proteins | sample MGYA00375748_ERZ778018 | MGnify/ENA primary metagenome ERZ778018 (study PRJEB29350, sample SAMN05509839) | bioreactor metagenome | biome: bioreactor; material: wastewater | place: South Africa: University of Cape Town | collected 2014-04-22 ... | reverse complement strand
CGCCGTCGGAGAACCGAGGAACAGGGAAATGCCGCCGACGGTGCCGGTCACGCCTTCGCCGCCGAGAGCTCGCGCCTCACCGGCCGAGACCGGTTCGATGCCGCCTTCCCGCGCCTTCGCCAGGATGGCCATGGCGAGCGGGTGGCTGGAGCCCACTTCAAGCGCGCCCGCCAGTTCGAGGGTTTCCTTCTCCGAGCGTAAAACGCCGACAACATCCGTGACGACCGGCTTGCCCGCAGTCAGCGTCCCGGTCTTGTCGAAGGCGACCTTGGTCACCTTCCTGAAGGATTCCAGAACCGCGCCGCCTTTCATCAAAAGACCGCGGCGAGCGCCCGCCGCCAGACTGGCGGCGATGGCCGCCGGTGTGGAGATGACCAACGCGCAGGGGCAGCCGATCAAAAGGATCGCAAGCCCCCTGTAGATCCATTCCGACCATACCCCGCCGAAGGCCAGCGGCGGCACGACCGCTACCAAAGCGGCGACCACCATGACCAGCGGCGTGTAATAGGTCGAAAAGCGGTCTATGAAGCGTTCGGTCGGCGCTTTGGATTCCTGAGCCTGCTCGACCAATTGCACGATGCGGGCGATGGTGTTGTCGGCCGCCGCGGCCAACACCTTGACCCGAATGGCAGCGTCCTGGTTGATCGTGCCGGCGAAAACCTCGTCCTCCGGTTTTTTCGCCTTCGGCACAGATTCGCCGGTTACCGGAGCTTCATTGATTGAAGTGTTGCCGCTGACGATTACGCCATCTGCCGGTACGCGGTCGCCTGGGCGCACCAGGATGGTCTGGCCGACGGCCAGGCTGTCGGCTGGCACCTCGGTCGTTCTCCCATCCTTCTCGAGGAGCGCGGTCTTCGGCACCAGGTCAGCCAATGCCTGGATGCTGGAACGCGCGCGGCGAGCCGCCACGCCTTCCAGCAGTTCGCCGACCAGGAACAGGAAGACGACTGCGGCCGCCTCCTCAGAAGCGTTGATGATGACGGCCCCGATGGCGGCGATCGTCATCAGCATCTCGATGGTGAACGGCGAGCCGTTCAGGGCCGCCATCACGGCCCGGCGGGCGATCGGGATGAGGCCAACCGCCATTGCTGCAATGAACAGCCAGGTTTCGTAGGCCGGCGCCAACTTGCCGATGACGAACGCGGCGACAAGGGCGAGCCCGCAATAGATGGTTAGACGCGCCTTTCCCGTCTTCCACCATGGACCTTCGGTCGGGCCGTGGTCATGACCATGCAGGCCCGTCGTTTCGGCGTGATCGTGACCTTCATGCCGTTCCTCGTGGGGTTGCGGCAAGTCCACGGGAAACACTTTGTAGCCCAAGCCTTCGATGCGCTTCCTGACTTGTGCGAGATCGGCGTCCGGTCGGTGCGAGACGCGCATCGAGCCGGATGTAACAGAAACGGACACGTCGCCGATACCATCGATGCGGCGGACCGCGGTGTCGATCTTCTGCGCGCAGCTGGCGCAGTCCATGCCTTCGACCCGAAACTTGGCCTGCCTCAGCCCCGGCGCCGCGACGAAGGCGGCGCCGGGGCCGTGGTGCTCCTGGTCGTGGCCGGAATGATCATGATCGGCGTATCCAGGTCCGTTGACATGGCCCTTCTGCGAATGGCCGGCATGGTCGTGACTCGTGTGATCGTGGCCGGCGTGGTCATGATCATGGTCATGGTCGCCACACGCCGGTCCGTGGACATGGCCTTCATGAGAATGGCTGGCGCGGACGGTCGGAGCACGCCGAGCGGTTTCCGTTATCTGCGTGACCTTGTAGCCGAGGCCCTCTATCCGTTTGGACAGCTTCGCCAGATCCGTCGCCTCGACATGCGTCACAGTCACGGTTCCCGCCGTTACCGAAACGGAGACATCCTGGATCCCCTCGGTGCGCCGGGCGGCGGTGTCGATCTTGCTCGCGCATCCCGCGCAGTCCATGCCTTCCACCCGAAATCGGGTCTGACGTACGGAAACATTCATGTCGTCGGCTCCTACAATCCCAGGAGCGGCAACATAGGACCTCTAGCAACTATAGGGTCAAGGATGTTCTTGGAGAAGAGTCACGACGGGAATTCCGCAGTTCCCGTGTGGCAAATGCGCGCGCGGCCGTGTGCGGGGTTGGCTTGGACCGACGCGCCGAACACCGTACCGCGGCAGTTCGGATGATTTTGGGGGGTATGCATGGCCTGGCGCAGGAGACAATGGTTGCCGCTCGCGCTGAGCGTAACGGTGATTGCAACGATGACGGGGCTCGTCGCGTATTCGCCTACACTCTATCGGATGTTCTGCAACCTGACGGGATATGGCGGAACGGTGCAACGGTCGACGGCGCCGGTGGCTATTACGACATCAACAAATCAGACCTTCAAGGTGAATTTTGATTCGAACGTGGCTCCAGACCTTCCATGGGACTTCAAGCCAGAACAGCGCAGCGTTACGGTGCAGGTGGGAAAGCCAACGAAAGTATATTATTATGCGAAGAACAACTCCAAGGAAACCATCGTAGCAAGAGCCACCTTCAACGTCGTCCCTTATCAGACCGCTCCGTATTTCTTTAAAATCGAATGTTTCTGCTTCACCGAGGAGAAGCTAGGGCCGGGCGAGACAGCCCGCATGCCGCTCGTGTTCTACATCGATGAACAGATGCTGAAAGACGAAGACACTAAGAATTTTCGCGATCTCACGCTCTCCTATACCTTCTTCCGACAGAAGGATGTCCCCGAAAGTCAGTTGAAGACCACCCGCGATCTCAAGCGCGGCTCAGAGGAAACAGACGCCAAGTTGGAAAGCGCCGATACGGTCGAATTCGACAACGACGCCCCGAGGCGGCGATGAACCGGCGCTCTATCGTGATGAAGCTGGCTTGGCCGCAGCTATTCATTGTCGCCTCCCGGCCAGCCGCCGAGCGGGCTGGAGGGCACAGGACGATTCGCCACGGCTACGGCGTGAAGAAGGAGCCGGCAGGGCCGGACGATATATCACCGAACGGCTGCGTGTCGCCCGCGGCGGAACGACTCCGTCTGATGCCAACGGACTTGCGGCAACCGCCCGGCCAGGGGGAAACGCTTCCGCCAACCCTATTCTTCGCCGATTCGCCAAAAATCAAAGTAACCATACTGTCAAAGGGCCGGGCGCGATGGGGCCGGCAATGACCGACGTATCGCGCGCCGCTCTCGCGTGCCAGATTAGCCGGCGCGGTGTGCTTGCCGGGCTGTCCTTCGCCGGACTGTTGCTCGTCCAGGCCGGCGCGGTCTTCGCGCACAGCTACAAGATCGGCAGCATCTCTATCGGCCATCTCTGGGCTCCGCCTCCCAGGGAGGGAGATGACGGTCTACCGGTCTACGGAGCGCTCCTCAACCAGGGCGACTCGGTGGCGCGCCTGATCGGCGCCTCGACGCCGGTTGCCGAAAACGTGCGCTTCCGACTCAAGGAAGACAGCGGAATCACCTGGCCGCAAGCCATCGATCTGCAGCCGGGGAAGCCGTTCGGGATGGCGCCTTGGAGGGAGCATCTGTGGCTCTCGGGTCTGCGTGAAGCACTTAAGGAAGGCGATACGTGCGAACTTACCCTCGACTTCGCCGACCAAGGCAAGGTCGCCGTCACGGTAATCTTAGAGAACGAGGGCGGCCACTGACCGCGAAGCCGATCCTGAGGGCATTCCCCCCGGAGGCCGCTTCGCAGCCGGTAGCTCCGCGCCGGCCGATCAGGAAGGCGCAAAATCTGTTATGAACACTACTATCGGTTCCACGCCTCTATCTGAGAAGTTCTCACCGCCGTCCAGGCGAATTATTGCCGTCGACCTGGCTCGAGGCCTCGCTATAGCGGGCGTGGTCCTGTTTCACGTTGTCTGGGACCTCGAGTTCACCGGGCTGATCTCCGGTGTCGCACGCCATCCACTGTGGCTTATGTTCGGACGCTCGCTCGCCGGCAGCTTTATGGTTCTTGTCGGCATTAGTTTCGTTCTGGCGCATCGAGGTCGCATCCGTTGGCCGGCTTTCCGGCGGCGACTGGCGATCATCATTGCCGCGGCGGCGGCTATAACGGCCATCACCTACATAGTGTTTCCGCATAGTTTCATCTATTTCGGCATCCTGCACGCCATCGCCGCGGCGACTGTGGCGAGCCTGATCTTCGTGCGCACGTCTGCGGCGCTCTGCCTGGCAGCGGGAATTGCGATTTTCGCCCTGCCTTTTCTGACAGCTTCTCCGATTTTCGACACACGGTGGCTGGCCTGGATCGGGTTTGCCAGCAGACTTCCCCAAAGCAATGATTTCGTGCCCATCTTTCCCTGGGTTGGCTTGACGCTCATGGGCATGTCCGTCGCCAAATGGGCCATCACAAGCCGCCTTGATATAACGATGGAGCGTTACCAGCCGTCCGGCTTGGTCGCCAACATGGTTGCGAACTGGGGCAGGAAAAGCCTGGCGATCTATCTCATCCACCAGCCGGTGCTGCTGGCGCTAATCATTCCGCTGTCGTGGCTGATCCGCGCCCGATGACCGCAGTACGGATGCGTGCTAGTCGGATTGTTGCTCTGCGCCAAGCACCTCGTCACGCAAAAGCGACTGCAGTAGATAGCAATCCTTGATCCGGTGGTCGCCATGGCAGGCCTCCGACATGCGCTTCAATTCGTCACCAAGCTGCCGGAGCCTACAAATCTTGTCCCGTACGAGTTGCAGCTGGCGGCCCGCAATTTCGTGCGCGTCAGCGCAAGGGCTTTCCGGGTGCGCACTAAGCGTTAGCAGTTCGCGGATCGCCTCGATCGTGAAGCCCAGCTCGCGGGCGTGCTTGATGAAGGACAGGCGGTCCCGGTCCAGGGTTCGGTAACGCCGCTGGTTGCCTTCCGAGCGCTCGGGCGCGGCAAGCAGCCCCATCTGCTCGTAGTAACGGATGGTCGGCACCTTGACGCCGGTCTGGCGAGACATGTCTCCTATGGTCAGCATTTTCACCTACATTTCCAGCGCAATCCTCAAGTCACTATAGATATAATCTGTCAAACCACCGATCAACCTTTCTTGATGCGGCTCTTGGTCCTAACCCTGATTATTGTTTTGGCTGCCGGGGCCCGGTAAGAGGTGGAATCGAAAGCCATGATGAAAACCGTCTTCCGCCCAGTCGCGCTCGCTGTCACGATCCTTGTGCCACAGACGGGTGCTTCAACCGCTGCAACGGTTGATCACATTAATCCGCCGGCGCGATTGATGGTGGAGCACGCGGAGATCCTGATACTGGATGGCGCCGCTTCCGAAGGTTATTTAACCATCTGGAACGGAACAATGACGCAAGCCAACCTGATTTCCGTGCGCAGTGATGGATTCGGCAAGGTCAGGATACGCCAGGGTGGCACGAAGGTGGCGCCAGCAAAAGACATCTTTCCAATTCCTGGGCATGCGGAGCTCAAGATGACTGAAGACGGCATTCGTCTTGAACTGGCGGGTCCAAGCGTGCCGGTTAGCCAGGCTGACCGCAGTGACCTGACGCTGGTCTTCGGTAATGGCTTGACGCTGACGGTGGATGCGACAATTGTCCGCTCGCGCGACCTTCTCACCGACCATCATCACGGCGAGGAGGATCAGCTCATAGACTGACGCGGCTGTGACTTGGTGCAGAGGTAGAAGTATTTGGGACCCGTTAAATCAACCGTCAGTCCAGAGATGCCCAGTACCGCTGCGTGAGTTTGATGGACCGGATAACTTCCTGATTTCGTTCGGCAGTAGCCAAGACCCCTCGACTAATGCCGCGAGGGTCAACAAAATAGACGGCCGCCGCGCCGTAGCGCATTTCCATAATATTATGGCCAAGCCCGCACACAGGAGCCGGAACATTCTGAGCACGACGTATGCAGCCAAGGCCGCAGCCAGGACGGCGGTTGCTCATTCATGTTCAGCGGAAGTTTCCGATCATATATGGCGGAAGTTCCCCGCTTTCTCCCTCGCCTGGATCAGCGACCGAGGATATCCTGTTAGATCTTTCGCGCACGTTCACCCGTTCACTGACGTAGGTGGCATGGCTTCTTGTCGCAATTGTGGGCATTGAGATTATTGAAGGATTGCCTGAGAGGCCTGCGATTTCCGGACTGACGCAGCCGTTTTAGCGAGAGGCATAGGGACGTATCCCCAAAATGCACCTATCGGTTATCCCCGCATTACCTGCGAAGGCAGGGAGCCATAAAATCGCTTCTTGATATAGAAGTGCCAAAAGGTCGACACCTTAAGGTCGTACAGCATGCCGGCATGCCATCGTCAACCGCTACTCAATCCATAGTCTTGATGTTCTCACTTACCCACCGGTCGCTCAGATGCTTATCGCTTCCGTCGCGCTCATCCAAAGACTGCCGGATGACGCGAGGTTTGGCAAAAGAGCGTTTCACTCGTCAACGGTTAAGAAAGGTCGACCTCATGAAAGGATTGCAGTTTTCAGCCAGCATAATGTCGATGATACCCCTGATCGCAATGGCCAGCCCCGCCTGGTCTGATGTAAAGATCGAGGATACGAAAAATTCTTATGAAATACGAGGCCTAACGACTGAAGCTATTCACAACGATATCATGAAGAACGCGCCCCGCGAAGGCGACGATATAATCGATGGCGAAACACTCGACAAAATCACTTGGTCGCTGAACTACTCGACCGAAGATAAGGAATGTCATGTTACTTCTGATTCCGTTCGTCTGCAACTCAAAATGACACTGCCCACATGGATTGATGAGAGCCGAGCGTCGCCCAAAGTGCGGGCAGCGTGGGACGCTTATCTTCTTGCCCTGCGAGGCCATGAGTACGAACATAAAGCTATAGCCGTCAAAGCAGCTCACGCCGTCGATCGACTCATCCACAGCGATCGATCCGGCGGATCCTGCAACGTCCTTAATGCCAGGCTAAACGATGCGGCCGAGAAGATTGTCGCCGAAGGCGAGCGGGAGCAGGATCGGTTGGACAGTAATGCACGGTCTTTTGACATCGAATAGCCTGAGAAGGCGCACTGGATCTGTTGCAGCATCCCGCGCTCCGACTGCTCGGCTACCGGTCATCGAAATAACAATAGAAGGAAAAGCGCATTGATTACACGCCTCGCCGTGGCGCTCGCCGCCTTTATCGCCATTGCCGGACCGGCATCCGCGCATGACTTCAAGGCGGGCCAGATCGAGATCGACCACCCCTGGTCGAGGCCGACGCCGCCCTCTGCACCTGTTGCGGGCGGCTATATGAAGCTGATCAACTCTGGAACCGAGACGGATCGGCTGATCGAGGTGACGTCACCAATTGCGGAACGCGCGGAAATCCACCGCTCCATCATCGAGAATGGCGTCGCCAGTATGCGGCCTGTCGAGGGTCTTGCCATTGCCCCCGGCGCGACTGTCGATTTCGAGGCGGAAAAGCTGCACGTCATGTTCATCAAGCCGACCCGCCAGTTGAAGGACGGCGAAAAGTTCCCGGCAAAGCTCGTCTTTGAGAAGGCCGGCCCTGTCGACGTTGAGTTCATGGTGCAGATGCGGGCATCGAAACCCGCCGCCGATGACCATTCAGGGCATGGTGGCTGACTGTGAGTGGCGTGAAGATATTCCGGATCGTGACCTGGGTGGCGGTCGCGATCGTCGCCGGCATCTGGATCGGATTCAGCGGCGTTCTGCCCGGAACGGAGCGTGGGCAGGAGCCTGCATCGACGGGTGTTGCGGCCATCGGCGGACCGTTCGCGTTGACGTCGCACAAGGGTGAAACGGTCGACAACGCCAGGCTCGCCGGGAAACCCTACCTGGTGTTCTTCGGTTTCACCCATTGCCCTGACATCTGCCCAACCACGCTTTATGAGCTCACCGATCTGATGGCCGAGCTCGGTCCAGCGGCCGACCGCTTCACGCCTCTGTTCATTACCGTCGATCCCGAGCGGGATACGCAGGAAGTCCTTGCCGAATACATGACGGCCTTCGAACGGATCCTCGCACTCCGCGGCAGCCTGGCAGAGACGGATGCGACGGTGAAGGCGTTCGCCGCCTACTATCGCAAGGTTCCGACCGACGGCGGTGGTTACACGATGGATCACACGGCAGGCGTCATCCTCATGGACGCCGAGGGCCAGTTCGCTGGGACGCTGGACATGCATGAGCCGCGCGAGACGGTGCTGGCGAAGCTGAAGCGCCTCATCGACGCATGACTGCGCACCGATACTCGGTGAACCCGTTTCCCAGGATTAGGCATCGCTACTGGCGGGGCGCGGTGCCACCCGTCGCCTGCACCTCCGCCGCCACGAGGTCGTGGAGCTGCGCCGGCAGACGTGCGGTTCATCCGATGCTCCCGAAGGCAGGAAAACGTTCCAGCAGCCAGAAGGCGAACCAGGTCATCTGGCCGGTGACCATCGCGAGGCCCATCAAGATCATTGTCCCGCCCGCTGCGAGCTGCAGCACGCGGCCGGCGCGGCGCATCCGCGGCAGGCTTCCCATCAGCCCGCGCGTGAAGACCGCTGCCAGCAAAAACGGGATACCAAGTCCGAGCGAATAGAGCGAAAGCAGGACGATACCGTCGGTGGCGGTTGCAGACACCGCGCTCACCGTCAGGATCGCGCCGAGGATCGGTCCGATGCACGGCGTCCAGCCGAAGGCGAAGGCGAGGCCGAGCAGGTAGGCGCCCAGCGGGCCGGAGCCCGACAGGCTGCCATGGTAGCGGACGTCGCGCTCCAGCCACGGGAGCTTCACCAACCCAGTCGTGAATACTCCGAACAGGATCACGATGCCGCCGCCGACGATCCCGGCTTCGTAACTGTAGGCGCGAAGCAGGCGGCTCACGGCCGTGGCGCTGGCGCCCAGCGCTACGAAGACGGTCGAGAAGCCGAGGATGAAGCACAGGCTGAGCAGGGCCACGCCGAGCTTGCCGACCGAGGCGCCCGCTTCGCGTCGACCGCTCGAATTGCCCGCGATGAAGGAGACATAGCCCGGCACGAGCGGGAGCACGCAGGGCGACAGGAACGAAACCGCTCCCGCCGCGACCGCCGTCACGATGCCGATGTTCGAAATCTCGACGTCCATGCGGCGGCAGTCTGCACCCTGAAGCCGCTACAGGGTCAACCTGATTAAGCGGCGGTCAGCCTGGCATATTGCCGCAACCGCCAGCCTCATATCGATCGTCAAACATGAATATAGCTATGGCTAACTCTTAAAGCATATGCTATTGACGCAATTGGTTCTCATTTGCAAAAAAGATGACAGGAATGCGCGAGAGCAAGTTCTGGCTGGAGCAAAGGCTCGATCGAAGGCTGCTGCTTGCCGGCGGATTGGCGGCGGCCGGCGGCACCATCGTTGCGGCGAATGGCGCTCGCGGGCAGTCGAACCATACGGGTCACGGGGGCGCGGCGCCGGCAACCGCTCAAGAGCCGCCGACGCATCTCGCCGCTCACGGGGCGATGATCACGGTCGGCGAGGTCGACGACGCACGCAACGGCTTCGATCCGGCGAAACTGCTGAGTGATTGGGATACGGGCACGGTATCGCAACAGCCGGACGGGCGGACGTTGCGCACCTTCGAGATCACGGCCGAGGACAAGGAGATCGAGATCGCGCCGGGCATCTTCTTCCCGGCCTGGACCTACAACGGCCGCGTACCGGGCCCGTCCTTACGCGCGACCGAAGGCGAGCGCCTGCGGATCGTTTTCACCAACAACGGCTCGCATTCGCATTCCATGCATTTCCACGGTATCCACGCCGCGCGCATGGACGGCGTGCCGGGCGCCGGCCTGATCGCGCCGGGCGAAAAGTTCGTCTACGAGTTCGACGCCAAGCCGTTCGGCTGTCATCTCTACCATTGCCATGCGCTGCCGCTGAAGCGGCACATCCACAAGGGCATGTACGGCGCCTTCGTGATCGACCCCGATCCGACCCTACGCCCCGAGCATGAGGCCGTCGCCCGCTCGCGCCTCCTCGGCACGGCCGAGAACGCCGGCTGGCAGGAGTTCGTGATGATCATGAACGCCTTCGACACCAACTTCGACAACGAGAACGAGGTCTACGCCGTTAACACCGTCGCGCACGCCTATACCAAGAAGCCGATCCGGATATTGAAGGACAAGCCCGTCCGCATCTATCTCGTCAACGTCGTGGAGTTCGACCCGATCAACTCGTTCCACCTGCACGCCAATTTCTTCGACTACTACAACCAGGGCACGACGCTGAAGCCGACGCTGAAGACCGTCGACCTGATTACCCAATGCCAGGCCGAGCGCGGCATCCTGGAGTTCCATTTCCGGGATCACGAACCGGGCCTCTATATGTTCCACGCCCACCAGTCGGAGTTCACCGAACTTGGCTGGGTCGGCATGTTCGACGTCGTGGAGGCCGTGTCGTGACCGAGTTGGCACACTCTTCCTCCGCTGAGCCTCCCCGCAATCCTCGCTGGCTCAATCTGTTGTGGTTCGCAGTTCCGCTTGCCGTCCTCGGGTTGGCGATAGCATGGCTGGTTTCCAGCGATCCCCTGTCCGGCTTCCGCAACGGCGCGCCGCCTGTCGAGAACCTGACCTTCGAGCGGACGATCCTCGGTCCTGAGGGCATCCAGATCCTGGTACGGGCCGGCGGCTCCGAGCCGATGACGATTGCGCAGGTTCAGGTCGACGACGCCTACTGGCAGTTCAAGCAGGAACCGGCGGGAGCGATCGCTCGAGGCGATACCGCTTGGATCTCTCTGGCCTATCCATGGGTGTTGGGCGAGGCTCATGCCATTCGGATTATCACGAACACTGGGATGACGTTTGACCACGCCATCGATGTAGCGGTCCCGACCCCGACTCGCGCCACGATGAGCCTCACCTCCCAGGCGATCCTCGGCGCTTTCGTCGGCATTCTGCCGGTGGCGATCGGTCTGATGTTCTACTCAGCCTTACGCGGGGGCGGACGTACAGGAATGGATTTTCTCCTGTCGTTAACCGTGGGATTGCTGGCCTTTCTTCTGGTGGACGCCTTAGCGGAAGCGCTCGAGCTCAGCGCGCAAGCCGCAGCTCTCTTCCAGGGTCAGACCATGGTCGTTCTGGCGGCGGTCGCAAGTTTTCTTCTGTTGATGGCCGCCGGTCGCCGCAGCGGCACGCCAACCGGACTGGCGCTCGCGACCTTCATCGCGCTCGGCATAGGCCTGCACAATCTCGGCGAAGGGCTGGCGATCGGCGCGGCCTTCGCATCCGGCGCGGCCGGGCTAGGCACCTTCCTCGTGCTTGGCTTCACGCTTCACAACATCACCGAGGGCATCGGCATCGCAGCCCCCATCCTCAAGCAGCGCCCGCCGCTGTGGACTTTTGCCGCCCTGGCGCTTCTTGCAGGCGGGCCGGCGGTCGTCGGCCTGTGGATCGGCAGTCTCGCCTATGCGCCGCAATGGTCGGCGTTGGCGCTTGCGGTCGGAGCCGGCGCGATCCTTCAGGTGATCGTCGAGGTCGTCGTGATGCAACGTCGCCGGCAGGTCGACGGGACGCGCACGCTGCTCGCGCCGGCTGCGATGGCTGGTTTGGTCGCCGGCGTCGGCTTCATGTATGTCACGGCGATGCTGGTGAAGATCTGAACGTTGCCGTTCAGTGATGGCCCATATTCACGGCGATGATGAAGCTTGGGGTATCGCGGAGGCCGACGCACCAGCGGCGTATGCCAATTCCAGTAGGGACCCAGCTCACCGGCGACACGTCCGGTTTCGTGCTCCATCGCTCAACGGAAACTTGTCACCACAGCGCAGGAAATTGGCAAAGAGCGGACTATTTTAGGGCCAAGCGTTTGATCTTCTCAAACCGACAATGTAACGGCTGGAACGAGCTTTTTGGAGCCGCATCGCACCTCTAAGGCGCAAAATCCCTAGCTGTTACATCTGCGCCCATAAGGGCGCTGCCGCGACCGAGGCGATCCATCCCTGTGCCACTGCCGAGTATTGCCACTGCGTCGCCGCCTTTCGATTTTCCGGGCGGGTCGACATGGATGGATGTAATTGTTTCGGGAAAGACTTTGCGCAAAGCCACCTCGATGCGGTCAGTGATTTTGTGTGCAGTTTCGACCGTCATCTTCCCGTCCACAATCAGATGGAAGTCGATAAAGATCATCCGGCCGGCGTGACGGGTGCGAACGTCGTGGGCTTCCGTTGCCCCGGACATATTGCTTTCTATAATCGCCCGAACGCGCTCCAAATCGCCTTTGGGAAGCGCTCGGTCCATCAGGCCATCAATGCTTTCATGCATCAATGAGAAGCCTGACCAGATGACGTTCAGTGCCATGAGTGCGGCAATCAACGGGTCAAGAATCAACCATCCAGTCAATGCGATGAGGGCAACGCCGACAATGACCCCGCCCGAAGTCCAAAGGTCGGTGAGGATATGTCGCCCGTCAGCGACAAGCGCCGGGGACCGCAGCCGTCGCCCTTCCCGAACCAGAACCCAACTCCAAAGCGCATTGAGGATGGTGGCCCCTAAATTGATCAACAGCCCCTTAACCGGTGCATCGAGTACCTTTTGCGCATGAAAGGCAATCCATGCCTGATGAATGATCGCCAATGCGGCAGCGATGATGACTATGCCCTCGAAAACGGCAGCGAAATACTCGACCTTGCTGTGACCATAGGGGTGCCCGGCATCGGCTGGTTTCGAACTTATCCAGATCGCGAGTAAGGCTACGATGGCAGTCGCAACGTTTGCGATACTCTCTATGGCATCCGAGTAAAGAGCGGCGCTGCCCGTGACCAGGTATGCAACATACTTGAGCGCCAGAACGGCACATCCGACAAAGATGCTGACTGCCGCAAGCATCCGGACGCGCTTATGCCCGTCAATGATCATGGCCATATTCCGTATCGGAGACGCCAAGCACAGCTAAAGATGATGCACAATGATGTCAACGCCAGAAGTCGCCATTTCTTATAGCTAATCCAACGAGTTAGCACGAGCTATATTCTTGATCACTTGCTTTTTTTCTGTGCCTTCATCGCCGAATCAGCCAGCCGATTATCACGGCACATGCGACCCAAATGGCAAAACCCCATGCTTCACAACATCACCAAGGGCATCGCCATCGCCGCCCCATCCTCAAGCAGCGCCCGCCGCTGTAGACTTTTGCTGTCTTGACGCTCCTTGCAGGAGAGCGGGCGGTCGTCGGCCTATGGAGCGGCAAACTTGCCTATGCGCTGGTGCAATGGTCGGCGTTGGCGCGGCATTCGGAGCCGGCGCGATTCTTCAGGTCATCGTGAGGTCGTCTCTATATGGCGATGTGCAGATCGGGATCGTGCGGATGGTGATGACCAGGGGCGCATGACGACGCCAATAATTGTGGGGTTCGCCGGCGGACCGCCCGGACCATCGCTTTTAGGGAATTTCAGCAAACCACCCACTCGGCCAAGTGAACGGCATTCTCCGACGCAATATCCCGGCCCCAGTTGGTGAAAGGGGCGGCTCATGGAGCGCTTGTGGATCTCTACGATAAATGAATCCTTGAGGAAATCACTAAACTTAACCAATAGTTTGATCTAAATTAACTCCACTGCTTTTCCGTCATTTTGACGCGTGTCTTGTATCTGTTTCCCAACAATATCGGGAGACCGCCAAATGATGCGCTTTATTGTTGGTATTTTGGTGCTTGGGATGAGCTGCATCGCGGCGTCGGCCAACGCATTTCATTTTAATCCGACTCAGCCGAATACTGCGCGCAACATGCTCACTTTCGGCGCGACAACGATGCCTGTCGGATACTACGAGTATTGCCGGCGCTACCGAAACGAGTGTGCGCGCGCACCGGAAGGCGCAATGATCAAGCTCACCGAGCTTGGATGGCGTGAGATCGTTTCTGTCAACGCTGAAGTAAATGCCGCAGTCGCCCCGTTGACCGATATGCAAATCTTCGGGGTTGAAGAGCGGTGGGAATACCCGACGAGAGTGGGAGACTGCGAGGACTACGCTCTTCTGAAACGCAGGCGACTGAACGAATTGGGCTATCCTTTGGGAGCTCTTTTGCTGACCGTGGCCCGTGACTCCAAGGGCGGAGGACATGCCGTACTGACGGTGGTCACCGATTTCGGCGACTTTGTCCTCGATAACCTCGAACAGAAGGTTCTGCTTTGGAAGGATACGGAAATCTACTATCTGAAGCGTCAGTCAGGGGAAGACCCGAATCGTTGGGTCAGCCTCGTGAACAATGACGAGCCCCTGATCTCGTCGGGCAAAAGCCATGCCCCCTCAACGGCCGCTGCCAGTGTAAGAAGATAAACGGCAGTTCCGCCGTACATCATCTCCAATGTATCGTGACCAAGACCGACACATACCAGTCCGAATGACGCAGAGAGGACAACAAAGGCTGCCAAAGCGGTGAAAATAAAGGCCGCCAGACGTAAAACCATCGCGATATGGGCTCACAGGTTTATTTTCGGCCTACCTTTCCATCTCCGGGCACCAACTGCCATTCAAGCGTCGGTGACTGGCATGTTACCGCTCTCAAAAGACCTCCAGGGCTCGTTCGTCTCAGTACGTATGTGGCTGAAGCTGATGAGATAAACGGCGGCGA
>ERZ778018.1971-NODE-1971-length-14515-cov-10.474827_pt1 | contig 14515 bp, 11 predicted proteins | sample MGYA00375748_ERZ778018 | MGnify/ENA primary metagenome ERZ778018 (study PRJEB29350, sample SAMN05509839) | bioreactor metagenome | biome: bioreactor; material: wastewater | place: South Africa: University of Cape Town | collected 2014-04-22 ... | reverse complement strand
GCCGTCGACGTCCAGGGCTTCCCGGACGGGCTTCCGCGAATTCCAACGGTCGTCTCGCGCGTCGTCCCCCTCATCTGACGCCTTCGGCGTCTGTCTTCCCCCGCGAGGGGGGAAGATTCGTTCAGGACCCCAAAATCCGTGACGGTCAGCTTTTAAAACGGAGGGGACGCCGTGGCCGCGTTCGAGGGGCGGGTCGCGACCGGGACCGGCCTGGACTTCGCCGAGGCCCTGCGCCGCTTGGAGTCGGGCGAGCCGGCCGTCGCCGTCCTGGGGCCGTCGCCGGTCGACCTGGCGGCGGTCGTGGCGTTCGCGGCCCTGGGCGCGGAAGGCTCCGAGGGGCCTTCGCTGGTCCGACGACCTCCCGATCGGCCCCGGCTGGTCGCGGCCGTCTCGGAAGAGGCGCTGGCGGCCGTCGCGCCCCGCGCGGGTCGACCGGCGCGGTTGGCCCTGGCCGCGGGGCTGCTTCAGGTCCTCGACGCCTGGGACGCCAGCCACGAGGCGGCCCAGGAAGCCGGCGACCTGGGCGAGCGCGACTTCTCCGCCTACTGGCACGGCGTCGCCCACCGTCGCGAGCCCGACGCCTGGAACGCCGGCTACTGGTTCCGCCGCGTCGGCCGCCACCCCCTGTTCGGCCCTCTGGGCGCGGCCGCCCGAACCCTGGCCGACGGCGACGTCGCGCTTCCGATCGGCCCCGACGGCTGGGACCCCTTCGCCATGATCGACCTTTGCGCCCAGGGGCGAGCCGGGACCGATCGGGAACGCCTGGCGCGTCGACTCCAGCGCCTGGAGATGGCGACGCTCCTGGAGGCGACGGCCGCGGCGCTGGGATCGTCGAGTAAGGGCGCGGTAACGTGATGAAACTCGATGACGAGACCGTCCGGAAACTGAAGGCCCCGCCCCGTACTCCCAAGATGGAACGGTTGGTCGAGGCGAGACGAGCGTTACGCGAGTCGATCGTTCGCGGCGGCCTGGGCGACTGGATCGACGAACCCGTCGACGACCCCAAGCCGCTTCACAAGGTCGAGAAGACGACACTCGGCGATTGAACTCGGCCCGAGTCGCACGGAGAAAGTACGTTCACGCCCGTCCCGGTGGAAGGAGCGACGCGGGACCGCGCTCCTGGAGGCGACGGCCGCGGCTCTGGGTTGAGTTTCGGGCGGATTGACTCGGTGCCGGCGCGGGTTTAGGATCGGGGCTCCCCCTCTTCCCCATCGATTGAAACGATGCGATCCTGGAGCGCGCGCGACATGGCCCCCGAGAATTCCAGCGGCGGAGCGATCAAGAGCGTCCTGCACGAGACCCGAGTCTTCCCGCCGCCCCCCGATCTCGCCAGGAACGCGCACTTCAAGAGCCTTGACGAGTACCGGGCCGTCTGGAACCGCGCCAAGGACGACCCCGAGGGCTTCTGGGGCGAGCAGGCCGAGGCTCTCGACTGGTTCCAGAAATGGGACCGCGTGCTCGAATGGAACAAGCCGTTCGCCAAGTGGTTCGTCGGCGGTCGGATCAACGCCTCTTACAATTGCGTCGACCGCCACTGCGAGGGCCCGGACAAGAACAAGGCCGCCATCATCTTCGAGGGCGAGCCCGGCGACCGTCGCGTGCTCCGCTACCAGGACCTTCAGCGCGAGGTCTCCAAGTTCGCCAACGTCCTCAAGGGCCTGGGCGTCAAGAAGGGAGACGTCGTCGCCGTCTACATGCCGATGGTCCCCGAGTTGGTCATCGCGCTATTGGCGTGCGCCCGGATCGGCGCGCCGCACACGGTCGTCTTCGGCGGCTTCAGCGCCGAGGCGCTGGCGGGACGGATCAAGGACTGCAAGGCCAAGGTACTGGTGACCGCCGACGGCGGCTGGCGTCGCGGCAAGACCATTCCGCTGAAGACCAACGCCGACGCCGCCGCGGCCGAGTGCCCCACCCTGGAGAAGCTCGTCGTCTACAAGAGGACCGGCCAGGACGTCGCCTGGACCGAGGGCCGCGACCTCTGGTGGCACGACCTGATGGAGAAGGCGTCGGCCGACTGCCCGCCCGAGCCGTTGGACGGCGAGCACCCGCTGTACGTCCTCTACACGTCCGGCTCCACCGGCAAGCCCAAGGGGATCCTCCACACGACGGCCGGCTATCTGCTGATGTCGGCGCTGACCACCAAGTGGGTCTTCGACCTCAAGCCCGACGACACCTACTGGTGTACCGCCGACCTCGGCTGGGTGACGGGGCACTCCTACGTCGTCTACGGCCCGCTCGCCCTGGGCGCGACCTGCTTCATCTACGAGGGGGCGCCGAACTGGCCGGACGAGGCCCGGTTCTGGAAGATGATCGAGGATTACCGGATCACGATCCTCTACACCGCCCCCACCGCCGTCCGCGCGTTCATGAAGTGGGGCGACCAGCACCCCAAAAAGCACGACCTCTCCAGCCTCCGCGTGCTGGGGTCCGTCGGCGAGCCGATCAACCCCGAGGCCTGGATGTGGTATCGCGACGTCATCGGCGGCGGTCGCTGCCCGGTCGTCGACACCTGGTGGCAGACCGAGACCGGGGCGATCATGATCTCCCCCCTCCCCGGCGCGACCCCCACCGTCCCCGGCTCGGCGACGCTCCCCTTGCCTGGGGTCGTCCCGGCGATCGTCGACAAGGACGGCAAGGAACTGGGCGACAACGAGGGGGGCTTCCTGGTCGTCACCCAGCCCTGGCCGTCGATGCTCCGCACCCTCTACGGCGATGACGAGCGCTACAAGGCCCAGTACTGGGGCCTGGGCGTCTACCTCTCCGGCGACGGCGCCCGCCGCGACGAGAAGGGGAACTACTGGATCCTCGGCCGCGTCGATGACGTCCTGAACGTCGCCGGCCACCGGCTCTCGACGATGGAGATCGAAAGCGCCCTGGTGAGCCACCCGGCGGTCGCCGAGGCGGCCGTGGTCGGCAAGCCCGACGAGATCAAGGGCCAGGGGATCGCCTGCTTCGTCACCCTGGAGTCCGGCCGGACGTCCAGCGAGGACTTGAAGAAGGAACTCAAGGCGCACGTCGCCAAGGAGATCGGGGCGCTGGCGCGGCCCGATCAGATCATCTTCGCCGACTCCCTCCCCAAGACCCGCAGCGGCAAGATCATGCGCCGGTTGCTCCGCGACGTCGCCGCCGGCGTCCAAAGCACCGGCGACACCTCCACCCTGGAGGACTCCGACGTCCTTGAGATCCTCCACCGTCGCGAGCAGGAGGCGCAATCCGACGAATGAGCGCCGACCGCGTCCTCGCCGCCTGGCGCGATCTCGCCGGCCGTCTCGGCCTGGACGACGGCCGCGCCGCGGCGGTCGGGGCGTTCCTCGTCGAGCGACACTCCGAGCCGTCCCGCCACTACCACGGCCTCGGCCACGTCGCGCGGATGCTCGACGAGGCCGAGGCCCTGACGTTCTCCGATCGCGACGCCGTCGAACTGGCCGTCTTCTTCCACGACGTCGTCTACGATCCCGCCCGCGACGACAACGAGGAGCGTAGCGCCCTGGCGCTGCGCGACCGGCTGGACGGGCTCGTCCCCGCCCCGGTCCTCGCCCGCGCCGAGGCGATGGTCCTGGCGACCCGCCGTCACGAGGAAACCGGCGAACCCGACGCCGACCTGTTCCTCGACCTCGATTCGTCGATCCTCGCGGCCCCCCGGCCCGAGTACGCCCGCTACGCCAAGGGCGTCCGCCGCGAGTACGTCCCTGTTTACGGCGAGGCCGCCTACCGCCGGGGCCGCCTCGTGTTCCTACGAACGACCCTCGCCCGCGGCCGGGTCTTCCTCACCGAACGATTCCGCGGCCGCGATTCCGCCGCGCTCGCCAACATGACCCGCGAGGCGAAGGCGCTGGAGGCGGCGGATTCGACGTGATCCACGAGGTCGTCCGCTTCAAGGGCCGACGCGGGCCAGCAAGCTCGATCACTCGGCCCCGCGTCTCCTCTCAAGTAGAAGCGTCAGGCGGCGCGCGACGACCTCGGCCCAGAGGTCGGCGCCGATGGCGGAGAAGTGACCGTCGCCGATCACGCCGTTGTAGAGGGGGCTCGTGCTCGGTCGACGACCCGCGCGGTCGGCCTCGATCATCATCGCCATGTTGCGCTCGACGAACGCCTCGATCGGGTCGAGGTACGACTGGCTCCCGTGCTCCAGGACGTTCGAGATCATGCCGGGATAAAACCCGGCGCGTCTGCGGCCGCTCAACTGTCTTTCCATCGGCGCGGGGACGAACAGGGGGATCAGTCGGCGGCTCCGGCAGAACTGACTGATCCGGCCCAGCCAGTAGCGACCCTCCTCCCAGTCCCCCTCGCCGCGGCTCGCCTGGGAAATGCCGCCGAAGTCGTTGGCGAAGAGGCTCGCGACCACGAATCCGGGTTTGAAGCGATCGACATATTCGATGAGCGTGTGATAATACTGCTCGGGCGAGTAGCCGAGATGGCCCGTATTGAGAATGGAGACCTTGGTCCCCAGTTGGTCCTCAAGTCGTCGGCGCAGGAGTTCGGGCGGCGCGTGGTCGTCGTCGATGAACAGCCCTTGCATGAAGGAATCCCCCAGGACGATCCCTCGCAAGGGCGCCGACGGGTCGGGCTCGGGGCCGCGGAGGCCCCACGAGTTGGTGGTTTGGACCGAACCCGGCACGATCGCCCCGTCGGTCCCTCGCGCGATCTCGGCCAATTCGGGGCGGTCGGGGACGAGAAGGAAGGTCAAAGGCGCGTTCCTGGGCGAGACGTTGCGAATCCAGATCGAGCGGACGCCGGGCCGAAGCCGATACGAGCGGCCGGAATCGTCGGCCTCGAAGACCGTCGAGGGGAGCAAGAGCGTCTGATCGTAGTTGCCCCAGCGCAGCAGGCCGTGGTCCGGATCGCTCCCCGCGTAGCGGAAGAGCCGTCGGATCGGCTCGTCCATGTTCGGAAAATCCTCGCGATACCTCCGGCCCACGTCGGCGACCGCCAGCGACCGGCCGCGACGGGTCGCCGCCTCGATCTCCGCGCGAGGCGTCGGCAAGCCGAACGCCCGTCGCGCCAGGCGCTTCGAGGCGTCGCGCGTCCGGGCCGCCAGGTCCCGCCCGTGGGGATTTCCGATCAAGAGGCCGGCGACGATCAGAGTCGTCGCGGCGAGGATCGCGAACTTGAACCGGCGCCGGAGCCGCCTTGAGCGCTCCACGAACCCGAAGACCCGCTGGCGCGGTTCGTCGGGAAGGCGAGACGGAGTGAGACGGATCGTCCGGCGCGACATATCCACGTCCACCAATCGTTGCGACGTCGGTTCCGGCGGGATCGTCGGTTTCGCCTCTCGGCGGGCGCCTTGGGGCGCGAGGGGAGCGGTCGGCGCCGGGTCAAGTCGAACCGTACTCCTTGAGCTTGCGGTAGAGCGTGCGCTCGCCGATGCCCAGGAGCTTGGCGGCCTCCTCGCGGTTGCCGGCGGTGATCTTGAGGGTCTCGGCGATGTAGTGCCGCTCGACCTCGTCCAGCGACTTGCCGACGAACGAGTCGACGCCCGCGCGGGGTTCGGCCGTGGGGGCCTCGGCGCCGGTCTGGAGTTCCTCGGTCAGGTCGTCGACGTCGAGGACGCCGTCGAAGTCGATGACGACCATGCTCTCCACGACGTTCCGCAGCTCCCGGACGTTCCCCGGCCAGGAGTACTGCCGGAGGACCTTCCGCGCCGCCGGGGTGATCGATTGGACCTTCTTCTCGTGGGCCGCGGTGAACTCCTTGAGGAAGTGGTCGATCAACAGATCGATATCCTCCCGGCGCTCGCGGAGGGGGGGGAGCCGGACGCTGACGACCTTGAGGCGGTGGTAAAGGTCTTGCCGGAACGCGCCGGTGGCGATGGCCTCGGCCAGGTCGCGGTTGGTGGCCGAGATCAAGCGGACGTTGACCTTGATCGGCTCGTTGGTGCCGACGCGGACGATCTCGCCGTTCTCCAGGGTCCGCAGGAGCTTGATCTGGGTGCCCAGGGGGATGTCGCCCACCTCGTCCAGGAACAGCGTGCCGCCGTTGGCGTGCTCGAACCAGCCCTTGCGCTCGCGGTCGGCGCCGGTGAACGCCCCCTTGACGTGGCCGAACAGCTCGCTTTCCAGGATGTTGTCGGAAAGCGCGGCGCAGTTGAGGATGACGAACGGCTTGTAGCGGCGGGGGCTGTTGTTGTGCAGGGCCTTGGCGACCAGTTCCTTGCCCGTGCCGCTCTCGCCGGTGATGAGGACCGAGGCCGACGTGGGCGCGATCTGCCGTAGCCGGGCGACGACGGCGTGCATCGCCCGCGAGTTGCCGATGACCCCCTCGAAGCCGAACTTCTCGTTGAGTTGGCGTTGCAGCTCGATGTTGGAGCGGGCCAGGCGCTGGGACTGCGACGCCTTGTCCACCACCATCCGCAGCTCGCCGATGTCCAGGGGCTTGGTCAGGTAGGTGGTGGCGCCGGCCTGCATGGCGGTGACGGCGGTTTTGATGGTGCCGTGGCCGGTGAGGATGACGACCTCGGCGTCGGGGAGTTCGCGCCTGGCCTTGGCGAGGACCTCCAGGCCGCCGGCGCCTTCCATGATGAGGTCGCTGATGACGATGTCGAACGATTGCTCCTCGATCAGTCGAATCCCCTCGCGACCGCTGGCGGCGACGACGCACTCGTAGCCGACGCGCGCGAGGCTCTCGGCGACGGCCTCGGCGTGGGGCTCGTCGTCGTCGACGACCAGGACGCGGATCTGTTGGTCCGTCAAATCGGCACGCCTCCGAATACTTGGCCCGTCCCACGCGGCTCGTCGCGCCGACCGCCCGCCGCGCCTGGAGCGATCGATCATACCGTCGCCGGTCGATCGCGGCGCGTCGGCGCGGGCTTGATCGGGGCGGACGAGCTACCGGCGCGGGCCACGATCAAGCCCGCGCGGGCGCGCCCTCATCCCTTCCATTCCACCTTGGGGAAACGCGCGGCCAGGGAGTGGCGGTAGACGTCCTCGTTCTTGCTGTACGAATTGGCGTGGAAGGCGACCTCCTTGCCCAGCAGGGCGCCGCAGATCGCCATGTGCAGTCGGTTGGTGTTGATCCGCTTGAATGAATTGATGTATTTCATCATGCGGTAGGTCGTCTCAAGGCAGTTCGTCGGCGTCATGTCGGCGACTCCGAACACCCTGGAAACGTCGAGGTTGTCGCGCGGCAGCTCGACGTCGGTGCTTTCCGAGTCGGTGCGGAAGGCGTTGAGGACTTTTCGGTTTCCCCGCGCCAGCGCCAGGCGTCTGACTTGGCGACGCAGGCGGCCCAGGTTGTTTCGAAAGAGTTCCCGGTTGGAGAACAGGGGGAGGAACCGCCGCGCCCCGTCTCGGAACAGGCCGTCCACGTCCAGCGCGAACGCCATGTCGTGGCCGAGGTAGGTCTTCGCCCTCCCGAGGTGTTCCAGCAAGTGGCGATACGACCGCTCTTCGCGGGCGACGATGACGCAACGCTCGTCGAGCGACGCCAGAAGTTCCTCGTTGTCGCGCACGGTGTGCGGCAGCATGATGAATCGCGCGGCGCCGGGGAGGTGACGGGTCATGAAGATCTTGGCGTCCGGATAAATCCCGATCAGATTCCCGCCCCCCGCGTACACCAGGGTTCGGCCGGCGGTCTCGCTGGTGGGCGTGGTCGTCGGCACGACCTTGTACTTCCATCCCTTGCGATCGAAGTAGCGGTGCGTCCCGCACGCGATGACGCAGTCGCCGGCGTTGCCTGGGTTCGCGACGTACAGGAATTCGGAGCTTTGAAGGATCGCCTCCACCTCTTCGGGAAGCTTGAAGTCGAGGCTGGGCAAACCGGGCATGGCGCGAATCTCCTGGGCGTCCATGAATGGCTACGACCGTGGCGTGGGATTGGGACGTGGGTGGCGCGGGGGCGGGGACGGCCGCGCCCTCGACACGGCCGCGCCGGGTCGTTCAAGCCTCCGCGTCATGGCGGAGGGGGGCGTCGGACGGCTCGAGGGGCGGCGACGGCAGGCGGATCGAAAACCGCGAGCCCCGGTCGGGAACGCTCTGGACGTCGATCGAGCCGCCGTGGGCCAGGATGATGTTTCGGGTGGTGGAGAGGCCCAGGCCGGTCCCCCCCTTGCGGGTGGAGAAGAACGGATCGAAAATCTTGGCGGCGACGTCCGCGGTCATGCCGCGGCCGGTGTCGACGACGTCGAGGACGATCGCGTCGTCGTCGCGGCGGGTGGTCAGGATCAGTTCGCCCCCTTCGGGCATGGCGTGTTCGGCGTTGAGTAGGAGGTTGAGCGCCGCCTGCTTGAAGGCGTCGGCGTCGAGTTGGACGCGGGGAAGGTCGTGGGCGAAACAGGCGCGGACGACGACGCCGCGGGCGGACGCCTGGGGCTCGTAGAAGTCGCAAAGCTCCTCGACGACGGCGTTCAGGTCGGTCGGCTCGGTTCGGAGGGCCTGGAGTCGGGCGAACCGCAGGAAGTTCTCCAGGATGTCCTGAAGCCGCCTGGTCTCTTGCTTGAGCCGTTCGATCCGGGCGCCGGCGCGGCGTTCGCGCGGGGTCTCCGGCTCCTGGAAGTCCTCGGCGAGCAGGTCCAGATTGAGCGAGAGCGTGGAGAGGGGGTTGCGGATCTCGTGGGCCAGGCCGCCGGCGAGCCGCGCCAACTCCGCGTTTTGTTCGCGGAGGCGGCGGGCGACGTCGGGCTCGGCCTCGGCGGCTTCCAGGGCGATTCCGACGGAGGGTTGGGCCATGATCGATCGCGCCGGAGGCGTGACTCGCGGAACGAGGGAAGCCCCGCGAGGCGCGGTCGAGCGGGCCTCGCGGGGCGGACGGTCGTGACGACCGGATCGGGATCAGCGAGGTCCGCGCGGGCCGCGGTCGCCGCCGCCGTAGCCGCCGCCGCGGGGGCCGCCGCCCCCCTCGCGACGCGGGGGCGGGCCGCCGGCGCCGCGATCGGGCGAGCCGGAGGGACGGGGACGGTTGGCGAACTCGTCGGGCAGTTCGCGCTCGGCCAGGGCGGCCTTGCGCGAGAGCTTGACGCGGTCCTGCTCGTCGACGGCGATCACCTTCACGAGCATGGGGTCGCCGACGTGGCAGACCTCGGTGACGCTGGCGACGTAGCCGACGGACAACTCGGTGACGTGGACCAGGCCGTCCTTGCCGGGAAGGATCTCGACGAACGCGCCGAAGTCCTTGATCGAGGTGACGCGGCCCTCGTAGATCCGGCCGACCTGGACCCCCTCGGTCATGGCGAGGATCTTGTCGCGGGCCTCCTCGGCGCCGGCGGCCTCGGTGGAGGCCAGGGTGACGACGCCGCTGTCGTCGATGTCGATCTTGGCGCCGGTCTCGTCCTGGAGCCGGCGGATGGTCTTGCCGCCGGGGCCGATCAACAGGCCGATCTTGTCCGGGTTGATCTGGATCTGGATCAGCCGCGGGGCGTTGGTGGAGATCTCCTCGCGGGGCCGCTTGATGGAGCGGAGCATGGCGCGGAGGATCTCAAGCCGGGCCTCGTGGGCCTGCTCCAGGGTTTCGCGGACGACATCCTCGTTGATCCCCTGGTTCTTCAGGTCGAGTTGGATGCCGGTGACGCCGTGCTGGGTGCCGGCGACCTTGAAGTCCATGTCGCCGTAGTGGTCTTCCTCGCCGATGATGTCGGTCAACAGGACGTGGCGGCCGGTGGCGTCGTCCTGGACCAGGCCGATGGAGATGCCGCCGACGGGCTGGTTGATCGGGACGCCGGCGTCCATCAGGCTGAGCGTGGCGCCGCAAACCGAGGCCATCGAACTGGAGCCGTTGGACTCCAGGATGTCGGAGACGACCCGGATGGTGTAGGGGAAGCGGTTGGGGGGGGGGAGGATGGAGGCGACGGAGCGCTCGGCCAGGGCGCCGTGGCCGATCTCGCGGCGGCCGGGGCCGCGGATGGGGCGGACCTCGCCGACGGCGAACGGCGGCATGTTGTAGTCCAGCATGAACTTCTTGCTGTACTCGTTCATGATGCCGTCGACCCGCTGCTCGTCGGCGCCGGTCCCCAGGACGGTGGTGACCAGGGCCTGGGTCTCGCCGCGCTGGAAGACGGCCGAGCCGTGGGCGCGGGGGAGGACGCCGACCTCGCACTTGATGGCGCGAAGGTCGCGGGGGCCGCGGCCGTCGGGCCGTTTGCCGGAGAGGATCAGCTCGCGGACGACGACTTCCTCGACCGCGTGGAAGACCCCCTTGATCCGTTCCCTGGTGACCGGGGTCGGGGCGTGGGCGTCCTCGCCGGGGCCGCCGGGGGGGAGCGAGACGGGCTCGCCCTGCGCCGGGATCAACTCGGCGATCGCGGCCTCCAGGATCGTCTTGGTGGCGGCGTTGCGCTCCTGCTTCATGACGATCTGCTTGGCCTCGCGGAGGCGGCGGCCGTAGCGTTCCAGAAGCAGGGCCTTCAGGCCGTCGGGCGGGGCGGGTCGGTGGTCGGGGCGTTCCTGGCCGACGGCCTCCAGCAGGTCGTACTGAAGCGCGATCAACTCCTGGTTGAGCCGGTGGGCCTCGATGATCGCGTCGCCCATCTCGGACTCGGGGAGTTCCTCGCCGAAGCCCTCGATCATGACGATGGTCTTGGCGGTGCTGGCGACGACCAGGTCCAGGTCGCTTTGGGCGAGCTCCTCGGCGGTGGGGAACGCCACCAGCTTGCCGTCGATCCGCCCCAGCCGGATCGCGCCGATGGGGCCCAAAAACGGGGCCTTCCCCAGCATGAGCGCCGCGGAGGCGGCGACGATCGAGGGGACGTCGGCGTCGTTCTCGCGGTCGGCGGAGATCGGCGCGGCCTGGATCTGGACCTCCTCGCGATACCACTCGGGGAAGAGCGGCCGGATCGGGCGGTCGATCAACCGCGAGGTGAGGATTTCCTTGGTGGAGGGGCGGCCCTCGCGCTTGATGAAGCCGCCGGGGAACTTGCCCGCGGAGTAGGTCTTCTCGCGATAGTCGACGGTCAGCGGGAAGAAGTCGAGACCCTCGCGGCCGGGACCGGCCATGGCCGTCACCAGCGACATGGTGTCGCCGATCCGGACGACGACCGCGCCGGAGGCCTGCTTGGCGAAGCGGCCGGTCTCGAGGCTGATCGCGCGGCCGCCGACGGCGCGCTCGACCACCTTACGGGCGAAAGGCGAATTTGACATGCAAGTTACTCTGGATGAGACGCGGAGTCCGGGGGTGGGGAGCGGGGGACGCTCGATCGCAATCGTGGGCCGCGCGGCGGACGCCGCGGCTGGACGCGCCCATGGGCCCCGCCCCCGCGACGAGCGTCGACGAGACGGGACCCGCGTGGAGGAAGGCCGGCGACAAGGATCCGGCCGTTCCACCATGCCTTGGCCGGCCGTTCGCGCGGCCGTCGGGCCTCTCCGCTTACTTGCGGATGCCCAGGCGGCCGATGACTTCGAGATACTTCTTGCGGTCGTGGAGCCGCAGGTACTTCAGCAGGCCCGAACGCTTGGACACCATCTTCAGCAGCCCGCGGCGGCTGGCGTGGTCCTTGCTGTGGGTCTTGAAGTGGCCGTTGAGGTCGTTGATCCGGGCGGTCAGAAGCGCGATTTGCACCTCCGGCGAGCCCGTGTCGTGATCCGCCCGGCTGAAGGACCCGATCAGTTCCTGCTTCTTCTCCTTCGTGATCGCCATCGCTCGCCCCGAAAACCCCGGCCTTCGCGTGGGAAGCCGTTCTTGTGTTGTCCTCTACACTTCAAGCGAACCACGATAGGCGAATCGGTGTCGGATTACAATCCCTTCTTCGCCGTTTCGCGACCGCCCCGCGGCCCCGCGACCGGCGCGACCCGCGCCGTCAGCGCCGGTTCTCATGCATGGCCTCGATCCCGGCCCCCCAGGTGAACGAGTGGAACGCCGTCCGCCATCGTCCCTGGATCCCTGGGCCCGTCGGGCCCACGCCGGGGATCGACGCCAGGACGATCACGATCGCCCCGCCGATCCAGAGCCGTTTCAACGTTCTGGCCCTCGCCATCGTCGCGTGGTCCTCGGATTCGACGCGGGTGCCGGGGCGGAGCAGGCAAAACAGGCCGAGCGCCGCGCCCAGGGCGGTGATCGCCAGTCCCGGCGCGAAGCCGGCCGGCGAATACCGGAAGACGACCCGGTGTTTTCCGGGCTTCACGAACACGGCCCGGAACGCGACGTAGGCCGGGTGGATGACGGCGGGTTCGCCGTCGATGGTCGCCGACCAGCCGGGGTCGAACGTATCGGCCAGCACCAGGTACGCGGGGGTTCGGGCATCGACGGCGACCTCGACGCGCTCGGGCTCGTCGACCTCGATCGCGGCCGAGCCGGCGACCTCGGCGGCGGGATCGAGCGGTCGGTCGGGGTCCTCGACGACCAGCCGGGTCTTCAGGTCGGCGCCGAGCCGGTCGATGGCCGCGATCGCCTCCAGGCGGTCGGCGGCGTAAACCGGGCGGCCTTCCAGCCGGGCGCGGGGGCGGGCGTCGGGGTTGGCGTGGAGGAACGCCTCGCCGACCGGCTCGTTGGGGACGAACGTGTCGCGCTGGGAGTAGCCGGTCAGCATGTGGGTGACGGCGTCGACGTCGAACCGGCCGCCGCGGTAGCGGGCGTGGTCGGTGTAGTCCAGCGTGCGTTGGGAGATCATCGGCGTGGCCCCCTTGGAGGCCGCCAGGCCCCAGGCGGCGGGGAGGCTCCAGTCCAGGGCGTCGCGGGCTCGGAGGAAGTCGATCGGCTCCGAGGCGTACCCCGGCTCCCCCGCGCTGCGGTCGCCGACGCCGAAGACGCGGACGAAGCTCGGATCGGCCTTCAGCCGCTTCACGCTCTCGGGGGGATCGGTCCAGTACGAGGGGAGGGCGGTGGTCGGGTCGACGGCGTGCGCCGAGAGCAGGTCGACCAGCACCAGCGCCGGCAGGACCGACGCCAGGGCCGCGCGACGGCGGGGGGAGGCGGTCGCCGCGGCGAAACGGGCGATCGTCAGGCCGGCGACGATCAGGACGGCGTTCCGGATCGCGGCGGTCGTCATCTCCTCGCCGAGCCAGCGGTAGCGGTCCAGGTGGTAGGGGGTCGTCCAGCTTCGGACGTCGGTCCAGACCGGCCAGTAGACGTACACGAGGATCGGCAGCGACGCGGCGACCATCGCCAGGACCAGGGCCGTCGCCCCCTTCAGGCTCACGGCGCCGGGGCGTCGCAGCCGTTCCACGCCGACGGCCGCCAGTCCAGCCACGCCCAGCGAGACCCAGAGGTGCAGCCGAACCGGCACCCGCGAACTCCCCGCCACCGGGATCATATTCGCGTAATCGAACAGGAACGTGAACCGACCGAGCATGAGTAACGCGCCGGTGATCGTCAGAAGCGCCAGCCCCGTCGTCCAGCGGTCGCGCCCCCCCTCCCCCGACGACCCGACGACCGCCAGCGCCAGGGCCAACAGGCCGAGGTAGGCGTTCATCTCGTGGTAGGGGTAGAAGCCGTCCATCCAGTCGGTGTCGCGGGCGCGGGTGCCGTAGGCCTCGCGCATGACCAGGGTCGGCAGCAGCTCCGGGCTCCACGAGCCGTAGACCAACTCCTCGTAGCTCAGTCCCCCCGCGCGGGGGGAGCGGTCGAGCAACTCCTTCGACGGCATCCACTGAACCGCCGACAGCGACACGCCGAACGCCAACAGGCCGATCGTCCGCGAGAGGACGGCGCGGGCCTCGACCATCGTCGCCGACGTACACGCGCGATAGGCGCCGAGGAAGCCGACGATCCCCGACGCCAGGAAGAAGTCTTGAAGGTGCCCGGCGAAGATCTCGCAGGCCAGCGCGAGCCCCCCCAGCGCCGCGCCTCGCCAGCGACCCGAACCCCACGACCACTCCAGCGCCCAAACGACGAACGGGACGCTCGCGAGCGCGTTGATCATGCTGGTGTGGATCAGGTGCGCCCATGTGAATCCTCCGACGCCGAACACGGCCGCCCCCGTCAGCGCCCCGGCCGGCCCGACGTGTCGCCGGAGCCAGCCGTAAGTCCCCGCCCCCGCCAGCCAGACCGAGAAGACCGTGTCGAAATTGAACGCCTTCCAGGTCTCCATCCAGGGATAGAACAGGTACTTGAGCGGGTGGAGGTAGCCCGCCTGGCTCTCGCTGAACAGCGGCATGCCGTTGAACAAAAGCGGGCACCAGCGCGAGAAACGGCCGGCCTTCAACTCCTCGGCGAAGAAGTGGCGGTACGGGTAGTTGATCTCGGTGACGTCGAAGTAGAAGAACGCCCCCTTGAGGAAGACCGCCTCGCGGAAGACCCAGCAGATCCCGGCCGTCCAGGCCGCCAGGGCGACCACGTCGCCGACGCCCCACCGCGGGGGCTGGAACCAACCCGATTCGGCCGTCTCTTCCGGTTGCGACACGATGACGCCTCGCCAAGTCCTGTCGAAATCCACCGAACATGAATGATAATCATCCCTTCTCCCCTTGTGGGAGAAGGTGGCCGAAGGCCGGATGAGGGGTTGCGCTTCCAGAGGCTTCCGGTCGCGCCACCCCTCATCCGCCCCTTGGGACGATGCCGAAATAACTTCCGGGAATCCTTCGCGGCCGAATCGCGTGTCCATGACGTAAAACCGAAACCGGAAAATCCAACGACTCGTAAACGTCCCGCGCCT
>ERZ778018.1966-NODE-1966-length-14546-cov-25.112484_pt1 | contig 14546 bp, 10 predicted proteins | sample MGYA00375748_ERZ778018 | MGnify/ENA primary metagenome ERZ778018 (study PRJEB29350, sample SAMN05509839) | bioreactor metagenome | biome: bioreactor; material: wastewater | place: South Africa: University of Cape Town | collected 2014-04-22 ... | reverse complement strand
CACCGTCTTTCCTGAGTTCATCGCCCGCGACGGTCAGGAGCGCGCGAACGGGTGCGGTCAAGGAAACAAGCGACGGGTTGGTGCGGCCCGCAGCGCAGCGAGGACACGGCCCGGCGCGCCTTGACGGCACACGGGCGCGGGCTACAGTCGCGGAAAGGTGATGGAGTCAGGGAAGGCGGATGGACTGGCAACGGCCCGCAGTTGGCGCAGATCCCACGCAAGCGAAGCGCGCAGCGCCGCAGGCGCGAAGGCCGATCAGGTGCAACCTGTTCGGCGGCTGCCAGGGGCGCCAAGCCACGCGCGGCGGGGATCGGCTGCAAGCCGTTCCCCTGGAGTGCAAGCGCAGCGCGCAGGCCCGCGAGGGCCGAAGAACATGACACCAGGCGCAGCAGAAAGAAAAGCGCCGCCCCCGCGATCGGCGGGAGCGGCGCGTTGAGACTTGCATCGAGCAATCAGCTCGACGCCGGCGGCACCATCGTCTGAATCTTCTCGATGATGCCGGGTTCGACGAAGACGCAAACCTGATTGGCCGCGAGCTGCACGTTGAACACGGCGGCGAACGCTTCGCGTTTCAGGTGCGCCAGGCGGCCCGTGCGATAAGCCTCGCTCGGCTTCAAGCAATCAGCGCCCGACGGCTTGCCGCTGCGCTCAGGGTCGCATTCGACCAGCGCGACGAAGCCATCGTTGAACATCTTCCGGTGTTCGGCGCACAGGCCCCAGCCTGTCGTTGTGTAGCGCTCCATGCTCTGGCGCAGGCGCTTGTCGAGCAGGATGCTGCCCGTGTCGTAAGCCACGCCGCAAACCAGGCAGACATGACGTTCCAGCGAAACATGCGATTTGTCGTTCATGATGACGATCTCCGGTTGCTCGGGCGGAATTGCCCGGAACCGGCTTCAGCACGGCGCAGCGCAAGCAGTCAGGGGTCGCAGACGGCCACGGCCGCAAGCGTGCAAGGCACGCGCCGCCCTTGACGGCGAGCACGCCGTGGTACGGTGAAGGGAACAGCAAGACCGCCCATCCACCGCCACGAAGGCACGGACAGGCAAGCGGAGCGCGCAGGCCCTCGAGGGCCGGAGGCGTCAGGGATCAAAGCCGGATGGCCGCGATTCGGCACGAAGCGCGGGGCGCAGCCCGCGAGCCCGCCGGCGAAACGCCGGGACGCAATGATCCGCCCCTTGAATATCCTTTGGAGAGAACCGCAAGCGACACTTATAGTTGTGATCTGTCGGCTGGCTGTCGGGTTGCTGTCGTGTTGCCGTTGTTTCTGGCTCCCCATACTTCGCCATGTCTACTGACAACGATGGAGCCACCCATGAACGCTACAGAATCTGCCCAACAAACCCGTCTGCTGACGCCGACCGAACTGGCCGCCTGCATCAAGCTGTTCCGTGAGATGCGGCAATGGTCACAGGAACAACTGGCCGCGATTTCCGGCCTCAACGTGCGGACGATCCAGCGGGTCGAGCAAGGCTTGTCCGGCAGCCTTGATACCCGCCGCGCCCTTGCCAGCGCGTTCGAGTTCGAGGACATCGACGCGCTCAACAAGCCGTTCACCATTCCATCCGAAGAAGCGTTCAAGGCCGAAAAAGAGAAGTTCGACCGGGAGCACGTCACGCTGACGGCCACGCCGCTGACGACCGGCAAGCAGTTGGCCAGGTTGGCCGAGTCCTGCACGATGGACTTGTCAGAACCGGCCTTCGAGCTGACCCGTGAAGCGGACGAGACCTTCGCCATGCTGGTGGATTACTTCCGCGAGTACCGGGATTGCGCCGATGTCTACAACGAAATGCAGAAGTTCGACGTGTACGACGAGATGCAATCCCACATCGACGCGCTCCAGGCGCTCGGTGTCTCACTGCGCTACGCCACGCGCAAGGTACAGGTGAAGTGGGGATCAGACCCGGACAGCAAGCCGATGGCCGCCACGGTGCTGTATGTGGTCGGCTTTCCACTCGGCAAGGAACCCGAGCAGTTTGCAACGCCAAAGTCTGCCGGCATCCGCCTGTAGCTGGGCAAGCGGAGCGCGCAGGTCCTCAAGGGCACGGAGCGCGTGAAATTCCGAGACACTGTCTGGGATTTCTCGATGACCGGCGCACCCAAGGGGCCGGAAGCGTCAGGGATCACAGCCGGAAGGCCGCGATTCGACACGAAGCACCGGGCATAGCCTGCGAGCCCGACGGCGGAACGCTGAGACGCCCAACAAGGGCATGGTAGGTCGCAGCAGGGATACTCCCTCTTTCACTGCACAGTAAAAATTGCCATTCGGCCGAATATTCGATAAGATGCCCATATTTACTGAACAGTAAACGAGGCCATAGTGCCCCATGCTTGAATCCACCCTGACCGAGCAACAGTTGATAGCCCGCTTCGTGGACGCTCTGCGAGAGCTTCCCGAAGTGGAAGCCGATCTCGACCATCGAGAGCCCTTGAGCAAGCACGGCGACCGTGGACACGATGCCCAGGTCGATCTGCACGTCGCCGGCAAGTCCTTCGTCCTGCTGATCGAGGCCAAGAAGGCCGTTTTTCCCCGAGATGTCCGTCAAGTCATCTGGCAGCTTCGGGCGGCGAGTCACGGAACGCCCCTTGGCCAGGGGGAGATGCCCTTGCCCCTCCTCGTCGCCGAGTCGATCTCCCCCGGCGCGAAAGAATTGCTCAGAAGCGAGCGCGTCGGCTACTACGACAGCGGCGGCAGTCTGTACCTGCCCGCGCCCGGCGCCTACCTCTACATCGACAAACCGCCACCCAAGACCCTTGCGAAGTCGGTGCGTGCGCTGTTTACCGGACGGCGCGCCCAAGTGCTTCATGCTCTGCTGGTGCAGCACCAGAACTGGTTCGGTGTCACGGAACTGGCACAGCAGGCGATGGTGTCGCCCGCTACCGCCTCGCAGGTGCTGACCGAGCTGGAGCGATTCGACTGGCTGGCGGTGCGTGGCCAAGGCCCGAGCAAGGAGCGCCACCTTCGCGAGCCGGGGGCCCTGCTGGACACATGGACCAGGCAGCTCAGCGCCATCCGGCCACCGACCCTGCGCCGGTACTACATGCCCGGCGCGAAGGCCGACACGCTGGCAGCACATATCGGCCAGGTCTTCGAGGCGCAGGACGTTGAATACGCGATCAGCCACGAGGCCGCCGCGCAGCACTATGCGCCGTTCCTTTCCAGTGTCTCCCAAGTGCGTGTGCGTGTCCTGATCGGCGCAAACGCCGATGCCGCAATCGGGGCCTTGGGCGCGCGGGTCGTCAACGAAGGCGCCAACCTGGCCATCATCGAAGCCAAGTCGTCAGGCGAACTGCTGTTCCGTGAGCGGGTCGGCAGCCTGTGGCTAGCCAGCCCGATCCAGATCTATCTCGACCTGTTGCGCGGCGAAGGCCGATCCAAAGAAATGGCCGAGCACTTCCGCAAAGAAAGGATCGGCTTCTGATGGCCAAGCCCGCGACGCTCGACGGCTACAGCGACCAGTACACAGTGGACTGCGAACGTGTCCTCGTGACGCTGCTGCGCGGACTCGGACCCTGGAAAGAGTCGATCTATCTGGTTGGCGGACTCACGCCGCGGTATCTCGTTGCCGCGCGGCCGCCGGTGGTGCCTGCGCACGCGGGCACCCTGGACGTGGACATCGTGATCGACCTGCAGATTCTGGCCGACACCGAGGCGTACCACACGCTCGAGGACAACCTTAGGAAGATGGGCTTCGAGCGCGCGGAAAACGAGAAGCAACAGAAGCTTTCCTGGCGCTGGCAGACCCGCACCGAGCACGGTGCGCTGATGGTGCTGGAGCTGCTGGCGGACGCACCGGACATCGCTGGTGGCAAGGTTCAGCCGTTGCCGACCGAAGGCACGATCTCGGCGCTGAATATCCCGCATTCCTCCATCGTTTTCGACCTACACCAGGTCGTCGAAATCCAGGCCGAACTGCTGGGTGGGAACGGCGTCGCCACCGAGAAGATCAAGCACGCGAATCTCGTCAGCTTCACCTGCCTGAAGTCCTTCGCGTTCGACCAGCGTTTCGAGCGCAAGGATGCGCACGACCTGATCTACTGCATCGAGCACGCGCCCGAAGGCATCGACGCCGTGGCGGGGGCTTTCCTTAAAGAGCGCGGCGGCAAGCATGGTGCCGTCGTTGAGGCCTCACTGGCGATCCTGCGCAGCCGCTTCGCCGGCGACGACAAGATCGAGGGCTATCGCAAGGACGGTCCGGTATCGGTCGCCAAGTTCGAGCTGGGCGAGAGTGACGAGACGGAGCAACGCGAAGCACGGATGTTGCGGCAGCGGCAGGCCAGCGACGTGATCGAGCAGCTCCTTGCTCGAACCGGATAAGGAGTGCGTGTGGCGATCAAAGCAATCTTCGTCGGCATCAACAAGCATCTCGACACGTCCATTCCCGAGCTGAGCGGAGCACGGCGCGACGCTACAGCGTTGTGGGCGCTCTTCACCGATACGGTCGAAGGCCTGAGCGCCCGGCTGCTGGTGGACGAAGCCGCGACCCACGCGGAAGTGTCGGGCGCGATGCTCGGCACCTTGGCTGGTGCGGGTGCAGACGATGTGGTCGTCATCGCATTCGCCGGACATGGTTCTCCTGATGGCAACCTGGTGCTCTTCGATACGAACGCGGCTGATCTTGCCGGAACGGCCTTGTCGATGGTGGGCTTGGCGGAAGCCTTCAAGGCGACGAAGGCGCGGGCCGTCCTGTGCATCCTCGACTGCTGCTTCAGTGGCCAAGCACCGGCGCGCGTGCTGGAAACGGCGGCGCGCCCGCGCAATGCGTTCGCGCTCACCGGCGTCTATGGAGAGGGGCGCATCCTACTGGCAGCCTGCGCGACCGATGAGTCTGCATGGGAGCAACCAGGCACCGGGCATGGGCTGCTTACTCACGCCGTCATGGAGGCCTTGACCAGCGCTGCAGGCGAGTCGGTCAGTTTTCCCGAGATCGCCGGAGAGATCATCCGGCTGGCGCGCGTCGAGGCCGAGCGCATCAGCGTCACGCAAACCCCTGTCTTCCTGGGCAGTGTGCAGGGTGGCCTGACATTCCCGGTACTCAAGCGCGGCGACAACTATGTCGCGGCCTTTCCTGCGAGAGCGGTACGGCAGATGTCGGGATCGTTCGAGGAGTTCTCCGCCCACGGCTTCCCGCCTGAGATCGTCGAAAAGTGGGTGTCGGACTTCCCGCAAGGCCTCAACGCGCTCCAGCTCAAGGCGGTCAATGAATTCGGCGTACTTGGCGGCAACTCCTTGCTGGTCGTCGCGCCCACGAGTTCCGGCAAGACGATGATCGGCGAAGTGGCGGGGATTCAGGCGGTCACTTCCGGCAAGAAGGCGGCGTTCCTGCTGCCCTACCGTGCGCTGGTCAACGAGAAGTTCGAGGAATTCACGGAGCGCTATGCGGCCACTGGATTGCGCGTGGCCCGTTGCAGCGGGGATGCCACCGATGGCATCGGACCCGTGCTGGCCGGACGCTACGACCTGGGCTTCTTCACCTACGAAACCTTCCTCAACCTCGCGCTCGGCTCGCCTCGCCTCCTGACTCAACTCGGTCTCGTCGTCATGGACGAGGGACAGTTCATCACCGACCCGCAACGCGGCATCACGGTTGAACTGATCTTCTCGCTGCTCTTGCGGGCACGCCAGCGAGGCATCGAACCGCAGCTCGCGATCCTGTCGGCAGTCATTGGCAACCTGAACAGCTTCGACCGCTGGCTCGGTGTCCCGCTCTTGATGTCTCGCGAACGGCCCGTTCCGTTGATCGAAGGCGTACTCGACCGTCGCGGAACGTTTCAGTACGTTGATACCGATGGGACAACGAAGACCCAGGCCTTGCTTCCGTCACACCGCATCGTGCAGCGGCGCGATAAGCCAAGTTCTCAGGACGTGATCGTGCCTCTGGCCCAGCAACTGGTTGCGCAAGGCGAAAAGCTGCTGATATTTCGCAACATGCGCGGGCCTGCCCAGGGGTGCGCCAAGTACCTGGCCAAGGAACTGGGGCTGCCGCCGGCCACCGCCGTCCTCGATGTTCTGCCTACCCAAGACCTGACCGGCGCTTCGCAGGACCTGCGGGAATGCCTGGCCGGTGGCACTGCGTTCCACAACACCAACTTGCTGAGGGCGGAGAGAGAAGCGGTCGAGAGAGGGTATCGCAGTGCCACGGGCGGCATTCATGCACTGGTCGCCACGACAACCTTGGCCGCAGGCATCAATACACCGGCGTCGACGGTCGTACTCGCCGAGAACGAATTCGTCGGCGAGGATGGTCGCCAGTTCACCGTCGCCGAGTACAAGAACATGGCAGGTCGTGCCGGCCGGCTCGGCTTCAATGAAATCGGCAAGGCAATCATCCTCGCAGACACGCCGATGGAACGTGCGCAGCTTTTTCAGCGCTACGTGCTCGGCGTTCCCGAGGATGTGAAGTCCTCCTTCCAGCAGCGCGATCTGCCGACATGGACGCTGCGCCTGCTCAGTCAGGTGCGTGGTGTTCGCGCCGACGAGATTCCGGGCTTACTGGTCAACACGTTCGGAGGGTACTCGGCATCGCGCGCGAATCCTCTGTGGGTCGCGATGGTGGAGCGGGACGTGACCTCCTTGGTCGATCGCCTCTTGCAGGCGGGGCTGGCCGAGCGCGAAGGCGACCTCATCCACCTGACACTGCTCGGGCGCGCCTGCGGTTCCTCTTCATTGTCGTTCGAATCGAGCCTGCGCCTGGTCGAGTTGATGGGGCGCCTGAACGTGGCTCAAACGCCTCCTGGCCACATTCTCGCAATGGTTCAGGTGTTGGATGAACTGGACGCCATCTACACGCCGGTCATGAAGAAGGGGCAATCCGAAAGCGTGCGCGCCGGCGAGGCGGCGCAACGCTTCGGGCACCAGATGCCGCAAATGCTGCAACGGTATTGTCGCGACCAGATCGAGTTTTGGGCTCGCTGCAAGCGCGCCGCGCTGCTGCATGATTGGATCGAGGGAACCCCGGTCGATGCGCTGGAGAAGCGGTACTCCACGACACCGTTCGCCGGTGCCATCGGATACGGCAACATCATCGGCATTGCCGACGCAACCCGCTTTCACTTGCGCTCTGCGCACCAGATTCTAGCGACGCTGTTTCCCGACCAGCCTGATTTTCTCAAGGGCCTGGACGAGGTTCTTCAGCGACTTGAATTCGGATTGCCTTCTGCCGCGCTACCTCTCACGAAGGCTCCGGTGCGATTGACGCGCGGGCAGTGCTTGGCACTGCTGTCCGTCGGTGTCCACAACGCCGATGACCTGAAAAACTTGAACGATGATCGGCTGAGCCACTGCGTCGGATCAGACACGGCCGCGCTGTTGCGACCAAAGAGTGACATGGCCGGTGCGATGCTGGGTGAACAGGGAGGGGACAAATGATCCTGACCGACAACGAAACCAAAGTTGATCTGCTGAACAACGAAGCCATTGCCGCCACGATCATCGGGCTGCTTCGTGCGAAGCCCGACCATCCGGTGACGATCGGAGTACACGGCGATTGGGGTGCGGGTAAATCCAGCGTCCTCGAAATGATCGAGGCAGGCTTCGCCGGCAAGGATGATGTCCTGTGCCTCAAGTTCAACGGCTGGCGATTCCAAGGGTTCGAGGACGCGAAGATCGCTCTGATCGAAGGCATCGTCACGGGCTTGGTCGAGAAACGTCCGGCTCTGACCAAAGCCGCCGCCGCCGTCAAGGATGTGTTTCGCCGGATCGACTGGCTCAAGGTCGCCAAGAGAGCCGGTGGCTTGGCGATGACCGCCTTCACGGGCATACCAACGCCCGACCAAATCGGAGCCATCGTCAGCTCGCTCGAAGCGGTAGTAGCGGACCCTGCCAAGCTTGCGACGAAGGAAAACCTCTCGACGACGATCGACGAGGTGAAGGCCGTGTTGAAGCCAGGCGAGTCCAAGAACGTGCCAGAAGAAGTGGAGGCATTCCGCAAGGCGTTCGACCAGCTCCTGAAAGACGCGGGCATCAAACAGCTCGTTGTCCTGATCGACGACCTCGACCGCTGCTTGCCCGACACCGCGATTGAAACGCTCGAAGCCATCCGGCTGTTCGTGTTCACCTCGCGGACGGCGTTCGTCGTCGCGGCCGACGAGGCGATGATCGAATACGCGGTGCGCAAACACTTTCCCGATCTGCCCGACAGCACGGGACCGCGAGACTATGCCCGCAACTACCTCGAAAAACTGATCCAGGTTCCGTTCCGCATCCCAGCCCTGGGGGAAGCGGAGACGCGGATCTATGTCACCTTATTGCTAGCCGGCGCCGAAATCGGTGAGGACGACGCGGACTATGCGAAGCTGATCGCCGTAGCACGGGAGAAGCTGAAACGGCCTTGGACCAGCGGCGGACTGGACACCGCGACCGTCAAGACGGCACTCGGCAAGCAGGCCGAGAGGGCGAACAACGCGCTCGCGCTCAGCGACCAGATCGGTCCCATCCTGGCGAGCGGCACCAAGGGTAACCCGCGTCAGATCAAGCGCTTCCTCAACACACTGTTGTTGCGCGAGCGCACTGCCACCGCTCGGGGATTCGGCGACGACATCAAGTTGCCGGTGCTCGCAAAGCTCATGCTCGCGGAACGCTTCATACCAAGATTGTTCGAGCAGATTGCCTTCGTCGCAGCGGTCCATCCGCAGGGATTTTGTGAAGACCTGGAAGCCTTGGAACAGGGTTTGGCGGCGGCTGACGGTCAAGAGTCTCACGGCGATGAACGGAAGGGACACAAGGCCACCGAGCCGACTCCCGCACCCGACAACGCCGTGTTGGTCGAGTGGAAGTCGTCGGACATCGTGTGCGATTGGGCGCGCCTCACGCCAAAGCTGTCTGGGCTCGATCTGCGACCTTACCTGTTCGTGACAAAGGACAAGAAGGACTACTTCGGCCCAGTGTCGGTGCTGGGGCACTTGGCTGGTGTAGTGGAAAAGCTGTTCGGCGGCAAGATGACCGTCCAGGGCTATGAGGCCGAGTTGAAGCAGCTCGTGCAACCAGAAGCGGAGAAGGTGTTTGAGGCCGTACGCACCAAGATCATGAGCACGGGCGCCCTGGACACCAGGCCAGCGGGTGCCGATGGTCTGGTGGTCCTCGTGAAGGCGCAGCCCGGCCTGCAGAGCCGGTTGATGGACTTCCTGGAGGCGCTGCCGAGCAACAAGTGCGGCCCCTGGGCTGTGGGCGGTTGGCAGGGTGTCATCAAAGATTCCGACTGCGCCACTCGCTTGACGAAGCTGCTAGGAGACTGGAGCAGAGTCACCAACAACCCCGGCCTGAAGGCGGCGGCCGAACTGGCGCTCAAGGACCTGAAGGGAGGACGGTGATGGGAACCTCGACAGCTTACGGCGGACCTGGTGGTGGAACACCGCTGGTTCCTTCATGGCTGGACGGTGCCGATGGCGGTGATGCTCCGGCTGCCCCTGACGGCACGGGCACAGGGCCGGACGGACAGCTACCCGCAGATGGCGCTGCGCCGCCAGTACCACCGAACCGCCCGCCCATTCCCACAACGGCGGACCCACACCGTTTCTCCGGTGCGCGGGGCAATTTCACGCGATTCGCTGGCTCTGGCGCCAGTGACCGGGCCAGCCTCGGCCGTGCCGTTTCCAAGTACGTCTCAACGTCCGCCGGCGGCGCGCGTCGGGCTGCCCAACGCATGGGCGCTTCTCGGGGCGCCGGCGCGCGCCTCCTTGGGTTCCTCGCCGACGCGCAAGCGCGTGGCGTGCGCGAAGCGTTGCGCGCGCTGGATCTGGAATCGTTGGCAGGCCGTCCGATCGCCGAGATTTTCGTGGGTTTGGCTGACTACATCTGCCCGGGCGCGGGCACGGTCGATGAAGGTATCGCCCGCGAGGCCTACATCGAAACGATCGTTGAACTGGCAAGTGAAGGGCTCACCGATCTGACTACCTTCACGCCGGATCAGATGCAGACGGTCTTTGAGCTGTATGCCACCCATGCGATCGAAGCGCGTATCTGCAATGACATCGGCACCAAAGCCGTGACCATGCCGGCAGACGCGCAGGCCGCTCACCGAGTCGAACAACAGTTGCGCGACTTCATTCGAGGCGGCGTGAGTGACGCGCTGACGCGAGCCCGAGCAGAGACACCCAATCTCACGCCGGAGCGCATTCAAGGCTTCGTGGACAGCGTGTACGAGTCCGCATTTGCAATCTTGCAGACTCTCGGCGATGCGGAGGCCAACGAATGAAGCGCCAACTCCTCGCGGGCCGCTTCGGTCCTGACGATCATCTCGATGTGACGGCGGGTGCTGACGAGCAGAGGACTTATCTGCAACTCGTCGTCGGCGAGAAATCCTTGGGTCATGGCATTGGTGGAGCGCTGACCGATTTGAAGAAGATCGGTGTGTTTCCCTCGGAGATCGGTATCGACCTTCTGGTGCTGGCCGCTCACGTTCATGCCGCAGACACACGCATCTCTCGTGCCAAGCAGTCGCAGGACTCGTGGACGCGCGAGATACGACTGGTCGTGCCAGTCAGCGACCCGACTCGGTGGAATGCAGCAGCACCGACGCTGAAGAAATCGCTCGACTTCTTGACAGGTGATCGCTGGACGATCGGGTTCAGGGCGCGTCCGACACGATTTGCGACGATCGCCCAGGCGGCGCCTCCGAGCCTGATCGCTCCCCTCTTTGATTCCGTCAGCCTGTTTTCCGGGGGACTGGACAGCCTGATTGGCGCCATCGACCTGCTGGAGGATGGTGCCACGCCGTTATTGGTCAGTCACTTCGGTGAAGGTTCAATCAGCGACGCGCAAGGCAAGTTGTTCACGGGTTTGAGAAAGCAGTACGCCAAGTCGTCCTTCGAGCGGCTGCGTGTCGGCATGACCTTCAAGAAAGGCTTGGTGGCCGACGTTGGCTCGGAAGACAGCACGCGCGGCAGGTCGTTCCTGTTCTTCGCGCTCGGCGTATTCGCGGGCACTGGGCTGGGGCGCCGCTTCGTACTGCGCGTACCCGAGAATGGGTTGATCGCTCTGAATGTGCCCTTGGACCCTTTGCGGCTGGGCTCGAACAGCACTCGCACCACGCATCCTTACTACATGGCAAGGTGGAACGACCTGCTCGGCGAACTCGGCATCAACGGCGAAGTTCGGAATCCGTACTGGGACAAGACGAAAGGCGAGATGGCCGCAGCCTGCCGCAACCCAGCCCTCTTGAAAAAGCTGGCACCAGATTCGTTGTCGTGCTCATCCCCCGCCAAAGCCCGATGGCTAGGGCATGGCATTGAGCACTGTGGCTATTGCCTGCCATGTCTGATCCGCCGCGCAGCGTTGGAGGCAGCATGGGGTACGGGAAGCGATCCCACGACGTACACCGTATCCGACCTTCGCGCCCAGCCGCTGGATACGCGCCAAGCGACCGGAGTACAGGTCAGGTCGTTTCAGTACGCGATCGAGCGCTTGAGGGGAAAACCGCAGCTCGCGAACCTCTTGATCCACAAACCGGGCTCGCTTGCTGACGAAGCCACGCATTTGGATGAGCTTGCCGATGTCTATCGGCGCGGCTTGGGCGAAGTTGCGCGGCTCATTGATGGCACCGAGGCGAAACCGAGCTGACGAGGATGCGTGCATGATCTCTATAGCCGGCCTCGTGGACTTCCACTGCCACCTCGATCTCTACCCGGACCATGCCTTGGCGGTTCAGGAGGCGGAGACGGCTGGGGTGTTCACGCTGGCGGTGACAACGACGCCTCGCGCCTGGCCGCGCAATCAAGAACTCGCTCAGGGTACGAAGCACGTACGAGCTGCACTAGGACTGCACCCGCAGTTGGTCGCGGAGCGTGAGAACGAGATCGAATTATGGGACCGGCATCTCGCAGAGACTCGCTACGTCGGCGAGGTTGGATTGGACGCCGGACCCCGGTTCTTCAAGTCGCTCGATGCGCAGAAGCGTGTGTTCCAACACGTGCTGCATCAATGTGCGAAGGCTGGCGGCAAGATCATCACGGTCCACAGCATCAGGTCGGCCAAGGCGGTACTGGATCTTGTCGAGACGCATCTGCCGCCGGAGCGCGGACGAATCATTCTTCACTGGTTCACGGGAACAAAGAGCGAGGCGAAGCGCGCGCTGGAGCTGGGCTGCTACTTCTCGATAAACGCGGGAATGCTGGGCAATGAGAGGCACGCTCCGATGGTGCAGGCAATCCCCCTGGATCGGATGCTGACGGAAACCGACGGCCCCTTCACTCGCACCGGCGACAGGCCTTCGCAGCCCGCCGATGTTGTGGGCGTCGTCGAGGAACTAGGCCGTTTGCATAGGCTGCCTGCTAGCGAAGTAGCCAGCCTCATTCGAGACAATCTGCGAGCGCTGCTCGGGTAATTGGTTGGAGACGGAACGAAGCAGCGGCGATCTACCAGGTACGACTGTAATCGTGAGAACCAATAGTCGTGACATTGTCACGACAATCGCACCCGCCGCTAACCGGGTATGTCCAGCATCATTCTCGTATCGGTGATACGAGAATCCACTGGGGCGGTTGAATCCTTCCGGCGCTGTCAAGTCATCGGGGCGGGCTCGGCCGCTGCGGTGGATCGCCCGGCTACGACGGTCTTGCGCCGGCTCGCCACCAATTCGGCCGCGTCCCGCACCGGCTTGTCCTCGGTGTGGACGTAGTGCATGAACATCGCCACAGTCTTGTGGCCCGTCAGCTTCATGCCTACCTTGGTCGGCACGCCCGAATTGGCAATGTCGGTCGTCGAGCGATGACGGATGCCGTGCGTGCCGACGTGCGGTACACCGGCGGCCTTGAGCACGCGCTTCCAGCCGCCGTAGTGTTCGCCAAAGGTCAGATGCTTGGTCGGGTCGTTGGGCGACGGCAGGACGTAAGGAGAGCCCTCCAGCCGCGGCGCCGTCGAAAGCAGCCGATAGGCTTCCTCGCTCATGGGCTTGGAAATGCCGCCGGTCTTGCTGTCGGGCCACACCACGCGCCGATTCCCAAAATCTAGCCAGTCCCATTCGAGCGGGCAGATTTCGGAGCGACGGGCGGCGAACTCGAATTGCAGGCGGATCGCCAGCGGGATGACGTAGCTCTCCAGCCCTTCCGCCTCCAGCTTCCCGAGGTGGCGGAAGATCAGCACCAGCTCATCGTCAACGATGAGCCGGGTTTCCTTGCCGGGCGGGTACATCGGGACGTGACGGCAGGGGTTGGTGCCATCCGGCCGCAGGCCCCACACTTCGGCCATGTTGAACATCTTGCGCAGCACGCCGAAGCTGCGGTTTGCCTCGGCGGGCTTGTAGGCCAGCTTCTTCATCAGCGCCGCGATGTCCGGGCGCTTCACGTCCTGCACCTTCATCCGGCCCAAGATGGGGATGATGTTGCGGTTGATGACACCCCAGTAGCCGCGCTGCGTGGTCGCCTTGTTGCGCTGCTTGGAGTAGTCCTCCATGAAGGTGTGGCAATACTCCTTCATGGTCGGCGCCTTGCGCGCGGCGGTCTTGTCCGCGCCGGGATCGCCGCCCCGGCGCACTTCGGCCAGCCAGTCCTGCGCCATGACGCGGGCCTGTTCGACGGTCAGTTCTCCAAACAGGCCCAGGGCGGGCTTGCGGCGCTGGCCGGCGTTCGTGCGGTACTGGAGCATGAACACCTTGCGGCCTGCTGGAGTAATCTTGCACAGGAAGCCGGGCACCACGGTGTCCCGCAGTTCGACGGCATGCGACTGGGGTCGCGCCGCATCGACGGCGCTCTTGGTGAGTTTGATCTTTGCCATGCTGACTCCTCCGACACCCCGTTTCCAGGTGCCACGTGGGAGTCACGCGGATGGAAGCCGGGTCAAGTTGCTGAAAGCACCGGCATAGGATGGACTCGCGTAAGTCCTTGATAAACCTGCCACAGCGGGCTAGGTCGTAGTCCAGCGAAGTTCGGTGCTGGAGTCATCGTGAAACAAAAAAAGGGCCCGACGGCTCCCCCGCGGCGCCGCAAGCCGCGCCGCGCCAAGGCTGCCGTGACAGGAACCCGGAGCGCCGATGCTAGTCTGCGCACCCCGGCCGCAACCCCTGCCGAAGGTCACGCCCGGCCCGTCCGGCGTCGCGTTCTCGCTCGTATCCGCCGAAGCTGGCATCGAACTTGCTCGACATCATGCATGTCCCGCCACCGGCACCGAAGCCGCATGAACGCCCCCTCCCAGCCCTGCGCGCTTGCCGCCGGCCAGCACGGCGAATACCGCCATTACCTGGCGCAGCGGATGGGGCCGATGATCCATGCGCTGATGCTGGTAACGGTGCTGTCCTATCTGGTGGCGGTCGGCGTCGGCGCGCTGATGCGCGATTCGCCGGTACCGCTGTGGCTGCGCGTGGCGCCGGCACTGCCGCTGCTGCTGGTGGCGCTGGCCACCAGGCGCGTGCGGCAGCCGCGGCCGCTCAGCGCACTGACCCTGTTGTGCGTGCTGCTGGTCGAGATCGGCATCAACCTCGGCAACCTTGACTACCCGGGGGGACGGAGCTGGGTGCCCCCGGGCCTGCTGATGCCGGTGGCGACCTCGGTGCTGTGGATGGGGCGCTGGGATTTCCTCGTCGCGATGACGCTGTGCGCGCTGGGTCCGCTGCCGGCGC
>ERZ778018.1962-NODE-1962-length-14608-cov-4.760324_pt1 | contig 14608 bp, 12 predicted proteins | sample MGYA00375748_ERZ778018 | MGnify/ENA primary metagenome ERZ778018 (study PRJEB29350, sample SAMN05509839) | bioreactor metagenome | biome: bioreactor; material: wastewater | place: South Africa: University of Cape Town | collected 2014-04-22 ... | reverse complement strand
TGGGCTGGCTGCTGTGGCCGCTGGTGTTCCCGCTCGGCCGTCGTGCGGTGGCCCCGGGCGACCGCCTGTGCCATCGCGTGGCGATGCTGCTGATGGCGCCGAACGAGGCGCGCGAGCGGCTGGCCAACGGCGTGTTCCTGACCCCGGGCGAGCACAACCCGGGCGGGCGCATCAACAGCTACCTGGCCAAGGCGATCCTGGCCGAACCGGTGGAGCGCAAGTTCCAGAAGGCGCTGAAGGCCAAGGGCATCGAGGCACTGGACTTCGCCTCGCAGCTGGACGAGGGCGTGCGCGAAGACTGGATCACCGCCGAGGAGCGCAAGCAGCTGGAAGAGCTGCACGCGATCACCCTGGACACCATCACGGTGGACGACTTCGACGCCCACGAACTGCGCGCGGCGAGCTATTACGACAACCGCGCCGACGAGGGCAGGCGCGCGGTCGCCTGAGTGCCCTCGCCGTCCCGGCCCGGTGCCGGGACGGCGACGCCCAGCAGCCATGACCGTTCTTTCTGCCTATCGGAGTCTCGCCCGCTGGCCCGCGGGTCGCTGGCTGTTCTCGCGCCTGGTGTGCTGGAAGGCGCCGTACTTCTCCAGCATCGCGCCGCGGATCGAAGTGCTGGAACCGGGCCGCTGCATCGCCACCCTCAGGCACCGGCGCGCGGTGACCAACCACATCGGGACCGTTCACGCCATCGCCCTGTGCAACCTCGCCGAATTCACTGGCGGACTGGCCTGCGACGCCAGCATCCCAGCGTCGATGCGCTGGATACCCAAGGGCATGATCGTGGCCTACCTGAAGAAGGCGGTGGGTACGATGCGCGCCACCGCCACCCCGGCGTTCCCGCCGCGCGAAGCCGCCGGGGGCTACGAACTGCCGTTCGAGGTCGTGGTGGAGAATCCGGCGGGCGAAGCGGTGTTCAAGGCCACCATCGCGATGTGGATCTCGCCGAAGGGGTGAGCCGGCAGCGCGCTCAGCCGCCGTCCGGTGCGCGTGCGTCGGGCAGCTTCTTCGCCTCGGCCGAAACCCGCCACGCGCTGAACGTGAACCCGCACGCCACCAGCAGGCCGACGCCGAACACCGCGGTGGAGCCGAATCCTGCCAGAAGTTTGTGCGTCCACACGAAAGTCAGGTCGCCGCCCCGGTAGATCACCGTGTCGATCGCCGCGCCGGCCTTGTAGCGCCACTCGCGCGCCACCCGGGTGTAGATGGTTTCGCGCGCCGGCTTGCCCAGCGCGAACTCGCCACTGCGGGTCATCACCTGCACCACCGCCACCAGCAGCGGCAGCGGCGATGCCGCCAGTGCGGCGTAGCCGAGCACGATGGCGAAACCCGGGATCAGCAGCGCCGGGGTGATGCCGAAGCGCGACAGCAGCGCGCGGGTGACGAACAGCTGCACCAGCAGGGTCACCCCGTTCACCGCCAGGTCGATGCTGGCGTAGTAGGCGGTCGCCGCCTTCGGGTCGGGATAGAACTGGCGCACGATCGCGGCCTGCTCGTTGTACAGCAGCGTCCCCACCCCCACCCCCAGCACGCACAGCAGCGCCAGCCAGCGCAGCAGCGGCTCGCTGGCCACCAGTTTCAGGCCGGCCCATACCGCCCCGCCCATCGGCACCTCGCCGCTGGCCAGCCGGCGGCTGGCCTCGCGCTGCACCGCGTAATGGCGCAACCGCAGCAGGCAGATCACGCACAGCACCAGGAACGCGGCCGACACCAGCATCAGGTTGGCGATGCCGACGCGCTCGACCAGCACACGGGTCAACGTCGGGCCGAGGATCGCGCCCACGGTGCCGGCGGCGCCGATGTAGCCGTAGCTGCGGCGCGCCTCGGCATCGCTGAAGACATCGGCCATGAAGCTCCAGAACACCGCCACCGCGAACAGGTTGAATACCGTGATCCACAGGAAGAACGCCATCCCGCGCCCGGGCATGCCGCTGTCGAAGGCGACGTAGAACAGCAGCAGGGTGGCGATGAAGAAGCCATACACGGTCGGCAGGAACACCCGCCGCGGCCAGCGGCTGACCAGCCAGCCATACACCGGCTGCAGCGCCAGCATGATCAGGAAGGTGCAGGTGAACAGCACCTGCAGCTGCAGGTCTTTCAGCGCCACGCCGCGCTCGGCGAAGAACGCGATCATCGACGGCGGGAACAGCGCGGCCACGTCGCTGGACGCGCGCATCGCCTCGCGCACCGGGCGCAGCACGTAATAGCCGGTGAGCAGGCAGAAGAAGTACAGGAACGACCACAGCAGCGGCGGCGAATCGCCGAGTGCTGCTTTGAAGCGACCGAAACTGCCTGCGACGGCGGGGCGTTGGGACATGACTGCCGGAAGGCGGAACGGTGCGCAACGGTAACCGCTGGAGGCCCGTCTGCGCCACCCCGCCAAAGAGCATTTGCTCTAGCAGCGGCGCATACGTTCGGTCGGTCATCGCAGGGGGCGCACGTGTACGACTACATCATCATCGGCGCCGGTTCTGCCGGCTGCGTCCTGGCCAACCGCCTGAGCGAGGACCCGGCGGCCAAGGTGCTGCTGCTGGAAGCGGGCGGCCGCGACTGGCACCCGTTCGTGCACATGCCCGCCGGCCTTGCCCGCATCGCCGGGCTGAAATCGATCAACTGGGACTACGCCACCGTGCCGCAGCCACAGCTGGGCGGGCGGGTGCTGTGGTGCCCGCGCGGCAAGCTGCTGGGCGGCTCCAGCTCGATCAACGCGATGTGCTACATCCGCGGCGTCGCCGCCGACTACGACGCCTGGGCGGCCGGCGGCGCCAGCGGCTGGCACTGGGACAATGTGCTGCCCTACTTCCGCAGATCCGAAGGCAATGCCCGCGGCGAAGACGCATGGCATGGCGCCGATGGCCCGCTGTGCGTGTCCGATCTGCGCCACGTCAACCCGCTCACCCGCGTCTTCGTCGAAGCCGGCCAGCAGGCCGGGCTGGGCCTCAACGACGACTTCAACGGCGCCCGGCAGGAAGGCGTGGGCCTGTATCAGGTCACCCAGCGCGACGGCGCGCGCTGCTCGGCGGCGGTGGCCTACCTCGACCCGGCGAAAGCGCGCCCCAACCTGACCATCCGCACACACGCCGAGGTCAGCCGGATCACCTTCGAACGCGGCCGCGCCAACGGCGTGGTCTGCTCGATCAAGGGCCAGGGTTTCCATTTCGAGGCCGCGCGCGAAGTGATCCTCAGCGGCGGCGCGATCAATTCACCGCAGCTGCTGATGCTGTCCGGCATCGGCCCCGCCGACGAACTGCGCCGACTCGGCATCGAGGTGCTGCACGATGCACCGGGCGTCGGCGCCAACCTGCAGGACCACCTCGACGTCACCACCCTGCAGCACTGCACCCAGCCGATCAGCTACGACCGCATCAGCGAGGTCAAGACCGCGCTGCAGTATTACCTCGGCGGACATCAGGGTCCGGGCACCAGCAACGTGGCGGAGGGCGCGGGCTTCGTGCGCTCCCGCCTGGCGCAGGATGCGCGCGCCGACATCCAGCTGCACTTCATCCCGGCAATGATCGACGACCACGGCCGCAACCGCCTGCGCGGCGACGGATACACCCTGCACGCCTGCTTCCTGCGCCCGCGCAGCCGCGGCAGCGTGCGGCTGGCCAGCAACCGCGCCGCCGACAAGCCGATCATCGACCCCAACTACCTTGGCGATGCGGAAGGTTTCGACCGCCGCATGCTGGTGGAATGCGCAAAACTGTCGCTGGAAATCCTGGCGCAGAAGGCATTCGATCCCTATCGCGGCGCGCCGATCTTCCCCGCCACGCCCCCGCGTACCGACGCCGAGTTCCTCGAGTTCGTGCGCAACCGCGCCGAAACCGTCTACCACCCCATCGGAACCTGCCGGATGGGCAGCGACGACACCGCGGTGGTCGACCCGCAGCTGCGCGTGCGCGGCGTGGACGGCCTGCGCGTGGTTGACGCCTCGGTGATGCCGGACCTGCCGGGTGGCAACACCAACGCGCCGACGATCATGATTGCGGAGCGGGCGGCGGACCTGATCAAGGCAAGCTGATCAACCCCGCGCTGCACCCCCTGCGACAGTGCGCAGTGGCAACCCTCACTCACCCAGCATCGGCGGCAGCGGGCAGTGGAGCACGCCGCAGATCGTGCGCAGCAGCTCGGCTTCGGCCACGCTGACGCGGCCGTCGCTGCTGATCGCATCGGTGACCGCCTCCACCAGCGCCTGCTTGGCCAGCGGGTCCAGCGCGTCCAGCGGCTCCCAAACCGCGTCCAGCGCCTGCACGCCTGCCGCGGGCGGCGCATAGGCCAGGTGGTCGCGCGGCAGCACGCGCTGCAGCCCGGCGAGATAGGCGCGGCGCGCGGCTGCCTCATCGTCGTGGCCGCTGCGCGCCACCACCGCCAGCAGGGTGGCGAATTCATTGCGCACGTTGCCGGGCTTGCGTCGGCCGAAGCGGGCATAGCGTGCGGGATCCAGTGATTCGCGCACCTGCACCTGCAGCAGCTGCGCCAGGCAGTATTCGAACAGCGAGACCTGGCCGTCGGCATCGATCACGGCCCGCACGGTATCGAGGAATCGCTCCAGCTGCGGGCGCGGACGCAGCCGCAACACCGGGAAGGCCAGCGCCGCCAGCGGCAACCGCAGGGCCGGGTGCAGGTCGGCGGTCAGCTGCTGGTGGATGCGCAGGGCGTGATCGGCAGCTCCGTCGCCGAGTCGCTCGGCGATCACCTTGCGCTGCGCGTCCATCACGTCGTCGGCTTCCGCCAGCAGCAGCGCCAGCAGCAGCGCCATCACCGTCTCGCGATCGCGGGCCAGGTCGCGCAGCGCCTCGGGGACCGCATCGACGATCGCATCGGCGCGGCGGTAGTCATCGGACGCCGGCGTGGCCACCTGCGCGGCCACGCGCGGGGGCGACACCCGTACCCGTTCGCGCAAACCCGGCAACGCCGCGGCCCCGGCATCGACCAGACCCAGTGCGATGTCTTCCTGCAGTCCATCCGGCGGGACAGCGCGCCATTCGGCGCGAAGGCGCTCGAGTTGTTCGTCGCGGAAACCCGGCTCGAGCGCGCGGATGCGTTCCAGCAGCGGCGGATGGGTGGCGAACAGGCTGGAAAAACCCACCCCGTCGCCGAACAGCATGTGGCTGACCTCTTCGGCGTCGCCGCGGTGGCTGAGCCGGGAACCCTCGCCCACCCCTGCGATCTTCTTCAGCGCCCCGGCCAGCCCCGCGGTCTGGCGGGTGAACTGGACCGCGCTGGCGTCGGCCAACCGCTCGCGCGAGCGGCTGACCCCTGCCTTGATCAGTCGGCCGAAGAACAGTCCCACGTAGCCGATCACCATCGCCACCAGCGCGGCCACCAGCAGGGCGCCGGCGTTCTTGTTGCGGCTGCCACCGAAGCGGCCGTATTCCAGCACCTTGCGGCCGATCAGGCCGATCATCAGGATCCCGAACAGCACCCCGATCAAGCGCACGTTGAGCCGCATGTCGCCATTGAGGATGTGGCTGAACTCGTGCGCGATCACGCCCTGCAGCTCGTCGCGGTTGAGCCGCTCCAGGGTGCCGCGGGTCACCGCCACCACCGCATCGGACGGGCTGAAGCCGGCGGCGAAGGCGTTGATGCCGGCCTCCTCCTCCAGCACGTAGAGCTTGGGCACCGGCACGCCGGAGGCGATGGCGATTTCCTCCACCACGTTGCGCAGCCGCCGCAGCGACAGGTCGGTGGTGTCCGCCGGCACCAGCGTGCCGCCCATCTGCTGGGCGACCACCTCGCCTCCACCGCCCAGGCTGGCGATGCGATAGAGCGAGCCGAACAGGATCGTCAGCAGGGTGATCCCGGTGGTGAAGGCCAGCATCTTCCACGATGGCGCGACCAGCCAGGCGGCCAGATCGACCGCGGCCACGATGCCGGCCACCGCCAGCCCGAACAGGAAAACCAGCCGCGCCGAAGCGCGGCGCGCATTGGCTTGGTGCTCGAAGAAATTCATGGCTGGAAGGCGTCCCTCATCCGGCCGTTGGCGACTTTCTCCCCGCGCGGCAGGGAGAAGGAGCGGGTGCGATCAGAACTGCACCTTCGGCGCTTCGCGCACCTGCGCCTGCTTGTCGGCCGGGATCTCCAGCAGGGTGGCCGGCTGGAAGCCGAACATGCCCGCGAACACGCTGTTGGGGAACACTTCGCGCTTGTTGTTGTAGGCCATCACCATGTCGTTGAAGGCCTGCCGCGCGAACGCGACCTTGTTCTCGGTACTGGTCAGCTCCTCGGTGAGCTGCATCATGTTCTGGTTGGCCTTGAGGTCAGGATAGGCCTCGGCCACCGCCAGCAGGCGGCCCAACCCGGCATTGAGCTGGCCCTGCGCGGCCGCCAGCTGCGCCATCGCCTCCGGATCGCCGGGGTTGGCCTTGGCCGCGGCCAGGCCCGACTGCGCGGCCGAGCGGGCGGCGATCACCGCCTCCAGCGTCTCGCGCTCGTGCGCCATGTATTTCTTCGCCACCTCGACCAGGTTCGGGATCAGGTCGAAGCGGCGCTGCAGCTGCACGTCGATCTGCGCAAAGGCGTTCTTGTAGGCGTTTCGCGCCGTCACCAGGCCGTTGTAGATGCCGACGGCCCAGAACACGAGCACGGCCACAATCGCCAGGAAAATCAGAAGGCTAACCATTGAAGCTCCCCTTGTTCATGCAATCGCGGAAACAGGCGCTAGAATCGACCCGTCGTCGCAGCATACGCAGGGGGCACAGCCGATGAAAGAGCGCACCCGGGCACATATCTGGAAAGCCGGTCTGGTCGCGGCCCTGCTGCCGCTGGCGGCCGGTTCCGCCACCCAGGGCGGTGTACCGTCCAGCGGTGCCATCGCCCGCACAGCCGCCGCCATGGCGACGGACCTGCCGCCTGCCCTGCCGCTGCCGGCCGCGGCCACCAGTCTCGACATCGCACGCTTCGAGGCGATTGCCGAAGCGCTCGTCGCCAATGGCCGCATTCCCGGCCTGGCGATGGCGATCGTCAAGGATGGCCGCATCCTCAGCGCGCGTGGTTACGGCATCACCGACACCCGCGCACCGGAGCCGGTGGACGCCCACACGGTGTTCCGCCTGGCCTCGCTGTCGAAGTCCTTCGCCGGCACCATGACCGGGATCCTGGTCAACGACGGCATGCTGCGCTGGGACAGCCGGCTCACCGACTACGTGCCCTCGTTCCGGATGTCGATGCCCGACGCGGCACAGCGGATCACCGTTGCGGACATCCTGAGCCACCGCATGGGCCTGACCCACAACGCGTTCGACCGCGACCTGGAAGGCAATGCGAACTACCACGACCTGACCCTGCGCATGGCCAACGCGCCGATGACCTGCGCGCCGGGCGACTGCTACGCCTACCAGAACGTGGCGTTCAGCCTGATCGGCGACATCGTGTTCGCCACCACCGGCCAGTTCTACAGCGAGGCGGTGGCGCGCCGCATCTTCAAGCCACTGGGCATGAACGACGCCAGCTACGGCCTGGAAGGCATCGAGGCCAGTGCGCGGTGGGCGCGACCGCACGTGCGCGGACGCGGCGGCTGGGTGTCGCTGACGCCCAAGCCCACCTACTACCGGGTGGCGCCGGCCGCCGGCGTCAACGCCAGCATCAGCGACATGGCGCAATGGCTGCTTGCACACACCGGCCACCGCCCGGAAGTGCTCCCGGCGCCTCTGCTGGCAACCCTGCACACGCCAGTCGTGGCGACGCCCAGCGAGATCCGGGGCGCTTCCTGGCGGCGCAGCCGGCTGAGCACTGCCGGCTACGCGCTCGGCTGGCGCGCCTACAACTATTCCGGGCACCAAGTGGTCTTCCACGGCGGCGCTGTGCAGGGCTATCGCGGTGCGATGGCGCTGGTGCCGGAGCAGGACCTAGGCGTGGTGATCCTCTGGAACAGCGAAAGCGCCCTGCCCGGCGGCCTGCTGCCGACCATTCTGGACAATGCCTTGGGGATGAGCGCCGGCCAGTGGCTGGACGACGAAACCCTCGATGGTTCCGAAGACATGCTCTATGCCGACCGCAACGCCACGCCGTCCGGCGCAAGCGCGTCCGCGTCCAAGGCCTCGCCCCCCTGATCCGCGCATAGCCGCGCCAAAAAGAAACCCCTCCCGCCTGGGCAACGGGAAGGGGTCTTCAGGATCTTGCTGACGCCGACGTAGGCAGCGCCCGCGCCGGTCGCGACTTTCTTACAGCGTCGGCACCGGAGCAGCCGGCATCTGCGGAGCAGCGGCAGGCTTGGCCTTCTTGGCAGCAGGCTTCTTCGCAGCCGGCTTCTTGGCAACGGCCTTCTTCGCCGCCGGCTTCTTGGCGACAGCCTTCTTCGCTGCCGGCTTCTTGGCGACGGCCTTCTTGGCAACGGCCTTCTTCGCCGCCGGCTTCTTGGCGACGGCCTTCTTGGCAACGGCCTTCTTCGCAACAGCCTTCTTCGCCGCCGGCTTCTTGGCGACGGCCTTCTTTGCGGCCTTCTTGGCGACCGGCTTCTTGGCAACAGCCTTCTTCGCGACCTTCTTGGCCGCCGGCTTCTTGGCAACGGCCTTCTTCACCGCCTTCTTGGCGGCCGGCTTCTTGGCGACAGCCTTCTTTGCAACCTTCTTGGCCGCCGGCTTCTTGGCGACAGCCTTCTTGGCAACCTTCTTCGCCGCCGGTTTCTTGGCAACGGCTTTCTTCGCAGCTTTCTTAACAGCCATGGGATGGCTCCTCGTCATTGGGTAAATCGGTAAAGCCCAGTTACGAAAGACACCGCAGGTATCGGACCTGCGATCGACCGCCGGCGCGCCAGGCGCACCGGACCGGATGCTGCTTCAATGCCGACGGCGGGCGCCGCATCGAAAAACGACTTTTCCTTGCCACTAAAAAACCTGCGGCGCGATACGCGGCAGGCTTCGAAGTGGACACCTCCGGAACCGGCGAGCCGGCATCCGCGTGAGGGACGGGGCACCTGCATCCACTTTCCGCAGCAGCGGGTGGAGTTGGTTGTGGCGCCGTCGGCTCTTGCGTTCTGCTTGCTCACTTGCTTCCGCAGGAAATGTCTGCTGGGCGAAACCTAATCACGCTTTTTTCTAGTGTCAACAATCTTTCGCGAAGTTTTTTTCCGTGGCGTGCGAGAACGCTGCGCACGTCACCATGTTCACACCGCGTGCGCGCATGCCACCCGCGCGCGCGATGCAATGACACACGCCAGGTAGATCCCACGCACGCAAGCAACGGCGCGGCTTGCAGCGATTCCCCATGATCCGCACGCGGAGTCACGGACGTCATCGCGCTACTCGCCGGGTGCGCGCGTGCGACGTTCGTCGACAGGACGCGTGCCGTTGCGATTCGACGCCGGATTTCGCGTCGCACAAGTGCGTTTGCGCGAAAACTGCGCGAACTTTCCGCGGCCATCCGCCGCGCGCGCGGCGTTGGCAGCGCGCATCGCACAGGTGCTCGCACTGTGCCGCATGACCACGACGGCGTCGCGGAAGATGCGCCGGCAACCTGTCGGCGGGCAAGAAAAAACCCGCGGCGTTTCCGCCGCGGGTTTCCGGGTGCGCGCTGGAAGGGCGATCAGTGCTCTTCGCTTTCCAGCAGCTCCGCGTACTCGTCCGGACCCAGCAGCTCGTTGAGCTGCTCGGCATCGGAAACTTCGACCACGAACAGCCAGCCATCGCCGTAGGCATCCTCGTTGATGGTCTCCGGCTTGTCGGCCAGCGCCTCGTTGACCTCGAGGACCTTGCCGCTGACCGGGGCGTAGACATCGGAAGCCGCCTTCACCGACTCCACCACCGCGCAGGCGTTGCCGGCCTCGACCGTGTCGCCGATGTTGGGCAGCTCCACGTAGACCAAGTCGCCGAGCAGGCCCTGGGCGTGATCGGAGATGCCGATGACGGCCCGGCCATTGCCTTCGGCGCGGACCCATTCGTGGGATTTGAGGAACTTGAGATCGCCGGGGATTTCGCTCATCGGGTGGCTCCTGTTGCGCAGTGCGTGGGGGTTGGGGAAGTCTAGCGAAGCGGAGGCGGAAAGGTCAGATGCCGGGCTGCACGGTGTTGTCGCGGACGAACGGGAACTTCACCACCCGCACCGGAACTTCCTTGCCGCGGATGTCCACGCGCACTTCGCCCGGCTCGCCGGCCGGGACGCGGGCGAACGCGATCGCCTTGCCGATGGTCGGCGAGAAGGTGCCGGACAGGATCTCGCCCTCGCCATTGGCGGTCAGCACCTTCTGGCCGTGGCGGAGCACGCCCTTCTCATCCATCACCAGGCCGATCATCTGGCGCGCGGTGCCGGCCGCCTGCTGGGCCTCCAGCGCGGCGCGACCGATGAAGTCCCGACCTTCGTCCAGCGAAACGGTCCAGGCCAGCGCGGCCTCGAACGGAGTGACGTCCTCGTCCATGTCCTGGCCGTACAGGTTCATGCCGGCCTCCAGGCGCAAGGTGTCGCGCGCGCCGAGGCCGGCCGGCTTCACGCCTGCCGCCAGCAGCGCGTTCCAGAACGCCACGGTCCGCGCTTCCGGCACGATCACCTCGAAGCCGTCCTCGCCGGTGTAGCCGGTGCGGGCGATGAACACCTCCACACCGTCCACGGTCTGCGCGGCGCGCGCGGAGAAGCGCGCGAGCTTGGAGACCGGCGCGCGGTCGTCCTCGCGCAGCAGGCCGATCACCTTCTCGCGGGCGCTGGGACCCTGCACGGCGACCATGCCGAACTCGGGGCGCTCCTTCACCTCGACCCCGAACGCCCTGGCCTGCTCGCCGATCCACGCCAGGTCCTTGTCGCGGGTGGAGGCGTTGACCACCAGGCGGAACCATTCCTCGGACATGAAATAGACGATCAGGTCATCGATCACGCCGCCGCGCTCGTTGAGCATCGCGGTGTACAGCGCCTTGCCCGGCTTCTGCAGCTTGTCGATCGAGTTGGCGACCAGATGGCGCAGGAACTCGCGGGTGCGCGCGCCCTCCAGATCGACCACGGTCATGTGGCTGACGTCGAACATGCCGACCTCGCGCCGCACCTGGTGGTGCTCGTCGAGCTGGGAGCCGTAGTGGATCGGCATGTCCCAGCCGCCGAAATCGACCATCTTGGCGCCGAGCGCGCGATGGGTGTCGTTGAGGATGGTCTTGTTGGTCATGGGGGCAGCCTGCTGCGTGGGGGATGCCATTATCCCAGACGGGTGCGCCCTACGCGCCCGTATGTGGCGCCGGCTCGACCTGCAGGGTCATGGCATCGCCCCCGGTGATGCGCACACGGGTCCCGGCCGGCAGGTCCGGCCCGGTGACGTTCCAGAAGGCATCGGCGATCTGGACGCGGCCGCGGCCATCGACGATGGCGCGCTCCAGCATCACCACCTGCCCGACCAGCGCGGCCGTGCGGCGGTTCAGCGCCGGCTGGTCGCTGGGTCGTTCGCTGCTGCGGAACCAGCGCCGATACACCTGGATGGACACGAAGCTGAGCGCGACGAACGCCGCCACCTGCACCAGCAGCGGGATCCCCGGGACCAGCAGCACGCCCAGCAGCACCGCCGCCGCGGCAAATCCCAGCCAGAGCATGAAGGCGCCGGGCGCCATCGCCTCGGCCGCGAACAGCAGCAGCGCGAACGCCGCCCAGGCGAACACGTCCCAGCGCATCGTCAGTTCCCCTGCTTCGCCGGGACCGACGGCTGCTTGGCCATCGCCTCGCGTGCCAGCTCGGCGATGCCGCCCAGCGAGCCGATGATCCCGGACGACTCCATCGGCATCATCACGAACTTCTGGTTCGGCGCCTGCGCCAGCTCCTTGAACGCCTCGATGTACTTCTGCGCCACGAAGTAGTTGATCGCCTGCACGTTGCCGGAGGCGATCGCGTCGGACACCATCTGGGTCGCCTTGGCCTCGGCCTCGGCCAGGCGCTCGCGCGCTTCGGCCTGGCGGAACGCGGCTTCCTTCTGGCCTTCCGCCGACAGGATCGCCGACTGCTTCTCGCCTTCGGCCTTGAGGATCTCGGCTTGGCGGAAGCCCTCGGCCTCCAGGATGTTGGCGCGCTTCTCGCGCTCGGCCTTCATCTGCCGGGCCATCGAATCGACCAGATCGCGCGGCGGCTGGATGTCCTTCAGCTCGATGCGGTTGACCTTCAGGCCCCAGGGATGGGTAGCCTGGTCTACCGCATGCAGCACCTTGGTGTTGATCTCGTCGCGCTTGGACAGCGACTCGTCCAGGTCCATCGAACCGATCGCGGTACGGATGTTGGTCATCACCAGATTGAGGATGGCCACCTCCAGCTGCGCCACTTCGTACGCCGCCTTGGCCGCGTCCAGCACCTGGAAATAGACCACGCCGTCCACCTTCACCACGGCGTTGTCCTTGGTGATGACGTCCTGGCTGGGCACGTCCATCACCTGTTCCATCATGTTGATCTTGCGACCCACGCCGTACACCACCGGCATCAGGAAGTGCAGCCCCGGTTCCATCGTGTGGGTGTAGCGCCCGAACCGCTCCACCGTCCACTGGTAGCCCTGCGGCACCATGCGCACGGTCTTGGACAGCAGGATGATGCCGGCGAGCAGCAGGATCAGAGCAAGTGCGGGTGCCATCGGATGTCCTCCCTGGATGATGCGTCCAGTATAGGTACCCGTGCCTGCAGGTGGGCGCAGCCGCGCAACGGCCGGACCCGTGGTAGGTTCCGGCCATCGCCAATGGCCGGCATTTGAGCCGCCGCGGCCTGCGCCCTATCCTGCCGGCCTACGGGGGAGATGCGTGAACAACATCGGACTGGGACTGCGGGAGTTCTGGCAGCAGCTGCGCGCACCGCCCGACGCGCTGATGCTGGAGCTCGGGGCCGGCGGCGAGCTGCTGGTGGCGAAGCTGCGCGCTGCGCTGTCGCTGGCGCTGCTGCTGCTGCCGCTGGTCAACATCGTCACCGGCGAATACATGCCCACCGAAGGCATCGCCGGGATGTTCGGGGTGATCCTGGCGGTGGCCGCTTCGCAGGTGCTGCTGTTGCTGGCGCGCCAGCAGCGCCGTTTCCGCTGGCTGCCGTGGGTGACCACCAGCTACGACGTCTCGCTGACAACCTTCGTACTGGCGCTACTGGCACCGTCCTCGCTGGCGGCCAGCCTCAACAGCATGGTGGTGTGGGCGTTCTATCTGGTCGCCGTGTGCATGACCGCCCTGCGCAATGACGGCCGGCTGACGCTCTACACCGGCGCCCTGGCGATGCTGCAGTACGCAGCGCTGGCGGCGGCGGTGTTCGCGCTGGCGCAGACGCCGGAGCAGCTGGCATCGGCCGATTACGGCACCGCCCGCGTGTCCAACGTGCTGCAGCGCGTGATGTTGATCGCCATCGTCACCGCGATCACCGCCGCGGTGGTCTACCGCATGCAGCGGCTGGTGGAACTTTCCGGCAGCGACGGCCTGACCGGACTGCCCAACCGCACGTTGCTGGTGCACCACTTCCCCGCCCTGCTGGAAGGCGCGCGCGAGCACGGCGGCTCCCTTGCGCTGGGCCTGATCAACCTGGACTATTTCCGCCGCATCAACGACGAGGCCGGCCACGCCATCGGCGATCGCGCGCTGCGGCATGCCGTCGGCGTGCTGCGCGAAGGACTGGAGGAAGGCGACCTGCTGGTCCGGCTGGGCGGCGAGGAGTTCGTGCTGTTGATGCCGCTGCCGGCCGGACGTGCGTGGGAGCGGCTGGAAGCATTGCGCCGCGACCTGGCCACCCGGCCGTTCGTGGCCGATGCCGATGCCGATCCGCTGCGGATCACCTTCAGCGCCGGCCTTGCCTGCTGGCCGCAGGATGGCGCCGACCTGTCGCAGATGATGCGGCGCGCCGACCTGCGGCTGTCGCGGGCCAAACTGGAAGGCCGCAACCGGGTGGTGGTGCGCTGACCCGCGACGCCGCTTGCCGGCAATGCCCGCCATGACTAACCTGCGCGCTGCAGGCGCATCCCAGCCGCCTGGCCTGGGAGCCTACGTGAGCCTGAAGCTGCGCCTGACCATCATGAACTTCCTCCAGTTCTTCATCTGGGGGGCGTGGCTGATCACCATCGGCGCGTACTGGTTCCAGCACAAGCAGTGGTCCGGGACCAGCTTCGGCGCGATCTTCTCCACCATGGGCATCTCGGCGCTGTTCATGCCGGCACTGATGGGCGTGGTGGCCGACCGCTGGATCAGCGCGCAGAAGCTCTACGGCGCACTGCACCTGGCTGGTGCGGTGATGCTGTTCCTGGTGCCCACGGTGGACGACCCGCACACCATGTTCTGGGTGATGCTGGCGACGATGATCTGCTACATGCCGACGATCTCGCTGGCGATCGCGGTGGCCTACAACGCGCTCAAGCGCGAGGGGCTGGACGTCGTGCGCGACTATCCGCCAATCCGCGTGTGGGGCACGGTGGGCTTCATCGCCGCCCTGTGGACCACCAGCCTGCTGAAGCTGGAGACCTCGCCCGGCCAGTTCTACATCGCTGCCGCCGCCGCGCTGGTGCTGGGCCTGTACGCCTTCTCCCTGCCGCCCTGCCCGCCGACGCTGGGCAAGGACGCCGGCAAGCGCTCGCTGGTGGACGTGCTGGGGCTGTCCTCCTTCCGCCTGTTCCGCGACCGCAACATGGCGGTGTTCTTCGTGTTCGCGATGCTGCTGGGCGCGGCGCTGCAGCTCACCAACGCCTACGGCGACA
>ERZ778018.1961-NODE-1961-length-14614-cov-7.146576_pt1 | contig 14614 bp, 11 predicted proteins | sample MGYA00375748_ERZ778018 | MGnify/ENA primary metagenome ERZ778018 (study PRJEB29350, sample SAMN05509839) | bioreactor metagenome | biome: bioreactor; material: wastewater | place: South Africa: University of Cape Town | collected 2014-04-22 ... | reverse complement strand
ACCATCCAGTGCACCTCGTCCGGGCCGTCGGCGAAGCGCAGGTGGCGCACGTCCATGTACATCTCGGCGAGCGGCGTCCAGTTCGAGATGCCGGTGGCGCCGTGCATCTGGATCGCCTGGTCGATGATGCGGCAGGCCCGCTCCGGCACCATGGCCTTGACCATCGAGACCCAGACGCGCGCTTCCTTGTTGCCGAGCACGTCCATCGCCTTGGCGGCCTTCAGCACCATCAGCCGCATCGCCTCGATCTCGCAGCGCGCCTGCGCGATGATCTGAAGGTTGCCGCCAAGATGTGCGATCTTCTTGCCGAAGGCTTCGCGGGTGAGGCCGCGTTCGACCATCAGATCGAGCGCCTTCTCGGCCTTGCCGATGGTGCGCATACAGTGATGGATGCGGCCGGGGCCGAGGCGGAGCTGCGAAATCTCGAAGCCGCGGCCTTCGCCGAGCAGGATATTTTCCTTCGGCACGCGGACGTCGTTGAAGCGCATGTGCATGTGACCGCGCGGCGCGTGGTCGTGACCGAACACATGCATCGGCCCGATCACCTCGACGCCCGGCGTGTTGACCGGCACCAGGATCTGCGATTGCTGCTTGCTCGGTGCGGCGTTCGGGTTGGTCTTCACCATCACGATCATGATCTTGCAGCGTGGATCGCCAAGGCCGGAGATGTAATATTTCTCGCCGTTGATGACCCACTCGTTGCCGTCGAGGCGCGCGGTGGTGGAGACGTTCTTGGCGTCCGACGAGGCAACCTTCGGCTCGGTCATCACATAGGCGGAACGGATTTCGCCGTTCAGCAGGGGTTCGAGCCACTGCTTCTTCTGCTCCTTGGTGCCGACCCGCTCCAGCACTTCCATGTTGCCGGTGTCCGGCGCCGAGCAGTTCATCGATTCAGAGCCGAGCGGATACTTGCCGAGTTCGGCGGCGATGAAGGCATAGTCGAGGTTCGAGAGACCTTCGCCGGTCTCGGAGTCCGGCAGGAAGAAGTTCCAGAGGCCCTCCGACTTCGCTTGGCCCTTGATCTTGGCGAGCAGCTCAAGCTGCTTGTCGGTGAAGCTCCAGCGGTCGGTCTTGCTCTTGCCGGCGGCCTCGTATTCCGCCTGAACCGGGGCGACCGTTTCCTTCAGGAACTTGCGGACGTGGTCGTAGAGCGGCCGCGCTTTCTCCGACATGCGGAGATCGTTGAGTTCGTCGTTCGGGTTGAGACCGAAGCCGGTCGATGTGGTGGCGTGCATGTTCATGATACCCGATTTCCTCCGCGCGAAATTTCAAGATGTGTCGATGAATGTCTCGCCGCGAGATTGAAGGGCGCGCCCCGGCTAGTCAATCCATCGCTGCGTGCGTCGGAGCAAAGTCCAACCTGCGGAACGCCGTCGGCGCGCCAGATGACGAGGCGCGGCGTCGCGGGCGCGATCGCCGACGATGACTTCCATGCGTCCCAGCCGGCGCAAGCGCGTGAGAGCGGCAGACGGGTCACAGCAGATAGTTCGTCGGCACCGCCGTGGTGAACTTCAGCTCTTCCATCGAGATGGACGAACTGATCTGCGAGAACTCCAGCTTCTCGATCATGGCCTTGTAGACTTGGTCGTAAGCGGCGACGTCGGGGACCAGCACTTTCAGAATGTAATCGACTGTGCCGGTCAACCGATAGGCCTCGACGATCTGCGGGATGCTCTCGATCATCTGGCGGAATTTGACGAGCCACGCCATTTCGTGGCGCGGCGCCGTGACGGAGATAAAAACCGTCATCGGTACGCCGGCTTTCCTGGGATCGACCAGCGTCACGCGCTTGCGAATGACGCCGGCCTCCTCCATCCGCCGGATACGACGCCAGCACGGCGTCTGCGACAACCCGACTTCCTCCGCGATCTCGCCGACGGGCCGATCGCGTTGCTGAAGGAGATCGAGAATCTTCCGGTCGATCTCGTCGAAGCTTGTCGTCATCGCTGGATGAACTCCATCAGCGTGCCGCCGGCATCGGCCGGCGAGACGAAAACGCTTTTCCCGGTGTTGCTCTTGGTGAAGCCGATCGATTTCGATTGCAGATGGGCTTGCGTCTTCGCGATGTCGTCGACGGCGATCTGAAGCGCGGCGAAGGCTCCGTGCAGGATTTTTTCGGCGTCCATCCCGGTGTAATATTCGGTGATCGTCGCTGGCGTCATGCATGTGATCGATGCCGACTTTTCACCGGTCGTCACCGAGAACTTATTGTCCGCGCCCTGAACGCGTCCTGCCGCGTACAGGCGGGCAAACGCGCGCGCCGTATCTTCCGGAGACGCGGATGCGACCACGATGCCTGCAAGCGCAATCGCGCCGTTGGCGTGGGTCATCAGTTCGGGCCGCCAGACCATGTCCCGGGTCTTGTGCTGGCACATGAACATTTCGCCGGTCGGCACTTCGCGCGGCTCGAACGTCGTGACGGCGAAGGCCGCGGTGCCGGTGCTGCCGTCGGGCAATGGCAACGGGCGGGAGAAATCCATGACCTCGCTGGTTGCGATCCCGAGTTCCGCCAGCGCGGCGCGTGCGGCGTGCGCATCGCCGATGCGGCAGGCGATCGATGACATGCCCTCACCGTTCTCAGCCAGTGCCTTCCGCTTGCTGGCGTTGCGCGGCGTTTCCGCGATCATGCCCAGCAGCTCGAAATAGTCGTCCTTCAAGATGATCGTGTAATTCGCGCTGCCCATATGCGGACTGTGCGTGCCGCGCGGCGACAGCGTGAAGCCGAGCGCGGCGAAGCGTTTGGCTGAAGCATCCAGATCGGAAACCAGGAGGACGATGTGATCGATGCCTTTGACAGGATGGGTCATGTGATGCTTCTCAGTGATCAAGGAATGGGTCAGGGATTTGTCTTTGCAGCGTAGTTTATTTATCTACGAAATGTCCATATCGCGACATATCATATCTAGTGATTAGCTCAGATAATGGATTGAAAGTGCGATACTAATCTGATTTCGTAGTTTTATTGACATTGCGTGACAGGTAACGGAGCATTGCCGTATACCGCCGGGATGCAGGCGCAGCTTGCGGATTTTCCAAGTCAGGAGGAGCATAAATGCGAGGGATGAGGGGGCGGCTTTTGCTGCTGGGTGGCGCGCTGTGCGTTGTTGCGGCCACGGCGCAAGCCGAGGAAGTCAAGCGCGGCGGAACCGTGGTCATTCACATGGTTTCAGAGCAGGGCGTGTTGAATCCCGCGTTGCGTGCGTCGACCGGCGTTTATCAGATCAGCGGTAAAATCATGGAGCCGTTGATCGACAAGACCTACGACGGCTATGTCGGCGTTCTCGCCACCGAATGGTCGTCGTCCAAGGACGGCAAGGCGATCACCTTCAAGCTGCGCGAAGGCGTGAAGTGGCACGACGGCAAGCCGTTCACTTGCGATGACGTTGCCTTCACCGCGATGAACCTGTGGAAGAAGCTGCTGAACTATTCCACGACGCTGCAAGCGAACCTGGAAGCTGTCGATTGCCCGACTCCGCACACCGCGGTCTTCAAGTATTCAAAGCCGATGCCGCTCGAGCTGCTGGTGGCGGCGATGCCGGACCTCGGCCATCCGGTGCCGAAGCATCTCTATGAAGGCACCGACATCCTCAAGAACCCCTACAACCAGAAGCCGGTCGGCACCGGGCCGTTCAAGTTCGTGGAATACAAGCGCGGCGAGTACATCATCGCGGAGCGCAACAAGGACTACTGGCGCGGCAAGCAATATCCGTATCTCGACCGCGTCATCTGGCGTTTCATTCCGGACAAGGCGGCCGCTGCTGCCGCGTTGGAAGCCGGCGAAATCCACGAATCCGGCTTCAACGGCATTTCCATGGAAGACATGGTGCGCCTGAGCAAGGATCCGCGCTTCGACGTCGGATCGAAGGGCTTCGAGAACAACGTCGCCCACTCCACGGTCGAATTCAATCTTCGCAATCCGATCCTCGCCGACATTCGCGTTCGTCAGGCGATCTATCACGCGCTCGATATCGATTTCGCGTTGAAGACGATCATGCGCGGCTACGGCAAACCCGGCCGGGGTCCGATCCCCAGCACGGCGGGTGCCAACTATACCGACAACGTGCCGACCTACGCTTACGATCTTGACAAGGCGAAAGCCCTGCTCGACGAAGCCGGCTACAAGCCGGACGCCAATGGCATCCGCTTCAAGCTCAAGCATCGTCCGGCGCCGTGGGGTGAGTACACCCAGTTGTGGGGCGAGTATTATGCCCAGGCCCTGAAGAAGATCGGGATCGCCGTCGAACTCGTCACCAACGACGCGCCGGGCTTCCTCAACGGCGTCTATCGTGACCACGATTTCGATACCGCCAATGGCTGGCATCAGTTCCGCGCCGACCCGGCCGTCTCCACCACGGTCTGGTTGCGCTCCGGTGCTCCGGTCGGCACCGCGTGGTCCAATCAGTTCGGCTACAAGTCCGACAAGATGGATGGCCTGATCGATGCGGCGGCGGCCGAACTCGACCCGGCCAAGCGGGCGGATCTCTATCATCAAGTCCAGAAGCTGGAGATGACGGACCTGCCGGTGATCTTCGCCATCGAGCATCCGTTCCTCGCCATCACCAGCAAGAAGCTCAAGAACCACCACAACACGCCGCGGTGGGATTCGTCGAGCTGGTACGATTTGTGGCTTGATCAATAAGGCGATCGGCCAGGGCGTCCGACGCCCTGGCCGCTTCCAATAGAGCATTCGCGATATGAGCCTTCCGGTTCCCCCGCTCCTGACCTACACCGTGCGCCGCGTGGTTCAGGCGATTCCGATCATCATCCTGATCATGATCGGCAGTTTTCTCCTGATCAAGCTCGCTCCCGGCGATACGGTCGACGCGCTTGTCGGCGACATGGGCGGTGCGGACCCGGCGTTCATCGCCAGATTGCGCGCCGAATACGGTCTCGATGAATCGGTGATGGTTCAGCTTTGGCGCTACATGCTGAAGCTCGCGCAATTCGATTTCGGCTGGTCCTACGTCTACGAGCAGCCCGTCATCACGGTGCTGATGTCGCGCATCGGCAACACGATGCTGCTGATGGCCAGTTCGCTGGCGATGGCGTTTACGTTCGGCGTGGCGCTCGGCGCGATTGCGGCGCGGCGCGCCTATTCGTGGACCGACAACATGATCTCGACGCTCGGCCTCGTCTTCTACGCCATGCCGTCGTTCTTTCTCAGCCTGCTATTGATCCTGATTTTCTCGGTGAAGCTCGGCTGGCTGCCGGTCGGCGGCATCCGCACCATCGGCGCATTCAAGACCGGATGGGCGGACGTGGCCGACGTCGCGCGACATCTGGTGATGCCGACTGCCGCGCTGTCGCTGATCTATCTCGCCTTCTACATGCGGCTGATGCGTACCAGCGTGCTGGAGGTGATGGACCTCGATTTCGTCCGCACCGCGCGCGCCAAGGGGGCGGGTGGGGCGCGGCTGATGTTCCATCATGTCATGCGCAACGCGCTGCTGCCGGTGGTGACGCTGCTGGGCCTGCAATTCTCCACCGTGCTCGGCGGCTCTGTCATCGTCGAAACCATCTTTTCTCTGCCGGGGATCGGACAGCTTGCCTACACCTCCGTCGTCAAGCGCGACCTCAATACGCTGATGGGGATCATCGCCATCAGCTCGATCATCGTTGTGATCGTCAATGTGGTGACCGATCTCGTCTATGCCTGGCTCGACCCACGGATCGAACTGAAATGAGCCTTCCGGACACAACCATCGCACCGGATTCCCTGCCGGATATCAATCTGACGCCGGCGCGCAGCCTCGTGCTCTGGCGCCGCTTCCGCCGAAACCGGGCCGCCGTGTTGGGTCTCGCCCTGTTCGTGATCGTCGTGCTGATGGCGGCGTTTGCCGATGTGGTCACGCCCGGCGATCCGCTTCGCAACGCCGGCCCGCCGCTGACGGCGCCGCTGGTGCTGGCCGCCAACCCGCTGGGGACCGATCAACTTGGCCGCGACATCATGGCGGGCATCTTTCATGGCGCGCGCATCTCGCTGATCATCGGCGTCGTCGCCACGCTGATCTCGATCGTGATCGGCGTGGTGATCGGTGCGGTCGCCGGTTACTTCGGCGGCAAGATCGATGGCGCGCTGATGCGTGTCACCGAAGCCTTCCAGACCATTCCGAGCTTCATTCTTCTGCTCACGCTGGTCGCCATCTTCGGCTCGAGTATCCAGAATATCGTGATCGCCATCGGCATCGTGTCGTGGACCGCGCCGGCGCGGATGGTGCGCGCGGAGTTCATGTCGCTGCGTCAGCGTGAGTTCGTCGACGCCGCGCGCAATCTCGGCGTCAGCGACGTGTCGATCATTTTCCGTGAGATTCTGCCGAATGCACTGCCGCCGGTGATCGTTTTCGCGTCGGTGGTGATGGCGACATCGATCCTGATGGAAAGCGCGCTGGCCTTTCTCGGGCTCGGCGATCCGAACTACGCGAGTTGGGGAAACATGATCGGCCAGGGCCGCGCGGTCTTGCGCACGGCATGGTTCTGTTCGGTCATTCCGGGCGTGGCGATCCTTCTCACGGTGCTGTCGTTCAGCCTGATGGGCGAAGGCCTCAACGATGCACTCAATCCGAGGCAGAAGACATGACCGGCGAACGGAAGACCATTCTTGATGTTCGCGATCTTCAGATCGTTCTGCCGGCTGGCGGCGATCGTCCTTATGCGTTGTCGGATTTCAACCTAACCGTCGGCGAGGGCGAGATCGTGTGTCTTGTCGGCGAGAGCGGTTCCGGCAAGTCTCTCGCGGCTAATGCGGTGATGCGGCTTTTGCCCGAACCGCATGTGCGCGTCTCGCAGGGAGCGATCAGCCTTTGCGGGCAGGATCTGCTGTCGCTGCCGGAGGCCGGGATGCGCGCCATTCGCGGCGACCGGATGGCGATGATCTTTCAGGAGCCGATGACGGCGCTCAACCCGCAGAAGAGTGTAGGCTGGCAGATCGACGAGGTGCTGAAGCTGCACACCAGGCTGAGCAAGGCCGAGCGCAAGGCGCGGACGCTGGAGATTCTCCGCGACGTGCATATTCCCGATCCGGCGTCGACCTACAACGCCTATCCGCACCAGATTTCCGGCGGACAGCGCCAGCGCGTGATGATCGCGATGGCGCTGGTGCTCAAGCCCCAACTGATTATCGCGGACGAGCCGACCACCGCGCTCGACGTCACCACGCAAAAGCAGATCCTGAAACTCATCAAGGATCTGCAACAGGCACAGGGCACCGGCATCCTGTTCATCACCCACGATTTCGGCGTGGTGGCGGAGATCGCCGACCGCATCGCGGTGCTTCGTTTCGGCGAACTGGTGGAGCAGGGACCGGCCAGCCAGATTCTTCTGAATCCGCAGCATCCCTATACGCGGAAACTGATCGCCGCCGTGCCCGCGTTGACGCCGCCGCCCGAGAAGCCGGTGTCGAACGAACCTGTGGTGCTCGAAGCCAAAGACCTGCGCAAGACGTTCGCGGCGCGCGGCGGCTTTCTGTCCGGCAAGCGCGACCCGGTGATGGCGGTGAAGGATTTGTCCTTCCAGCTTCGTCGCGGCGAAACGTTGGGCGTGGTTGGTGAAAGTGGCTCCGGCAAGACCACCGTGTCGCGCATCGTGACGCGGCTTCTGGAGTCCGACAGCGGCGAGGTGCGCATCGACGGACGCGACCTGTTGTCCGCGTCACGCGCCGAGTTGCGGGCGCTGCGGAAGGACATCCAGATGGTGTTCCAGGATCCGATGGCGTCGCTCAATCCGCGCCGGCGTGTGGTGGAGCTGATTGCGCAGGGACCGATCGTTCAGGGCGTTGCAAGAAGTGTTGCGCACGCCCGCGCTCGTGAATTGCTGGCACTGGTCGAATTGCCGCCAGCCGCCGCCGAGCGCTACCCGCACGAGTTCTCAGGCGGCCAGCGTCAGCGCATCGGCATCGCGCGTGCGCTTGCGATGGAGCCGCGCGTGATCGTCGCCGACGAACCGGTGTCCGCGCTGGACGTGTCGGTGCAGGCGCAGGTTCTCAACCTTCTGGCCGATCTTCGCGACCGTCTGCATCTGTCGCTGCTGTTCGTGACGCACGACCTGCGAGTCGCGGCGCAGCTTTGCGACAAGGTGATCGTGATGTCGAAGGGCGAGATCGTCGAAGCCGGTCCGACCGCGCGGGTCTTCGCTCATCCGGAACACCCCTACACGCGCTCCTTGCTGGATTCGATTCCGGGTCGCGACTGGGAGCCGCCCGTTCGCAATGTGGCGTGACCGATAATTGGTTTTAAGGATCGAATGCCGATGACCTCGACAACTCCCACCGCTGTTTTTCCCAAGTCGATCTGGGCCGAGACGGCGCCGCCCCGCACCCAGACGCAGCCGCTGCAAGGAACGATGGAGGCCGATACCGTAATCGTCGGCGGTGGTCTCAGCGGTCTGTCAGCGGCGCTTCATCTCGCGCGGCGCGGACAGAAGGTGGTGCTTCTCGAAGCGATGGCAGTGGGGTGGGGCGCGTCCGGGCGCAATAACGGTCAGGTTATCCCGACGATGACCGCCGCCGAACCCGATGCGCTCGCCAAACGCTATGGCGAAGTCGGCGAACGTTTCGCGCGGTTGATCGGCAACAGCGCCAGCGTGTTGTTCGATCTCGTGCGCGAAGAAGGCATGGCGGCCGAGGCGGAGCAGGCCGGCTGGTTTCAGCCGGCGCATTCGCCGGGGCGGATGCGGCTGTCGAAAATGCGAGTCGATGCGTGGCAGCGTTTCGGTTTCCCGGCGCGTCTGCTCGACCGCGATGAATCTCGCGCGCTGCTGGGTTCGGATTTCTGGTACGGCGGAATGTTCAATCCCACCGGAGGTCATGTGAATCCGTTGGCGCTCGCCCGCGGTTTCGCCGCTGCGGCAGAGAAGCACGGCGCGACCATCCACGAGGGAAGTCCGGCAACGGGATGGCGGCGCGAAGCCGATGGCTGGGTGGTGACGACAGCGGCAGGATCGGTGAAGGCGAAGAACTTCCTGCTCTGCACCAACGCCTATACCGGCGAGATCGTGCCCGGTCTTGCCAGTCGTCTCGCGCGCACCGTGGTGCCGGTGCTGGCATGGCAGGTCGCGACCACGCCGGTCTCCGACAATCTTCGCGGCACCATTCTGCCGGGCCGGCAGGCGGTCTCCGATACGCGCGGTGATCTGCGTTTCTTCCGTTACGATGCACGCAACCGGTTGATCACCGGCGGCAATGTCATCGGGTCGCACGATGTCGGCCGGCGCGTGTCGCAAAAGGCCGCGAGGAGTTTGGCCGAAGCGTTCCCGGAGCTTGGCGTGCCGGAAATCACCCATGTCTGGAACGGCTACATCGGGATGACCTGGGATCGTTTCCCGCGCGTTCACAATCTCGGGCCCGACGGGTGGGCATGGATCGGCTGCAACGGCCGCGGCGTGGCGCTTGGCGTCTCGCTCGGCCGCGAGATGGCGCGCGCCGTTTCAGGCGACGCGATTTCGACGCTGGCGTTGCCGGTGTCCGAACCGCATCCGCTGCCGTTCCACAGCATCGCGCGACGTATCGCGCCGAATTATCTGGCGTGGCTGCGCCGCAAAGACAAAGTCGAAATGGAAGCCTGAAGGACGGATCAAGCGATGAAGGACATGCCCATTCTGGAGCGTCGGCGCATCGAAGCGCAGATTCTCAAACACGTTCACGATGTCATTGCGGCGCGCTCCGAGACCGAGGAAGCCGATGCGGTGATCGGCACCGCGGTCAGCCGCTCGGCGATCGATCAGGGACGCGATTTTGCCACAGCGTTGGGTCACACGCCGAGCTTGCAGGACTTCGCGGACATCATGCCGCTGTGGGAGAAGGAAGACGCGCTCCGGGTGGAGATGGTGGAAGCTTCGCCCGAGAAGCTCGAATTCAACGTCGTGCGTTGCCGCTACGCCGAGATGTACCGCGAGATGGGCCTCGGCCGTATCGGTCATTTGCTATCGTGCAATCGCGATGGCGATTTCTGCGTCGGCTACAATCCGCAGATGAAGCTGACGCGCACGCAGACCATCATGAGCGGCGCGAGTCATTGCGATTTTCGCTACCGCCTCGAACCGGACGCCGACAAGCCCGGCAACGCGCAATAAACGGAGAACACAAAAATGCCTGTCGACAATTGGATATCCGGCTGTCTCGATGAACTGGTGGCTTTCCGCCACGATCTGCATAGCAACCCGGAGCTGCTCTACGATCTGCCACGGACGTCGGCGCAGGTGGCGAGCGCGTTGCGCAAGGCCGGCTGCGACGAGGTCGTCGAAGGCATCGGCAAGACCGGCGTGGTCGCAGTCATTCGCGGCAAGAGTAACACCTCGGGCCGCACCATCGGTCTGCGATCCGATATGGATGCGCTGCCGATTCTGGAAGCGACCGGAAAGCCGTGGGCCTCAAAAACACCCGGCAAGATGCACGCCTGCGGCCATGACGGTCACACCACGATGCTGCTCGGCGCCGCGATGGGGCTGGTGCAAAGCCGCGCGTTCGACGGCACGGCGGTGCTGATTTTCCAGCCGGCGGAGGAAGGCGGCGCCGGTGCGCGCGCGATGATCGAGGATGGCCTGTTCCGGCGCTGGCCGGTCAGTGAAGTCTACGGGATGCATAACCGGCCAAACCTGCCGATCGGCGAGTTCACCATCGCGCCCGGCTCGATCATGGGGTCGGTGGATATGATCGACATCGAGATTGAAGGCGTCGGCGGTCACGCGGCGATGCCGCACCAGACGGTCGATCCCGCGCCGGTGATCGCGGCGCTGATCCAGGCGGTGCAGACCATCACCGCGCGCACCATCAATCCGATGGACTCGGCGGTGATTTCGATCACCACGATTCACGGCGGCGATGCGTTCAACGTCATTCCGCAGACCATCCGCATGACGGGAACGGTGCGGACGCTGAAGGATAGCGTTCGCGATCATGTCGAAGCGCGGCTCAACCAGGCGGTGACCGGGATTGCCGCAGCCTACGGCGCCAAGGGCAAGCTGGATTATTCGCGTCACTATCCTGTGACGGTCAATCACGCGCAGGAAACGGAATTGGCCGCGGTTGCCGCCGAAGCAGTAGCCGGTGTCGGTCGTGTGAACCGTAACATGCCGGCGACGCTTGGCGGTGAGGACTTCGCCTTCATGCTCAACGAAGTCCCGGGCGCGATGATCAATATCGGCAACGGGCCGAGTGCCGGCCTGCATCATCCCGCTTACGATTTCAACGACGAGGCGATCGCGTGGGGCTGTTCCTATTGGTGTGAACTGGTGCGGCAGCGTTTGCCGCTCTGAGTTCGACGATAGGTGCGAAGCGCCGTGCGATGGCGGGAGACAACTGACGATGCAACAGCCAATCATGACAATCGAGGCTGGCGCGTGCCCGGCGCCGGTCCCTTTGCCGGATTGCGCCGAACGTGAATGGACGCGTATGGCCATCGCCCGCCTTCAGGACGATGGCCGCCGCTCCGCCGATACCCACCTGCTCAAGCCGCTGTTTCGCGGCTTGCAGGGAATCTCGGTTTATCTCAAGGACGAGAGCACGCATCCGACCGGAAGCCTGAAGCATCGGTTGGGGCGCTCGCTTTTCCTTTATGGAATCTGCAACGGAAAGATCCGCCAGAACACGACACTCGTTGAGGCGTCCTCGGGATCAACGGCCGTCAGCGAAGCTTATTTCGCCCAGCTTCTCGGCTTGCGTTTCATTGCGGTGATGCCGCATTCCACCAGTCGGCAGAAGATCGAGGCGATCCAGAGTTTCGGCGGTCAATGTCATTTCGTCGATCGCGCGAACGACGTCTACGACGTGGCGATCCGCATCGCCAGGGAAACCGGCGGACATTATCTCGATCAATTCACCAACGCCGAGCGTGCGACCGACTGGCGCGGCAACAACAACATTGCCGAGAGCATCTTTCATCAGATGGAAGGGGAGGAGTTTCCCATTCCCGAATGGCTGGTGATGAGCGCCGGCACCGGCGGCACCTCCGCGACGCTCGGCCGCTACATTCGCTACAAAAATCTTGCGACGCGGCTTTGCGTTGTCGATGTCGAGAACTCCGCGTTTTACGATGCCTGGCGCACCGGCGATCTCCAGGTCACCGCGTCCGGATCGCGCATCGAAGGCATCGGCCGGCCGCGCGTCGAACCGTCTTTCGTGCCCGGTGTGATCGACCATATGGTTCGCGTGCCGGATGCCGCTTCGATCGCCGCCGCGCACGTCCTCTCCGAACGCTTGTTCCGGCAGATCGGAGGTTCGACTGGTACGAATTTCTTCGGCCTGTGCTGGATCGCCGCCAACATGATGAAGGCCGGCCGGCGAGGCTCGATCGTCACCCTGATCTGCGATGGTGGTCATCGCTACACCGAGACGTTTTATAATCCGGAGTGGCTTCGTGGGAACGGGATCGACATCGATCCCTATCGCCGGATGCTCGACCGCTTCCTCGACCAAGGCGAATTCCTGCCGCCGACGTGATGGCGCAGCCGCGCCGTTTGTATCCGTGGCCGACTGATATCAATCCATAACAATCGAGTTTTCCATGAAGCCCGTGTCCACCAGCCAAGCTCCCGCCGCCGTCGGCCCCTATTCGCAAGCGATCATCGCGAACGGTCTTGTGTTCGTCTCCGGTCAACTTCCGATCGATCCCGCGACGGGAGAATTCGTTTCGAACGATCCGGTCGACCAATGCAGGCAGTCGCTGCGCAACATCGAGGCCATCGCCAAATCCGTCGGCGCGGACCTGTCGCATGTGGTGCGGACGACGGTTCTGCTGAAGGATCTGTCGAGTTTCGCCGCGGTGAATGCCGCTTATGCGGAGTTCTTTCCGGGTGTGCCGCCGGCCCGCACCACTTTCGAGGCGGCCGCGCTTCCGAAGGGCGCGTTGGTGGAGATCGATGCGATCATCGTTCTGGACAAGACGTCCAACGGCTGAGGTCATCGCTCGAATATTAAGGGATCGTTCGCCGAAGAGCCGGCCCTATTTTTCCGGCAACCCTGCGGCGATCAGCAATTTCATGATGCGGTCGCTCCCCGCGAGATAGCGCGGGCTTTCGTTCTTGGTCCGCAACGGCACGTTGATCGCATTCGATCGCGGACGAATCTTCAGAGCCTCTTTCATCGCTTCCCTGGCTTTCTCGGGTTGGCCGAGAGCCTGATAGGCAGCCGCAATCAACATCGACGTCCGGCCGGTGCCGGGCGTGATGGCGAGCGAGCGATTGAGCCAACTCAACGCTTCTTCATAGCGATCGAGATGTACGAGGGCGACGCCAGCACCGAGCAGCCAGGTCCATCGCGACACCGCCGGCATATCGAAAGCGTCGGCTTGCTTGAACGACGCGAGCGCGTCTTCGATCCGGCCGAGTTGCAGTTGCGATATGCCCATATGGAAAAGGGTCGCGCCGTCCCACGGTTGCAGGACCAGGGTCTTCTGGCACGCGACGAGGGACTCGACGAAATGGTTGGTGGTCATCAGCAAGCGGCAATAGGCTTGCATCACCGGAACGTAGTCGGGTTCGTGTTCGAGGGCGCTCTCGAGAAGGTTACGGGCGCGAGACTCGGCGGCGGCGGCCCCTTCCGGGGTAAGCCATTCCATCTGCACCTCGCGGATCAGATGCGCCGCGAGCGATGCCTGGAGATCGACATCGTTCGGGTGACTGGCGAGCGCTTTTTCCAGCATGTTGCGCGCGGCGCTGAGCCGCTCCGGCGTGGTTTTGCTGTTATAGGCGTTGGCCTGATCGATCACGATCTTGGAATCGGCGGAGCGCTGGACGGAGTGAGACAGCGCATTGATGAAGAGCGCCAGCGGATAACCGATACCCGCCGTCAGGCGGGACTGCTGAATCGCCGGGTCCACGGAGAGCGGCACGCTCGCGCTGCTGGACCAGCGGACCTGTCCGGACGCCCCCTCGACGAGACGTGCCTGAATGACCCATTTGTCGGTGTCGCGCTGGAGATCGCCGCGGAGAATGAAGTCGGTGGGTGGCGATGTGGTGACGGCGTGTGGCGCGATGACCCGAATGTTGCCGATCGTCGATAGCCCGTCGGTCAGGTGGTCGGCGATGTTCGCGGCCATGGTGGTGGTGACCGGATCGGACGACCGGGCTTCCAGCGGGGCGATCGCTATGGAGTACGTGCCGGGTTGGGCCGGGTGCCGCAGCAGCGATAGCGCATACGACGCGACCGCGACGCAAGCGATCAGCGCGGCCGCGAGCAACCACCATCGTCCAGCGCGCTGCTTCCGCGGCGCTGAGGTCGGCTCCGCGACGCCGTCATCCTCCGTGGGTTGCTGAGCTGCCGCCGGAAGGGGGGTGGCAGCGGCGTCGCCGGGAGAGGACTCCCGCACGTCCGTACTGAAAAGATAGCCTCGCCCCGAGACCGACTTGACCAGTTGGCGGCTTTCGTCGTGAAGCGCGGTCCGGATTTCCCGGATGCACTGAAACAGGCTGTCTTCGCCGACGTGGATGTTCGGCCAGATCGCGGTCATCAATTCCTGTTTACTGAGAACCCGGCCGGGGTTCGTCGCGAACAGATGTAACAGGGCCAATGTCTTGGGACGAAGCTTGATGGCCTCGCCATCGAGCTTCCGCAGTTCAGCTCGATCGAAATCGAGCTCAAAACCCGCGAACCGCAGCACTTCGCCCCCAATTATCGATCTGATTG
>ERZ778018.1959-NODE-1959-length-14615-cov-84.784890_pt1 | contig 14615 bp, 10 predicted proteins | sample MGYA00375748_ERZ778018 | MGnify/ENA primary metagenome ERZ778018 (study PRJEB29350, sample SAMN05509839) | bioreactor metagenome | biome: bioreactor; material: wastewater | place: South Africa: University of Cape Town | collected 2014-04-22 ... | reverse complement strand
GAGGCCCAGCGCCCTGGTAAGCGTGGCTACGTCTGCGTTCCCGCGCGCCGTCCAGGCCGCGTTAGTCAGGTCGTACGCCACGTCTATGCCGGCGGCGTTGACCTTGACGTCATGCGCCGTTGTCCAGTCGGCGGTCACGTCGGCCGCCACGCCGCCAACGGTGGCCGTGGCGCGCAGCGAGCCGAGGTCTGCTGGCACCGCGCCCGTCAGCGCCAGGTTCGTCGGCAACTCGAGGCCGGCCACCACGCTGCCGGCCGGTAGTTGCGCGTCTAGCTCGTAGCCGCCGTCTGCCGCCGCTTCCACGGCGCCGCTTAGCGCCGCCCAGGGCTCGTCTTCGCCTGCGCCTGCCAACCTCACGGGCAGTCCGGCCACCGTCGCCGCTAGGGGCGTTGCGCTGCCAACGGCTAGCGCGAGGTGTTCGCCATGGCCGCGCAGGTTCCACGTGATGCCTCCCCCAACGTCCGCCAGCCCGAAGTCGAGCGCCACGGCAGTCGGCGCCACCGCAACGGGGCCCAAGTCGCTGGTGCCAAGCTGGGCGTTCGCCGTCACGCTCAGAGCGCCAGCGGCGTACTCGATGCGCCCGGAGCGGGCGCTGACGCTGCCTGACACGCCGTCAGCAGCGGTAAGGCTGACCTCGTCCATGGCCCAGCTGCCGGTAACGGCCAGATCGGGCCCCACGTCAGCCGCCAAGCTCAGCGGGCCGAAGCGCCCGGTGATGGGGCCAAGCGCGCCGTCCGCGAGCCGCGCCCCCGCACTGCCGCGCAGGTCGAGTTCGACGCCTGCGACTGCGGGCGCGACTGGCCCCTGCCCGCCTAGTTCGAGGTCGAGGGCGACGTCGTTGAGCGGGCCACTGGCCTTCAGCGCCACCGTGGCCGGACCAGTCAACCCAGGAACGGCGATGTTCCCGGCGTTGAGCCCGCCTTCGAGGCGGTCGTTCGCCAGCACGAGCGCGCCCGACACGTCGACGCCGTCAGGACTCGCGGCAAGCGCGCTCGTGTGGCCGGACACGAAAGCCTGCCAACCGTCTGGGTCGAGGCGCGCATCTAGGTCAAGCGCCACGGGATCGGCGCCAAGCGCGCCGCTCCAAGCAGCCGTCAGCCGCGCGCTGGCGTTGGCGCCCATGGCGTAGGCGAGTGCCACGGCAGTCAGCTCCCCGCCTGCTGCCACCCCTGCGTACTCGAAGCCGGTCAGGTCGACGTCGCTGCCGGTCACCTGCAACTGCGACGCGCCGCGGGCGCCCGGCGCGATGCTGAGTGCCACCTTGCCGCCGCCGAGCAGGGTGGATGAGTCCACCCTCAGCTCGCCAGTAGACCCGTACGCGAAGCGCACCGCGAGGTCGTCGAGCGGCACGCCGTTGACGGCGCCCGCGCCGGTGGCGGTGCCGCGGGCCTCCACCGTCGTCCAGCCGCTGATGGTCAGGTCGACTTGCGTGGTGCCGGTGATGTCGAACGGTTGCCCGTCGAGAGCGCCCTTCAGCAGCCAAGCCGCCGCCTCTGCCAAAGTAGGCGTTGCCCGGCCGCTGGCGGTGAAGCGCATGGCCGCGATGTCGACCTCGCCCGTCGCCGTAACGGGGCCGCCCATGCCGTGCCCGCTGACTTGCGCCTTGATGACGGGGTAGTCGAGTAGCACCGTGCCGTTGACGCCGCTGGCGGTGAGGCCGAGGTCGTCGATGCTGCCGTTCGTGAGCTCGAGGTCGGCAACCACGGCGCCGTTCCTCACGCTGATCGGGCCAGTCACGCTGCCGCCCTTGGCGCCCGGCCACCAGTGCTGGGCGAGCGTCACGTCGGCACGGTCGATGAACCCGGTGAAGTCGAGGGTGCTGAGGGTGAGGATGCCGGTCGCGTGCGCGCTGCCTTGCTTCGTGCTCACCGCGCCAGCTAGGTGCAAGGAGCCGTCGGCGCTTCTCACGCTCAGGTCGGTGATCTGAGCGTCAGGCAGCGTGAAAGGCACTTGGCTGGCGTTCACCTCTACGCCGGAGAGGTGGACGTTGCCGAGGCGCACGCGCGGCACGAACCCCCCACCTTGGCCGCCAGGCGCGCTGGCGCTCGTGCTGGTCAGCTCCTTGAGGTCTACGGCCCCGCGGGCACCGTCGACCTCCACGTCGAGCGGCAACTCGCCGCCAAGGAGCGAGGGGAGGAAGTAGTCGAGGCGCAGGTGATCGAGTTCGACTTGAGTGCCCGGGCCTTCGACCGTGACGCCGAAGAGGCTGACGGTGCGCCACAGGTTGCCGGCGCTGCGCTGGTAAGTGACCGTAATGCCCTGGCGCTCGGCTGCGTTGAGCAACACGTCAAGCAGCCCGTTGCGCACGGCAGGTACCTGCGGAGCCAGAGCGACGACCCCAAGCAACAGGGTGACGATAGCGGCGGTGAGCAGAGTTTTCCGCGGCATTGCGCTAGGGGGTGGGGTCCAGTTCTGCGGGAGACGTCGGGGTGGGTGGCTGGCGGCGGCAGGAACCCCGCGCCCTACGCGCTACAGTGTGCGCCAGCCTACCACGAGGTCATGAGAACCCCGCGGTAAAACCGGGCGTTAGTCCACCTAACGCTGGCAACGCCCGAACAGTTGCTAGCATGCCTCCAGCATGACCGACCCTCACGGCACTCGCCGTTTCACCGCCATCATCTCAGGCCACGTCCAAGGAGTCGGCTACCGCGCCTTCGTCAGGCGCAACGCCACTGACCTGCACTTGCGGGGCCACGTCGAGAACCTCGCAGACGGGCGCGTCGAAGTCGTCGCAGAAGGCGCGCAGGACGACCTGGATGTGCTCATCGCCCGCCTGCGGCTCGGTCCAACGCACTCTGTCGTCACGAACATCGAGCTCGAGTGGGCAGACGCCGCCGGCGCCAAGCCCGGTTTTCATGCCTACTGACGCCGCGCCACCGAACCCGCTTGGCGTTGCGCAGCTGGCCGCGATCGACGGCGTGCTCGGCACCATCTCTCGGGAACGCGCGGCGGACTACGCACACGCGCCGCTCGCAGGCTCCGCCAAGCGCCCGAGCCGCCCAGGCTTCGGTGCGGCACTGGTGGCGGCCAAGGCCGCGGCTGCCAGCACTGGGTTGAGCGCGATCGCCGTCATAGCCGAGATCAAGCGCTCGAGCCCTTCGCAGGGCGCCATCGCACAGCTCGACCCCACGGCCGCCGCTCGCGACTACGCTGCCGGTGGCGCCGCCGCCCTTAGCGTCCTCACGGAGCCGCGCCACTTCGGTGGCGACCTCGAGCACCTGGGCGCCGTGGCCGCGGCAGTGCAGTTGCCGCTGCTGCGCAAGGAGTTCGTGATCCACCCTGCGCAACTCCGTGAGGCCGCCGACCACGGCGCGAGTGCGGCGCTGCTTATGGTCAGCGTCCTCGGCGAGGAGACGGCCGCGTACCTGCGCTACGCCACTGCGCTAGGCCTCGAGGCGTTGGTGGAGGTGCACGACGACGCCGAACTGGACGTCGCCCTAGCGGCTGGCGCGCAGGTCCTGGGCGTCAACAACCGCGACTTGAAGACCCTGCAGATCGACCTTGCCACGGCGCCGCGGCTGATCGCGAAGGCGCGGGCGGCTGGCTTCACTGGCGTGGCCGTGGCGGAGTCCGGCTACCGCACCCACGCCGAGGTGGCGAGCGTGGCTGGCGTGGCCGACGCGGTGCTCGTCGGCACGAGCCTAGCTGGCAGCGGCGACCTGGCCGGCGCGTTACTGGCCTTGCGCGGCGCGTAACGCGCGTAAGGCGCGGAAGCACGATGCGCGGCGGGCCGGGTAACTGCTCGGCGCTATACTTGCGCCCATGCCTGCCGAATTGGCGCCAGAGGGCGCTATCCAAGAGTTGACGTTGGCTAACGGCCTGCGCGTGGTGTACGCGCCCATGCCGTGGTTGCCGACCCTGAGCGCCACGCTCTCCTTGCCATTCGGGTCGGCCACCGACCCGATCGGGCAGGAGGGCTCGGCCAACGTGGTGCACGAGTGGTTGCAGCGGGGGGCTGGCGTGCTCGGGTCGCGCGCGTACTCCGATGCCCTCCTCGACCTCGGCGTGCGCCGCGGCGGTGGCAGCGGGCGAGAGGCCGCGAGCCTCAGCGCCGCGTTCCTGGAGTCCGTTGCCGCACCCGCCCTCGAGTTGCTCGCCTCCAGCGTCACGCAGCCGCACTTCGCCGCCGGCGAGTTCGAGGCCAGCAGGGAGCTGGCCGTGCAGGAACTGGAGTCGTTGCAGGACGCGCCGACTCAACGCCTGTTCGAGGCGCTGCAGGAGCAGGTGTTCGCCAGCCCGCAGCGCCGCAGCAGCTTCGGCACTAGCGCCGGTCTGCGCGCATTAACGCCCGAGAGCGTGAGGGAGGACGCCGCGCGCCGCCTCGGGCCGGAAGGCGCGATCCTCGGGCTAGCCGGTGGCGGCGAGTGGGCCGAACTGGAGGAGGCGGTCACGCGCGCGTTCGGGTCGTGGAGCGGCGGTAGCGTGCCCGTGCCCCCGGCCGAACTGGCGCCGGTCGGCCGTCACCATGTGAACGCCGAGTCTAGCCAGGTGCAGATCGGGCTCGCTTACCCGAGCCCCGCGCCTGGCACGGACGACATGTACGTCTACCTCGTCGCCCTCGAAGTCCTGTCGGGCAGCATGGGCGCCCGCCTCTTCACCGAAGTGCGCGAGAAACGCGGGCTGGTCTACTCCGTGAGCGCCTTCTACCGCGCCGTACGCGGCCGCGGTTACACGCTCGGCTACGCAGGCACGACCAGCGAGCGCGCCGCCGAGACCCTCGACGTGTTCCTGGCCGAGCTGCGGCGCCTCGCGGAGGGCGTCACGGCGGCCGAACTCGAGCGGGCGCGCACCGGCCTCCTCGCGAGCATCGTCATGGCTGGCGAGTCGTCGGGCAGCACGGCGGGCAGACTAGCTAACGACCTGGTCCTCTTCGGGCGCCCGCGCACCCTCACCGAGATCGCCAGCCACATCGAAGGAGTGACGTTGCAGGGCGTAAACGACTACCTCGCCGCCAACCCCATCCCGGAACCTACCGTCGTGACGTTGGGGCCGAAGGCATGAAGGGCGCCACCTTGCGCTTCGATGAGGTCGTGCTCGAGAACGGCCTCGTCGTGATCGGCGAGAACAACCCGCGTGCTGCCACCACCGCGATGGGTTACCTCGTGCACACGGGTTCGCGCGACGAGACGGCCGCTGTTGCCGGCGTATCGCACTTCCTCGAGCACATGCTCTTCAAGGGTAACGAGGAGTTCAGTGCCGACGACATCAACCGCACCTTCGACGAGCTCGGCGCCGACTACAACGCCTACACGAGCGAGGAGCGCACCGTTTACTACGGCTCCGTCGTGGCCAACCGCGCCGGCGCGCTGCTCGACGTCCTCACGCAACTGCTGCGCCCGAGCTTGCGGCAGAGCGACTTCGACATGGAGAAGAAGGTGATCCTGGAAGAGATCGCCATGTACCAGGACCGCCCCGCCAGGAGGCTATTCGAACACGCCAACGAGCGCTACTGGGGCTCTCACCCGCTTGGCAACAGTGTCCTCGGCAGCCCGAAGAGCATCACCGAACTGCAGCGCGACGACATGCAGGCCTACTTCGACCGGCGTTACTCGCCAGGCAACGTCATCCTGGCGGTGGCGGGCAACTACGACTGGGACGCCGTGGTAGAGCAAGCCAAGGCGCACGCCGGGCGCTGGCCGGCCTTCGAGGCGCACCGCGACTACCCGCCAGCGGAGCCGTTCGCTGGCCGCGAGGCCCTCACGGACGCCACCCTCCACCGCCTGCACGCGGCGTACTACGCGCCTGGCGTGGCGGCAGAGGACCCTGCGCGCTTCGCGGCCGCGTTGCTCGCAAGCATCATCGGCGCGGATGACGGCAGCCGCCTCTACTGGGAGCTCGTCGACAAGGGCTTGGCTGACAACGCCTCCTTGTCGCACGAGGCGCAGGAGGGCGCTGGCTCGTTCGTCGGTTACGTGAGCACCGCGCCAGAGCGCGCCGCGGAAGTCCTCGAGGCTTTCCAGGCGGTGGTGAGGGGCGTGCAGGACAGCGGCGTGACGGCCGACGAGTGGCGCCGCGCCCAACTGCGCACCGCCACCGGCCTGACGCTACGCGCTGAGACGCCCATGGGCCGCTTCATGTCGTTCGGCACGTCGTACCAGACGCTTGGGAGGTACCGCAGCGTGGCAGACATGGTCGACGAGGTCATGAACACCCCGCTCGAGGCTGGCCTGGCCCTGCTGGAAGGTCGTCCGTTCGACCGCGATTACCTCGTAACCCTCGGCCCAGCCTGAGCCGAGGGGTGCATGAGGACGTGCCTCACGCGCTGGCGGCCTCTTCTCATGAGGCGCCAGTTACACTCGGCCAATGAGAGCCAGCTTTTCGACGGGGGTCAGGGCCTTGGGCGCGGTGTTCATGCTGTGCATGAGCGGCGCCCTCGCTAACTCGCCGTTCGCCGCCCTCACGGTGGTGCCGACCGGCGGTCAGGTGTTCGACATCATCTCCGGCATCACCACGCTGCCGCAGGGCGGAACGGTGACCGACCAGGACACGGGCGTGGCGCTGGTGGCGGGCCACATCGAGTACCGCGCCCAGGATTACCTCGAGGCGTCGCGCGTCAGCCTCGACGGTTCGTTCGGGCACGTCACGGCCGACGTCATGCGCATCGACCTCAAGGTCGGGCTGCTGACGGCGTCTGGTGGCCTGCGCCTCGTGCGTGAGGGGTTAAGCGTTAGCGCGGACAGCCTGAACTTCGATGCCAACGCGCAAGTCGCCACCTTCGCCGGTGGGGTGCAGTCGAGCGACCCGAGCTTCGTGGCGGATCGCGTGCTCCTGGACGTGGCCAGCGGCGACGTGCTGCTCGAGGGTGAGTACGTGTTCGAGGGCGGCGTGTTCGCGCTGCGCTCACCGGAGGGCGGCGGCCTCCTAGCCCTCAAGCTGGTGGTGTCCGACGGCGTTACTAGTTACGACGCCGCCACGGAAGTGGCGCCCGAAGTCCTGGCGCGCTTCGCCCCGTACCTGTAGCTGACTAGTTGTGGGCAAACAGTGCTCGCATGGCCTGCGCGGCGGGTCATGATCGCGTCGTGAGATGGCGGTACTTGGTGGTTGCGCTGCTGTTGGGCTCGGGGTCGGTGGCCTTCGCCCAGTGCGCGCGCGGACCCAAGACAGCCGAGGTGACGCTCCCCGGCCTGTTCGCCGTCTACTACCAGCAGTTCCGTTCAGACGCCGCGCAAGACACCGCGGAGTTCTACGGCGGCGTGTGCGTGGCCGCCGTTGGCGGCGAGTGGACCATCATCGCGGAGCGCGTCAGGGTCGCTAACCTCAGCACGGATATCTACCTCGAGGCTCCCGCGCCGACCCTCTACCTCGAGGGTTGGCGGATCGCGGGGGACGAGCTCGTGGCCGACGCGCGCCACCTGCAGCTCACGGCGGCGGTGCTTACGGGACCAGACGTGAGTGGACGCGCGGCCGAGCTGGAGGTGGACGTTGCCTCCGGCGCCTTCACCCTCACCGACTTGTCGTTGACGGGCACGGCGTTCGAGGTCGTTGGGGCGTTGGCTACCTTGCAGGGCGACGTGCTGCGGGTGGAGGGCGCCGAGGTGACGACTTGCATCGGCGTCGAGCCCGCGCCCCTTGCCATCGAGGGCAACGTGGCGCTGGTGGCGTTGAGCTCGCGCGAAGTGAAGCTGGGCGGCGGCGTGCTCCGCATCGGCAACCTGCGCGTGCCGCTGCGCGAAGACCTCACGCTTTCAGACAAGACGCTCTCCGAGCTGCAGTTCCCCGTCAAGGTCGCGGTGGTCGAGGCCAGCCCCGTCACCAGCACGCCGACGCCAGGCGCTGGCCTGAGCGTGCGCGTGGTTGGCATCCCGCTAGCTGACGACTTGACGCTCGAGGTGGGCGCAACCGGTCTCGACCCAGAAGAGCCCCTGCTGCCGGTGGCGCTGGTGAGGGCTGTGGCGGAGGAGGGCGCCGGCGTGCGGAGCTCGGCGACGTTCGGGTTGGAGGCCGGAGCCCCGTACCTGGATTTCGGACTCAGCGTGCCCGTTGCCCCGTGGTTGAACGCGGACCTGACCGCCCGTAGCGGCGCGGCGCCCGCGAGGCGTGCTCGGCACGAAGGGCGCTTGGCGCTGAAGGCGAGCGCGCCACTGCCGTTCGTGAACGGCAGCGTGGTGGGGGAGGTGTTCGCTGCCGCCACGGCCATCACTGCCAACGCGGCGAGCGCGCAGCCGGTGGTGGCGGGCCCGCGTTTGGGCGCCAGCATCGCGGCCACGGCCGCCACGCCCGACCTTGGCTCACTAGGAACCCTGGCGCTAACGAGCCGCTTCCAGGTGACGCATTACCCGAGCACTTGGGGCGCCACGGCGCCCGCCGGCGCGGTCACGCAGTGGGGTGTGCGTTTGGCGCCTTCGTGGCGGTTGGCTTCTGGACCCGTTTCCTTGTCGTTGGGTTACGACGCGCGCTTCACGAACGCTGCTTCACCCTTCGGCAGCGCGGTCGACGGCCTTACACCGCTGCAGCGCGCCACCGGCAACGTCAGCGTGGCCGGCGCCATCGGCGGCGGGTTCAGCGGCAGGCTCGGCGTTAGCGCAACCTACGACGCCTTCGCCACCCCCGCGCTGCCGGCGGGCTTCAAGCGCCTGCGGGCAGACGGCACCCTCGCGCTGGACGTCGACCCGTGGACGGTGACGCTAACGGCGGCGTTCGAGGCGGCCGGGCTGGTCACCGCGCTGCCTGACGTGCCTGCGTTCGTGTCGCTCGACGTCGCGGCGCAGCGTTACGGCTGGCCGTTGATCGGCACGCACGTGCCTTACGGGTCGTTCGAGTTCGGGGTCGGTGCGGAGTACGACCTGCTGGCAGTCAGCCTCACCGAGCTCGAGGCGCGCCTCGGCGTGCCGGTGGCGTTCGACACGCTGGAACTGCGGCCGTTCGTGGCGGTGGACGTTGCGCGGCTGCTAGTCGGCGGCGCGCCTTACCTGAGCGGCTACGGCCTCGACCTCACGTTCGTCACCTGCTGCGGCTCGCTAACGGTTGGCGCCATCAACGACCGCGGCAACTGGGGCGCGTCCGTGGCGGTCAACCTCGAGCGCCGACCGGGCGGCAGTGGTGGCGTCAGCGCGGCAACGCAGCCCGCGCCCGTGGTGGGCGAGTTGGCGGGGGAGGGCAACGACGCGGAGCCGGGTATCATGCCAAACACGCCATGAGGCCGCCCGCGATCACGATAATCGACCGTTACCTGTTGAGGGAGAGCCTGCCGCCTTTCCTCTTCGGCTTGTTGCTGTACTCGAGCTTGGCGGTCGTCAGCGTGACCATCCCGCGCTTGCAGTGGGTGGTCGGCGCGCCCGTGCTGGAGTTGGGCGCGTGGCTGCTCGTGCAGTTGCCGCAGGCGATGGTGCAGACGTTCCCCATAGCCCTGGTGCTGGCGGTGCTGCTGGCTTTCGGGCGCTTGGCGAGCGAGAACGAGTTGTTGGCGCTGCAGGCTGGCGCGGTGCCCGTGCGCCGCACGGCTGGCGTGTTCGTCGTGCTCGGCCTGGTAAGCGCACTGACCGTTCTAGCTATCAACCAGTGGGTCTTGCCCGTCACGAACACCTTGGTGACGAAGTACTACTGGCAGCTCACAGCCGGACAGACCGGTCTATTCCGCTTGGCGCAGCAGTCGTTGCCGGTCGACGACTTCACGCTGCACTTCGAGAAGGCCGCCGACCGCGGCAACCTCATGCAGGACGTGAGGATCGAGCGCTGGGACGGCGAGGTGCTGACCTTGCTGCGCGCCAAGGAGGCGCGCTTCGATGGCGTGAATCTGGTGCTAACGGGTTACAGGATCGACGCCCTCGACCTGAGCGCCCTCGACAGCCCCACGAACGACCCGACTGCGGCCCTCGCGCGGTTGATCCGCTTGAGGAACGTGCCGCCAGATGACGCGGCGCCGTTGACCATCACCACGAGCGTCACGCTGGAGGAGATCATCACGCGCTTCGGCAGCGGCGGTTTCGAGGACGACCGTTCGATAACGCAGTTGTGGCGAGACTCGTCGCGGGTGGGCGCCTCGGCGACCGACCGGCGTCAGGCGGCCGCGCTGATGCACCGCAAGCTGTCAGAGCCGTTCACGAACCTGGCGTTGTTGCTGGTGGCGGTGCCGTTGAGCCTCACGTACGCCCGCACGCGCGGCGTCGCTTTCGGCCTCAGCCTGGTGGTGACGCTCGTTTGGTACTTGTTCTACACGTTCGGCTTGCTGTTCGCACAAACGGGTCAGCTGCCGGTGTGGCTAGGCGCGTGGCTTGGGAACATCGTGTTCGCTGCGCTTGGGCTGTTGTTGCTGGCGCGACGGGCACGGTGAGCTTGCGCGGACCGACCCGCGCCCGTGCGCTTGAAACCCCGTCCAGGTCGGCCAGAACGCGTCGCCACCAGTGCCACTAATGGTATCGTCGACAGTCTGATGCCCACCGCGGTCCCGCAGAGCCTCCTCAAAGCCACGAGTTACTTGGCGCCAGCAGACGCCGCCAAGTTGGCGGAGGCGTACGAGTTCGCCGAGGAGATGCACCGCGGCATGGTGCGGCGCTCCGGCGAGCCGTTCATCATCCACCCGGTCGCGGTCACCGAGATCCTCGCGGAGATGCACCTAGACAGCGCCGCGCTCATGGCTGGCCTGCTGCACGACACGGTGGAGGACACCCCCGCAACCTTCGAGCAGGTCGAGGCGAAGTTCGGTGAGACGGTAAGGCGCATCGTCGAGGGCGAGACGAAGATCAGCAAGCTGGCGGTGCGCGTGTACGAGAACGAGCAGGCGGAGAACCTCCGCCAGATGCTCCTCGCCATGACCACCGACGTGCGCATCATCCTCGTCAAGCTGGCGGACCGGCTGCACAACATGCGCACGCTGCGGTTCATGCCGCCGCATAAGCAGTTGAGCATCTCGGAGGAGACGCTCGAGATCTTCGCGCCGCTCGCGCACCGGTTGGGTATCAACCACATCAAGAACGAGCTCGAGGACATCGCTTTCAGGTACCTCGAACCCGAGCGCTACCTGCAACTGCAGCGCCAGGTGCGCATGCGGCAGTCGGAGCGCGAGGCGTACGTAAAGAAGAGCATCAAGCTGCTGGAGGGCCGCCTGGTGCACGAGGGGCTCACGTTCGAGTTGTCGGGCCGCAGCAAGCACCTCTACAGCATTCACAGGAAGATGCAGCGCGACCACCGCAACTTGGATCAGATCTTCGACCTCATGGCCATCAGGGCCATCCTCGACCCGGAGCCGACCACCAACGGCATGGCTGGCGACGACGCCGAGAAGGCCGTGTGCTACCGCGCCCTCGGCATCGTGCACTCGCTGTGGACGCCCATTCCTGGGCGCTTCAAGGACTACGTGGCGGTGCCGAAGCCGAACGGCTACCAGAGCCTGCACACCACCGTCATCGGCTTGCTCGGGCAGCCGATCGAGGTGCAGATCCGCACGCGGCGCATGCACGAGGTGGCCGAGTTCGGGGTGGCGGCGCACTGGGCGTACAAGGAAGGCGTCACGGACGTGGAGGAGGTGCAGCGCCGCCTCGACTGGATGAAGCAGCTCCTCGACGTGGACACCAGCTCCGAGGACGCCGGGGCGTTCCTCGACGCCGTGAAGACCGACATCTTTAGCGAGCGCGTGCTCGTGTTCACCCCGGCCGGTGACGTGGTGAACCTGCCGCGCGGCTCGACGCCCATCGACTTCGCGTACCACGTGCACACCGAGGTGGGGCACAGGTGCATCGGCGCGCGCGTCAACGGCGAGATCGTGCCCCTCAACCACGAGCTGGCCACCGGCGACCGCGTCGAGGTGCTCACGAACCGCTCCAGCCAGTACGGGCCGAGCGCCGACTGGCTGAACATCGTCGTCACGCGCGGCGCCAAGCAGAAGATCAAGCACTACTTCAGGGCGCAGGCTAGGCAGATGCAGTTGGAGAGCGGCAAGCGTTCCCTAGAGCGCGCTCTGCGGCGCCGCAGCCTGCCCGTAGCGAAGCTCATGAGCCGCGCCAAGCTCGAAGAGGTGGCCAAGAAGCTCCTCAACGTCGACAACACGGAGGAGCTGCTGCTGGCCCTCGAGTCTGGCCGCTTGTCCGCCAAGCACGTGGTCGAGGCGCTGGTGCCGGACCTCGTCAAGGAGCGCCGCCCCTCGCCCGTTACGGAGGCGCCGCGTAAGAGCGTGAGCGGCGTGTACGTCGACGGCCTAGACGCCCCCGCCAACCTGGCGCGCTGCTGCAGCCCGGTGAGGGGCGACGACGTCATCGGCTACATCACCCGCGGCCGCGGCATCTCCGTTCACCGCGTTGACTGCCCTAACGTCAAGCACCTCATGCTCACGGACCACGACCGCTTCGTGCAGGTCATGTGGGACGCGCCGGCGGGGGAGGTGTTCGCCGTCGACTTCGAGGTCATCGGCATGGACCGCCCCGGCCTGCTGAAGGACGTGCTCGACGTCATCAGCGGCATGAACAAGAGCGCCAACCGCGTGGCGGCAGACGTGCAGGGCGCCATGCGCGCGCGCATCATGTTCCGGGTGGACGTCAAGGACCAAGCCGAGATCGAGTTCATAAAGGAGGGCGTGGCGCGCATTGCCGACGTCACGCGGGTGTACCGCAGCAAGCCGGGCCTGAAGGCGTGAGGCAGGTTCGCTGTTGTTTCGTGTTCGCGCCCGCACCAGCGTGAGCACTCAACCCAAGCTCAGCGTGCTGTTCGTGTGCATGGGCAACATCTGCCGCTCTCCCACCGCCGAGGGCGTGTTCCGCAAGCTGGTAGAGGACGCTGGGCTAGCTGACCGCATAGAGGTTGACTCGGCCGGCACGCACGCGTACCACGTCGGCGACCCGCCCGACCCGCGCTCTCAAGCTGCGGCGGCCGCACGCGGCTACGACCTGAGCGCGTTGCGCGGCCGCCAGTTATCTGAGTACGACGCGGAGCGCTTCGATTACGTGATCGTCATGGACCGTGGCAACTTCAACCGCGTTACGCGTTTGTTCGGCGGCGCCGAACCAAGCGATGGGCAGCGGGCGCAAGTGCGCTTGTTCATGGATTTCGCAGTCGACCGGCCGGAGGTCGAGGTGCCCGACCCGTACGTTGGCGGGGCGGAAGGCTTCGAGCTGGTGCTCGACATGATCGAGGCGGCCGCAGCGGGGCTGCTGGCCGAGATAAGTGCCCCGCCGGTTTCCAACGGCACCTGACGATCACCTCTTAAGGCTGCTTCTTCCGACCTGACCTGGTTCGAGGGTCGCCACCGCGCTGGTCCGACGGGGCAGAGGGGATAGTAACACGGCGCCGAGGCGCGGGGTGAAGTGGCGGTTTTGGGGACGACCGCTGACGGTTCGTGAGGCCACTGTGAGGCATGTGAGGTTAGCCACTAGAGAGCAAGAGTAGGCGTTCACCACGCGTGGTCTCGGCACCAGCCTAGCTGCCCTGGCATGAATGTGTGGAATTTGTAAGAGTCTCGTAAGGGCGCCTTGTTAGGCTCTCCTCAGTCCACGGGGATTCCCGGGACTAGCACTACCAGGCGACCGGACATCATTCATACTTCATACCGGGAGCCGAATCGGAAGGAGCGCATCATGCGCAACCGTAAGACGCAAGGCTTCACCCTGATCGAGCTGCTGATCGTAATCGCGATCATCGGCATCCTCGCCGCCGTACTCATCCCGAACCTGCTCAATGCTCGCAACCGCGCTAACGACACCGCCGCCGGCGCCTACCAGCGCAACGTCATCACCTGGATCGCCGCCGCGGACCTGGCCGCAACTACTGCGGCTGGGCAGACCGCACTCCAAGCGGTTACATCGTGCACTGACGCCCTGTTGGTTGCTGAGGGCGCTGTTGCAACAGCGCCAAACGCCGTTACTGGTTGCTCCGTCGCCTATGACGGGACCACGCGCCGGTACACGGTGGCTGTAACTTCAAGGGGTGGCGGAACAATCGCGGACCAAGTCTACTAAGTAGAGTATTGCCTATGAGGTGGCCGCCTTTCGGGGCGGCCTTCTCTTTGACGTGACAACCTAACCCCGTCAACCCCGCTTCGGCGGGGTATTCGGTTGCCCCTTGCCGCCAAAGTGCCAGGCGTACCGACCGGACCGCCGCTGTGCTTGCAGGTCGTGCGGGTCGTCGTTGACCACGCGCTCAAGCTGCCCAGCCACGACTTCTACCGGCGTCACCTTGTGGACAGTACGACGAGCCACAGACCCGATTAACGCGGCACCCCAAGGAGGCCAAGGTCAACCAATGTGGCGTTGGCTGCTCCAGCGCGGGCAGCTCTCACGATGCGAGCTTCGCCGTGGTCTGGGTATGACCGGCACCTAGCGAACTCGAACCGAATCACGTCCCCCTCCGACCGGGGGATGTATGGGCACACTCCAAGACGCACAATCTACTCATGAGCCTCAAATGTATGGAGAACCGTACGGTGCCGCGGAGCTTGCTTAGGCGGCGCACGCAGGGTCTTACCGTGTTCGAACTAGTAGTCGTGATAGCCATCATCGGCATCGTCGCCGCCATCACCATTCCGAACCTGCGTAGCATCCTGACAGGTCAAGAGGACAAGGCCGCCATCCAGTCCATCCAGCAGACCGTATGGCAGGGTGCCACGGCGGCGTCCGCTCGAGGCGTCGTCGTCACCCTCACACGCACCGGCAACACCTTCGTGCTGAGGAACACCGAGACGAACGCCGAGC
>ERZ778018.1958-NODE-1958-length-14623-cov-600.193987_pt1 | contig 14623 bp, 13 predicted proteins | sample MGYA00375748_ERZ778018 | MGnify/ENA primary metagenome ERZ778018 (study PRJEB29350, sample SAMN05509839) | bioreactor metagenome | biome: bioreactor; material: wastewater | place: South Africa: University of Cape Town | collected 2014-04-22 ... | reverse complement strand
AACAGCAACAGCAACAGCAACAGCAACAGCAACAGCAACAGCAACAGCAACAGCAACAGCATCGTACGCTCGCATGCGATGCTCTATGAATCCCGAGTTCCCAAGGATGCTCCGATCAGGTCTTTGCTCGTCATCCCAGCGAAAGCTGGGATCCAGCGCCTCGACAACGGTTCGAAGGCACTGGATTCCAGCTTTCGCTGGAATGACGGCTTGTTCAGACTTTTCCGAATCCCGAATCCCGAATCCCGCCCATGCAAGACCTTGCCCAACTGATCCGCGACGTACCCGACTTCCCTCGGCCAGGGGTGATGTTTCGCGACGTCAGCCCGCTGCTGGCCAGTTCCAGCGGTTTCGCGCGTTGCATCGAGGCGCTGGCCGCGCCGTGGCGGGACAGTGGCGTGCAGGTGGTGGGTGGGGTGGAGGCGCGCGGGTTCATCTTCGGTGCGGCGCTGGCGTTGCAGTTGCGGGCGGGTTTCGTGCCGCTGCGCAAGCCGGGCAAGTTGCCGCCGCCGGTGCGCTCGGTGGATTACCAACTGGAGTACGGCAAGGATCGGCTGGAAATCCTTCGCGACGTATTGCAGCCGGCGCAGCGGGTGTTGCTGGTGGACGACGTGCTGGCCACCGGCGGCACGCTGTGTGCGGCCGCGGAGTTGGTTGCCGAGGCGCGCGCCACGCTGCTCGGCGCCGCGGTGGTGATCGAGCTGGATACGCTGGGCGGGCGTTCGCGCTGGGCAGAACGTGGCCTGCTGCACAGTTTGCTGCGTTACTGAACCGCTTTTGCGCGCCGTATCGTCGCAGGAGGCCCGGCGCCGCCGCCCCATGCGAGAATGGCTTGCTGCCGCGCGCGTCCCGCGTGCGACGCGCAACGCATCGAGGCTGTCGGATGTTGAAGAAGCTGCTGTTGTTGGGTGGGCTGGCATGGGCCGGTCAGGCGCTCGCCGCTGCGCCGGCGAACGCGCCGGTGGTCGGCCCCACGATCACGCCGGCGGCGGTGCAGATGGTGCAGCAGGCCATCGCCAAGCTGTCGTCCAAGGTGGTGGTCGATTCGATCCAGCCGGCGCCGCTGCCCGGTTTCTATCAGGTGATCGCGTCGGGCCAGATGGTCTACATCAGCACCGACGGCAAGTACCTGATGCATGGCGACGTGGTTGACCTCACGCGCCGCGAGAACCTCAGCGACGATGCTTGGGCCAGGTTCCGCGTGGCCGCGCTGGCCAAGGTGCCGGCAGCGCAGCGCGTGGTGTTCGCACCGGCGCAGCCGAAGTACACGGTGACCGTGTTCACCGACGTCAACTGCGGTTTCTGCCGTGCGCTGCATGAGCACATTGCCGCCTTCAACAAGGCCGGCATCGCGGTGGAATACCTGGCCTGGCCGCGCGAGGGCGTGACCACCACCGCCGGCAACCTCACCCCGACCTACAAGGAGATGGTCTCGGTGTGGTGCGCGAAGGACCCCAAGGCCGCGCTCACCGCCGCCACCAAGGGTCACGCGCCGGCGGCGGCGACCTGCGACAACCCCGTGAAGCAGCAGTTCGACCTGGGCGTGAAGCTGGGCGTGAACGGCACGCCGACCATCATCGGGCCGGACGGCAGCGTGCTGGGCGGCTACGTGACGCCGGAGCAGCTGCTGCAGGCTCTGCAAGCGGGCGGCTGATCCCGCGCCGGCGGCTTATGCCGTATTGCAGCATTGGGGTAGAATGGGCGTTTCCTCCGCACAGCGCCCCCTTCCCGCATGATCGCATTTGACGGGCAAAGCGCCCTCTCGCCGTTTCGCCTCGAACGACTCAATGCACGTCTCGACGCCGTGCACCGGGGCGTGCGCGTGCAATCCGCCTGGCATGTGTTCGTGCTCGACATGGACGCGGCGCCCGAAGGCGAGCAGCGCGAGCGCCTGCTGGCCGTGCTGGAGGCGAAGGATGCCGCGCCGCAGCCGGCCACGCTGTGGGTGGTGCCGCGGCTGGGCACGATCTCGCCGTGGTCGAGCAAGGCCACCGATATCCTGCATGGCGCGGGTTTCGACGTGCGCCGCGTCGAGCGCGGGCTGGCGTGGCAGATCAGCGGTCTGCCCGAACCCGGCGCGCCGGATCATGCGGCGATCATGGGTGTGCTGCATGACGCGATGACGCAATCGGTGCTGACCCGGCTGGACGATGCGCGGGGCCTGTTCCTGGCCGGCCATCCCGGCGATCTGGTGCACGTGGCGCTGGGCGCGCAGCCGAAGCAGGCACTGGAGCAGGCCAATGCGCGGCTGGGTCTGGCCCTGGCCGACGACGAGATCGACTACCTGGTCGAGCGCTACGCCGAGCTGGGCCGCGACCCCACCGACGCCGAACTTTTCATGTTCGCCCAGGCCAACTCCGAGCACTGCCGGCACAAAGTGTTCAACGCCAGCTGGACGGTGGACGGCGAGGAACAGGACCAGACCCTGTTCGGCATGATCAAGCACACTCACCGGCAGTCGCCGGCGCATACGCTGTCGGCGTACAGCGACAACGCCGCCGTGATCGAGGGCAGCACCGGGCGACGCTTCTTCGCCGACCCCGCCGATCGCGTGTGGCGCGGGCACGAGGAGCGCATCGACTACGCGATCAAGGTGGAGACGCACAACCATCCCACCGCGATCGCACCCTGGCCCGGCGCAGCCACCGGCGCCGGCGGCGAGATCCGCGACGAGGGGGCCACCGGCCGCGGCGGCAAGCCCAAGGCCGGGCTCACCGGCTTTTCGGTGTCCGACCTGCGCATCCCGGGCGCCCCGCAGCCGTGGGAAGTGAACCGTCCGCTGCCGCCGCGGATGGCCAGCGCGTTCGAGATCATGCGCGACGGCCCGCTGGGTGCGGCCGCATTCAACAACGAGTTCGGCCGGCCCTGCCTGGGCGGCTATTTCCGCGCCTGGGAAAGCGAAGTGCCGGGTCAGGCCGGCGTGCGCCGCGGCTACGACAAGCCGATCATGCTCGCCGGCGGCCTCGCCAACCTGCGTCCCGACCACGTGCTGAAGCGCGCGGTGCAGCCCGGTCATGCGGTGATCGTGCTGGGCGGCCCGGCCATGCTGATCGGGCTGGGCGGCGGCGCGGCCTCGTCGGTGGCCGGCGGTGCGTCGAGTGCCGAACTGGACTTCGCCTCGGTGCAGCGCGACAACGCCGAGATGGAGCGGCGCTGCCAGGAAGTCATCGACGCCTGCTGGGCGCGCGGCGAGCACAACCCGATCGTCAGCGTGCACGACGTCGGCGCCGGCGGCCTCTCCAACGCGATCCCCGAACTGCTCAACGATGCCGGCGTCGGCGGCGTGATCGATCTGTCGAAAATCCCCTGCGACGATCCCTCGCTGTCGCCGATGCAGGTGTGGAGCAACGAATCGCAGGAGCGTTACGTCCTCGCCATCGCGCAGGAGAACCTCGCCGAATTCGAGGCCATGTGCATCCGCGAACGCTGCCCGTACGCCATCGTCGGCACTGCCACCGAAGAACGTCGCCTGCTGGTGACGCGCTCCGCTCTTGCTTCTGCCGATTCCCGATTCCCGATTCCCGATTCCCTCGAAGCCGTCATCGACCTCCCCATGGACGTCCTCTTCGGCAAGCCGCCGCGGATGCATCGCGACGCCACGCGAATCCAGCCGCGGATGGACCTGCTGCCCGACCTCACCGCCATCGACCTGGACGAGGCGCTGCTGCGCGTGCTGCGCCTGCCCACGGTGGGCAGCAAGAGCTTCCTGATCACGATCGGCGACCGCACCGTGGGCGGCCTCAACCATCGCGACCCGATGGTCGGCCCGTGGCAGGTGCCAGTGGCCGATTGCGCGGTGACGCTGGCCGATTTCGACGGCTACTCCGGCGAGGCGATGGCGATGGCCGAGCGCGCGCCGGTGGCCGTGCTCGACAGCGCCGACGCGGCGCGCCTGGCGGTGGGCGAAGCGATCACCAACCTGGCCGCGGCCCCGATCGCATCGCTGGGCGAGGTGCGCCTGTCGGCCAACTGGATGGCCGCGGTGAATCACCCGGGCGAGGATGCCGCCTTGTTCGACGCGGTGAAGGCGGTGGGCCTGGAGCTGTGCCCGCAGTTGCAGATCTCGATCCCGGTCGGCAAGGATTCGCTGTCGATGCAGGCGGTGTGGACCGACGAGGGGCAGGAGCAGCGCACGGTGTCGCCGGTGTCGCTGGTGATCACCGGCTTCGCCCGCGTCGGTGACGTGCGCCGCACGCTGACGCCGCAACTCAAGCTCGACCGTGGCGCGACCGACCTGTGGCTGATCGACCTGGGCGCCGGGCGCGATCGCCTCGGCTGCTCGGCGCTGACCCAGGTGTTCAACCGTTCCGGCGGCATCCCGCCCAACCTGGACGACGCCAAGCGACTCAAGGCGCTGTTCGAGCTGATCCAGCAGGCCAACGCGAACGGCCTGCTGCTGGCCTACCACGACCGCTCCGACGGCGGCGTCATCACGACCTTGCTGGAGATGGCCTTCGCCGGCCACTGCGGCCTGGAGCTGCACCTGGACGGCTGGGCCGAAGCCACCCTGCGTTCGTTGTTCAACGAGGAGCTCGGCGCGGTGGTGCAGGTGGCCGAGGCCAACCGCGAGGCGTTCGAATCGCTGCTGGTGAAGTTCGGCCTGGCCGGCATCAGCCACCGCATCGGTCGGCCGAAGGAGAAGCTCGGCATCAAGCTGTTCCTCGGCGACGAAATCTTCGTCAAGTGGAACTGGAGCAAGCTGTACAAGGCCTGGAACGAAACCAGCCACGCCATGCAGCGCCTGCGCGACAACCCGCAGAGCGCCGACGCGGAACTGGAGTGGCGGCTGGACGACGCCGATCCCGGCATCACCCCGAAGCTGGGCTTCGACCCGGCCGAGGACATCGCCGCGCCGTTCATCGCCCGCGGCACGCGGCCGCGCGTGGCGATCCTGCGCGAGCAGGGCGTCAACGGCCAGGTCGAAATGGCCGCGGCGTTCACGCGTGCCGGTTTCGAGGCGGTGGACGTGCACATGTCCGACCTCGCCAGCGGCCGGGTGCAGCTGGCCGACTTCCGCGGCTTCGCCGCCTGCGGCGGTTTCTCCTACGGCGACGTGCTCGGCGCCGGTCGCGGCTGGGCCACTTCGATCCTCTACAACGACATGTTGCGCGCGCAGTTCGAGGCGTTCTTCGCCGACCCGACGAAGTTCGCGCTGGGCGTGTGCAACGGCTGCCAGATGCTGTCGCAGCTGAAGGAGATCATCCCCGGCGCGCAGCACTGGCCGAAGTTCCTGCGCAACGCGTCGGAACAGTACGAGTCGCGCGTGGCCACGCTGGAAGTGCTCGATTCGCCCAGCATCTTCTTCCAGGGCATGGCCGGCTCGCGCATCCCGGTGGCGGTGGCGCACGGCGAGGGACGGGTGAGTTTCCCGCAGGTGTGCAGCCCGTCGAAATCGCACGGCGCGGTGCGCTTCGTCGACAACCGCGGCAAGCCGACCGAGAACTTCCCGCTCAACACCAACGGCTCGCCCGGCGGCCTGGCCGGCTTCACCGCCGCCGACGGCCGCGTGACGATCATGATGCCGCACCCGGAGCGGGTGTTCCGCAGCGTGCAGATGAGTTGGCATCCGGAATCGTGGGGCGAGGATTCGCCGTGGATGCGGATGTTCCGCAACGCACGCGTGTGGTGCGGCTGATCGACGGCATGTGGCGGCGGTGCTGAGCGATGGCCCGGCGTCGCCCCGTGTGGATGTTCGCCGGCGGCGCCGCGCTGTGGGTGCTGCTACTGGCGTTGCTGCCGTGGTGGCTGGGCCTGCCGACCTTGCTGTCGCTGGCCGCCGCGGCCTTGCTGCTGCAGCAGCGACTGGCAGCGCCACATGCCGCACTGATTCGTAGCGCCTTGCGCTGGGGCCTGCCGGGCTGGCTGTTCGCCCTGCAGCGCGCACTGGGTGGTGACGCCTTCGCCTGGGGCGCGGCCCTGCTCGGCGCGCTGGTCGGTTACACCCTGCTGGCCGGGCTGGAAGCCTGGCTCGACCGCGACCTGCGCCGCGCGCCGGCCGACCCACCCGCCGCCGAGTGGCCCGAACTCGCCCACGCACCGATCGGACCGCCGGCCGAGATCATCGAACTGCTGCCGCCGCAGTGGCATGAAGCGCGCGGCGAACTGCCCGATCCGCTCGGTGGGGTGGTGCACTGCGAGCCCGGCGGCTGCCGTTTCGATGACGGTACGCGCGTCGATGCACCGGACGATTTCGCCCGCATTGCCTTCAGCCCCGCCGGCCGCTGGTTTGCCGCATGCAGCGACAGGCGCGGCGTGCTGTTGTGGGACCGCCAACGTGAACGACGGTACCGGCTGCGCGGCTGGCAACTGTCCGGCTGGTACCGCGAACAACCCTGGCTCAGCCGCCACGAGGACACCATCCCGCTGTCGCTGGCCGCCGTGCTGGGTCGCGACGCCGAAGATCCCTCGTAGCAGCTCGCTCGCGGGCGATGCTTTTGGCTCTCGCGATTCCCTATTCCCGATTCTCTATTCCCGGCCCAATGGTTCACGTGCCGCGCGTCTCCGCGCATACTTCCGCGGTGAACATGCCTGTTTCCCCTTCGTATTCATCCGGGCCGACGCTCAGCGTGATCGTGGTGGCGGCCGACAGCGGTCCGGACCTGCGCGATTGCGTGCGCCAGGTGCTTGCCTGCCAGCTGCTGCTGGAACTGATCCTGGTCGACAACGACTCGCACGACGGCGTGCCGCCGGCGATCGCGCGTGCGCACCAGCATGACGAGCGGCTCAAGGTGGTCTACAGCTATCGCAACATCGGCTTCGGTCCGGCGGTGAACCTGGGCGCGAAGCAGGCCGGCGGCCACGCGCTGCTGATCCTCAACCCCGATTGCCTGATCGATGAGGACGACCTCACGCGGTTGCTGGCGGTGCAGGCCGCGCACCCGAAAGTCGGCCTGATCGGTGCGGTGGTGTGCGATGCCGAAGGCCGTCCCGATCCGGCCTCGCGGCGGCGCGATCCGCTGCTGCACCGCGCGCTCAACACGCTGCTGGGCCGGCCGGGCGAGACGGTGGAAGTCGGCGGCGAGATCCCCGCCGAGCTGATCGAGGTCGAGGCGGTTTCCGGTGCGCTGATGCTGCTGACCCGCGAGATGTTCGAGCGCCTCGGCGGCTTCGACGAGAAATACTTCCTGCACTGCGAGGATCTGGACCTGTGCCGCCGCGTGCGCGACATCGGCTACCAGGTGCTGCTCGCCGGCGACGTGCGCGTGACGCACGGCAAGGGCAGCTCCAGCCGCCACCGCCCGGTGTTCGTCAGCCGGCACAAGCACCGCGGCATGTGGCGCTGGTTCCGCCAGCACGACCCCGCCGCGCGCAACCCGTTCGTGTCCGCGGCGGTGTGGCTGGGCATCTGGACCCACTTCGTGCTGCAGATCCCCGGCCAGTGGTGGCGCAGGGCGAGGAGCGAGTGAAGAGGAGTGAGAAAATGGAGAAGGCAAAGCCGCTCCGCGGTGCCGTTGCTTTTCTCTCACGCCTCCCTTCTCTCCACTCACTGCTGGCCCCATGAACACGCGCACGCTCACCACCCTCGCCACCCTCGGCCTGATCGCGATGACCGCGGTATGGGGCTCGACCTTCGTGGGCCAGTGGTGGCGCAGGGCGAGGAGTGAGTGAAGAGGAGTGAGAAAATGGAGAAGGCAAAGTCGCTCCGCGGCGCCGTTGCTTTTCTCTCACGCCTCACTTCTCTCCACTCACTGCTGGCCCCATGAACACGCGCACGCTCACCACCCTGGCTACCCTCGGCCTGATCGCGATGACCGCCGTATGGGGCTCGACCTTCGTGCTGATCAAGGACGTGCTCGGCCGCATGCCGGTGGCGGATTTCCTGGCCGTGCGTTTCGTCGTGGCAGCGCTGGCGATGCTGGTGCTGTTCGGGCGGCAAGCGTGGCGGCGCGGCGCGATGCAGATCCGGCGCGGCCTGCTGCTGGGCGTGATCTACGGCGTCGGCCAGTTGCTGCAGACCTGGGGACTGGCGCTGATCTCGCCCAGCGTCAGCGGCTTCGCCACCGGCATGTACGTGGTGTTCACCCCGATCCTGGCGCTGCTGGTGCTGCGCCAGCGCGTGGCGGCCAGCGTGTGGTTGGCCATCGCCGTGGCCACCGCGGGGCTGGCCTTGCTCACCCTCGACGGTGTCGAGATCAACCTGGGCGTGTGGCTGACCCTGGCGTCGGCGGCGTGCTATGCGCTGCACATCGTGCTGCTGGGCCAGTGGTCGCACCACGGCCAGGCGTTCGGTCTGTCGGCCGTGCAGATGGTGGCGATTGCCGTGATCTGTTCGCTGGCCACCTTGCCGCACGGCCCGATGTTGCCGCCGGACCCCGGCGCGTGGTTCGTCGTGTTGTACATGGCGCTGATTGCCGGCGCCGGCGCGATGGTGATGCAGACCTGGGCGCAGTCGCACTTGCCTGCCGCGCGCGCAGCGATCGTGATGACCACCGAGCCGGTGTTCGCCGCCGCCTTCGCCGTACTGCTCGGCGTCGATGCGCTGACCTGGCGCATGCTCGCCGGCGGCGGCCTGGTGCTGGCGGCGATGTACCTGGTGGAACTGACGCCGCGGCGCGGCGAGCTGCCGGCCGAGGCGGTGCATCACGAGGTGTGAAGGCGTTTCCCCGTCGCCGGAATCGCCCGCGGCTGCAGCGCGATCCTGACCAGATACACGATGATCGCCACGTTGCCGACCAGGGTCGCCAGCTTGATCCAGCCGAAGTGGTACAGCGTCTCGTACAGTTCCAGCGGGATCAGGGAGCCGGTGGCGATGACGGTGAACCACTCGGCCCAGTGCCTGCCCAGCCACAGGCCGATGCCCTCGATGCCGAACAGCACGGCGTAGCCCAGCGCCACCAGCCCCACCGCTTCGAACTTGCCGGGGCCGAGCTGCTGCAGCCATTCGACCAGCTTCCAGCGCAGGCCGTTGCTGTCGGCCAGCGACAGATGTTCCAGCCAGTGCACCAGTCGCTCGAAATTTTCCAGCCGGTAGAAGTGGAGCGCCGCCAGCGCCACCAGCAGCAGGCAACCGGTCTTGATGATCTCGTAGAACGCGATGATGCGCAGGCCGGGGTGGCGCTGGCCGGGGGCGGTCGCCGCGGGGGTGCCGGTGGGTTCGGGAGTGGACATCGGGTGGCAGCTGGGGAAGCGGCCCGTATTGTCGCCGATCCGGCGCGTGTCGGCGGCATGTCCCGCACGCTTCGCACTGCCACACTGCGCGGATCGGGTGGCGCACCGGGTTCCTTCGTGAAAGATCGGTGCGCGCGCCACAGTCTTCGTTTCCCCGTTCCGGAGGTCAGCCATGTCCCATCCCGTCGAGCATTCCGCCGCTGCGGGCGAGCCCGTGCCGCATGGCCCCTCGGCTGTCGGCCTGCGCGACGCGAAGCTCGGCGGCTGGTATCGCGAGGACAGCGGCGAGCTGTTCCGCGGCGTGCCGATCGGCGCCGGTGACGTGGTGGTTGACGTCGGCTGCGGCGCCGGCGTCAACAGCGTGTTTTGCGCGCGCCACGGTGCCCGCGTCTACGCCATCGACCGCGAGCCGCAGGTGGTCCGCGAGGTGCGCGCCCGGCTGAGCGTCGAGGGCCGCGGCGCGCAGACCGCGCTGGTCAGCGACGCGAACCCGCTGCCGCTGGATGACGGCATCGCCACGCGGGTGGTCTGCACCGAGGTGTTGCAGCACGTCGACGACCCGCAACAAGTGCTGGCCGAGCTGGTGCGGATCGGTGCTTCCGGCGCGATTTACCTGCTCAGCGTGCCCGGCGCGTTGCAGGAGACGCTGCAGGAGAAGGTATTGCCGCCGGAGTACCGCGAACTGCCCGGCGGCGCGCTGCGGGTGATCGGCCGCGACGAGTTCGCGCAATGGATCGGCGAGGCCGGGTTGGTGGTGGTGGAGCATACCCAGCACGGCTTTTTCTGGTCGATGTGGTGGGCGCTGTTCTGGGGCTGTCAGGTGGAACTGCACGACCCCGCGCACCCGGTACTCGATCACTGGACCGCGGCCTGGCAGGCGCTGCTGGACATGCCGCAGGGCGCGCAGCTCAAGCAGCAGCTGGACGAGTTCATGCCGATCAGCCAGATCGTCGTGGCGCGCAAGCCCTGAAGCTGGCACGCCGTGCGGCGTGGACGCTCAGCAGCAGCGCCCGCCGCCGCCCTTGTAGCGCGCCTCCTGGCGCTCGCGGAAGAACTCGCCGTAGCTCGGCACCTTGCGTTCGGGGTGGTGCTCGCGCAGGTGTTTCACGTAGCCGTCGTAGTCGGGGATGCCGCAGCACAGGCGGGCGGTCTGCACCGCCCACTTGCGCACGGACTGCAACGTCGCGTTCATCTCAACCGGCCACGCTGGTCAGCGCCACGTACGGCTCTTCGTGGGCCGTCGGGTGGTTGGTGCGCCACGCCTTGACCAGCGAGCGCAGGCAGAACAGCACCATCACCACGACCAGCGCCATGAACAGGCCAGTGAGCACCATGTCGACGTAGTTGTTGGTGACGATCTGCTGCATCGCGGCGGTGGTCTTGGCCGGCGCCAGCAACTGGCCCTGCTGCATGGCGTCGGCGTACTTGTTGGCCGCGGCGGTGAAGCTGATCGGGCCGACCAGTTTCTGGTAGCCGGCGGTGAGCGTGCAGACGATCAACCACAGCGCGGGGATGCCGGGCACCCACACGTAGCGCTCGCGCTTGAGTTTCACCACCACCACGGTGGCCAGCATCAGCGCGATCGCAGCCAGCATCTGGTTGGCGATGCCGAACAGCGGCCACAGCGTGTTGATGCCGCCGAGCGGGTCGACCGCGCCCTGGTACAGGAAGTAGCCCCACAGCGCCACGCAGACGGCAGTGGCCAGCAGGTTGCCGGTCCACGATTCGGTTGCCTGCAGCGGCTTGTGGATCAGGCCGGCGATCTCCTGGATCATGAAGCGGCCCACGCGCGTGCCGGCATCGACCGTGGTGAGGATGAACAGCGCCTCGAACAGGATCGCGTAGTGGTACCAGAACGCCATCAGGCCGCCGGAGGGCATGATGTTGTGCAGCAGCTGGGCCATGCCCACGGCCAGCGTGGGGGCGCCGCCGGCACGGCTGAGAATGCTGTTCTCGCCGATGTCTTTCGCGGTCTGCAGCAATTGCTCCGGCGTTACCACGAAGCCCCACTGGCTGATCGTGGTGGCCGCGTCCTGCACGGTGCTGCCGATGATCGCGCTGGGCGAGTTCATCGCGAAGTACACGCCCGGGTGCAGGTAGGTGGCGGCGATCAGCGCCATGATCGCCACGAACGCCTCCATCAGCATGCCGCCGTAGCCGACCATGCGCGCCTGGCCCTCGTTGGCGAGCAGCTTGGGCGTGGTGCCGGAGGCGATGATCGAGTGCCAGCCCGACACCGCGCCGCAGGCGATGGTGATGAACAGGAACGGGAACAGGTCGCCGGCGAACACCGGGCCGGTGCCGTCGATGAAGCGCGTCACCGCCGGCATCTGCAGGTCGGGCGCAGTGAGCAGGATGGCCAGCGCCAGCAGTGCGATGGTGCCGATCTTGAGGAAGGTGGAAAGGTAATCGCGCGGCGCCAGCAGCAGCCACACCGGCAGCACCGAGGCGACGAAGCCGTAGGCGATCAGCCACCAGGCCAGCGCCTTGGCGTCCATGTCGAACAGCGGCGCCAGCGTGGCCGAGTCAGCCACGAACTTGCCGGCCCAGATCGACACCAGCAGCAGGATCAGGCCGATGACCGACACCTCCAGGATGCGCCCCGGCCGGAACCAGCGCATGTAGCCGCCCATCAGGAACGCGATCGGGATGGTGCAGGCCACGGTGAAGGTGCCCCACGGGCTGTGCGTGAGCGCCTTGACCACCACCAGCGCCAGCACCGCCAGCACGATCATCATCAGCACCAGCACGCCGATCATCGCCACCAGGCCGGGCAACGGGCCCAGTTCCTCGCGCAGCATGTGGCCGAGCGAGCGGGCGTCGCGGCGCAGCGAGAGGCCGAGGATCATGAAATCCTGCACCGCGCCGGCAAACACCACGCCGAACAGGATCCACAGCGTGCCGGGCAGGTAGCCCATCTGCGCGGCCAGCACCGGGCCGACCAGCGGGCCGGCGCCGGCGATCGCGGCGAAGTGGTGGCCGAACACCACCCACTTGTCGGTGGGCACGTAGTCGAGGCCGTCGTTGCGCAGCACCGAGGGCGGCGCGCGGGTGGGGTCCAGCCGCAGCACCGAGTGCTCGACGAACTTGCCGTAGAAGCGGAAGCCGATGGTGAACACGGCGATCGCCGCCGCCACCAGCCAGATCGCGTTGACCGGTTCGCCGCGTCTGAGCGCCACCATGCCAAGGCAGACTGCACCGATGATGGCGATGACGACCCAGATCAACTTGCTGGTGACACCGGACTTGCGCATGGCGACTTGCATGGCGGTTCTCCTCGGCAATGCCGCAAGAATCGTCCTGCCGGCGGCGAGGGTCAATCCCGGGAGCGGCTTTCGGGCACTAGCCATTGGTCGAATGGCCAATCGTCCGTACGCGTCGCGCAGACGCATCGCAGCGCTACACTGGTCGCCCTGTCGACTGCAAGGAGTTCGTCATGCGCACCCTGGCACGCTGCGGTTTGCTGGCTGTCTTCCTCGTCGCCGTGAGCGTGCCGGCCAGTGCCGCCGGCCAGTTCAAGGACCTGTTGAACAAGGTCAAGCAGTCCACGCACGCCACACCCGCGAATGGCAGCAACCTGCCGAGCAGCGACATCGCCGCCGGTCTCAAGGAAGCGCTGGCCAAGGGCACCACCAGCGCCATCAACAACCTCGGCCGCGACGGCGGCTTCTGGAACAACCCCAAGGTGCGCATTCCGCTGCCGGGCAAGCTGGAGCAGGCCGGCAAGCTGGCACGCCAGCTGGGCCAGGGCGCCAAGGTCGACGCATTCGAGCTGAGCATGAACCGCGCGGCGGAGCAGGCGGTGCCGCAGGTGGCCGAAATCTTCGGCGACGCGATCCGCAAGATGACGCTCAGCGACGCGCGCGGCATCCTCACCGGCGGCGATCACGCGGCCACCGATTATTTCCGCCGCGTCGCCGGCGACGCCCTGACCGCGCGCATCCATCCGATCGTCGCCAAGGCCACCGACAGCGTCGGCGTCACCCAGAAGTACAAGGCGTTCACCTCCGGCAGCAGCGGCGGCGCGCTGGGCGGCCTGCTGGGCTCGCTCGGCGGCGGCAACTCGGCGCACGGCGGCAGCCCGCTGGACCTGGACGATTACGTCACCGCGAAGACCCTCGACGGCCTGTTCACCGAGATCGGCGCACAGGAGCAGTCCATCCGGACCAACCCTGCCGCGCGCACCACCGACCTGCTGAAGAAGGTCTTCGGCCACTGACGGCAGGCGCGGTCGCGGCAACACATGCCGCGTTCACATGGACGCGGGCAGGATGATCGGCATGGCGAAGGCGAGGCAGGCATGATCCACGAGATCCTCAAGATGGGTGACCCGCGACTGCTGCGCGTCGCGCCGCCGGTGCCGGCGACGATGTTCGGCAGCGAAGAACTCGACACCCTGATCGCCGACATGTTCGAAACCATGCACGCCGCCGAAGGCGTCGGCCTGGCGGCGCCGCAGATCGGCGTGAACCTGCAACTGGTCATCTTCGGCTTCGAACATTCCGAGCGCTATCCCGACGCCCCCGAAGTGCCGCAAACCGTTCTGCTCAATCCGGTGATCACGCCGCTGTCGCACGACATGGAAGTGGGCTGGGAGGGCTGCCTGTCGGTGCCGGGCCTGAGCGGCGCGGTGAGTCGTTACTCGCTGATCCGCTACCAGGGCGTCGACCCGCGCGGCCAGCGCATCGAACGCACCGCCGAAGGTTTCCACGCGCGCGTGGTGCAGCATGAATGCGACCACCTGATCGGCCGGCTGTATCCCTCGCGCATTACCGACTTCGGCAAGTTCGGCTACACCGACGTGCTGTTTCCGGGCCGGCCGCCGGCGGACAGCTGAACGCTGCGCCTCAAGCGGCGGGCACGCCTGCCGTTACCGAAGCCATGACACCACGCCTTCGCCAGCCGCATGCACATGCCGTCCGCCCTGGCCGGCGGCGCCGGGCGTCGCGGCAGGGGTGTCGAACGGCGCTTGCCCGGTGCGCCCGCCCACCTTCACTATCGTGGTTCGGCACGAGCAGGATCGAGACATGCGCGAGACGGGACTTTCAGCGGATGCGGTGTCCCGCAACCCGGGCATCGACCTGTTGCGTGGGCTGGCGATCGTGCTGGTGGTGCTCAACCACCTCGGCCTGCGCATCCCGCTGAAGCAGACCGCCCTGGCCGAAGTGTTGCCGGCATGGTTCCTGAGCCGGTTGAACTGGAACGGCTACGAGGCGGTGTTCGTGTTCTTCGTGATCTCGGGTTTCCTGATCGCGGGCAATGCGCTGCGCCGCTGGGGCAGCCTCGCGGCGATCGACGCGCGGGCGTTCTACGCGCGACGCTTCGCGCGCATCGTGCCGTGCCTGCTGGCCTTGCTGGCGGTGCTGAGCGCGCTGCACCTGCTCGGCGTGCAGGACTACGTGATCCATCGCGCGGGACAGTCGCTACCGCGCGCCCTGCTGTCGGCGTTGGGCCTGCACCTTAAGGAAACTCTGAACAAGTCCGCTACAATTGGACGTCCGAACGAGCGGCGGCC
>ERZ778018.1952-NODE-1952-length-14653-cov-5.346212_pt1 | contig 14653 bp, 7 predicted proteins | sample MGYA00375748_ERZ778018 | MGnify/ENA primary metagenome ERZ778018 (study PRJEB29350, sample SAMN05509839) | bioreactor metagenome | biome: bioreactor; material: wastewater | place: South Africa: University of Cape Town | collected 2014-04-22 ... | reverse complement strand
GATAAGCCGGGTTCGTACGCGACGCTTCCAGAAGGCCGCCAATTTCACCAGCTTAGGTGCTAACGCGCGCTTTTCGGCCTCGATCAGCGGTAGCCGGTCCAGTTCCATGCGGATACGAGGTAGAAGTCGCTCTAGAGAATCGTCGTCGAGAATCGTTGCCCCACTCTTCCTGGCTGTTTGCGATTGCCAAACGTAGCGCCTACCCCGATTTCGCGCAAGGTTAGACCCAACTTTTACCCAAATTCAGGGGGTTTTTCGCCGTAAGTGAAGGCTGCGTTAGTGGCTACGCCACGCGATGATTTGCAATTTGTAGCCACTAAATTTTCAGGAACGGCTTGACCAATTTGGCCAATTCCCCTAGAATCCCGGTATGCCAAGCCGATCCGGCGCCGTTCATGTAGCCACCACCAGACGCACCTATAAGGGCCGTGTCTACGAGACCCACCTGCTGCGCCGTACCTACCGCGACGGCGAGCAGGTCAAGCACCAAACCCTCGGAAACCTCTCCCATCTCCCGCCCGATCTGATCGAAACCATTCGACGCCGGCTCCGCGGCGATCCCCCGGAGACCCAGGGACACTGGGAGGTCATCCGCTCCTTGCCCCACGGACACGTCGCCGCCGTTCTGGGTACGCTCAAGGCCCTGGGGGTCGAGTCACTCTTGGCCAGCCGCCCCTGCCGCGAGCGGAGTTTGGTCGTCGCCATGATCGTCGCACGCGTCATTGCGCCTGCCTCCAAACTGGCGACCGCTCGCGCCCTCCGCGAGGAGACCGCCAGTCTGAGCCTGGGCCGAGAACTCGACCTGGGAACCCTTGAAGATGAGGAACTGTTCCGAGCGCTGGACTGGCTCTTCGAGCGGCAGGCGCGGATCGAAACCAAACTGGCCAAAAGCCATCTCGCCGACGGCACGTTGGTGCTCTACGACGTTACCAGCAGCTACTACACGGGCCGCCGTTCGACGCTCTTGCAACTCGGCTACAGCCGCGACGGCAAGCGCGGCTCGCCCCAGATCGTCTACGGCCTGTTGTGCAATGCCCAGGGGTGTCCCATGGCGATCGAGGTCTTCGCCGGGAACACGGCCGACCCGAAGACCCTGAGCACGCAGGTCGCCAAGGTTCGGCAGCGGTTCGGCGTACAGCGGGTGGTGTTCGTCGGCGACCGAGGCTTGATCACCAGCCGGAGGATCGACGAGGAACTTCGCGACGTCGAGGGACTGGACTGGATCACGGCCCTGCGTGCCGACAGCATCAAGATGCTGGCGTCCCAAGGGGTGATCCAACCGTCGCTGTTCGACCAGCGCGACCTGGCCGAAGTGGTCTCGCCGGACTTCCCGGGGGAGCGGTTGATCGTCTGCCGCAACCCGCTGCTGGCCGAGGAACGGGCGCGGAAGCGGCGCGAATTGCTGGCGGCCACGGAACGGGAACTGGCGGCGATCGCCGCGGCGACTCGGCGGGCGAAAGGCCCGTTAAGGGGTGCAGCAGCGATCGGCCTGAGGGTGGGGAAGGTCCTGAACCGTTACAAGGTCGGTAAGCATTTTGAATTGACGATTCGAGACGACGAGTTCTCTTACCGCCGCGCCGAGGCAAATATCGAGGAAGAGTCGGCCCTTGATGGGATCTATGTCATCCGCACGTCGGTCGCTGTGGAGGCGTTCGGCCCCGAGGACGCGGTGCGCGCCTACAAGGACCTCTCCAAGGTCGAACGCGCATTCCGGAGCATCAAGACCGTGGACCTGAAGGTCCGCCCGATCTTCCACTGGTTGGACGACCGCATCCGGGGGCACGTGTTCCTCTGCATGCTGGCCTACTACGTGGAGTGGCACATGCGGGGGAAGCTGGCCCCGTTATTGTTCGACGACCACGAGCGGGCGGAGGCGGAGGCGACTCGGACTTCGATCGTCAACCGTGCGCCCCGCTCGGAGGCGGCGCGGGTCAAGGACGAGACGAGGCGGACCTGTGACGGTCTGCCGGTGCATAGCTTCCGAACGTTGCTGGCCGACCTGGGTACGTTGGCGAAGAACCGGGTACGGCTGGCAGGTGTCCCAAACTCGGAGCTCGACTTATTGACCCATCCGACGCCGCTCCAGGAGCGTGCGTTCGCGCTGCTTGGGGTGGCGCCGTAGCCAGAACAATGCAATCGGGAATTTCACAAGTGATACTACAATAACAGCTTACCGCTTGCCGGGCGGCCAAAGTTCGGGTTAGAGGCACCGTGGAATGATCCACGGACTTCCGTGATGGACAGGATGCAGCTGCTCCCGGCGGGAACCCATGCTCTGGGAGCCCCCAGCGCCACCCCCCGTTTCCTTTCGCTCGGAGGGGCGAGGGGACGGAAGGAGAGTGGGGGAAACGCCCCGCCGGGGCGACTTTGGGGGAACAAATGCAGCCGGAGGCAAACCGCTTAACCCACCCCTTCGCCGGGCTGGTCCCCCCGATCGAACTGGGGACCGGCCCGAGCGAAAACGCACGCGCTTCCGAGCGCCGGGCGTGCCGGTCGCGGTTCGCGACCTACTTCCCGTTTCCATGGACTCGCGCTCGGATTTGCGCCGCCTTGCATCCCTGCCGGCTTCCGGGTCAGCCGATTTCGTCGGCTACCGCACGGTCGTCTCGTGGATCGGAATCCCACATCTCGCGATAGGCCCGGACGTACGAGGCCGTGGCGGCGGGATCTATGTCAAAGTAATGGCGGCAGAGCTTCTTGTAGAGGAGTAGTGCTTCCGGGTCGAAGCAGAAATCGAGCAGGCCGTCGAGTGTCCGCTCGATTCGGTGTACGTCTCGCGATTGGTCGTGGAGGACCGAATCCACGATCGGCCCATATTCCACGACCGCACGGCAGGCGAGATCGGATAGGGAATCTACCAGGCTTGCGAGCGTTGGTTCAAGCGGTTCCATTGGTCCCTCGCTGCTTCCGACTCCATCCGGCGGACTTGGGATTTCGCAACGTTTGCGGTTGCTCAGTGTTAGCGCGGGCATGGTGCTCGCATCGGCAAATCCAGGGGACGCCTCATGACGCCTCCGGATCAGGGGGCTCGCAGAACGGAACGCAGGCGAACTCGGCCTTGTTCTGGAGGTTGACGTCACGGGTGACGAGGATGACCGGGGAATGCGGCCGTTGTCGCATAACTTCGACGACGCTCGCCAAAAGCCGGTCGTCGTTGTTACTCGAATCCAGCCAGGGGAGAGAGTCCGACACGCTGGGCTCCGTGGCGATGGCGACCAGCTCGCTGACGTCGCGCACGATGGTGACGCCCTCGGTAAGCCTGCCCCTGCGCCGATACTCCTTGACCTGACGGATGATCCGCTCGGACTTCTTGCGGACTTCCTCAACGCGGTGGTTCACTTTCAACGCATCAAGTTCGGCGAGCACGGTCGGCAGGAGCAGGATGGTGAAGTTTGGGACGTCGTCGAATCGCCATGCCTCGAGAGAGGGGTTGTGCAGGAGCGCGTTGGTGTCTGGCACAAAGGAAACGCGGCCGTCCGCCCCGTCGTAGAGCCGCTTCAACAATTCCACGTTCGACCTGAGTGCCTCCGTCGCCGCGGAGAACGCCTCGTCTGCCTGCTGGGACCAGGTAATCCCATCCTGCTGAATCACTTCCAAGACCTTGACGTCCGACTCCTTCAGCGAGGCGAGGGTGTCTTTCGGCTGGCCCTTGAAGAGGACGTTGACCAACGCGGAGAACCGGCGATACTCCTCCAAGACCCTAGATTGAATCGGGCGGGCCTCGTCGCCGAGCTTCGTCCACGAGTAGTCGCTGCCGAGCCAGATGACACCTCCGGTATTGTAGTTCCATCGATGAATCGAAGATTGTTTCTGGAGTTCGGCCAACAGCCCGGCAATTCGCTCGGACCACTCGCGCACGTTCTCGTAGACCGTCTTCATTGGGTTGGACCGCCTCTCACCATCCCGGGGCTTGCGAAGGGCGAGGCCGTTGCATGGGTCGTCGACCTCGTGCTTGACCTGAATCTCCTCGTCGGACGCCGTCACTTGATTTCGACGTCGTCGTCGAGATTCAGGTCCCTCAGCGCCCCACGGATCTTCTCAACCTGCGCTTTCGCCTGTTGGCCGTCCTTGTCGGCGGGCATCTCGACAGTGACGCGAAGGCTCAGACCAGCGGCGGATGCAAACGGGGAGACGACCTTCATGTAGAAGGTGGTCCACTTCTGCGGCGGAATCGTCCCGCTCCACCGGATGGCTTTCGCCTCGTCCCGATCCTCTCGCTCTTCGTCGTCCCCATCGTCGCCCGTCTGCTTCTTGTCAGCTTTCGGAGCCTGGACGCGGATTTGGGCCTGGGCCTCGACGTCGCCCGTCCGGGCGGTCACCACGTAAAGGCCCGTTGCTTCTCCGACCCGGATTTGTCCGTCCTGGCTCACCGTGCAGCCCGGTGCCGACCACGAGGGGCCCTCGACAGGAAACGGCTGGCCGTACTGGTCGGTGCCCTTCACGGTGAAGTTGGCGTGCTCGCCGGGGTGGACGTCGATGCGGTCGGGGAGGATCGTCAGGCGGTGGAGCCGAGGCGGTTCGAGGAGCTTCTGGGCGTCTTCCGCCTTGAGCAGGACGACATCCTCGCCGATCTCCACCTCATGTTCGCTCAGCGCCTCGCCGAAGCGTTCGAGGACGGTGCGTTGGCCTTCCTTTCGGGCATAACCGATGAGCTTCGCGCTGACGGCGTCGGCGATGGTCTGCTTGATGGAGTCGGGATCGACCAGGCGCGGGAGGGCCGGAGAGGCGAAGAACGCGTCGCGGACGGCCTTGGTCGGCCACTCGGTGAGGGCCGGGGGCCAGAAGCGGACGAGTCGTGAGGAGCCGACCTTGTCGGTGATCTCGTCGTCCTTGCGGAGCGTGTTGACGATCAGGTCGGGCAGGGTCGCGGCCATGCTCGAATTGATCTGGCCGAGGTCGGTGTCCTTGATCGCGTTGGTCTTATTGAGCAGCAAGACGTGGCGGTATGACCGCCAGACGGCCTCGCGCAGGTCGGCCTTCGCACGGCTCAGGCTCTGGGCGAGCGCCCGTTTCTGGGCATCCTCCAGCTGCCCGATCGTGTCGTCGTCGTCGTTGATGTCCTCCCAGGCCAGGACGTCGCGGGCTGCCGAGGCGATGGCGGCCGCCTCGCTGGGGACCGCGAAGATCAGGGCGGACTTGAAGGTCCGGCCCGACGATCCGCATTCCTTCACGAAGGAGTCGATCAGGGCCTTCGTGCCGGCGTCGCCCGCCAGCTTGTCGGGCGCCATCACCACGAGCGTCAGTTGCGGGCGATCCGGGACGTCGTTGGAACGTTCGGGGAAGAACCGGCGGTCGAGGAACTTCGGCCCCTCGCGGAAGAGGTCTTCGGTCGTCTTGCGGACCCGGTCGTCGATCGCCTTGGGGATGACAGCGCCCCGGCGCGTGACCAGGATCTGGTTGAGGTTTGGGCGGAGCCCGAACCGGTATCGGTTCCGGTCCCAGTTGAGGTAATAGCAGGTCCCGGTCAGTCCTTCGAGGACGGTTTCCACATCGGCCAGGTTGATGTCCGCGGATCTCGGGGAGTGACGCCTCGGCCTTGGCCTGGCTCTGCCCGCCGTTGGACTCCATGAAGATCGCCGTGGCGACCTTCTGGTGGAGCCGGTTCTTGCGGATGGAATCGGTCGCCTCCTTGTCGAGCTTCTTCGCGTGCGCGTCCTTCTTGCCGGCGATGTCGGTCGTCACGGGGACGGAGAGCTGATCGCTCCCGAGCTGCTCGAAGACGGCGTCGCGGAAGGTCTGGTCGTCGAACGGGGCGGAGCCGAGCGTGATGAGCGGCTCGCTGGCGGCCTTCTGGTGCTCGTCGCGGTAGGCCCAGGCGACCCAGAGGGCGAGCAGGCGAAGGATGCCCCGCGTCCGCTGGAACCGGGGCAGGCTCTGCCATTTCCGCTCGAAGACCGAGAGGACGCTCGGGTGGAACGGATAGCACGCGCGGAACAGGTCCACGGGGGACTCGCCGCCGAGGTGGCTCACCTGCGCGGCGTTGTCCCTGGCCCATTCGGCGTAGGCCGATACCGTCTTCTGCATGTCGTCGGAGAAGCCCTGCCAGTCGAAGAGGCGGCGGCGGATGATCTCCGTGACCTCGACGTCGGACGACATGCTGATCGCCTTGCCGACGCGGTCGAGAAGCTTCTTGTACGAGTCGTGGTCGCGCTGGTCCTCGGGGTTCATCTCCAGCTCGGACGCCGGGATGGAGACGCAGAGCGCGACGTGGTCCTGGGCTCGCGCTTCCTCCGACAGGCTTTGCAGGAAGTCGTAGAGCTGGGACGCCAGGCCGGTCTTGCGCGCCTTGCTGACGTAGTTCATCAGCTCGTCCATGAGGATGAGCGACGGCTCGCTGGGGAGCATCTTGCGGATGACGTCGCCGGCCGGGGCGATGCCCTGGGCATCATGCTTGGCGACGGCCGAGAACGAGGCTTCGCCGCCGAGCTGCCAGGCGATCTCGCCCCAGGGGGTCTTGCGGTGCGGCTCGCCGTCGCCGCCGCGGCCGTCGATCACGTCGAACTCGGTGCCGACGAAGACGGCGACCCTGGCCTTGGGGACGGTCTTGACCTGGGCGCGGGAGAGGACCGCGTCCACGCCTCGCCAGTTCTTGACGTCCTCCCCGCCCCGGGCCAGGTGGTAGAGGGCGGTCAGCGAGTGGGTCTTGCCCCCGCCGAACTGGGTCGCCATGTTGAAGACGGCGGAGGTCTCGACCTTGATGCCGGAGAGCCGGCGCACGACCTGGGCGGACAGGTCGAGCAGGCTCCGCGTCATGTAGGTGCGCTCGAAGAATCGCTCGGGCTTGACGTAATCCTCGTGCGCCCGCCGATCACGGATGTGGTCGAGGTGGACGGCGAATTCCGAGGCGTCGAGCGGCCGGTTCTCGCGGAGGTCTTCCCGGGGCGTGACGAGCTGGTACCAGGGTCTGAGTTTTGCCATCGTTCCCATAAGCCTCCGGGATACCGTGATTTCTTCGCTCGCGCAACAGGAGGTTAAAGCCCCAGGCTCTTCTTGCGGGCCAGGACCCCGTCAACCCAGCGTTTTTCATCGATTCCCGAGGGATAGAGGGCCGAGAGGGACTGGGCGAGTTTCCAGAACCGCCCGTCCTTGCCGATCCCTTCCTCGACGAGGAACCGCTTGAGGGCTTCGCCCCGTCCGGCGGCGAACAGGATCATCGCCTGGTGGACCCGGTCCAGGACGGTCGAGCCGGGCTTCGGGGCCTTGAGTTCGGGCGTCTCGGCGCTCGTGTCCGCGTCGGCCTCCTTGAGCGCCTCGAAGAGCGAAAGCTGGGTGTCCTTCTTCTTCGGCTTCTTTTTCGTGGCCGGAGCGTCTGCCGCCTCCTTGCCGAAGAGGTACTTCGTGCGCTCGCCCACCGGCAGGAGTCGGGCCTTGTCGCCTCTGACCTCGACGACGTTCGGGCTCTTCTCCAGGTGGATGCCGAGCCCTTGGGCGATCTTCCGCGCGGCGTCGAATTCGAGGACAAATCCGTTCTGCTTTGCCGTTGTCGTTCCCGAGTCTTCGTCTTCCTCCTCAGCGTCAGTCGCGTCCTCTATAATGGACGCTGAGCGGTTCACACGACCTGTCGTCTGAATCAACTTGTCGAGAGGCGGAACGGGCCTGACTGAGACATCAACGTTTTCATCGACCGAGGTGATCGACATCGGCCCGCTGCTTTTCGGGCCATTCTGTCCTGCTGAGAGAGTCCAGAGCCACATGGCCGTGAGGCGCGCGTCGGGTTCGAGTCCAGCGGCGTCGGCGTCCTTGAAGATCATCGACAGGGCCTCGTTCGACACGGCGGCCCAGACATGTTCGAGATACTCGCGAAGCGGAACCACGTCGCCATTGGACTTTTCGACGCTGCTGTAGCGGCTGAAAATCTCCAGCGCCGGACCAAGGCAGGCGAAAATTGCGTCGGCTCCCACGATGCCTTCTGCCGCGAGGCGGGGCATCCAGTCGTGAATCCTTCCGGGGAGGGCCGCGAGGACATCGCGCCAATCGCCGATCTCGCTCTCACGGAGCGACCCGTCCGGGTTCTCGCGTGGACGACAAACGAGATGGACCGAGGAAGCGAGCCGGGCTTGGCCCTGTGCAGCAACGCGAGACTCCATCTCTGTGTCGATAGGCCAAGAACCGGTGATGACCCATCCAGAATCGACGACAGCCTTCAGGATGGCTTCCCAGCTCGCTGTTGTCTTGCTCGCGAAGACAATGGTCCCGATGCCGTCGGGGCGAAGCACACGCCGGGCTTCGGCGAACGCTCTCGCCAACTCGCATTCATAGAATGCGATGTCGTGCGTCGAGTTGCTCAACTCGTGGGGACGGTCAACGACGATTTCCTCATCCTTCGGGACAAGCTGCCGATGGAAAAGATCGCTGTGAACGTCACCCAGAGCACGCCGCAACCAAACATAAAAGAAGTCTGACAGATACGCGTATGGAACTGCGTCGTAGTAGGGCGGGTCTGTGAACACCACCTGAGCAGAGTCATCCGAGAGGGGATGGACCGCGGCCGAGGCTTGTTGGACATGTCCGGATGCACCGTTAGCAGCCTCATGCTCAGCAACCAGTGCCACCCACTCCAAAGAGGGCTGCCAACCACCGGACTTCTGGTCGAACGGAAGACCCTCGGCGAAATCCCACATCATCGGCAGAGCTTGCCGACTAAACGTGTTGATGACGCCGCTAGCCGTCGGTGTTGGATCCCAGCGGCATAGTGAAGAGCATCTATCTGCGAGTCGACCTAGACCGAGACAAAGACATGTCTGCACAGCTTGAAGCAGGCCGCGTTCATCCAAGTCGTCGGTCTTCTTCAGACCTGTGATTAGCCGGGAAATCGTTGAGAGGGCGAGCTGCTGACGAGGAGCGAAGAAGTCTCCCCAGCACTGGAGTCCGTAAATCATCGCCCAGGTATGGCGAATGCCTCGGACATCAAGCGGTTCATTGGGAATTAAGCTCAACTCCCCAAGGTGAGCTTCGGTTCGATTCTTAAGCTCCGTGGAAGCTCTGGCAACCGCGTTGACATCGCGTTCGGTTGGCAAGCGGTAAGAGCGTCCCTTCTCACCGGGTCGGGTCGTAACCACGCAGAACAGACGTGCGTGATGGACTCCTCCGCGCTTAAGCTTGAGCTGGTCACGAACGCGAGCTACCGGCGTGGTGTAACCACAGCAGGGACACGTCGCCGATCCGCGTTGCACTGTGCCCTCGAAGCTAGGGCGTTCGATTCTGACCGTAGGCTTGGCTTGGTCCACCCACCCCTCGGCCTGCTTGACGATGATTTGGAAGTCCACATGCCTTGCCTTCGGGTTCGGCATGAGTCTTAGGGCGACCGAGCGATTGGCTCTCTTTGTCAGCCACAGTGAACGAATGAGCGGAACTTCGGCACCGCAGTCTGGGCCCTCGCACCGAATCGTCCTCGCCCAGAGATAAGCGATGGGTGTCGCACCGTCAGGGTCTCTTGGATAGAACTCGGTCAGCTCGTTTTCGGCCTCACGTTTTATCCGCTCACCCCATTTGCGGACTTCGTCGGCAAGCCGCTTGCCGTATTTCGGGATGTATTCGAGGACGACCTTGTTGAGGAGAACGGGCACGGGATTGAGGTCGCTCGCGAAGGCATCCGCGCCCACGCGCAGGGCCTCAAGTGGGATCGAGCCTCCCCCGGCGAACGGGTCCACGACCAGCGGACGGGAACCGGGCTCGCCGCCGAGTGACTCATGCGCTGCCTGGGTGATCGCACGGCTGGTGTCGAGGTAGGCCGGGACGGTGGAATTGTCCCAATTGGCGAAATCGGCGATGAAGTCGAGCAGGGCCTGGCGGAGCGCCTCGTCGTTGTCCAGGAGCGCGGGATTCCGGCTGATCGGGAGGAATCGTGTGAAGCTCTCCGGCCCCTGGTTTTTGCCGTGTTCGGTCGCCCACGATCGCATCAGCCGTCGCGCCGACTCGCGGAAGGGAGCCGGGCACTGCGGGTCCACCGGATCGGGCCAGAGAGCCGCACAGATGACCGCGCGGCAGGCGGCGAGGGGCCGCCTGGCCCACCAGATATGGAGCGTCGAGATATGGCCGTGGCGGATCGACTTCTCGCGCCTCGCGTGGGCGGAGATGCGGGCGATCGGCAGGTCGACTTCGATCAGTCTCTTCGGGTAATTCATCTTCTCTGCGACGCTTCCTTCAACAATTCGATGAGCCGGTTCACGTCCGCTGCGGGGACGTCGGGTACGTAGGCGCGGGCGGCCTCCTGGATGAGGTACGCCTCATCGCAGGACGTTCGCCGGCCGATGACCTTGAAGATCTGATGGCAGTCCGCGCCGGCAAGTTCGGCTTCAAGATCCTCGATCTTCAGATTGTACGTGGCTTCGATCATGCGCCGCGCGGACGGACTCTTGAATAGCTCGCTCTCCGGCGGCTCCCTCCCGGGCAGACAGAAGATATAGCGCTGCGAGTCGACCGCTTCGCCGCCGTCCAGAACGGCCGCAAGTTTCAGCCCGGCTTCGCTCAGGGTCTTCATCGTGCTCCGGATCGCGTCCTTCCCGCTCGCGTCGATCCTCCCCAATTCCCTACGCTCCCGGGCGACTGCGATGTGGAGCGTGGCGAGGAACCCAGGATTGTGATGTCGGATCAGTTCCGTCAGGACGAGTTTCGCCGCCTCGTCCTCGACGAGGACCGTCAGCGCTTTGTCGTGCCCCTCGGTCAGGAGGCTCGCCGCCTGGCGTGCGCCGATCCCCGGCAACGGGGTGATCGTATCCCCGTGCCGGGCTAGGAAGACCAAGGATGCGTCGGGGAGCGAGCGGAGCAGCATGCTGCTGTGCGTCGTGAGCAGGACCTGGTGGCGCTTCCGGTCGACCAGATCCAGGAGATACTTGCCGAGTTCGTACTCCGCCGAGGGATGCAGCGAAATCTCCGGCTCCTCGAGGAGGATCAGCGACCGGGCGGGCATCGCCTCCAGGCGCTGAATGAGGCACTGGATGCGTCCCTCGCCGCAGCCCATGTGGGCCTCCGAGTAGCTGCTGCCGTTCCGGTCGGCGGAAAGCAGCGTGTCATTCCGAGACTTGTGGCTCACCTGGTTCGAGTGGATCGCGCGGTACGCGCTGCTCAATATGCGGGCGATGTGCTGCTTCAGCGCTTCAGGCAACTCCTGCGTCTCGCCGAGCGTCAGGCTCGACGAGTTCAGGAAGACGAAATCACGTTGTTCGCTGCGGGGGAGGAAGACCCCGACACCGCCGAAGAAGACTTCCCGCGAAGGACGCCGCGGGTAACCCTGCCAGCGTGATGTGCCTGGATTGTAGGAGAGGGTGAGCGGCTTGAACCCTGACTGGTCCTGAAACTCGAGCTGGACGCTGGCGGTCGCGGAGAACACGGTCTGGTCGAGGGGCCCCTTACGCATAAAACTATTGATCGTATAATCCGCCTGACAAACATAGGCCGCGGCGCAGAGTTGGAGCATCGTCGACTTTCCGGTCCCGTTGAAGCCGGAGAAGGCCGTGATCGGGCTCCGGAACTCGATCGTCGTCTGGGCGTGGCATCGCACCCCCGAGACGACGAGTTTGCTGATGACGTTGCCGAATTCGTTGAACCGCGAACTGGGTCCCCAGAGGTTCGCCAGCTTGCGCCTCGGGTCACTCATGGCTGCCTGCTTCCTTCACGGCGCCCGGCTTGACCTTGTACTGCTCGACCTTCGTCACCGGCTGCCAGTCGAGCCGGGCGGGGTCGCGGATCGTGTTGAGTTCGGGAGTGGCGGCGCAGTTGAAGACGGCGTAGAGCCAGTAGTCGCCCCTGAGACGCTCGGCGGCCTTGTATTCGTTGGCGCTGAGGAAGATTTCGCCGACGCCGGCCCGGCCCTTCACCTCGATGAACCGGACCTCGATGAACGTCTTCGGGTCCTCGGGGTGGGGCTTGCGCGAGATCAGGTCGAACCCCCGGTTCTCCGATTCGACGCTCTCGACCACGAACCCGCGCGCCTCTTCGTGCTCGGTGGCGATCTTCACCGCGAGTTTCTCGACCTCCTCGTCGCGGACCATCGGCGCGAACTGGGGCGTCTGCCGCTCGGGATGGGGCAGGACCATCGCCCGGCCGAGGTGGGTGATGTCGCCGATCGTGCAGTGCCGCTCCTGGTCGAGTTCCCGGCGGCGCGATTCGAGCCGGTTATTGAGCTCGTCCAGGTGGTGCTCCGCCTGGGAAATCAACCCTTCGAGCCCCTGGACGTTCTTCCCCTCCAGCCTTCGGCTGTCGTACTCGGCGTACTGGAGCTGGGCGCGGTCGATCAGGGCGTTCAGGCTGATCTCGACGTGCCGCGCGACCTTCTCGATCTCCGCGGCTCGCTGCTCCGCTTGCTCGGCCAGCCAGGGGCCGAGGGCCTCCTGGTAGAGATACTGCTCGACGCCTACCCGTTCCGGCTGCGGCAGGACGGCCGTCGATGCCGGCACGGCGTCTTTCGGGGCGGGGTTGATGTCATGGAAGATGGTCGGCTGTCGGAGGGTCATCTGGCCCGTGCTGTCCGTCTCGATCACGAACAGGCGGCGGTGGAGCGTCCGGCCGCGCCCGTCCTTCACCGACGCCGCGAAGACGTCGAGCAAGCTCGGCGTGGTCCGCTGAATGTCATAGAAGATCGCGCCGCGCTTGAGGTGGTCTTCGACCCGTTCGAGGGCCTCGTCCCGGACCGCCTCGAAGAGGGGGTGCCCCGGGGTGACCCATTCGAGCGTCGGCTCCTTCTTGAGGTATTCCTTGTCGAAAGTGATGCGCCCGTATTCCCGGCCGAGCCTGCCGAACCGGTGCTCCAGGGTGTTTCCGCGCTGGATGAGCTGGCGAGGGACTTTGCCCACGCGGTAGGTGTGGCTCCCCTTGCTGACCTCCTGGGGATGGACGCCGGTTTCCGGGCCGGCGGCGACGAAGAAATCCTCGATCGCCTCCGGCACGAGGCGCCCTTCCTTGGCCTCCACCGACTTGCCGATGATCGCCGATAGGTTGAGTTCCTTCTTGGCGAGCCCCTCCAGAGCCGATTGCGTGATCTCGCGGAACCTGGTCGGGTCGATTTCGCGGACGATCCGGTCGGTGATCGCGTGTTCGCTGGTGCGCCGGGCGTAAAGGTCGCGGAAGAGCTTGTCCAGGAGGTTGGCGGGGAAAATCTCGCCAACCACGTCGAAGACCTGGTCGGTCCCGAGCTCGTAGCGAATCTCCCGTAGCCGCTCCAGGAGCTTGTCGAGAACCCGGCCCTCGCGCGTGTTCTGGGCCACGAAGTTGAAGATGATGCAGTTGTGCTCCTGGCCGTAGCGGTGGATGCGCCCGATTCGCTGTTCGAGCCGGACCGGGTTCCACGGGATGTCGTAGTTGATCATCTGCGAGCAGAACTGGAGGTTGATCCCTTCGCCCGCGGCCTCGGTGGCGACCAGCACCTGGGCCGATTCGCGGAACTCACGCTCGGCGTAGATACGCGAGCCCGGGGTGTCCCGGTCGCCGATCTTCATCCCGCCGTGGATCTGGGTGACGGTGAGCCCCCATTGCCGGAGCTTGCCGAGCGGGCGGCCGTCCTTGCCGTCGCCCACCAGGTAATCGAGCGAGTCCTTGTGCTCGGTGAAGAGCAGGAGCTTCTTCGCCGGGTCGGTGAGGAACCCCTGGTCGTGGAGGACGGCTTTCAGCTTGGTGAGCTTGGACTCGATCTCGCGCTTTTCGAGGATGCGGGCCTGGTCGATGAGCCTGGACAGGCTGGCGATTTCGAGCCGCAGGGCGGCCGGGTCCACGGAGGCGACCACGTCTTCGAGCTGGCTGACGATCTGCTGCTGTTCGTCGTCGGGCAGCTCGTCGAAATCGTCGGGGACGCGCTGCTCGATCTGCTGTTTCCGGTAGGCTTCGGGGTCGGCCAGGATCTTCTCGCGGCGGTCCCGCATGCGTTCCAGGGTGCGCCTGACGGCGTAGATGGTCGACGCCATCCGGCGCTGGAGCATCGCCATCGTGAAGCCAATGGCCCGGCCGCGCGCGCTGTCCTCGGTGGATGCCTGGATCGACTGGTCCTCGACGTAATGCGTCAGGTCGTCGTAGAAGGCGTACTCGTCGCCGTCTAATTCGAACCCGACGGTCTTCACCTCGCGCTTGGTGAAGAGTTTGTGGACCGCCCCGGTGTCGGGGTCGGGGAAGGAGACGAGGGCCTCCTTGGTCCGCCTGAGGTAGAACGGGGCCTCGTTCCGCCGCATCGCCTCTTGGAGGCTCTTGACGTTGCCGTAGACGTCCTTGTCGAGCAGCGACAGGAAGAGGCAGAAATTCTCCGGGTCGCCCTTGTGGGGCGTCGCCGTCATGAGCAGGAAGTGGTCGGTCATCTCGGAGAGCTGCTCGCCGAGCTGGTAGGCGAGGGTCTTCTTGTCGCCGGCGTAGGCGCTCATCTTGTGGGCCTCGTCGACGATGACGAGGTCCCAGCGGGAGCGGAGCAGGCTGTCGCGGGCGTCCTCGACGCGAGACACCCAGGAGACCGATGTGACGACCTGGTCGCGATCCTGCCACGGGTTCTGCCCGTAATTGGCGCGGAGGACGTCGCTGCGGATGACCTCGAAATTCTCGCGGAACTTGTCCTTCAGCTCTCGCTGCCACTGGAACGAGAGATTGGCCGGCGTGACGATCAGCGTGCGCTGGACGAGGCCGCGGGCCTTCAGCTCCTTGAGCAGGAGCCCAGCCATGATCGTCTTCCCGGCCCCCG
>ERZ778018.1950-NODE-1950-length-14670-cov-9.735819_pt1 | contig 14670 bp, 8 predicted proteins | sample MGYA00375748_ERZ778018 | MGnify/ENA primary metagenome ERZ778018 (study PRJEB29350, sample SAMN05509839) | bioreactor metagenome | biome: bioreactor; material: wastewater | place: South Africa: University of Cape Town | collected 2014-04-22 ... | reverse complement strand
CGGTCTGTCTTCCCCCGCGAGGGGGGAAGACTCGTTCAGGCCCCCAAAATCCGTGACGGTCGGCTTAATTCCTCGCCCGGCGCAAGACCAGCGCGTTGTTCGTGCCGCCGAAGCCGAACGACGCGCTCAAGGCCACGTCCCCCTTCATCGACCGCGCCTCGCCTGGGACGTAATCCAAATCCAACTCCGGGTCGGCGAGGTGGTTGATCGTCGGCGGGACGACCCGGTCGCGGAGGGCCCGGACGCACGCCGCGGCCTCGATCGCCGAGGCCGCCCCCAGCGCATGGCCGATCGCCCCCTTGATCGAGCCGACCGGGACCGACTTCGCCCGATCGCCGAAGACCTCCTTCAGGACCGTCGTCTCCACCCGGTCGTTGACGGCGGTGCTGGTGCCGTGGGCGTTGTAGTAGTCGACGTCCGCCGCGGCGATCCCCGCCTTCTCGATCGCCAGGGTCAGACACCGCCGGATCCGCTCGGCGCTGGGGGTGGACATGTGGTGGCCGTCCGAGTTCAGGGCGTAGCCGATCAACTCCGCCAGCGGAGTCAGACCCAACCGGTCGACGGCCTTCCGCGACGCCAACACGAGCATCCCCGCGCCCTCGGACATCACGAACCCGGCGCGGTCGCGGCTGAACGGGCGGCTGGCTTGCGCCGGGTCGTCCTCCGCGCGGTCGCCCGGCTTGCCGGCGTAAAGCGCCTTCATGGTGGCGAAGCCGTTGACGATCGCCGGGGTGAACGCGCTTTCGCAGGCGCCGCAGAGCGCCAGATCGGCGTCGCCCGCTCGGATCATCATCGCCCCCAGGATGATCGCGTGGCCCCCCGAGGCGCAGGCGTTGGCCGGCGCGACTCCCGGCCCGTACAGCCCCAGCGCCTGCGAGATCTGGCCCCCGGCCTGATTGACCAGCAGGCCCGGCACGAGGAACGGGCTGACGGAGCGGTCGCCCCGCTTGCGCGACCGGGCCTGCTGCGCCTCCAGGAAGTCCATGCCGCCGAAGGCCGAGCCGACGATCACCGCGGCGCGGTCGCGGTCGATCCGGTCGCCGAGCCGGTCGAGCCCGGCGTCGCGCCACGAGGCCCGCGCGGCGGTCATCCCCAGGCCGAGGAACCGCGCCGAGAGCCTGGAGAACTCGCGGTCCTCCGACTTCGAGACCTCCAGGCCCTCGACCAGTCCGGCCACGTCCTGAAGGTACTCCGAGCGGTCCAGCGCGGCGTGACGGCGGATGCCGGACTTCCCCGCGACCAGCCCCCGCCAGGTGGCGTCCAGGTCCGGGCCCAGACAGGTGACCGCGCCGCAACCCACCACGTAGACCGCTTCGGACATCGTCGCCCCGCCCCCTTCCCCTCGGAACGCGCCGGCGGCCTTCGAGACCGTCGGCCGGATGATTCGCATTCCCGATGATCGTCGGACGTCGGCCCCGGGTGCAAGAGGAGGGAGGGTTAACGCTGGGGGTCGTCGAGGAATCCCACGACCTCGGCGACGAGAAGGTCGCGGTCGTGGGCGGCCAGATGGTCGCTCCCGGGAAGAACGACCAGCCGCTTGCGCTTCGAGCCGAGACGCTCCAGAAGCCAGGCGGCGCGGGAGGGGTCGACGACCGTGTCGAGCCGGCCCTGAAGGACCAGCGTCGGGGCGGTGACGTTCGGCAAGCCGGGGCGGACGAGCTCGATCAGGTCGAGGGCGGAGGCGGCGGCCGAGAGGTTGAACGTCCGGAAGCGGTCCAGGGCCGCGAGCCGGCGGCGGGCGTCGCGGTCGCGAACCGCCGGCCGACGCCTTGGAACGTTCGGAGCGACCCGCGCCAGCGCCTTGACCACCGTCGCGGCCCGGAACGGCAGCCGTCCCGCCCCTCGGATCGCCAGGAACGGCGCGATCAGGACCAGGCGGTCGACGGGTCGGCGACTCGCCAGGTACAAGGCGACGGTCGCGCCGGTGGAGAAGCCGATCAGGACGGGGGGGCGGTCGCGACCGACGGCCAGGGCGTCGAGCCGGGCCCCGACCGTGGCGACCCACTCGGGCCACGTCGAGGCGGGCATCGTCGGGCCGGGGACGTCGTGGCCGGGAAGCGTGACCGCCTCCACGTCGCGCCCCGCCGCGCGAAGGGCGTCGACCAGGGGTTGCAGCTCGTAAGGCCCGCCGCCGAGGCCGTGGACGGCCAGGCAGGGCGGGGTCGTCCGGTCGTTCACGATCGACGGTCCTCCCGCGACCAGTCTACCGGGCCCGGAGGCGGCGGGCGTCGCGGAAGTGAGGCGCGGAGGCGGGAGAGACGCCGAGCCCCAGTTCCCGACGGGCCTTCGGGACGACCGCCTCCAGGGCGTCGGCCAGGTCCTCCGCCGTCTGGAAGCGGTCGCGCGGCGAGCGGGCCAGCGCTCCCAGCAGGACCGTCTCCAGGCTGGCGGGAAGCTCCGGGTCGACGGCCCGCGGGGCCTTGCGACGGGCCCGGGCGAGGATCGGACCCAACGCCGGCGGAGGGACGTCGCGGATCGGGTCGACCATCCGGCCGAGCGTCAACGCCTCGAAACTCGTCACCCCCATCGAGTAGACGTCGGCCAGGACCTCGTCGGCGGGCGCCCGCAACAGCCGCTCGGGGGCCATGTACATCGGGGTGCCGGCGCCGTCGCGCATCTGCTCGACCGTGGCGTGGTCCAGGTCGCGACCCAAGCCCAGGTCGCAGAGGAACGCGCGATGCGGGGCGCGACGCTCCAAAAGGACGTTGCCCGGCTTGACGTCGCGGTGGGCGACGCGGCGGGCGTGGATCCGGTGCAAGGCCCGGGCGACCCCGGCCAACACCCGGGCCGCCTCCAGATAGTAGGCCGGCCGATCCAGATCGACGAGCGGATGGACGGGCTCGGGATCGGGCTGGCGGTCGTCGCGGCGGAGCCGGCGCTCGCGGATCACGTCGGCGAGGGTGACGGCCTCGACGTAGGGCATCGCCATGTAGAAGCAGCCGTCGGCCTCGCCGGCGTCGACGACCCGCAAGAGCGAGGGCCCGTCCAGCCGCGCGCCGCGCTCGGCCTCGCGACGGAACTGGGCGAGCCGGCGGGGGTTGATCGACGTTCCGGGGTTGAGGATCTTAAGCGCCTGAAATCCCCGTCCCACCTCGCCGACGGCCTTCCAGACCTCGCCCTGCGCGCCTCGGCCGAGCCGCTCGACCAGGCGGTAGGGGCCGATCCGCTGCAACGGCCGCGGCCGGAACTCGGACGAGCCGGCGGGCGATCTGGAGACGGTCGTCGGGGCGTCGCTCGGCGAGGCGTCGAGCGGCGGCGTCGCCTCGGAGAGGTCCGCGCCCGAACCGAGGGGGGCCCCCGGCCGGACGCCTCGATGCGGCGGCTTGTTCAGGGCGATCATGGTCGTCGTCGCGCCTCCCTGGTCGTCCTCGATGCGGGCCGCGACGCTCGCCGGCCGTTCGAGCCAACCCTAGGCCCCGCCCGGACGCCGCCGCCGGGGACGTTGCCGGAAGTCGACGCCCCGTGGATTTCCGGCCGCGACGCCCGGCGGTGGCGTCGGCCCGCGCCGGCCTTTAGGATGGGTCGCCTGTACGGCTCCGTCGCAAACCACCGGGGCGCGAGTTCGTTCGTCCCCCCTTCTCCCCTCGTGGGAGAAGGCGCCCCGAAGGGGCGGATGAGGGGGGGACGCGACCGGAAGCCCCTGGAAACGCCTCCCCCTCATCCGGCCTTCGGCCACCTTCTCCCACGAGGGGAGAAGGGATGCCCGTCCTGGCGTCTTCGCTGACGGTTGACTTTACCGTATCGTGATATTAAAACGGAGCCGGGATCGATGAATGATCAAACGAACGTCGAAACCGAGGACCTGTACGCCCGACCGGCCGACGCCGTGGAGGAGCCGCCGCGGACGCTCCCGGGGGCGCTGGGGAGGATCGGCCCGGGGCTGATCGTGGCCGCGGCCATCGTCGGCACCGGCGAGCTGATCGCCACCACGGGGCTGGGGGCCCAGGCCGGCTTCGCGCTTTTGTGGCTGATCCTGGTCAGTTGCGTGGTGAAGGTGTTCGTCCAGGTGGAGCTGGGCCGCTACGCCATCACCCGCGGCAAGACCACCCTGGCGGCCTTCGACGACCTGCCCGGGCCGCGGCTGGGCGCCTCCTGGGTCTGCTGGCTCTGGCTGTTCATGATGCTGGCGACCCAGGCCCAGATCGGCGCCATGGAGGGGGTGGTCGGCCAGGCGGCGCACATGGCGTTCCCCGGGGCGTCGGAAGCCATGGCCGGGGCGATCGGCGCGGTCGTCCCGTCGTGGGGCGAGTTCCTCCAAACCCGCGAGGAATACGTCTGGGCGGCGCTGACGACGATCGCCGCCTCGGCGCTTTTGCTCTCCGGCGGTTATCGGCGGATCGAGCGGATCACGACGATCCTGGTGGCGGCGGTGACGCTCTTCACGGTGGCGAGCGTGGTCGTGCTGCAATGGACCCGGTTCCGGTTCGGCTGGTCGGAGGTGGCCTCGGGCTTCACCTTCGCGCTGCCGGCGGGGGCGATGGGGCTGGCGTTCTCGGCGTTCGGGATCACCGGCGTCGGCGCGACGGAGTTGGTGGCCTATCCATATTGGTGTCTTGAGAAGGGTTACGGGCGCTCCGTCGGCCCGCGGCCCGCGAGCGGCGACGACGCCGGCTGGGTCGGCCGCGCCCGGGGCTGGACGCGGGTGATGCAGCTCGACGCCTGGGTGAGCATGGCCGTCTTCACGGTCGCCACGGTCGCCTTCTACTTCCTGGGGGCGGCGGTGCTGCACCCCCAGGGGCTGGACCCCAAGGGGGCCGAGATGCTGCCGACCCTGGCGTCGATGTACCTGGGCCCCCTGGAGGGGACGCCGCTGGCGCCGTTGCGGGGGGGCGTCCGGGTGGCCTTCCTGGTGGGGGCCTGGGCCGTTTTGTTCAAGACGCTTTACGTCGCGACGGCCGCCAACGGCCGGATGACCGTCGACTTCCTCAACGTCGCCGGCGTCTGGCGGCCCAGCGGCGACGCCTCCCGCGAACGCGCCGTGAAGGTCTTCTGCGTCGTCTACCCGGCGATCGCCCTGGCCCTTTACTACGCGATCCGAGAGCCCCTGGGGCTGGTGAAGGCCGGCGGCATCGCCCAGGGGTTGTCGCTCCCCCTGATCGCCGGCGCGACGATCTACCTTGTCCGCCGCGACGTCGACCCCCGCGTCGGCCCGTCGCGGCTCAGCGCCGCCCTCGCCTGGCTGGCCTTCCTCGCCATCGCCGCCGTCGCCGGCTACAGCGTCTACGACCTGGCCCGGAGCTTCGCCGGAGCGTGACCCGGATTGGGTCCGTTCGCGCGGGGCGATCGCGGGAGGCGAAATCGTAAGTTATTTTACTGTATGGTTTTCGATTCCGAACCGGCGGCTTCGTTCGTCGGAATCGAAATGTGATTTCGATGACCCCCGCCCGACCCTCGCCGTCGCCGTCGCCGTCACGATCCTCGCCGCGCCCGCGCGATCGCCCTTCGCGGCCGGGCTTGCGTTCCTGCGCTCGAATTGCCAAAAAACGACGATCCGACTGGTATGATCGCGGGAGGGCTTCGCGAGATTTCAGGATTCCGTCGGGATTTCGGGAGATTCCGAAATCCGACGGCCCGTCGCGTTTTCGCAAGCCGACGCCGATCCGGCCTTCTCCCCTTGAGGGAGAAGGTGGCCGAAGGCCGGATGAGGGGTGGGCGGGACCGGAAGCCATCGGATTCCACGGCCGTCGCCAAACCGGGGCTTTCATGGAGACGCGACGCCGGTCGTCCCCTCATCCGGCCCTCCGGGCCACCTTCTCCCTCAAGGGGAGAAGGCCGGATCGCCGCGGCCTCTGAAAGAAGTCGCCCGGCGGGAGGGGGGTCGTCGTTTTTGGCCATTTGTACATTATTCGTCTTGCGGCCGGCGGCCGACAATTGGTATTGTGGCGAATCTTGATTTGGTCTTACCTGTCGGCGCGGGGCGTCGATCGGGCGGGGGATTGGGAAGGGAGTCGGGGCGCGGCGATGGCGAAACGGAAGCGCGGGGGGGGCGAGGGTCGGGACGTCCGCGCGCGGCGAAGCGCGTTCACGGAGGACGTCCCGCTGGCGGAGGCGACGCGGCGGCGGTACCTCAACTACGCGCTGAGCGTCATCACCTCGCGCGCCTTGCCGGACGTCCGCGACGGCCTCAAGCCGGTGCAGCGTCGGATCTTGTACGCGATGTGGTCGGACCTTCGGATCACCGCCGACGGCCGGTTCATGAAGTGCGCCGCGGTCGTCGGCGAGGTCATCAAGAGCTACCACCCCCACGGCGACCAGTCGATCTACGACGCATTGGTGCGGATGGCGCAGCCGTTCTCGCTGCGGCATCCCCTGATCGAGGGCTACGGCAACTTCGGCTCGATCGACGGCGACCCTCCGGCCGCGTTCCGCTACACCGAGTGCCGGCTGACGCCGATCGCCCACGCGCTTTTGACCGAGTTGCGCGACCAGACGGTCGATTTCCGTGACAATTACATGGCGACGACCCAGGAGCCGGTCGTCCTCCCCGCGCAGTTCCCGAACCTGCTGGTCAACGGGGCGGCGGGGATCGCGGTGGCGATGGCGACGAACATCCCGCCGCACAACCTCAAGGAGGTCGTCGCCGCCCTGGTGGTCCTCCTGGAGAACCGCGAGGCGCCGCTTGAGAAACTGACGCGGCACATCATCGGCCCGGACTTCCCCACCGGCGGCGTGGTCCTCAACACCCCCGCGGAGATCCAGAAGATCTACGCGACCGGGCAAGGCTCGCTCAAGCTTCAAGGGACCTACCACCGCCCCGAGGACCGTCCCAACGCGATCGTCGTCGACTCCATCCCCTACGGCCAGGAGAAGGACCCGCTGGTCGCCCGCATCGGCGAGTTGATCGGCAAGGGGATGGTCCCGCAGTTGACCAACGTCAAGGACCTCAGCACCGACGACGTCCGCATCGTCCTGGAACTGAAGCCCGGCGCGAACGCCGACGCGGCGATGGCCTACCTGTTCAAGAACACGCCGCTGCAAATCAATTACGCCGTCAACCTGACCTGCCTGCTCCCCGCCGAGGGCGCCGAGATCGCCGTGCCGCGGCGGCTGGACCTCAAGACGATCCTCCAGCACTTCCTCGACTTCCGCATGGAGGTCGTCGTCCGCCGCCTCAACCACGAGTTGCGGCTGCTGCTGGCGCGAATCCACATCCTCGAAGGCTTCGCGATCGTCTTCAACAATCTGGACGAGGCGATCCGGATCATCCGCGCCAGCGACGGCAAGGCCGACGCCGCTCCCAAGCTGATGTCGCGGTTCGGCCTCTCCGACCTTCAGGCCGACGCCGTGCTGGAGACCAAGCTCTACCGCCTGGGCAAGCTGGAGATAAAGGACATCCTCGCGGAGCTGGAGGCCAAGCGCGCCCGCGCCGAGGAGATTCAACGGCTGCTGGCCGACGAGCCGGCCCGCTGGGCGATCATCAAGGACGAGTTGAAGCAGATCGCCAGGACCCACGGCGACCCCCGCCGGACCAAGGTGGAGGCCCCCGCCGCGCCGTTGGAGTTCCGCGAGGAGGACTACATCGTCGACGAGGACTCCTGGGTCATCGTCACTCGCGAGGGGTGGACCAAGCGGCAAAAGTCGTTCACCGACGTCGCCAGCATCCGGGTCCGCGACGGCGACCAGGTCGGCTGGATCTACCGCGCCCGCGCCCGCCGAACGATCACCTTCTTCACCGACCGCGGCGCGGCGTACACCGTCCGCGTCAACGACCTGCCCATGACCACCGGCCACGGCGACCCGATCCAGAAGCTCTTCACCTTCGAGGACCAGGAGCGATTGGTCGGCGTCGTCTGCCACGACCCCCGCTGCCTGCCGGACTTCTCGAAGAACGCCCAGACGCCCCCCCGGATGGTCCAGCGCGGCTTGGGGGTCGATCTGGACGAGCCGCCGACCAACGGCAACGGGAACGGCCACGCCAACGGCGACGGCCACGCCGGGCCGTCGACCCCGCCGCCGCCTTACGTCGTGGCGCTGACCGCCGGCGGCAAGACGCTGCGGTCGCCGGTGGCGGCGGTCGCGCCGGTCTCGACCAAGAAGGGACGGACGGTCGTCCGGCTGGATCCCACGTTCAAGGGGGACGCGGTCGTCGGCGTCGAGGCGACCGACGGCTCGGAGAACGTCTGTCTGGCGACCAGGGCGGCGCGGGTGTTGATCTTCCCGGTCACCGAGGCCAACGTCGTCGCCTCCGCGGCGCGGGGGGTGACGGCGATCAAGCTCGACGCCAAGGACCGCGTGATCGGCTTCGTCCTGGCCGGCAAGAAGCGCGAGGGCCTGGCCGTGCGCACCAACCGCGGCGCCGAGCAGATCGTCAGGGCGACGAAATACCCCGTCACCGGCCGCGGCGGCAAGGGCTACGCCATCCTTCAGCGCGGGTCGCTGGAATGCGTCATGCCCGCCGAGGCCGAGCCCGTCCCGCCGCCCGACCAGATCGACGCCGCCGAACCGCGGGCCGGAAACGACGACGCGAAAGATTGACCGTTTTGGGTTTTGGAGTGACGACCATGACGGCCTTCCCCCCTCGCGGGGGAAGGTGGCCCGCAGGGCCGGATGAGGGGGGGGCGAGCCAAAACGCCGTTGACGTCCAGGGCTTCCCGGAGGGGCTTTCGCGAATCCCAACGGTCTTCTCGCGCGTCGTCCCCCTCATCTGACCGCTTCGCGGTCTGTCTTCCCCCGCGAGGGGGGAAGAGCGTTTGATGCGAAACCGCTCCGGGATTGAAGACCGCCAAGGATTGACGAATTCACGCGACCGCGAAGAATGCCACGTTCCGACGCCGCTCGTCGGGGCTTGGGGGGAGGGACCGAACCGCGATGTCCACCGGATCCGCGACCTACAGCGCCAAGTCGATCACCGTGCTGGAGGGGCTGGAGGCGGTGCGCCGCCGGCCCGGCATGTACATCGGCGGGGTCGACAAGGCGGGGCTGCACCATTTGGTGTGGGAGATCGTCGACAACGCGGTCGACGAGGTGATGAACGGCCACGCGCGGCGGATCACGGTGACGCTCCACGCCGACGGCCGCACCGTCTCCGTCGCCGACGACGGCCGCGGCATTCCCGTGGACGTCCATCCCAAGACCGGCCGAAGCGCGCTTGAGGTCGTCTTCACCACGTTGCACGCCGGCGGCAAGTTCGACGATGACGCCTACAAGGTCGCCGGCGGCCTCCACGGCGTCGGCGCCAGCGTCGTCAACGCGCTTTCCAAGAGCCTGGAGGTCGAGGTCCGCCGCGACGGCCGGGTCTACACCCAGCGCTACAAGCGCGGCAAGCCGCAAGGCGCGGTCGAGGAGGGGGAGCCGACCCGCGGCCGCGGCACCACCGTGACGTTCACGCCCGACCCGGAGATCTTTCAGGCGCTCGACTACGACTCGACCCTGATCGCCGACCGGCTGGACGTGAAGACGTACCTGAACAAGGGCCTGGCGATCCAGTTCGTCGACGAGCGGGCCAAGACCAGCGTCGAGCTGCGGCACGACGGCGGCGTCGCCGACTTCCTGGAGCACGTCAACCAGCGTCGGGAGGATGTCCGCGTCGCCCCCTCGGCGTTCGTCCTGGAGCGCGAGGACCAGGAGGACGGCCTTCGGCTCGACCTGGCGCTCGCCTGGACCGAGGCGACCGACGAGGACGTCCTGTCGTTCGTCAACACCATCCCCACCCGCGACGGCGGCACCCACGAGATGGGGATGCTCGCCGCGGTGGGCTCGGCCGTGCAGCGGTTCATGGAGACGCACGACCTGGTCAAGAAGGGCCTGGAGATCAAGCGCGAGGACGTCCGCGAGGGGCTCACGGCGGTCCTCTCGGTCTGCGTCCACGAGCCCCAGTTCCAGGGCCAGACCAAGGGCCGGCTGAACAACCCGGAGGTCCGCGGCCAGGTGGAGTCGCTGGTCCGGCCCAGCCTGGAGGCGTTCCTCCACCAGAACAAGAGCATCGGCGACGCGGTGGCCGCGCGGGTGATCCAGGCGGCCCGCGCCCGCGAGGCCAGCCGCGCCGCCGCCGTGCAGGTGCGTCGCAAGACCCCCGTCGGCGGCCGGATCAACCTGCCGGGGAAGCTCGCCGACTGCGACAGCTCCGACCCCGAGGAGACCGAGCTGTTCATCGTCGAGGGCGACAGCGCCGGCGGCTCCGCCAAGCAGGGCCGCGACCGCGACGTGCAGGCTATTCTCCCCTTGCGCGGCAAGGTGCTGAACGTCGAGCAGTCGGGCCGCTCCAAGATGCTCGACAACAAGGAGTTGACCGACCTGACGACCGCGCTGGGCTGCGGCGTGGACGATCAGTACGACCCGGCCCGCCTCCGCTACGGCAAGGTCATCATCCTGACCGACGCCGACAGCGACGGCCACCACATCGCCACGCTGCTGCTGACGTTCTTCTACCGCCACATGACCGGGCTGATGCTCGACGGCCGGGTCTACCTGGGCTGTCCGCCGCTTTACAAGATCACCTGGGGCAAGGAGACCTACTGGGCGTCCGACGACGGCCACCGCGACCGAATCCTCGCCAAGCTCCCCTCCAACGCCAAACCCGACATCACCCGCTTCAAGGGCCTGGGCGAGATGCCCGCCAAGCTGTTGTTCCAGACCACGCTCGATCCGAACGCCCGCCGACTGCTCCGCGTCGTCGTCCCGGAGGAGGACCGCCCCTACACCGAGCGCACCGTTTGCGACCTGATGGGCAAGGAACCCGAGGCCCGCTACAAGTTCATCATGGAAGAAGCCTACACCGCCACCGATATCGACATTTGATGGGTCGATCGTCGCGCCGCGTCGCACCCTTGAGGCCGCCGTACATGCCGATCATCGAGGTCGAGGGACTGACGAAGACGTACCGCGTCTTCCAGAAGAGGGACGGCCTTTGGGGCGCCCTCCGCGGGCTTTGGCGCCGCGAGTACAAGGAGGTCGAGGCCGTCGCCGGCATCGACTTCTCGATCGAGCCCGGCGAGATGGTCGCCTTCCTGGGACCCAACGGCGCGGGGAAGACGACCACGCTGAAGATGCTCTCCGGGTTGATCCAGCCGACCGCCGGGGGGGCGACCGTCCTGGGCCACGTCCCCTGGAGGCGCGAGGACGCCTACCGCCGCCGGTTCGCCCTGGTGATGGGCCAGAAGAACCAGCTTTGGTGGGACCTTCCCGCCGCCGACAGCTTCCAACTCCATCGCGAAATCTACTCGATCCCCAAGGACCAGTTCGACCGCACGCTCGGCGAACTCGTCGAGTTGCTGGGCGTCGAGCGACTGACCCGCCAGGCCGTCCGCGAGCTGTCGCTGGGCGAGCGCATGAAGATGGAGTTGATCGCCGCGCTTCTGCACCAGCCGCAAGTGTTGCTGCTGGACGAGCCGACCATCGGCCTGGACGTCGTCGCCCAGGCGGCCATCCAGAAATGCCTGCGCGACTACCACGACCGCCGCGGCGTGACGATGCTTTTGACCAGCCACTACATGCGCGACGTCGAGGCGCTTTGCGACCGCGTGATCGTCATCACCCTGGGGTCGATCGTCTACGACGGCCCCCTGGCCGGGATCGTCGAGCGGTTCGGCGAGTCGAAACTGGTCCGACTCGAGTTCAAGGGGGACGCCCCCGACCGCGCGGAGCTTGAGCGCTACGGCGAGGTCTCGCGGCTGGAGGGCCCCCGCGCCGACGTCCGGATCGAGCGCCACCACGTCGCCGAGGCGCTCGCCGACATGCTCAACCACCACGCGCTGGCCGACGTCGGCGTCGAGGACCCGCCGCTTGAGGAGATCATCGCCAAGGTCTTCGAGGAGGCCCGACTCGCCCACGGCGCCGCGTGAACCCTCCACCCTGGAACCCGCCCCCAGGCGGCGGTATCGTGGGCGCGCGGCTCGATCAAGACCCCATCCAGGAGGCGCGAACGTGGACAGGCGAAAATCGACGCATGTTTCGAGGGCGTTCCGACGCGGAGGCGGCGCGGCCCTGCTCGCCGTCGCGGTCCTGGCCGGGGGGGCGTCGCGGACGTCGGCGGCGGACGTCAAGGAGTCGTACTACGCCCATCCGGCGGTCCACGACGTGTACGGCGTGATCGCGCCCTGGTACAAGGGTCAAAACGGCCAGCTCGACTTCCGGCTGCGGATCGCCGCGGAGACCCTCAAGCGTTACCCGTGGGTGGAGCCCCCCGCGGCCGTCTCCGCCGCGCCGCATTATGTGTTCAACGGCCACTGGAGGATCGATCCGGACGGGACCATCACCCCGCGGCCGATCCCCGATTGGGACAACGGCGACCTCGGCCAGCGCGCCGCCTACGTTTTGGCGGGGATGGTCGACTATTACCGCTATACCGGCGACCCGGCGGCCGTCGCGATCATGACCGTGCAGGCCGACGCCCTGCTCGACCACGGCCTCACCCCGGCGGACCACCCCTGGCCGAACTTCCTCATAAGCGTCCCGGTCGCGGGAAAGCCCTACGGCAAGGCCGATCCGGCGGGGATGATCCAACTGGACATCGTCGCCGAGGTGGGCGTGGCCCTGCTGCGGGCCTACCAGGTCACCGGGAACGATCGTTGGTTCGAGGCCGCCAAGCACTGGGGCGACCTGCTGGCCGCCAAGCGCGACCGGACGCCGGGGGCCGCCCCCTGGGGACGCTACGCCAACCCCGAACACGTCAGATGGAAGGACGTCCAGCAGACCGGCGGGGTCGTCTTCCTGCTGGAGTTCTTCGACGAGTTGATCCGTATCGGTCACGCCGGACTCGGTGACTACTCGATCCGCCTGGCGGGACGCGCCGGGGACCTCGACGCGATCGTCCAGGCCCGCGACGCCGGCCGGGCCTACCTCCGCGACACCCTCTTGCCGGCCTGGACCGTCAACGACACCTGGGGCCGCAACTACTGGGACTGGAACGACCCCGTGCAGGCCGAGAACGTCACTGAGTTCGCCGCCCGCTACATGATGGACCACCCCGACGTCTTTCCGAACTGGCGCGAGGACGCCCGCAACGTCCTGTCCCTCTTCTTCAACCATACGAGCGTCGACCCGGCCGGCGGCGGCGACGCCTACAGCGGCGCGTGGGCCTTTCCCGAATCGAATGGCTGCTGCGGTCGCTCGCTCTGGTACGGGCCGATGGAGCTGGCGGTCCCGCTCGCCCAGTACGGCGTCCGGGCCCGAAGCGCCTGGGGCCGCGAAGTGGCGCGTCGGATGCAGATCCTGGCGACCTACGACGGCCATGACACGGGCGTGTCGGAGGATAACATCGACGGCGGCTTCGTCGTCAACGCCGACTGGTTCAAGATCGCCCACCCGATGGCGCTCAAGCACCTGCTGGCGACCGTCGCCTGGCTCCCCGAGGAGTTCGGCCCGGCGCGCGAGAACCATATCGTCCGAAGCACGGCGGTGGTCCGCCGGGTGACCTACGGCCCCCGCGGCGTCTCCTACCGGACGTTCGACGCCCCGGAGGCGACGATCGACGTCTTGCGGCTGGCCTTCGTCCCCGAGGCGGTCGAGGGCGACGTCGGCGGCGCGCTTCCCCGTCGCGAGGACCTGGACGGCAACGGCTACACCGTCAAGCCGCTCCCCGGCGGCGACTCCATCGTCGAGATCCGCCACGACGGGATCCTCGGCGTGACCGTCTCGGGGAACAGCCCCGAGCGCGTCGCGGCGTGGGGGGAACTGACGCGCGCGGGAACGTGGACCGACGCCGATACTCCGGCGGACACCCGTCGATCCGACGAGGAGGGCGCGACGGTCGAATTCACGTTCAAGGGGAACCGGGTCCGACTGATGGGTCGCGCCATGCCCGACGGCGGGCTCGCGGAGGTTTACCTGGACGGCGTCAAGCAACTGGTCGGCGTGGACTGCTGGCGGCCTCGGTCGGACGTCGTCGAGCGCGGAAGCGTCCCGCTCTACGAGCGCAACGGCCTGGCGAACGGCCCGCACGCGCTGAAGCTCGTCGTGCTGGGGAGGAAGAACCCGCTGTCGGAAGGGAAACGGGTTTACATCGACGGCGTGGAGTGGTCCGACGCCGAGGGCGCCGCCGACGCGGGCGCGGGAGGCGGGCCGACCGACGCCCAACGCATGATCTTCGGCCACGCCGGCCGCGAGGACGTCCGCGATTCGACCGGCGGCCTCTGGCGGCCGGGGACCGAATTCGTGGTCCGCCTGGGCGCGGGCGCCGACAGCGTGGCCGGGTCGTGGTGGACCGAGCCGACCGCGACTGCGATCGAGGGGACCGCCGACCCGGAGCTTTACCGTTACGGCGTCCACGCCAGGGACTTCACGGTCAACGTGACGGTGGGCCCCGGCAAGTACCACGCCCGGCTGAAGTTCGCCGCCGGTCGGATTCCGAGCCCGCCGCCGGGCGGTGGAATGACGATCGCGATCAACGGCGAGGAGGTCGCTCGCGACCTCGACGTCGCCGCCGCGGCCGGCGGCCCGAATCGAGCCTTCGACCTGGTCCTCGACGACCTGGAACCGCGCAACGGCCTCATCGACGTCCGCTTCCAAAGCCCCGGCGACGCCCACGCCTTCGTCCAGGCGATCGAGATCGGCCCCGGCCCCGGCGGATCGGGGACGACGCCCGCGACGGGTGGAAAGTAGTAAAGAATGTGATTGTTGCGTATATGCATGCGTCTACAAAGACAGACCCCTGGCCATGCGGGCTCGACCGTCCGTTCCGTCCCCTCTCCCGCCGGGCTGACGACCCGACACTTATCGGATCCCGCATGCGAC
>ERZ778018.1949-NODE-1949-length-14673-cov-5.808661_pt1 | contig 14673 bp, 12 predicted proteins | sample MGYA00375748_ERZ778018 | MGnify/ENA primary metagenome ERZ778018 (study PRJEB29350, sample SAMN05509839) | bioreactor metagenome | biome: bioreactor; material: wastewater | place: South Africa: University of Cape Town | collected 2014-04-22 ... | reverse complement strand
CTTGCCGTCGGCCAGCGGCTGAGGATCGTCCCCAATCACGCCTGCGTGGTGACCAACATGGTCGATGCCGTGCATATCCTGCGCGGCGGCCGCTACGCGCAGACCTGGCCCGTCGCCGCGCGCGGGAAGATAACCTGACGTTGCCTCTCTTGCCTCGTTGCTAGGCGCTGATCGCCGGCCGGCGGTCCCGCCACGGCATCGCCTGTTCCAGCTGGCGCGAAACGGCGAGCACCGTCGCCTCGTCGCCGTAACGGCCGACGAGCTGCACGCCGATCGGGATGGCGTCGCTCGCCCATGCCAGCGGCAGCGAGATCGCCGGCTGTCCGGAGAAGTTGAAGGGGAAGGCGAACATCGCGTCCGTCCACAAGGCGTTGTAGGCGTCGATGTCCGTCATCGCCATGTCGTAGTAGCCCATGGGGCGCGGCAGGTGGGTCAGCGTCGGCGTCAGGTAGATGTCGTAGGGGAAAAGATCGCCCACGACCTCGCGGCCGAGCACCCGCAGCCGCTCCACCGCCGTGGCATGCTCCATGCCGCTGGTGGCGCGGCCGCGCCCGATGATGGCCCATGTCACGGGTTCGACGTCGTCGGGCGTCGCCGCTCTGCCGACCACCGCCGCCAGCTGGTCGAACATGGCCGCCGTCTGCACGCAGGTCATGTCGGTGTAGGTCTTCCAGGCGGCTTCGCCGTCGAGGGGCATGTCGTGCTCCTCGACCTGATGCCCGAGGCTTTCCAGCGTCCGTGCCGTGGAAAGCACCGCCTCCTTCACCTGCGGGTCGATCGGCGCGCCGTTCGGCGGCGTGACGGTGAAGCCGACGCGAAGCTTGCCCGGCTCGCGCGCCGAAAGGTCGAGCCAACTCCCCTCCGGCGTGGGCGGCGTGTAGGCGTCGCCCGGCAGGCCGCCGGCAACCGCGTCCAGATAGGCGGCGGTGTCGCGCACGCTGCGCGTGCAGGCGAGGAAATAGGCGCCGCCGTACCAATAGTCGCCGAAGGGGGCGAGCGTGACGCGGCCGCGCGACGGCTTCAGGCCGACGATGCCGCAGCAGGAGGCGGGCACGCGGATCGAGCCGGCGCCGTCGCTGGCCTCGCCGATCGGCACCATGCGCGAGGCGACCGCCGCCGCCGTGCCGCCGCTCGATCCGCCGGCGGTGATTCCTTCCTTCCAGGGGTTCCTGGTTATGCCGTAGAGCTTCGGCTCGGTGCTGATCGACCAGCCGTTTTCAGGCGCGTTCGACTTGCCGACGAGAAGCAGCCCGGCCGCCCGGATGCGCCGCGACAGTTCCGAATCGCCGGGGGCGACGAGGTCCTTGAGATAGCGGGACGAGTTGGTGAGCGGCGCGCCCTTCCATGACGACGCCAGTTCCTTGAGCAGGAACGGGACGCCGGCGAGCGGCGCGCCGCGGTCGACGCTCGCGGCGGCCTCGCGCCCCATGTCGTAGAGCTTGTGGATCACCGCGTTGAGCTCGGGGTTGAGCCGCTCGATCACGGATACGGCGCACTCCACCAGTTCGGCGGCCGAGACTTCGCCGTCCCGCACCAGCCCGGCGAGGGCGAGCGCGTCGGCGTCCGCATAGGTCCTGAGCAGGCTTTCGGTCGTCGCCATGTCGTTTTCTCCTCGAATGTCGCGCCTGTCCTGGATCAGGCCAGGTCGATGGCCCTGCCTTGCTCGATGCTTTGTTCGGCGGCCAGCACGATGCGCAGGCTGTCGACGGCGGCCGCCATCGAGCTGGTGAGGTCGATGTCCTCGCGGATCGCGCGCAGAAAGTACGCCTGCTCGCGGTCGCACAGCTCCTGGTGGCCGGGCTCGTCCTGCATCGACAGGATTTCGTCCGGTTTGGAGAAATTCTTGTCGGCATCGACGGCGGCATAGTGGATCTTGATGGCGTCGGTCTTGGTGTGGCGGTCGATATCGGCGGAATCGGAAACCTCTTCCGCTTCCTTGCCGGCGCTCTCGGTCTGCCCGGCGACGATGGAGACGGCGCCCTTCGGACCGACGACATCCTTCACGAAGTAGGCGGTCTCGCTCATCATCGGTCCCCAGCCGGCTTCGTACCAGCCGACCGATCCGTCGTCGAAGGTGACGTGCAGGTGGCCGTAATTCTGCTTGGCGGCGTCCGCCCACAGCTTGGCGCCGATGCCGTGCACCCGTACCGGCTTCGCGCCCGTCAGCTGGCACATGACGTCGACATAGTGGACGCCGCAATCGACGATCGGGATCAGCGAATCGATCAGGTTCTTGTGCCATTGCCAGGCCGGGCCGCTCGACTGCTGGTTGAGGTTGAGCCGCATCACCAGCGGCTTGCCGAGCGTCCTGCCCATTTCGATGAACTTGATCCATGAGGGATGGACACGCAGGATGTAGCCTAGGAGCAGCTTGCGGTTGGCGGCCTTGGCCGCCGCGACCACCCTTTCGGCATCCTCCACGGTGGTGGCGATGGGCTTTTCCATGAACACATGGCAGCCGGCCGCGAAGGCCTTCAGCGCATAGTCGGCATGGGTGTTGGGCCAGGTATTGATCGACACCGCGTCGGGCCTGGCGTCCCTCAGTGCGGCGTCGAAATCCTCGTAGAGCGGATAGTCCGCGAGCTCCGCTGGGAGCTTTTTGGACTTGATCGAACGGCTCATGATGCCGGCGATCTCGAAGCCGTCGAGCCGGTGATAGGCGCTGGCATGCGAGGCGCCCATATTGCCGAGGCCGACGACGAGAACCCTTGTTTTATCGGACATATGCCCTCTCCCTCACCACTGCGTCGCGACCGCGGGCGGCGGCCCGCCGCCGCCCGCGAAGCGTTCATGATCCTCAGATCGCCGAATCGAACAGATGCGCCTTGATGGCCTCGACGTCGAGCGCGGCGAAGCCCTCGGACAACTGGGCGCCGTCCGCGTCGGCCTTGACTTTGGCCTTGTCGAAATCGTTGGTTGTGGCGATCAGCTCGTTGGAGCATACCTCCTCGGCCTTCACCGGCTCGGTGATCTGGCCGATCTTGTGGATCTCGTCGAAGAAGCCCTGCCAGCTTTCCATGTCGTGCCAGCCCCAGCCGCCGCGCTTGTCCATGTCGCCGCGAAAGACGTTGATCTGTTGCAGGATCGAGGTGGTGCCGAGTTCCGGCCCGAGGTTGGAGGCGAGTGTCGGGAACTGCTCGAACACGGCTTCCACCGCCGCGCGCGGGTTCTGGTAGCCGAATTCCAGTCCCATCGCCCAGCCGCGCAGGTATTTTTCCAGGAATGCCTTGCGGTCGGGGTCCTCGAGGTCCGCCGCGCGCACCACGAAGGTGTTGGCCGGGAATTTCGAGTGCTGGACGCCGAGCCAGTATTCGAAGTCGAGCTTCTTGGCGATCCATTCGGCCCGCAGGCCCTCCCATGAAAGGGCCGCGTCGCCCTGGCCTCCGGCAAGCGCCGTTCCCCAGGTCGGCCAGCCGGCCTCCACATAGTTGACCTTCTTGACGTCGACGCCCTGGGCCGCCAGCAGCGGATCGGTGATCGCCTGCCACGCGGCCGAGCCGAGCAGGATGGTCTTGCCTTCGAGCGTCTTGAGGTCGTTGGTTCCCTCGCCCTTGCGGAAGGCGAAGCTGAAGGTGTCGCGCGCGCCCATGTGGAACACGGACTTGAGCTTCATGCCGTTCTGGATGGCGAAGGAAAAGACGCCGGGAGAGGGAAAGCCCATGTCGGCCTGGCTGACATCCACGAATTTCACCGTGGCCGTGCCGTCGGAAGGGCCGGGCTGCATGTCGGTTTCGAGGCCGTCGAAATAGCCGGCCTTTTTGGCCGCCCAATAGGGATAGTCGTCGAGCACTTCGAGCGTGCCGCGCGGCGAAATCCAGGTGAATTTCTCGTAAGGCGCCGCCTCGGCGCGGCCAGGGCCAGCGCCGAGCGCGGTCGCCGTCACGAGGCCGCTGGCGGTGACCTGAAGGAAAATACGGCGGCTCATGCCGGCGGCGATGCCGGTCGGTGTCAGGCTGGCTTTCGTCATTTTATCCTCCCGGGTTGACGACGATGGTTCGGTGTCCGCGCGACGCGCGGGTGAAGGCGGCGCTCATGCTTCCCAACTCGCCCATTTCTTGCCGATCAGGAAGAACAGGACGTAGATCAGGATGCCGAGCGTCGACAGCACCAGCACGACGGCGAAGAACTGCGGCATCTGGATCATCGAGGAATAGGTGGTCAGCCGGTTGCCGAGGCCGAAGCCGCCGCCGACCATCTCCGCGCCGACCGCCGTCAGCAGGCCGAAGATGGCGCCGATCATCAGGCCGACCAGGATCATCGGCAACGCCATCGGCGCGCGGATCTTCCAGAATATCTGCAAGGTGCTGGCGCCGTAGGAGCGCGCCAGCGCGATCTTGGCGCTGTCGACGCGCCGGAAACCGGTCGCCGCGTTGATCATCACCATCGGCCCGGCGGCGAGCGCCACCGCGATGATGCGCGGCTCGTAGCCGAAGCCGAAGCGCAGGATGAGCAGCGGCACCAGCGCCAGCATCGGCGTCGTCACCAGAAGCAGGATGTAAGGCGCCACGATCTTTTCGGCGAAGGGGAACTGGGTGATGACCGCGGCGAGGAAAAGGCCGATCACCGCGCCGATGGCGAAGCCTCCCAGAAGCTCGACCAGCGTGTAGCCGAGATGCGGCAGGATCAGCGGGAACTCGGTGACCAGCGCGGCCGCGATCGTGCTCGGCGGTGGCATGATGTAGTGCGGCACCTCGAACAGGCGCAGCGACGCTTCGATGCCGCCGATCACGACGACGGCGACCAGCAGGATCGCCAGCACCTCGGCGCCCGAGCGGATGCCGGGGCCGCTCGAAAACGCCGACAGGTTGGTCAGGCTGACCTTCTGACCGTCGCCAGCCCTGGAGAATTCGGGGATGGCGTCGCTCACGGCTCGTATCCTCGGCTGGCGGTCGCGGCGGGCCTGAAGGCGGCGGGCTTCTGGGCGGCCCGCGCGCCGACGATGTCCATCTTGATCGCGTTGTGGAGGTCGAACACCTCCCTGGTGGCCATGATTTCCAGCGAGCGCGGGCGGGGAAACGGAACGGCGTATTCCTTGGCCACGCGCCCCGGCCTCGGACTCATGACGACGACCCGGTCGGACAGGAAGATCGCTTCCTCGATGCTGTGGGTGATGAAGACGATGGTGGTCGGCCGGTCGAGCCAGATTTCCTCGACCAGCCGGTTCATCTCTTCGCGGGTGAAGCTGTCCAGCGCCCCGAACGGTTCGTCCATCAACAGCACGGACGGTTTCAGCGAAAGCGCCCGCACGATGGCTGCGCGCTGCTGCATGCCGCCGGAAAGCTCGCGCGGGAACTTTCCGCCGAACCCCTCCAGCCCGACCCGGGCGATGAGATGAGCGATCCATTCGCGGTCGGGCTTGAGGCCCTTGATCTCGAACGGGAAATTGATGTTGGCGTCCAGCGTGCGCCATGGCAGCAGGTTGGCTTCCTGAAAGACCAATCCGATCTCGGGACGCGGCCCGGTGACAGGCGCTCCGTCGAGCGCGATCTCGCCGCCGGACAGACGATGCAGGCCCGACATCGACCACAACAGCGTGGTCTTGCCGCAACCGGAAGGGCCGACGATGGAGACGATCTGGTTGGCCTGGATATCGATGCTGCACGCATCCAGCGCCAGGAGGTCGCCGGAAGCCGTGTGATAGGCCTTGGTCGCTTCCCGCACGGCAAGCTTCGGGATGGATGCGTGGCCCGCGTTCATTCGTCCCTCGGAGATTGCACCGCGGCCTTCACGGCCGTCCATTTGCGGATCGAGTTTGTAACTATCCTACTTGACTGTCAAGCGAACTGGCGCTTCCAGCGCAAATGGAAACGAGTATCGGTCATATCCGATTGAATATAAAAAGATTAATGGCTCTTGAAGAGTTTGTTGCTTTCCTACATACTCGCTAACGAGGTCGACCGGAAAGACGGGCTGGCGAGGTAACCGGAATGGCTCGAAGGAACGATCCGCGGCGGAACGGCCTGCGGGCAAAGCCGGCGGAAAGGCCTACTCCGCCCCAGGCGGAAGCCGATGCGCATGCGGTCCCGGCGCGAGGCCATGCCGGCAGGCAGGAGGACGCGCCGCGCATTCCCGACGTCATTTCCCTGATCAAGGACAGCTACGGCCGGCTCAGTCCGGCCGAGCGCAGCGTCGCCGACGCGGTGCTGGCAGACGTGCAGTTCTCGGTCGACGCGTCCAATGCGGTGCTGGCCGGGCGCGCCGGCGTCAGCGAGCCGACGGTGACCCGCTTCTGCCGGACCATAGGCTGCGCCGGCGTGCGCGATTTCAAGCTCAAGCTTGCGCAAAGCCTGGTCGTCGGCGCGCTTTATCTCGACAGCGCCCCGGCGGCGGGGGCCGACAACGGCACTCCGGGCTGGAGCGCCGTCTTCGGCGAGGCGAAGCGCGCGCTCCAGGAAGCCGAGCGCCAACTGGACCCCGGGCAGGTGCAGAAGGCCGCCAACCTCATCGCCGGCGCGCGCCAGGTGGTGGTGTTCGGCCTCGGCGGCAGCGCTTCGGCGCTGGCGCAGGAGATCCAGTACAGGCTGTTCCGTTACGGCATCGCCGTCAGCGCGCACTGCGACCCCTACGTCATGCGCATGACCGCTTCGACGCTGAAGCCGGCCGACATGGTCGTCGCCGTCTCGGCCACGGGGCGGACGCGCGAAGTCATCGAGGCCGTCGAGATCGCCAGGCACTACGGGGCCGGCTCGATCTGTCTGACCGCGCCCGACAGCGATCTCGTGCGGGCCAGCGACGTGGCGCTGACGGTGGCGATCGCCGAGTACCCCGACACGTTGAAGCCGACGGCCTCACGCTTCGCGTTCCTGGCGGCGATCGACCTGATGGCGGTGGCGACCGGCTACGCGCTCGGCCCGTCCGCCCGGGAAACGCTTCGCCGGATCAAGTACAACGTTCAGATCCACCGCACCGGCAAGGAGATGGAGCCGCTGGGCGACTAGGGTCGGGACCCGTTAATTTGGCTGGAATGGCGTTCGAGATGGCGAGAGATGCGAGGAAAAGGCCGAAGAGCGGGGTGGTTCCCCCGGTCGAGGGCTTCGACGCGGCAGATCGAAGCCAGCTCGATCGTCCTTCGGATCGGGCGAATTTGCACGGGCTGCTTTGTCGCGAAGCCTTGAAAGGCTTCAGCCTTCCTGCGGCCTCGCTTCGCGCATCCGCACAAATTTGTACCGACCATTCCAGCCAAATTAACGGGTCCTGACCCTGGGGTCAGGACCACGGCGCTTCGCCGGAACGGCCAGACAAAGGGAAAAACCATGCTCGAAACCGCACCTTCGCAACAGGCAGCCGCATGGCTTCGTTCCCTGGAGGAAGCGCTGGCGGCGCGCGACGTTTCGGCGGCGGCGGGCCTCTTCGTTGAAGATTGCTATTGGCGCGACCTGCTTGCCTTCACCTGGAACATCAAGACCATGGAAGGGCGCGCCGCGATCCGGGCCATGCTTGAGGCGACGCTGGCGACGGCCCGGCCGCATGGCTGGCGCCTCAGCGCGGAGCCGGTGACGGACGAGGACGGCCTGGTGGAGGCATGGTTCACCTTCGAGACGGCGGCGGCGCGCGGGCAGGGGGTGCTGCGCCTCGGCGACGGCGGATGCCGGACCCTGTTCACCGCCGTGACCGAGCTGAAGGGCTTCGAGGAGAAACGCGGCCCGAGCCGTCCGCTGGGCGTCAGGCACAAGGCCGATCCCGATCGCGAGACATGGTCGGAGGCGCGCCGGCGCGAGGAGCGGGAACTCGGCGCCGATATCCAGCCCTATTGCGTGATCATCGGCGGCGGGCAGGGCGGCATCATGCTGGGCGCGCGGCTGCGCCGGCTGGGCGTGCCGACCGTCATCCTGGAGAAGAACGCCCGCGCCGGCGATTCCTGGCGCAACCGCTACCGCTCGCTCGTGCTGCACGATCCGGTCTGGTACGACCACCTGCCCTATATCCCGTTCCCGGACCATTGGCCGGTGTTCACGCCCAAGGACCAGATGGGCGACTGGCTCGAAATGTATGCGCGCGTGATGGAACTGAACTACTGGACGTCCAGCACCTGCACCGGCGCCTCCTACGACGATGCGCAAAAGGTCTGGACCGTCGAGGTCGAGCGCGCCGGCGAACGCGTCACGCTGAAGCCGAGGCAACTGGTCTTCGCCACCGGCGCCTATGGCCCGCCGAGGATGATCGACCTGCCGGGAGCGGACGCGTTCAGGGGCGAACTGCTGCATTCCAGCCGATATTCGGACGGATCGCGGTTCCGCGGCAAGGCCTGCGCCGTCATCGGCGCGGCGAGTTCCGGCCACGACGTCAGCGTCGATCTGTGGGAAAGCGGCGCCAGGGTCACCATGATCCAGCGCTCCCCGACGACGGTGGTGAAGTCGGGCACGTTGATGGAACTCGCGTTCGACACCTATTCGGAGGAGGCGCTGGCGCGTGGCATCACCACCGACAAGGCCGACCTGATGGCGGCTTCCGTGCCGTTCGCGCTGATGCCGGAAGGCCAGAAGCGCCTCTACGACAGGATCAGGGCGCGCGACGCCGATTTCTACGACCGTCTGACCGCCGCCGGCTTCGCCATCGATTTCGGCGACGACGAGACCGGGCTGATGATGAAGGCGCTTCGCACCGGCTCGGGCTATTATATCGATGTCGGCGCCTCGGACCTGATCATCGACGGCAAGATCGGCGTGGTGAGCGGCGTCGGCATCGAGACGCTTACCCCGGACGGCATCCGGTTCGAGGACGGCAGGGAACTCGCCGTCGACGCCATCATCGCCTGCACGGGCTACCAGTCCATGCACGAGACGGTCGCAGGCCTGGTTTCGCGCGAGGTCGCCGACAGGATCGGGCCGTGCTGGGGCCTCGGCTCCGGCGTACGCGGCGATCCCGGCCCGTGGCATGGCGAGCCGCGCAACATGTGGAAGCCGACCGCGCAGGAGGCGCTGTGGTTCCAGGGCGGCAACCTCGCCTTGTCGCGCTTCTATTCCAGGTTCGTGGCGATGCAGATCAAGGCGAGGATGGAAGGTGTCCCGACGCCCGTCTACGGCGCGCCGAAGTAGCGGCGGGCCTGCCTCCCGGCTCTATGCCGGCTGGAACCTCCATTTTTCACCGAGTTCCCGATCCCAGTGTTCGGGCATGAAGCGCATCTTTCCGACGACCGGCGTAAACGTCATTTCGCCGAAGATGACCCGGTCGCGGACGTTGAACAGGTCCACACGCACGAAGTCGAAGCCCTGCGACAGGGCGGCGGCCACCTCCAGCATCTCGTCGAGGCGGCTGGGTCTTGCAATGACCCCGGCGAAGTCATAGTCGCGATAGGAAAAGGGAAGCCTGTTCCAGTCCGTATCGAAAAACGGGTTGATGCTATGCGCCTGATCGTCCGCCTGGATGAATTCCGGCTTCCCGTCGAAGCACCACAGCCGGTAGTCCAAGGGGCGCGCGCCGTCCTCTTCCTCGATAAACGGCTGGATCAGGATACGCCGCTTTATCTTCAGGTACTGGGCCTCTCGCCCGACGAAATAGTAGTTCCGCCGGAGCCACTCGCGGAGCTGCCGTATGGCAAGCTCGCGGTCGAAGGGGCGTATCAGCGCATGGTTGAACCCGGACCCATGGTTGGTCTTGGCCATGCATTTGTCGGGCAGGCTGTCGAAAGGGATGGCGCCGGGGTCCGTTCCCTGCCAGATGATGTCGAGGAGGTAGCGTTCTCCGACACGTTTCTTGACGAAGTCGTTCACCTCGATCTTGTCGGCGAGCCGGGTGAAGGCCGGGTTGTCGCGCCTGTGCAGATCGATCATCCGATGCGCGATCTTCTCCGTCAGGGTGGTCGGCTGTTCTGCCAGTTCCTTCCCGAAGAAGCGCCGGTAGTCGCTCCGGATTTTCCTCGGCCCCTCGTAGCGATAGAGGGCCCTGCGCTTCAGCATTCGAACTGATTTGAGAAGGTTCATCGGATTGCCTGCCCTCGAATTCCGTTCGGCAGAACGATTCCGTGTAGCCATGAAGGGCTCTAATGGGGCGGCCGTCGTTTGGCAATGGCAGGCAGGCCCGGTGACAGGCCGCTATTGGGCCGGCTGCTTTCGGGCGAAATAGCGTGCGGCGAGATCGACATGCGTGCACTGGCGCGGCGGCTGGAAGCGTTCCGTCTCGTCCGCGCCGCCGTCCTCGTTCGGCCACCATGTTCCGCCGGCGACGATGCCGTGACAGACCAGCCGCTGGTCGGCGACCAGGGTCGCGCCGCGTGAATCGACGAAGGTGAAGCGGCCCGGATGCTGCCGCAGCAGCGCGATGTCTGCCGGCAGGCCGATCCCCAGCCGGCCTAGGTCGTTGCGGCCGATGACCTCGGCCGGCTTTTGCGTGGCGGCACGCAGCACGTCCGGCAGCGGCATGCCCAGCGCCTGCAATTTCGACATGCACACCAGAAGGTCGAAGGCCGGGCCATCGACACAGTAGAGGTGGACGTCGCTGGAGATGACGTCGGGCGCCAGCCCCTCGCCGAGCATGGCGCGCGCCACCTCGAAGTCGAACGAACCCATGCCGTGGCCGATGTCGAAGACGACGCCGCGCTCGCGCGCCGTCAGCATGTCCGGGCGCACCGCGCCGGAGGCGAAGACCGGCGCGTTGGGGAAGGGCCGGAAGCAATGGGTCAGCACGTCGCCACTGCGCAGGCGCGGCAATACCTGCGAGCGCCCCGGCGGCGGCTCGTCGATATGCGTCATCAGCGGCAGCCCGACCGCGTCGGCGGCTTCCAGCGCGATATCGACCGGCGCGATGCCGCTGGCGCCGCCCGCGATGCGGCCCGACCGCACCTTAACGCCGACGATCACGTCCGCATGTTCGCGGGCGACGGCCACCGCCTCGTAGGGGTTGCACAGGTCGAGATCGCCGCATTCGCCGACCATCACGGTCCTGGAGAAGCCGAAGATGCCGGCAAAGGAAATGTTCACATAGGCGAGGATGCGCACCCTGGAGCGTTCCATGACATGGCGGCGGAAGCCGAGAAAGTTGCCCGCGCCGGCGCTGCCCGCGTCGATGAAGGTGGTGGTGCCGCTCTTGGCCGCCAGCCGGTCGGCATCGACGCCGAGCGAGGTCCCGCCCCAGTAGACGTGGCTGTGCATGTCGATCAGCCCGGGCGTCACCAGGCAGCCGGAGGCATCGACGACGCGCAAGGCACCGTCGGGCGGCAGGCCGGCCTCGATGGCTGCGACCCGCCCGTCCTTCACGCCGACATCGCGTTGCGCATCCAGCCCGGACGCGGGGTCGACGACCCGTCCGCCTCTCACAAGAAGGTCATAGCGCATGTCTCACCTTGCCGCCGCGCCTCGATCCGGGCTTCGCTCGTCACGCCGCCATCGATCCACGGGCTTTAAGGGCGCCCCGGTTCGGCATGGTCGGCCTCCGTGATCCTGTTGCAGCTGTTGTTGGAAAGCAACGTAATTTTTGAATTTTATGTTGCTTTCCTACAAGACGCTGGGCATCCTCTCCCGTATTCAGCGGTTGTTTGCACGGAGCTGGCGGCGAGACCTTCGGATATGATCGATTTCAAGGGTCGCACGGTGGTGGTGACGGGTGCCGGCGGCGGCGTCGGCGGCGCGCTGGTCGGCGTGTTTCATCAACTCGGCGCCAGGGTCGTCGCCTGCGACGTCGAAGGCAGCGACCTCGCAAGGCCGGAGATCGCGCGGGCGCATCATTTCGACCTGCTCGACGACGATGCCGTCACGCTGTTTGCCGATCGGGTCTGCAAGGAGGCCGCGCCGGCCGCCGTCGTCTCCAACGCCGGCTGGACTCGCGCCGAGACGCTGGCCGATGTTTCGGCCGAGGCGCTCGATCGCGAGATGGATCTCAATTTCCGCGCCGCGGCCATGTTGACACAGGCGTTCCTGCCGGCGATGCGCGGCCGGCCGCAAGGAGCGGCCTTCGTGTTCATCTCCTCGGTCAACGCCTTCGTCCATTGCGGCAACCCGGCCTATTCCGCGGCGAAGGCCGCCCTGAACGCCTGGATGCGCGCGGTGGCGACGGAGGAAGGGAAAAACGGCGTGCGCGCCAATGTCGTGGTTCCCGGCTCGATCCGGACCGGCGCCTGGGATCACCGGATCGCGCAGGCCCCCGATATCCTGGCCTCGGTGAGCAAGCTTTACCCCTTGGGCAGGCTGGTGGAGCCGGTCGAGGTGGCGCATGCGGCCGCGTTTCTGGCCTCGCCCGCCGCAAGCGGCATCACCGGCGCCACCTTGAACGTCGATGCCGGGCTGCTCGCCGGCAATCTGCCGTTCCTGGACCTGATTTCCGCGTAACCAGAAAGGGCTCCAGGATGATCCTTGACGACAATCCGTTTCCGCCGGGCGATGCCGACCGCCACGAATTATGGGAAATGCTGGTGCGGCGCGACATCGAGGCTTTCCTCGCGCAGGACTGGCGGATGGTCGAGGGCGATTTCGTGACGCCGGGCTTCTTCGGCATGCATGCCCATTTCCTGGACAACCCGGACTCCTGGCGCCTGCAGTTCCCGTCCCTCGAAGCCTATCGCGACGAATGGCTGCGCCAGGCCCGCGAAACCGCCGCGACGGCATTCGCGGAGTCTCTGCGCGAGGCGTTGTTCCGCATCACCAACATGCGCGACATCGACGTCCGCGGCGACAGCGCGGTCCTGCACAAGAAGTTCCACGGCTCGATCGCCCGGCCGGGCGGCGAGGCGGAGCGCCTTCAGTGGCAGACGCTGTATTTCTGCACCCGCCGGGGCGGTCGGTGGAAAATAGCCGGCTTCGTCGGCTACATGCCGCATCCGCTCGCCCTCAAGGCCGGTTGACCTTGCCGGCGCCGGCCGGTCAGCCTTGCTCGGCCCAGCCGGAAACGACCTTCGGCTCCAGGAATTCCTCGATGCCCCACACGCCGCCCTCGCGCGCCCTGCCGGAACCCTTGACGCCGCCGAACGGGGCGCCGGCGGCGCGCGCCATGCCGTTCATCTCGACCATGCCCGATTTCAGCCTGCGCGCCACGCGGTTGCGCTTGTCGCCGTCCTTGCTCTGCACGTAGTTGGTGAGGCCGTAGGGGGTGTCGTTGGCGATGGCGACCGCTTCCTCCTCGGTGTCGAAGGGGATGATGGAAAGCACCGGTCCGAAGATTTCCTCGCGCGCGATCGTCATGGCGTTGTCGACGTCGGCGAAGACGGTTGGCCGCGCGAAATAGCCGCGGTTCAGCCCGGCCGGATGGCCCGGCCCGCCGGCGACCAGCCGCGCGCCTTCCTCGATCCCCTTGTTGATCAGGCCCTGCACCTTCGAATATTGCGCCTCCGACACCAGCGGCCCGATGTGAGCGCCGTGCTTGTGGGCCGAATCCACCGCCAGCGTCTCGGCGACCGAGCGGGCCGTTTCCACCGCCTGGTCGTATCTCGGGCGCTGGACCAGCATGCGCGTCGGCGCGTTGCAGCTCTGGCCGGTGTTGTTGAAGCAATGCAGGGCGCCGCGCGTGACCGCGTTGTCGTCGGCGTCCTCGAACACGATGTTGGCGCCCTTGCCGCCGAGCTCCAGCACCACCCGCTTCAGCGTCTCGGCGGCGGTCCTGGAGATCGCCTTGCCGGCCCGCGTCGAGCCGGTGAAGCTGATCATCTCGACGTCGGGATGCGCCGACAGGCGCGTGCCGACGCCCGGGCCATCGCCGTTGACGAGGTTGAAGACGCCGGCGGGGAAGCCCGCCTCGTCGATGAACTCTGCAAACAGCATGGACGACAGCGGCGCGATCTCGGAAGGCTTGAGCACCATGGTGCAGCCGGCGAGCAGCGCGGGCGCGACCTTGAGCGTGACCTGATTCATCGGCCAGTTCCACGGCGTGATCAGGCCGACGACGCCGATCGGGTCCATGACGATGCGGTTGCCGGGCGCATGGTCGTCGAGCGGCCGCACGAACTCGAAGCGCTTGAAGGCGGTTATGAAATTGGTCATGTGCCAGGCACCGGCGCCGACCTGGCTCTTGAGCGCCATGTCGATCGGCGCGCCCATCTCCTGCGAGATCGCCCTGGCCATCTCCCCGGCGCGTCGATTGTAGATTTCAAGCAGGCGTTCCACCTTGGCTAGGCGCTCTTGGGGCGTCGTGGCCGACCAGCTTTCGAAAGCGCGCCCCGCAGCAGCCACGGCGCGATCCGTGTCGGCGTCGCCGCCGAGCGAGATGACGGCGAAAGCCTCTTCGGTGGAAGGGTCGATCACCTCGAAGTCCCGCGCCTCGACCGGGTCCACCCAGGCGCCGTCGATATAAAATTTCCGCTTCTCGAGCATGGCTGTCTCTTGGCCTCTTCCTGAACGGCGATGTATGTCGTCGTAGCCTTACACAGGGCTACGGCACGAAGCCAGAAAACCGTCGAGCCAGCGCGCATCCATTTTGTGGCACAGGCGCAAGGCGCTCAGGGCGAGGCGGAAGGCGGCGCCCCCACCTCGAACGCGACCTGGCAGCGCTGGCCGGCCGGGATCAGGTCGTCGGGATTGGGAAGTTCGAGCCTGACGCCGAAGGTGCCGCTGGCGGCGTCGAACATCTTGTCCACCACGGTGACCAGCGCATCGCGGCTTTGCTTGTCGGGCTGGTCGAGGACGACCGAGCCATGCGAGCCGACGGTGATCCTGCCCCATAGCGCGGCCGGCACATAGGCCTCGATGAACAGCGGATCGATCTGCACGATGGTCATGATCGGGCTGTCCTGGCGGACAAACTCGCCGGCGC
>ERZ778018.1947-NODE-1947-length-14684-cov-583.217718_pt1 | contig 14684 bp, 12 predicted proteins | sample MGYA00375748_ERZ778018 | MGnify/ENA primary metagenome ERZ778018 (study PRJEB29350, sample SAMN05509839) | bioreactor metagenome | biome: bioreactor; material: wastewater | place: South Africa: University of Cape Town | collected 2014-04-22 ... | reverse complement strand
AAGAAGTGTTCGAGCGGTCGTTCAAACGCGCTGCACTTCGGAGTTGAATCCGCCCCTTGAGTTGCTTGATTGCCGGTGCAGAGGTGAGTATCTGCATCTGGCGAATGGCGATTTCGTTGAGGCGTTTGAGGCGGTCCCGCTGCGACAGTCCCATGTGAATGAGCTCGGCGTTCATGCCCTCGATATTGGCGAGCACCAGCAGTTGCTCGACGGTGCTGTATTCGCGCATGTTGCCGTCCAGCTCGGGGTTTGCATCGCGCCATTGCCGGGCGGTCTGCCCGAACAGGGCAACATTGAGCAGATCCGCCTCGTTGGCGTAAGTGAAGGCAGCCTGGGCAGGCGTGACTGCGGACGGAATGAGGTGCGCTTTGATGGCGTCTGTGTGGATGCGGTAATTGAGTTTGGACAGTGTGCGGTTCAGGTTCCAGGCGAGCGACAGGCGGCGGTTTTCGTCCTCCTTGAGGCGCTGGAACTCCTTGATCAGGTAGACCTTGAATTCGGGGCTGATCCACATGCCGAATTCAAAGGCAATGTCCTTGTGGGCGTAGGTGCCGCCGTATCTTCCCGCTGTGGCCCGCAGGCCGACGGCATGGGTCTTGGCGACCCATTCCTTGACGCTGATCTTGTAGCTGTTCAACCCGGCCTGGCTTCTAATTAGGGCGAATTCGCCATAATTGAAATCGGGGTTGTGCACGCGCTCCCAGATACCGAGAAACTCGACGGTGTTGCGGTTCCGCAACCAGTCCGCGATGAAGAAGTCGCCGTCTTTTGCTTTGAGCATGTCGGTCAGCGAGATGTAGTCTTCATCCCGTTGCGACAGGACGGTGACGGTGGTGCCCATGACGTCGATGGTCAGCTTGCTCGCCTTGCTCATGCATCCCTCCTAGATAGCGAACTGGTTCAGTGATACGTAATCCTTGACGTACTCGGGGATCAACGCGCGGTACTTTTCCGGCACCGCACGGAAATCGCTGGCGGTGAATGCGGGGTGTGTGTTGAGGTAGGCAAAGTCGCGGTTGTCGATGATGTGGCGTAGCTGATTGCTGGTGGCGTAGGCCTTGAAGAAGTTCTTGATCGCCAGCACGGCGCGCACCTCGTCCGGTTTGCGGTCGGCGATGAACTTGGCGAACTCCTCTTCCAGCAGTTCATCTTTCGATTTGAAGCGCGGGATCAGGCCGAAGATCTTCTCCAGAATCTCACGCAGTGTCAGCCGACGATCCACTGCCGCGGCCTGGCGCAGCTTGTCCAGCGTGTAGTACTCCTCCGGCTTGTCGAACACTTCGCGGTTGACGTAGTCGATCACTCGATCCCACTGGCCGGCCTCGACGGCGGCGGCAATGGTAGCGTCGTCGCGAACGGCTTCTTCGAAGCGGGCGAAGAACATGCGATCGACCTTCATGCCTTCGGGGCTGACGGTTTCCTCCTTGATGCCATCGAGCGTGTCCTGGCCGAGATGTGCGTAGCCATCCGGGCTGCCGCCACCGCCGCCGTTGCCATTGCCGTTGCCTTCGCCCGGCTGCGGCAGCTTCAGAACCTGGTCGTAATTGAATTTCTCCTCGAAGTATTCGCAGTTGGCGAAGAAGTCGAACAGTTTGTAGGCGGTCTTTTGTGCGCTGACGATGGATGCCTTGAGTGCGCTGTCGGACAACTCTTCGAGGAAGTCGTGCTTGCGCGTGCCGCGGCCCTTGATCTGGATGAAGTCGGTGGGCGAGAAGATCGGGCGGAACAGGCCGAGATTGAGCAGGTCGGGGCAGTCATAGCCGGTGGTCATCATGCCCACGGTGACGCATACGCGGGCCTTGCTGGTCTTGTAGCCCGGCAGGAAATTGGCCGAGCCAAGCAGGTTGTTGTTGGTGAAGTTGATGGTGAACTGCTGGGCATCCGGGATCAGCGAGGTCACTTGCACGGCAAAGTCCGACTGGTACTTGCCGGGATACATGCGATCGGCGATCTCGTTGAGGACCTGCGTGAGACGTGCGGCATGGTCCTGGCTGACCGCGAAGACGATGGACTTGCCGATCTCGCCGCTGACGGGGTCGCGCAGGGCATGTTCCAGGAAAGTTCTGCAGAACAGTTCGTTGGTGGCTTTGGAAAAGAAGCTCTTCTCGAACTGGCGCTGCTTGTACGTCTGCTTCTGGTTCTCGCCGTTCTCGTCGACCTGTTCGATGACGAAGCCCTTGTCCGAGAGCAACTGGGTGGTGACGCCGGTGCGTGCGTCCACTACGGTGGGGTTGACCAGATAGCCGTCTCTCACACCGTCGATCAGTGAATAGCGGAAGGTCGGCTGGCTGTTTTCGCAACCAAAGGTGCGGTACGTGTCGAGCAGCAGCCGGCGCTCGGCCTCGCGCGGGTCGCGAGTGCCGGACTTGGTCTGGTCGAACCGCTTGAGGTAGTCGCGCGGGGTGGCGGTCAGGCCCAGTTTGTAGCCGATGAAGTAGTCGAACACGGCACGCGCATTGCCGCCGATCGAGCGATGGGCCTCGTCGGAAATGACCAGGTCGAAATCGGTGGGCGAGAACAGCCGCTGATACTTGTTGTTGAACAGCAGCGACTGCACCGTGGTGACGACAATTTCCGCGCGCCTCCAATCGTCGCGTTTCTCCTTGTAGATCACGGTCTGGAAGTCGGCAGACAGTCGCGCGACGAAGGCCTTGCGCGCCTGGTCCTCCAGCTCCAGTCGATCCACCAGAAACAGCACGCGGCGCGCGTTGCCCGAGCGCAGGAACAGCTTGATAACCGCGGCGGCAGTGAGCGTCTTGCCGGTGCCGGTGGCCATTTCGAACAGGAAACGGTCGTGGCCATCCTTCACGGCGTGCTGCAGGGCGTGCACCGCCCGCAATTGGTAGGGGCGCAGAAAGTGCAGCTTGTTTGTCTTGATGTAGGCGGGGCGTTCCGCCTCGTTGCGCCAGCCGGCGTCTGAGCGATAGTTCGGGTGCTGGGTCAGCGCGATGTAGTCGTCGCCGATGGATTCGTCGATCAGTCGTTGCGGGTCGGGCTTGACCTTCTGGTAGCCGACCACGGACTCCGGCGTGGGAAACGACGTGATGACATAGGGGTTGCCGCGTTCCAGGTCCCAGAAGTAGTGCAGGTTGCCGTTGGATAGAATGACGAAGCGGCAATTCTTGCCGCGGGCGTAGCGACGCGCCTGTTCCTTGCCGACCAGTGGATTCTTGCCCTCCGACTTCGCTTCGAGCACGAGCAGCGGGAAGCCACGGGCGTCGAGCAGCAGGAAATCGACGAATCCTTTCGCGGTTTTTTCGAAGTTGGTGCCGAAGGCATCGAGTTCGGTCTGGGTGATGGTGACGTTGGATTCCAGACGGATGTTGGCCGGACCGTGCGGGTCGGCGAAGAACCGCCAACCGGCGCGCTCCAGCAGTTTGTTGATCTTTACCCGCGCCGTGGCTTCCTTGTCGGACACCCGGATTCCCCTTGTACGTTGCTCATCAGGCGTTATAGCACCTCGATCTCACCGCGCCACCTCCCACCCGGGCGCCGCAAACGCTTCCACCAGAAAATCCACCAGCCGCCGCGTCTTGATCGGCAGATGCTTGCGCGAGGGATACACCGCGTGGATGCCGAGGGTCATCGCGCGCCAGCCTGGCAGCAGTTCCACCAGGGCGCCGCGGCGCAGGTCGTCGGCGACGATGAAATCCGGTTGCAGGATGATGCCCTGGTGTTCGAGCGCGGCGGCGCGGCAGGTGTCGCCGTTGTTGGCGTGGATGCGGGCGTGGGTGCGCACCACGACGGTGCTGTCGTCGGGGGCGGTGAAGGTCCATTCGTCGCGGGCGGCGAAGTAGCTGTAGGAAATCACTTCCTGCTGCGCCAGGTCGTCGGGGTGCGCGGGGGTGCCGTGTTGCGCCAGGTAGGCCGGGGAGGCGCAGCAGATCATGCGGGTCGTCGCGAGCTGCCGGCTGACCAGTTGCGAGTTGGCCAGGTTGGTGATGCGCACGGCCAGGTCATAACCCTCCTCGACCAGGTCGACCACGCGATCGCTGAGGTCGATCTCCAGCGACACTTTCGGGTACAACTGCGCGAAGCGTGGCCACAGCGGGGCCAACTGCAACACGCCGAAGCTGAGCGGCGCGTTGATGCGCAATCGCCCACTGGGTTCGCCGCTGCGCGAGCTGATCTCCGACTCCGCCTCGTCGACCGCGGCCAGCGTTTCCTTGGCGCGGGCGTAGAACAGCTGGCCGTCGTCGGTCAGCGACAGCCGCCGCGTGGTCCGCTGCAGCAGGCGGGCGCCGAGGCGCTGTTCGAGCTCGGCGACGTGGCGCGACAGCGCCGCCTTCGACAGCCCGAGCGCATCGGCGGCGCCGACGAAGCTGCCGGCCTCGACCACGGCGACGAAGCTGGCCATTTCCTGGAATTTGTCCATGGTGGCGTTCTTTTGTTTCGAAATACGAGACAGTCAGTCACTCGGATGCGAGTTTATCTGCATTCCATTGGTCAATAGAGTACTGCCCATGCCCCGGATGTCCCGGGCAACAGACGGAGACCACGCATGAACATCACCCTGATCGGCACCGGCAACATGGGCTCGGCGCTCGCCAAGCAACTCACTCGCGCCGGCCACGCCGTGCGCATCACTGCGCGCGACCTGGTCAAGGCGCAGGCGCTGGCCGCCGCCAACCCCGGCGCGGTCGCTGCCGCTGCCGCCGACGCGCTGGCCGGTTCGGACGTCGTCATCGTCGCCACCGGCTATGCCGATGCGGCGTCGGCGCTGCGTTCGCTGGGTTCGCTGGCAGGCAAGGTCGTCATCGACATCACCAATCCGCTGACCGCCGACTACATGGGCCTCACCCTCGGCTTCGACACCTCGGCCGCCGAGGAGATCGCCAAGGCCGTGCCCGAAGCGGAGGTGGTCAAGGCGTTCAACACGCTGTTCGCGCAGGTGCTGGCCGACGGCCCGCAATTTGCCGACGGCCAGGTGGCCCCGGCGTTTTTCGCCGGCGACAGCGAACGGGCGAAGCAGACCGCGAAGGCGCTGATCGAAAGCCTCGGCTTTACGCCGGTCGACGCCGGCCCGCTGAAGAACGCGCGCTACCTCGAACCGCTGGCCGGATTGAACATCTACCTCGGCTACGGCGCTGGCCTCGGCACCGCGATCGCGCCGACCTGGATCCACAAGGCCTGACGCATCCCGCGTCGGCCGCCCCTCACTCTCTCTCATCCAAGGAATTCCCATGAACGCTCCGCTCACGTTGGCCGGCCGCGTCGGCCTCTCGCTCATCTTCATCATCTCCGGCTGGGGCAAGATCGCCGCGTATGCCGGCACCCAGCAGTACATGGAATCCGCCGGCCTGCCGGGTGGCCTGCTGCCGCTGGTGATCGCGCTGGAACTCGGCGGTGGCCTGGCCATCCTCACCGGCACGTTCACCCGCTGGATCGCGCTGGCACTCGCGGCGTTCTCGCTGGCCAGTGCGGCGGTGTTCCACGCCAACCTCGCCGACGCCGCGCAGGCGATCAACTTCTGGAAGAACGTGGCGATGGCCGGCGGCTTCCTGATGCTCGCCGCGCAGGGTGCCGGCGCGCTCAGCCTGGATCATCTGTGGGCCAGGCGCCGCAACGCCTGACTCCCGACCTGCCGTCCCACGCAACGGGCGCATCGGCGCCCGTTGCCTTTTTCAAGGAATTGCCATGACCGCTCCCTCGCTTTTCATCTCCCACGGCTCGCCGATGTTCGCGCTGGAGCCGGGCCTGCTCGGCCCGAACCTGCGCGCGATCGGCCAATCGCTGCGCGGCATCGCCGCCGTGCTGGTGGTGTCGCCGCACTGGCAGACGCGGGGCGTGCGCGTCGGTGTCAGTGCCGCGCCGGAAACGATCCACGACTTCGGCGGCTTCCCGCCGCCGCTGTACCAGTTGCAGTACCCCGCGCCGGGTGCGCCGGGCATGGCGCAGGACGCCGCGCGCCTGCTGACGCTGGCCGGCTTCCCGGTGACGTTCGACGAGCGCCGCGGGCTCGACCACGGCGCCTGGGTGCCGTTGCGCTACCTGTTTCCGGACGCCGGCGTGCCGGTGTTCCAGGTGTCGCTGCCGCACGACATCGACGCCGCTGGCGCGCTGCGCCTGGGCCAGGCGCTGGCGCCGCTGCGCGAGCGCGGCGTGCTGGTGGTCGGCTCCGGCAGCCTCACCCACAACCTGTACGAATTCCGCCAGCACATCCGCGATCCGGAGTACGCGCAGCAATTCGTCGACTGGATTCGTGCGGCGGTGGCTGCGCGCGACGTCGAGGCGCTGGTCGACTACCGCCGCCGCGCGCCGCACGCACAACGTGCGCATCCGACCGAGGAGCACTACCTGCCGTTGCTGGTGGCCGTCGGTGCAAGCGCCGACACGGACCCGGCGCGGCTGGTCGAAGGCGGCATGACCTACGGCGTGCTGTCGATGGATTCGTTCGCCTTCGGTCTGCCATAAGGAGGCCCGGGCTGAGCACGGCCGGCGCATGCCTTGGCTCGTCCTGGTACGTTGCGCCAAACTGATGATGGACTCCATCACCGACTCGCCATGCGCATCTTTTCCCACACCTGCTCCAACACCGAGATCGTCTGCGCGCTCGGCTGCGCCGACCGGCTGGTCGGCGTGGATGCCGATTCCGACTACCCGCCCGACGTGGTGGCGCAGTTGCCCAGCACCGGGCGCGATCTGGATCTGGACGTGGGGGCAGTGCAAGCGCTGGAGCCGGATCTGGTGCTGACTTCGCTGACCGTGCCCGGGCATGAGCAGGTGGTCGACGCACTGCACTCGGCGGGACTGGCCACCCTGGTGTGCGATCCGCAGTCGCTGGAGGACGTGTACGCGGATATCCGGCGCATCGCCAGCGCGCTGGGCGTGGCCGAGCGCGGCGCGGCGCTGGTGGCGTCGATGCGCGCGGCGATGCCGGCAGTGGAGCCGGCGTCCGCGCGTCCGCGCGTACTGGTGGAGTGGTGGCCCAAGCCGGTGATCGCGGTGGCCCGGCATTCCTGGGTGAACGACATCATCCAACTGGCCGGCGGCATCAATCCGTGGGGCGAAGTGGACGCCAAGAGCGTGCCGCTGGAGTACGCCGACGCGGCGGCCGAGCGCCCCGACATCGTGGCGATGAGCTGGTGCGGCGTGAAGGTCGAGAACTATCGCGCCGACAAGGTGCGCGCGCGCCCGGACTGGGCCGACGTGCCGGCGGTGCGCCGCGACCGCATCCACGCGATCAGCGAGGCCTACCTCGGCCGGCCCGGGCCAAGGCTGGTCGAGGGTTATCGGCAGTTGCGCGCCGCCATCGCGGCGGCCGGTTCCCCGGCGATGCCATGACTCGGCCCGTTTCCGGCCCGCCATCGCCCGCGGCAAGGCCGCATGCACTGGTGTGATCGACGCTCCGCCAACGGGGAGCGAATGCGATGGGCAAGTGGACACAGACGGTGACCGCCAAGGTGCTGGGGGTCGGGTTGCTGGCGTTGCTGATGACGATACCGCTGCTGCAGGTGCGCGGCCTGGTCGGCGAGCGCCAGCAACTGCGGCAGCAGGCGATCACGCAGATCGCGCAGGGCTGGGGCGGCAAGCAGGTGCTGGGCGGGCCGCTGCTGGTGGTGCCGACGCAGCGCGAGGTGATGCCGGCCGGCGCGACCGTGCCGCAGTGGCAGGCCGGCAGCGAGAGCATCCTGGCCGACACCCTGGCGATGGACGTGGCGATGACGGTGGAGAAACGCAGCTACGGCATCTACAGCGCGCCGGTGTATGTGGCCACGGTGAAGCTGGCCGCGCAGTTCCGCGCGCAGGATCTCGCCCAGTTCCGTCGCGCCAGCGATGCTCCGTGGCAGGCCGGCAAGGCCGAGCTGCGGTTGGCGCTGGGCGACCTGCGCGGGCTGCAGGAGGTGAGCGATCTGCGCATCAACGGCCAGCCGGCACGCTTCGAGTCGTCGGCCGAACGGCTCGGCCCGTGGCCGAACGTGGTGGTGCCGATCGACCTGGATGCGCTGGGCGGCCAGCCGATCGACGTGCAGGCCACGCTCAAGCTCGCCGGTACCGAAGCATTGCAGCTGTTGCCGCTGGCACGCAGCACCGACGTGAAGATGCGCGCGCCGTGGAACGATCCCAGCTTCATTGGTGCGGCGCTGCCGCTGGAGCATGCGATCGACGCGCACGGTTTCAGCGCGCGCTGGCACCTGCTCGACCTCAACCGCAGCTACGGCCAGCACTGGACCGATCGCGAGGACATCGACGCCGCGCTGGCAGCATCGACCTTCGGCGTGCAGCTGTACCAGCCGGTCGACGTGTACCAGCGCAACGTGCGCGCGGGGAAGTACGGGCTGCTGTTCATCGCGATGACCTTCGTGGCGTTCTTCCTGTTCGAGGTGCTCAAGCGGCTGCGCGTGCATCCGGTGCAATACCTGCTGGTCGGCGCGGCGCTGGCCACGTTCTACGTGGTGCTGCTGGCGCTGTCCGAGCAGATCGGCTTCGGTCCGGCCTATGCGCTGGCTGCCGCGGCGGTGGTGGTGCTGGTGGGCGGCTATGCGATGGCGGTGCTGCGCGCGCGGCGCGCCGGCGTGCTGCTGGGCGGCGTGCTCGGCCTGATCTACGCGATGCTGTACGGGCTGATCGCGGCCGAGCAATACGCGCTGCTGGTCGGCGCGCTGGTGCTGCTGGCGGTGGTCGGCCTGATGATGTTCCTGACCCGGCGCATCGACTGGTATGCCTATGGCCCTGCGTCGGGCGAAGCGCCAGCCGCTATCATGGGCAAATCATGAATCTGCTCGCGATCGAAACCGCCACCGAAGCCTGCTCCGTCGCCCTGATCCACGGCGAGGAACTGATCGCCCGCAGCGAAATCGCGCCGCGCCGACACACCGACCTGGTGCTGCCGATGGCCGACGCCCTGCTGGCCGAAGCCGGCCTCGGCCGCCACGCACTGGACGCGATCGCGGTGGGCCGCGGCCCCGGCGCGTTCACCGGCGTGCGCCTGGCGGTATCGCTGGCGCAGGGCATGGCGCTGGCGCTGGACCTGCCGGTGATCACCATTTCCTCGCTGGCCGCGCTGGCGCTGGAGGCGACGGAGGAAGAGGGCACCGCGATCCTCGCCGTGATCGACGCGCGCATGGGCGAGATCTATGCCGCCAGCTATCGTCGCGACGACAACGGCGGTTTGCTCGCACTGGACGACGAACGCATCTGCACCGCCGAAACGCTGGTGTTGCCGGAAGCTGCCGCCTGGCAGGTGGTCGGCAGTGGCTGGGCCACCTACGCGCCGGTGATCAGCCAGCGCCTCAGCGGTGCATTGCATTCGGCCGATGGCCTGCGCTACCCGCAGGCCGCGCATGTCGCCGAACTGGCGCTGCGCGAGTTCCGCGCCGGCCACGTGCTGGCGCCGGAGCAGGCCCTGCCGGTGTACCTGCGCGACAAGGTCGCGCTGACCCTGGTGGAGCAGGGGCGGGCCTGAAGGCTCCCGCGGTGGCGACCATCGCCGCATAGCACGTTCCGCGCCAGCGACGCGGGGCAAGGCCCCCGTTTCCCGAAATTTATTTTCTGCCGAGGGCCCACCGGCGGCCCAACCGCGCGCGCATACTCGCGCGGTTGGGCTGCCGCCACAGGCGTGGCGGCGGAGACCCGACACCATGCGGGCAGGATCTTCGATCCTGCGGGGAGGACTCATGAAAGGCATTGCACTGAGTGTGTTGTCTGCGGGTTTGCTGTTGGCAATGGGCGGCGCAGCCGCGGCCGACGCGCCCGCGAAAGTCTCGCGCATCTACACCGACACCGTGGCACCGGCGAGCCAGCAGGCTTATCTCGCCGGCATCAAGAGCTACAACAAGTGCCTGGCCGAGCACGGCTTCAAGTTCACCTGGACGGCGCTGACGCATGAGACTGGAGATGTCTACGCCTATTCGTACGTCTCCGACCCCGTCAGCTGGGCGGATTTCGACGCGATGCGCACGCAGGGCAAAGCCTGCGACGCGACGTTCCAGCAGCAGGTGAACCCGCACCTCAAGAGCGAGTTCAGTGCCTTCATCCAGGAGGAGGCCGAGATGAGCCACACGACACCGAAAGGGATGTCGGGCGACCTCATGGAGATCACCTACTTCAAGCTCAAGCACGGCTACATGCACAACAAGACATTCGCCGACATGGCGAAGAAGATCGCCGCGGCGGCGGCGAAATCGAAATGGGCCTACCCCTACCGTTTCGTACGGGTCATCGACGGCGGCGCAGATGCGCCCGACTTCATGGTGGTGAGCTATGCGTCCAGCTGGGCCGAACTCGGCGCCGACGCCAACCCCAGCCTGTGGAAGATGGTCGAAGGCGTCTATGGCAAGGATGCGACAACGGACCTCCGCAAGACGCTCAGTGAGGTGACCGAGATGAACGCGTCGCACATCGACCGGCGCGACGCGGAGCTGACCTACACCCCTGGCCACTGATTGCCGCATGAAGCCCGTGGCCGCTTTCTCCGTGCGCGGGGAAGCGGCCCGGGAGATCGGGCGCCGCGGCGCCACGCATGGTCGTCCCGGCACACCCTGTACACCTCGATCGAATGGCGTAGGATGACCCCGAGGGGCCTCGCCGGGCATCGCGTGGATGGCTGCCACGCTGCACCACGGTGCGGCGGCGGGCCTGGTTCGCAGCGTGAGGTGGCGCTGCACCGATGACGCCGACGGCGAGGGAGGCAACCATGCGCTACGACCTGTTCGCGAATCGCAAAGACGAGCTGCTCCTGCTGGCCCGCATCCTGCTCATGGTGCTGTTCGTGAAGTTCGGGCTGGACAAGCTCACCGGTTTCACCGCCACCGTCACCTACATGACCTCCACCGGCATGCCGCTGCCGGGCCTGCTGACCCTGATCGCGGTGCTGATGGAATTCGTCGTGGGCATCCTGATCGTGCTCGGCTTCTACACCCGGCCGCTGGCCCTCGCGCTGGCCCTCTACACCCTGGCCGCGGCGCTGATCGGCCATCGCTACTGGAATATGGAAGGCATGGCCCACTACCTGAGCATGATCAGCTTCTACAAGAACATCAGCATCGTCGGCGGCCTGATCCTGCTCAGCGTCACCGGGCCGGGCAAGTACTCGCTGGACAAGCGCTGACGCATCGACCTGTTTGTGCGTAGGAGCGCACCCTGTGCGCGATGCTCTTCGTCACGTGACGAAAGGCATCGCGCACAGGGTGCGCTCCACCTGCTTCCCCGCGTTCCGCGAATCCCTAGAGCCGCCCGATCAGCAACTGCACCAGCAAGCTGCTGACCGCCACCGCGATCCACACGCCCAGTCCCAGCAGGATCGGTCGCGCGCCGCTGGAAACCATCTTGCGCAGGTTGGCGGAGAGCCCGATCGCGGTGAGCGCCACGATGATCATGAACTCGGCCAGCATGTGCAGCGCCGGCTGGATCGCGACCGGCACCAGGCCCAGCGTGCGGATGCCCGAGGCCACCACGAACCACAGGATGAACCACGGAAAGATGCGCGCCAGGCTGAAGCCGCCCGCATCGCCCGCCTGGGCATGCTGGCGTTTCTCTCGCGCCGCGACCACGAAGGCGAGCACCAGGCAGATCGGGATGATCAGCGTGGCGCGGGTCAGCTTGACGATGGTAGCGTAGTCGCCCGCGGCGTGGCTGTAGCTGTAGCCCGCGGCCACCACCGAGGAGGTGTCGTTGATCGCGGTGCCGGCCCACAGCCCGAAGCCAAGGTCGGACAGGCCCATCAGATGGCCGAGCGGCGGAAACAGCAGCACCGCGATCACGTTGAACAGGAAGATGGTGGAGATCGCGAACGCGGTGTCGTGGTCGTCCGGCTTGATGATCGGCGTCACCGCGGCGATCGCCGAGCCGCCGCAGATCGCCGTGCCCACGCCGATCAGGATCTTCAGCTTGTCGTGCACGCCCAGCCAGCGCCCCAGCAGCCATGCGCTGAGAAACGCCACGCTCATCGTGATCAGGGTCACCCACAGCGACTCCAGCCCGGTCTTCGCTACCTGGGTCAGGCTGAGCCCGAAGCCCAGCGCGATGATCGACCACTGCAACACCTGCTTGCCGCCGAACGCGATGCCCGGCGTGAAGCGCGCATCCGGCGCAAACCCGTTGCGCACGACGATGCCCAGCACGATGCCGAACACCGGCCCGCCGATCAGCGGCATCCAGCGCCCCAGCAGCAGCGCCAGCACGCCGATCGCCACGGCCAGCGCGAGGCCGGGCGCGCGGCTGCGCAGGGTGGGTTTTGGGGCGGCAGCGAGCGAGGAAGCGTTCATGGGGACTCCACAGGAAGCCGCCATTGTCGACCGGGCCACCCATCAATGGAACTTTGAACTGTTGATTGGATGTATAAGATAGCCTGATGGTCAACATCAGTCCGCGCCAACTCGACGTGTTCGTGCAGGTCGCCGTGCTCGGCAGCGTGCGCGCGGCGGCCGAACGCCTGCACCTGACCCAGCCCGCCGCCAGCATGGCGCTGGCCGAGATGGAGCGCCAACTCGATACGCCGGTGTTCGACCGCCAGCGCGGCCGCTTGCACCTCAACGGACGCGGGCGCGAACTGCGGCCGCTGGCGCAGGAGCTGCTGGAACGCCACGCCGAGTTCGGCCGCCGCGCCCGCGCCGAGGGCGCCGCGCTGGCCGGCGAGCTGCGCATCGGCGCCAGCAACACGGTGGGCAACTATCGCGTCGGTGAATTGCTGGGTGCCTTCGTGCGCGCGAACCCGCAAGTGGCGATTCGCCTGCGCGTGGCCAACACCGAAACGATTGCCGCCGCCATGCTCGACCACAGCCTGGACATCGGCTGCGTCGAAGGCCCGGTGACCCACCCGCAACTGGAAGTGCGGCCATGGCGCGATGACCTGCTGGTGGTCTGCGCGCCGCCGGAACACCCGCTGGCGCGCAAGCGCGGCCTGAAACCTGCCGACTTCGCCGGCGCGCGCTGGGTGCTGCGCGAACCCGGTTCCGCCACTCGCGCCACCAGCGAACGCGTGCTCTCGCAACTGCCGCCCGGCGAAACCGTGCTGGAACTCGACCAGATCGAGGCGATCAAGCAGGTCGTGGTCGCCGGTCTCGGCATCGCCTGCCTCCCCGCCGTAGCCATCACCGACGCCGTCGCCGCCGGCCACCTCAAGGCCCTGCGCACGCCTTTCCTCGACCTGCGCCGCAAACTCTCCCTGCTGCTGCACCGGCAGAAATACCGCGGCGCGCTGCTGGATGCGTTTCTGGCGAAGTTGTAGGGCGGGCACAGTCTGCCGCTTTCGATCGGCTCTGGTCGCCTCGTCGCGTGAGGGAACAGGCGGGCGGTGCCCGCTCTACGCCTGTCGTCGGGGATTGCCGGAGTCAGGCATCAGCGCGCGGCGTTTTCGAGGATCGTGTTCAACGTCGCCGCCACCTCTTCGTGGGTGTGCGCGCGCAACAAGGTCGGGGCGTGGCGGCGCAGGCGGGCGCGGTCGAGCGCGGCGAGGCGGTCGCGGACCTGCAGGATCTGGCTTGGGTGCATGCTGAACTCGTTGAGGCCGAGCATCAGCAGCAGTGCGGTGAAGCTGATGTCGCCGGCGATCTCGCCGCACAGGCTCACTGGCTTCTTCGCGCGGCGGCCGGCGCCGATCACGTGCGAGAGCAGGCGCAGCAGGGCCGGTTGCAGCGGGGTGTAGATGTTGTCCAGCGCATCGTTGCCGCGATCGGCGGCGAGCACGTATTGGGCCAGGTCGTTGGTGCCGATGGCGAGGAAGTCGCTGTGTTCCAGCAGCGCGCGCACGTTGATCGCCGCGGCGGGCACTTCGATCATGGCGCCCAGCGGCAGTTTCTCCGGCAGGTCGATGTTCTCGCGCTTGAGCTCCTGCCGCGCCAGCTTGAACAGGGTGCGCACGGCGATCATCTCGTCCGGCTGGGTCACCATCGGCACCAGCACGCGCACCGGGCCGTAGCAGGCGGCGCGCAGGATCGCGCGGATCTGGGTGGTGAACACGGCCGGGTAGCGCAAGGACAGGCGCACGCCGCGCACGCCGAGCGCGGGGTTGTCCTCGCCGCGCAGCGACAGGCCGGCGGCGTCGGCCTTGTCGGCGCCGAGATCCAGCGTGCGGATCGTCACCGGCAGGCCGCCCATGCCCATCACCAGGTCACGATAGGCGATGAACTGCTCGTCCTCGGAGGGCAGTGCGCGTTTGCGCAGGAACAGGAACTCGGTGCGGTAGAGGCCCACGCCGTCCGCGCCGCGGGCGCGTGCCATCGCCACGTCGGCCGGGGTTTCGGCATTGGCCAGCAGGGCGATCTCGATGCCGTCGCGGGTGCGCGTGGGCGCGTTGGCCAGTTTGGCCAGACGGCGTCCTTCGTCGGCGGCTTCGCGCTGCCACGCGCGGTAGCGGGAAAGATCCTGCGCGGTGGGGTGTACCACCGTTTCGCCGCGTTCGGCGTCGAGCAGGATCAGGTCGTCGTCATGGATGTCCGCCAGCGCGTCGCGCGTGCCCACCAGCATCGGCAGGCCGAGGCTGCGCGCCAGGATCGCGCTGTGCGAATACGCGCTGCCGGAACTGGCGACCACGCCGAGCAGCCCGGCGCCGGCCAGCTGCGCCATGTCGGCCGGGGCGATCGAGTCGGCGATCAGGATCTCGCCCACGCGGGCGGCCAGCTTGCGTTCCTCCGGACTGGTCTGGCGCTGCAGCGCGGAGATCACCCGGTTGATCACCTGCTCGACGTCTTCCTTGCGGCTGCGCAGGTAGGGGTCGTCCATCGCCTCGAACACGGCGGCGAGGC
>ERZ778018.1946-NODE-1946-length-14691-cov-102.638904_pt1 | contig 14691 bp, 12 predicted proteins | sample MGYA00375748_ERZ778018 | MGnify/ENA primary metagenome ERZ778018 (study PRJEB29350, sample SAMN05509839) | bioreactor metagenome | biome: bioreactor; material: wastewater | place: South Africa: University of Cape Town | collected 2014-04-22 ... | reverse complement strand
ATCAATGACAATAATTTTTGTATAATTGTATATAATAACATAAATGAAAATGTTGTATGCTACCTTAATGCAACGTTCTTTTAATTTTCAGTGTCACTAGACAAAGACTAAAATGACAAGATTAACCATACTTCTGATGACATTGACCATTTGTTCTTCTTCATTTGGACAGGCGAAGACAAGTATTGAAGTTTCTCTCTTAGGCAGGTACGACCAACATGCAGACTATGTCTCAAACTTTGCTGGTAGAGTATATAACGATACAAATAGATTATACGGATTTAGTTACGGAATAAATGGCATTGTTAGAAAAAATATATCAAAATCAAATTTTTTATATTTTGGAATAGGATATTACCAACTAAGAATTGACAAAATAAGAGGACCAATTCCTTTCAACATTCCAGGAACGAGAACCGGAAGAAATATAAATTACATAGACCCCGAAGGAACTGACCTTTTGTATTCAACATCACAATATCATTATAATGACATAGCCTTTACTTTGGGTTTAGACAAAGAGTTAAAACTTAAAAACGATTTTAAATTTGATATTGCCGCAGAAGTTATTGGATATAAGACTTTTTCGCAAAAATATAGGCTATTTAATGGCTCAAAGTTTTATACCACTCACAATAATAAACCCTTAGAATTTGGAATAAATATAAATGCGGGAATTGTAAAGGAATATAGGAGCTTTTATTTGAGACCATCTGTTATTATTCCAATTTACCAAGACTTGAAAGGAGACAAAGTATTCTATGAAGACCCAAAAATGAATATTTCAAAGTGGTTTAATGGTTTTGGATTGTCTTTGAAAATTGGTAAATATATTTAGGCAGACAGACAAGGCAGCATACAACACACGCATTGGTTATAGCAGAGCTGAACGAATAAACATCAGCATTCCTATTTCAATTGGGCAGTGGTTCAGGCAGAAAGTTCTCTATTGGACATTTGTACTTAATCTGTACTTTAGTACTCATATCGGCTGACGTACGGGCTGAAGGTACATTAAATTCCCTGCCATCACCAATGCGTTATCCGTTGTACGCTACCCCTGTGAACCTCTTTCTGTACGGTCAGACGGAAAAACGGGTACTACTTCTTTTGTTTGTAGCCTACTGCCAGACTGATATTTTTCTCTCATACCATCTGAGTAAATACTCGCTTTCTCGGCTATCATTTTCCAGACCTGTTTTTCAAGTTCTCTATCACCGACATTACGCCATTTTTCAGCATCATCTAAAAGAGTAAGTATTGTTTTGTACTCATTAGTTTGCGGGGGTGGTATAGACAAAGCGAACTGTCTTGAAACTTCTTGTAAACTTGGTTTTTTAGGCATCTTCCAAAGTCTTCCTAATCCTGACATGGTTTAATATTTAAAAGTTATTAATCAAATTTCAAAATCGCAGCGTACAACAATCGGTTTTGTGCCACCGCCGGACAGTTTTTTTAGTTCAAGGTTTCGTTATGGCGGCAGACACAAAGCCGCCGGACGTTATCGGTCACCCTATTGAACGACCGTGCTAAAACTTAACTGACAGACAAATGAACGGAAAACCCAACGCTTCGGCAAAATCAAAAGAGCTGCAACCAACCGCACAAAGCCAGCGCTTTGCAGCACATTTGCTTTTGCCCCAACCGCACCGCAATCTTGAAAACCTACAAAGACTTACCTACTAATGACTGAAAGAGTATTATCGGAATTACAAAAAGAATATCGGAACTTTTTTTTAGGAAAGTTGAATCTTTATGGTGTAAAATCTCCAGCCGAACTCAAAACCAAAGAAAATAAGAGTAAGTTCTTTACTGAAATAAAAGAAGATTGGGCAAAAATCAAACTTGCTAAAAAGCAAAAGAAAGAAGCTGAAAAAAGACAACATCAAACAGTAACAACTGAAAGGGAAATCAGCAAAACCCCAACAGTAAAAAAAGAACCGAAAGAATCCACAGTTTCAAAATCCAAAAAGCCCACACATCAAGACAAAGAAAATAAAGGCAAAAAAGAATACCAACAACCAACGCAACAAGAGTTCACAAAACAAGTCATTAAATCTGAACCGAATCAAGAACAGACAGATGATTTAAAAATATTATTTACACCGAATAATCATTTTGCACAGGCAGAACAATATCAATATCCTGTTGTAAAAATGCCTAAGCAAAATTCTAATCTAAAACTTCCAAGATTAGGGCGTTCCAATCAGAAAGGATATAAGGAAAACGATTTTTACAACGAAATAAAATCTAAGATAACCGACATTGAGATAGAGAATAACGTCCATATGGTTATTCCGCATTACAACAAACCATACGAGCCAGACATCGTTTTATTTGACAAAAAACTAAATCTTTATATTGATATTGAGATAGACGAACCTTATGATGGCTATTATAGGTATCCGACACATTACACAAACCCCGAAGAAGAAATCAAGCAAGACAATATCAGGGATTTGTTTTTTATCGAAAGTGGTTGGATTGTAATCAGATTTACAGAAAAACAAGTTCATTGCCAGTCAAGTGAGTGTATTGACTACATACAAAATGTTCTTAATTCTATTTACAACAGGAAATTTACTACTGATGTAAAATGTGAAAGAGAAAAGCAATGGGATTATAACCAATGTATTCAATGGCAGAAAATCAATTATCGTGAAAATTATTTAGGGATAGGGCGTTTCAATAAGCAATATACATACAAGGAAATTGAAATTAACACAGAAGAAACAGAAAGTATAGAAAACCAGATTCAGCGAACAAAAATTTTAAAATTTAGTGATTGGAACGTTAGTGGAGGTTTCGATGAAGAACAGCATATATATTCAGGAGATGAAACAGGCAATGCTGCATATATTTCTGTTACCACACTTATCGAACGTTTTTTCCCGTTTGACTTAAAAAGATATATTGAGAAAAAGGCTGTGAGAGAAAAAAGAACAGAAGAAGATGTTCTAGATGAATATTTGTTTATGCGGGATGAGGCAGCATTAAAAGGAACTGAATTACATAAGCAAATTGAAAATTTTTTAAAGGAGAAGAATTATGACCCAGACTCAAAGGAATTTCAAATGTTTAGGAATTTTTATGACAAGGAAATCAAAACAAAAAACATCTCATTCTTCGATGCAGAAAAAATGATTTTTTCAGAAAAGCATAATGTAGCAGGAACAATAGATTGTCTTTTTAAGAAAAACGACACAGGCGAATATATAATGCTTGATTGGAAACGAAGCAAGAAACTTATCATTGACGGTCGCCCAAGAAAATATGGATTTGGTTATGCCTTATCTGAATTAAGCAGTATAGACAATTCAAGTTATTACAGGTATTGTTTGCAACAGAATATATACAAACACATAGTAGAAATTGAATATTCAATCAGAATTTCCTCAATGAAGTTGGTGGTGTTACACGAAAATTATTCAGACTATCACGTAGTAAATGTTCCCATTTTGAATAGAGAAACCAAAATAATTTTAAACTCATTAAAACACAAAATATAAAATGAACGTTTTAGACGAATTTCAAAAAGCAATAGAAATAGAACGCCTTAAAAATCTGGAAGATTATGAGGAGCAAATGAAACAACCTTTGGACGAAAGAATTGCCAAAGGTATTACAATGTCAAACCTAAAAGTTGAATTTGATTTTATAAATGTGCCTATTTCAAATATGCCCAATGTTCGTCTCTTCAGCTCTGTTAGAATTATTTGTGATAATAATATATCAAAGTTTAAAGAAGGTTCTCGTGTAATTTTAAGCAATGGCGGATATGCATTTCAATTGGAGGTTGATGAAGATAGTATTGATAACTTCATTTTAAAACCAGATGATTACAATTTTGGAAGTTGTACAATTGATCCAAACGGCTATCCAAAAAATAATTGGGAAATAAATGCAACAAAGACAGAGGTAACATCCAAGTTATTATTAAGTGCGGTTCAAAATTTAATTGATAACAACCAGATGCTTAATAAAATAGATTCTTTTTTGAATGGGAAAACTCGAAATAGCTATAAAAGCTATTCACAAAAGGTTGACTTTTTAAATAAATCGCAAAACTCAGCCTACGTCAATGCAATAAATGCAAGTGATTTTTGTATTATTCAAGGACCTCCTGGAACAGGTAAGACTGAAACAATTGGCAATATTGCAAAACAACTCATTGAAAGCGGGTTAAATATTTTTATCACCGCACCAACAAACACAGCAATCAATAATGGTTTAAATGCAATTGCTTCAAAAGTAAAAGATGACAGTCGAGTAATTAAAATTGGTAGAAAAACTGATAATAAAGAGGTTCAAAAAAATCCATTTATAATGAAGAAATTAAAGTTACCCTATTCTAGCTACTTAAACAATCCAATTTATAGTCAAAGGGGTATTGCCATTGGAGCAACAGCTTATTCAATTTGTTATCCAGGCAACAGAAAACTTGATGGCTGGAAATTTGACGTTGTTATTATTGATGAAGCATCCCAATTAAGTATTCCATTATCAATAGCGGCAATGTGCAGAGCAGATAAATACATTTTCGTTGGCGACCATAAACAACTTGACCCGATAGTTCCTAAAAAATCTAACAATGAAATGTTTTCGGAATCAATTTTTGGCAGGTTAGCCCGAATTTATCCGAATGAAATCAATCTTTTGAATACATCGTATAGACTTAATGAATCACTTATAAAAATTCCAAACACTTTGTTTTACAACAATCTTTTACATTCGGATTCAACCACAAAGCAAGACAACACACAATATCAATGTAATTATCATTCACAAATTCTGAACAATGATTCTCATACTTTGGTACTTCATAATGTATTTGACGCACAAGGTCGTTCGCCATTTGAAGCAAAACTTGTTGCTGAAATGGTTGCAGACTTTTTAAATAATGGCGTAAATATCAAAGACATTGGTATTATGTCGCCTTACCGAGCACAAGTCAGAGAAATAAAAAAGGAGATAAAAAAGATTTTGCGAAATTCTATTCCCAATCCATTTGACACTTTGTTTGTAGATACGGTTGACAGTATGCAAGGACAAGAAAGAAATTATATAATTTACAGTTTTGCTAATTCTCATCCTTTGGAATCTATGAGAAGATTAGACTTCTTTTACAGCCCGAACAGATTAAACGTAGCAATCACAAGAGCAATAAAAAAGTGTATCGTAGTCGGTAATTACAAAATCTTTGACATCAAAGACGAAGAGTTAAAGAACAGCAACGAATACCAAGACATCAAAGAAAGTCTTGACACATTTAAAAACTATTATTCACTATCTACAAAAATAGAACTAAACGAAACTGACAAGGACGAATGGTAAACCAACGCATTTTGTGGCACATTTGCAAAACCGCACAAGCCCACGCTAAAGCCAAGTTTTGCAAAAGAGCCACAAAGCCAACGCACCACGACAGACCAGATGAACGGACAACTAACATACAGACAAGAAGGGCGAACCGCTAACAAGGTATTGCCGCAATGGGGGGTGAAGTGCTTCTATGAAACTTTTGTGCTTAAACGAACTGGCAGTTCTTCTATTGAGCATTAGTGCTAAAAATCCCCCACTGCGGCAATACCCGAACCGTTGGTGGCAATTTGCAATAAACACTCAATCATGAAAAAAGTTTGCTTAACAATTTCACTATTTATATCCGTTGTTACCTATTCTCAAAATAAAATCTATGACACTATTCATTTGACAATTGCGCCAAACGTTATCCCACAAGAAAATTTTAATCAAGCAATCATTTCAACTCTCAAACTTTTTTTAAACAGTAAAGACAGTTCCTTCACCGAAAACAGGTATTGGAGTAAGAGCGATTTTGAAAAGTACTATAATCCATATTCTGACCTTGAAGGAATAAGTGCTGGAAGGTTAGGTAAACATTTTTATCAGCCTTCTCTGATGGAAATTATTGAAACAGATAAGGATAATAAAAAAATTGTAAAAGTTGCATTCATAGGACACAACGAAGAAACGAACAGGAATGTAATAAAAGCCATTTACAACCTTGTGGCAACAAAGGAAGGCGAGAAGATTATTTTTAGTATGTACATGGATTATTTCACACGAAACTGGAAAGAATATAAAGAAAACAATATTTTGTATAAAATTTCACCGTGCAGGACAATTAATTTCAATGATGTAACAAAACAAAAAAAAGCTGAAGACGCTCTCTGCAAGTTTCTAAACATCAAACCTCTGCCAATAACATTTTATTCTTGTACGTCACCCAAAGAACTATTTGAGGTTTTAGGGTTTGACTATCATCCAAACATGTACGTTGATACTTCGGGCGGTTGGAGTAGAGATAAAAATATAGTTATCTCTGCAAACAAATCAGAATATTATATGCATGAGGTGACTCATATTTATTTGAGAAAACTATTCCCATCTATAAATGCTTTTTTTAATGAAGGATTTGCTACTTATGTTGGAGGAAGTGGAAAATATGACTATCAATGGCAAAGAAATAAGACATTAAAATTCTTAAAAGAAAATCCCAACTTTAAGTTTGAAAACCATATTGAAGACCCGTATGAACGATTATATTTTGAACATGAAACACCTGTTCCTTACATGATTGGTGCATTGGTTTGTGAAAGAACCTTGAGACTTTACGGTAAAGAAAAATTATTTGAATTTTTTAAGAGCGACAAAGACGTTTGGGATACTCTCAAAATTGTTGGTTTGACTAAAAATAATATAACCGAAGAATTGCAAAAGGAAATCAAACAGCCACCAACAGCAGGTTTGGCAATAGGCTGGCTGAAGGAATAACAATCGGCTGTAGTGCGCTATCAGCCTATGCCCCAGCAGAAGAACAAATATCGGCTTTTTGCATTTACCTTCGGCTGTAGTTTTTCAATCGGCTAACGTTTGGGCGAGACGTTCATTGAATATCAGCCCATCGCCAAGCCTTCACGTTATGCACAATTTTAAAAGACAACGATTATGAACATAGACTTATCTAATTGGAAATTGATTAAAACTGGACAAATTGAAGATGATTTTGAAGGTTTTGATGATGAAATGACCTTTGAGCTTACAGACGGAAGCATTTATTACCAGTTAGCTTATAAATATCACTATCACTATGCATACAGGCCAAGTGTTAAAATATATTCAAATGGAAGCAATCAAATAATTGTTCCTGATGGAATGAATGATTATGCTGAAGTTCAACAGACGACTGCAATTAAGAGTAAAATAATTAGCGATTTTAAAGGGTGGTCCGGAGATACAATTTTTGAATTACAAAATGGACAGATATGGAAGCAAGACAAGTATCAATACAAGTATTTTTACGCTTACAGACCCGATGCTCTAATTGTTAAAGTTAACGGACATCATATAATGACAGTCAAAGGAAAAAGCATTAGAGTAAAACGAATAAAATAATAAGGATTAAAATGAAATATATTGAACCGACAGTTCTCTCACGTTCCTTTACATGTCCACATTGTGGGACAATTTCAATGCAAGATTGGTGGACAAGGAATTGGCGAGGTAGCCAACATCCACATGACGAAAACCATAATCCATTACGAATTGGAACTTGCCAACACTGTCAAAAAAATACACTTTGGGTAATGACTACAATGTATTATCCTGACAACGGAAATGCACCATTTCCAAATCCTGAAATGCCTGAAAGTGTAAAAAAATTATACGCAGAAGCATCAGCAATCCATATGAAATCTCCGAGAGGAGCAGCAGCACTTTTGCGACTTGGCATACAGGTTTTATGTAATGAACTTGGTGAACCTGGCAAGAACATTAACACGGACATAGCAAGTTTAGTAAAAAAGGGACTGCCTGAAATTGTTCAACAATCATTAGACATTGTAAGGGTAACTGGAAATGATGCTGTACATCCTGGACAAATTGACACAGACAACCCTCAAACAGTAGGGCAACTTTTTGAGCTAACAAATATTATAGTTGAATACATGATTGCGTTGCCTAAAAAAGTAAGTGGCATTTATAAAGGACTTCCAGCTGACAAAGTGGATGCAATTAAGGACAGAGACAAAAAATAAAAAACTGTGCATAACACGGGTTTTGCGTCAGGCGGGGTGACGTGCAAAATTGGAGCTTTGTGCTTCTAATAAACAATTGTAATAAATTGAAACTTTGTGCTTCCAAACCCGCCCGAACGCAAAGCCCGCAACCGTTACCTGCAACCCCAGACGAGCGACCCTGCTACTATTGGGCTGACAGAAAAACATAGACAGCCAACGCACATTGTGGCACATTTGCAAGCCGCACAAAGCCAACGCACAAACCAAATCTTGCAAAAGAGCCACAATCTTGCCAACGCTGCCGATAAAAATTGAACAGACAAAATCGTAAATTGCGAAATTGATAATAACAAGATTGGTCATAAAAACAGAATGAAATTTATAGACTTATTTGCAGGGATTGGCGGTTTTCATAAAGCCTTACACGAACTTGGACACGAGTGTGTTTTCGCCAGTGAACTTGACCCTGTTTTAAGAGAAACCTACAAACTTAACTGGGGAAAAGACATCAACATTCACGGAGACATTAGAAAAATTGTCAAAGACAATATTGAAATCATTCCTGACCACGATATACTTTGTGCAGGATTCCCTTGCCAACCATTTTCAAAAGCAGGAAAACAACTTGGACGTGAAGACGAACGAGGAACATTGTTTGACGAGATTGTAAAAATTCTTGAAGCAAGAACACCAAAATTTTTCATACTTGAAAATGTTCGTTTCATAGCAAAGCACAACAACGAACAGACGTGGAAAGCAATGAAAGCCGACTTTGAAAGGTTGGGCTATGATGTTGACCATAGAGATTATTCACCACACGACTTTGGTATTCCGCAACATAGACAAAGAATTTTTATTGTTGGAGCATTGGGTAAAAATGCACTTCAACATTTCAGTTTTGATAAAGTTGACAAACACAAAAAAAGCATTATTGAATTAGGCAACTTTATTGAACTCAATCCTGCCAACGCAAAGAAGTTGCCTAAAGCAAACCAAGACTGTATTAAACTTTGGCAAGAACTAATTGATGCAATACCAAAAGAAACAAAAATCCCAGGTTTCCCAATTTGGGGAATGGAGTTTGGGGCTGATTATCCTTATGAAGAAACCTATCCTCATTTACTTTCACAAAAAGAATTAGGAGAATACAAAGGAAATTTTGGCATTTCATTAAAAGGAATGACACCAGAAGAACAGTTTGCAAACTTACCAAGCTATGCAAGAGTTGAAGATGAGTTTCCTGATTGGAAACAACGCTATATCAAACAAAACAGGAAGTTTTATAAAGACAACAAAAAATTCATTAAAGAAGTCGTAAATAAAATTGCAGAATTACCCTCTCAAAGTTGGCAAAAATTGGAGTGGAATGTTGGCGACAGCAAACGCAAAATCAATAAATACATTTTACAATTCAGAGCATCGGGGATCAGGATTAAAAAGCCCGACTTCTTCCCTTCTCTTGTATGCACCAATACGCAAATTCCCATCATTGGTTGGGAAAGCCGATACATAACAAGAAAAGAAGGACTGAAACTTCAATCTCTGCAAGGGTTGAAACTTCCTGAAAATGATAATGCGGCTTTCAAAGCATTAGGTAACGCAGTAAATGCCAAGATTGTAAAACTCATAGCAACACAACTTTTGGAACAAGAGAAAAAAGCTAATGGTGTTGCGAAGCAACACCATTCGTCTAATTCATTATCCAAAACTTATGAGCCAGCAAGATAAAGTAAGTATTCGTCCACAAGTTACTATGCTCTCTGTGCTAAAACACATAGAGTATCAGACTTGGTTTGCATTGGCTGAATTTATTGATAATGCGATTGACAGCTATCTAAAAAACGAAAAAGCAATCAAAGATATTGAGGGCGAAAATTTTAAGCTTGAAGTAAAAGTAGAAATTAACGAACCTGAAAACCGAATTACCATTCGTGATAATGCAGGCGGTATTAGCAAAGTAGATTACCCAAGAGCTTTTAGGGCAGCCGAAGTCCCACCAGACAATTCAGGTTTATCGGAATTTGGGATGGGTATGAAATCTGCCGCTTGTTGGTTTGCTGACAATTGGTGCGTTACGACAACTGCATTAGGCGAAGACAACGTTAAAAAAGTTGTCTTTGATATGCAACGAATTTTTGAAGATAAATTGGAGGAATTAGATGTTGAAACAAAGCCTTGCGACAAGAAACATCATTACACAATTGTTGAACTCTTTAATGTAAATCGTATTCCTAAACGCAAAGGTGTTGGGAAAGTCAAAGACCATTTACGAAGCATATACAGAGAGTTTATTCGTAGAGGCGTTTTAAAACTTACACTGAATGGTGAAGAACTAACTTTTAATGACCCGAAAATATTAAATGTCCCAAAGCACGATGACCCAAACAGTAAACCGATTCTTTGGCGTAAAGAAATCAACTTTGATATTGAAGAGGGATTAAGCGTTCACGGTTTTGTTGCTATTCGTGAAAAAGCATCTACAGCAGAAGCAGGATTTGCTTTATTTCGCAGAGGACGAGTAATAGAAGGTAGTTTTGACGAGGGGTTTAGACCTGATTTTATTTTCGGTGCACCAAATAGCTACCGCTATCAAAGAGTTTTTGGCGAATTACACTTGGACGGTTTTAGTGTGAACTTCACTAAGAAAGGTATTCAATGGGATGAAAATCTTGATATTTTTCTTCGCCTGTTGAAAGATGATATTAGCTCAAAAGACTTTCCGCTATTGCAACAAGCGGAACAATATAGAGTTCGTGCAACAGTAGTAGAATATAAAGCAGCGGTTAAAGCTCTTGACGAAACTGTAAATGATTTTGAAAAGAAAGCACCGCAAGCGGTTGCAGATGTTGTAAACTCTGTTTCAAAAGTTGCAGAACCTGAACAAGAAGAACTAACAAAAACCGAACAAACTCTACATCGTGAGTTTGATTTACGATTCAATAAAACAGATTGGAAAGTTTCAATAGAACTATCTTATGACCCATCATTAACAGAGTTAATAGAAGTTGGCGACAGTTTCATTAAAGAAAAAATAAACAATTCATCTGTAAGACAAATAGGGATTAGGCTTTCCCTAACCCACCCTTTTATGGTTGAGTTTGCAGGAGCAGACACAAACAAAATTGAACCAATACTTCGTATTGCCGCAGCTTTTGGGCTTTCTGAAATTATTGCAAAAGACAGCTATAAAAATCAGGGAGAAGTGCGTAGAAATTTCAATGAACTAATTGCCAATTTATCAAAGTAAACTGCTTATGACAGAAATAATTGAAATACAAAACAATAATACAAACGGTGAATGGCAACCATTCGTTGGAGATGAAACTATTGAATTGCTACGCAGCAAAGGTTTTGCAAATGCAGACAAAACGCCCAATGAAAGTGGAGAACGTGTTTTGAATGAAACATATCGTATTATGCAGGTTTGTGGAAATCCAAACACCCCAACAAATAACGAAACAGGAATTGTAATTGGTTATGTTCAGAGTGGTAAAACACTTTCTTTTACAACGCTTACAGCGTTGGCAAGAGATAATAATTACCAAATCGTTATTGTAATTGCAGGTGTTTCTACAAACTTAGTAAACCAATCTACGCAACGTTTATCAAATGATTTAAGATTAAACACACGTTTTGACAGAAAGTGGACTTTGCTTCAAAACCCAAGCAGAACCCAAGACGCTGAAATCATTGAAACCGCCTTAGCTCAATGGGCAGACCCTACTTTTCCAAAGGATAGATGTAGAACCTTGTTGATTACTGTAATGAAGAACACATCACACCTAAATAATTTGGTGGGTATTCTACAAGGACAGAATTTACAAGGAGTTCCAACCTTAATAATTGACGATGAGGGCGACCAAGCAAGTTTAAATACAAGAGCAAGATGGGCGGCACGACAAGGTATTGAAGTTGAAAATCTAACCGAAAACCAAGTTTCAACAATTTATAGGAGAATTTCCGCTTTGCGTTCGGTTTTTCCTCATCATACATTTTTACAATATACGGCAACACCACAAGCCAATCTATTCATCAACATTATGGATAGGCTTTCACCAAACTTCATACGCTTACTTACACCCGGACAAGAATATACAGGTGGAATTGAATTTTTTAGAAATAATCCCAATCTGATTGTGGAAATTCCAGCCAATGAAATTTCTACAAATAATAACCAGTTATTTGAAATTCCCGAAAGCTTGAAAAGTGCATTACGAATTTACTTTTTAGGCGTTGTTGCAGGTGAAATAAACAAAGACCAAAGAAACAGAACAATGCTTGTTCACCCATCAAGATTACAGGGCGACCATAGCGATTTTACAAATTGGATTCGTAACACTTGTAATAGTTGGCAAAGATTGTTGTCAGGAAATGATGATGAAGATAGACGAGAATTATTACACGAATTTCAAACTTCATATTATCAATTACAACAAACAGTTCCTAATCTTCAATCATTTGCAGATTTAACAGGAACAAATTTAATTCACGCCATACGATACACACAAATCGTGGAAGTAAATTCACGAAATGGTGAAACGCCCCAAATTCCTTGGAATGATTCATATTCTTGGATTTTGGTTGGTGGGCAATCAATGGATAGAGGGTTTACCGTTGAAGGATTGACAGTTACTTATATGCCGAGAAATATAGGAACAGGAAATGTTGACACTATTCAGCAACGAGCAAGGTTTTTTGGCTACAAAAGAAATTATTTAGGTTTTTGTCGTGTCTTTCTTGACCAAGTAACAATAGATTCTTACAATTTTATTGTTGCTCACGAAGAAGATGTTAGAAACAGACTTTTAGAATTTGACCTTAACAACAGGCATTTGAACGATTGGGACAGAGAAGCTGTATTAGACCAAATGCTTAACCTAACAAGACGTAATGTGATTTATGATGATTTAGACAGGGATACTTTCGGCAATGATTGGTTTAGAATAAACGCACCACACGACACCGAAGAACTGATTGATTCAAACAGAGATTCTTTGTTTGCCTTTTTACATACCAACTCTGCCAGTTTTTCACAAGATGCAGGGCATCCAAGCAGAACGGAAGAACAAAAACATTTGGTTGCAAGAATTACTATCAAAGATTGTTTGGAGCATTTGCTTAACAAACTTCGTTACACAAGAGAAAGCGATTCTGCTACTTATTCAAGTTTACGTGGAATTTTGAAAAGTTACATTGAAGAACACCCAGACGAGGAGTGTTTGATTTATTTGATGAGTGCGTATGCGATTGATAATTGGGCAGGAAGAACCCGTAGGCTTGACCGAAACCAAGAAATTCAACAGTTATTTCAAGGGCGAAACCCAAGAACTGGTGAAGTAATTTACCCGGGCGATTCGGAAATCAAAGAAGATAATTTATTAACCATTCAAATTCACTTGCTGAATATCAGAGATACAGATTTTGCAAGAGTGCCAACACTTGCAATTTGGATTCCAGAACATATCGGCACAGACATAATCAGGCAAGTATGAATTTAATTGAGCTATATGATTCGCTTTTAATCCCTGAAAACGATACCAAAGTTTTCAATGCTATTGCTATTCCTGAATATCCCGAATTTAGAATTGCGATTGACTTTGAGGGTAATGCCGTTTTATTGCTATCAGTCACAAAACGAATAAAAGATATTAGCCTCAAAAACTTTCGCTTGAAGTATTTGCAACTTGAACAAAATGTTGAGTGTAAAGTATCAGAGAACGGTGCAGACAGATTACATACATTTACTGTAATTACTTTCAGAAGTGTAGATAGAAATTTGCAGGAATATTTTTTGAGAATTGCAGAAACCCTTGTAAAAGCAATAGGAATAAATCCAACACAACAACAAGTTGTTGATTCTTTGAAAAGATTTATTGAAGTGTTCAAAGTCTTGACAGACACACCAACCAACACAGTGAACGGACTTTGGGCTGAGTTATTTTTAATTGATAACACATCAAATCCGCAGACACTTTTAGAATATTGGCATATCATACCCGAAGAAAAATTTGACTTTAATGCAGGAACAGAACGGCTTGAAGTAAAGAGCAGTTCTACATTTGAACGCAAACACATTTTTTCATCAGAGCAATTAAATCCACCAGCAGACACACAAGTTTTAATCGCTTCAATTTTCGTAAAGCAAAATAATTCAGGCGTAAATATTCAACAACTTGTAGAGAGCATTTCGGACAAAGTCGCTAACGATTATGAACTGACAGAAAAACTAAACAGTATTGTTTGCAAGACACTTGGCAGTTCTTTGGAACATTCCTTAGGAATAAAATTTGACTATGAAATTGCTAAACAATCGTTACGCTTTTACAAGCACCAAGACATAAGCAAAATTGAAGCAGTCCACATTCCGACAGAAGTTTCGGAAGTTCGCTACAAATCAGATTTGACAGAAACTAAACATATAGACATAAATAAACTGATAGACAAACAAAAATTATTTAATGCAATTAAACCCTGACAAACAGCCAACGCACAAGCACACACATTTGCAAGCCGCACAAAGCCGCCACACAAACCAAAGCTTGCAAAAGAGTGTGCTTCTTGCCAACGCTGGAGAGACAACCGAGAAAGGGGCAGCAGGTAACAAGGTATTGCCAAAAGCGGGGCTGAACGGCTTCGATTGGACATTTGTGCA
>ERZ778018.1945-NODE-1945-length-14700-cov-4.410447_pt1 | contig 14700 bp, 12 predicted proteins | sample MGYA00375748_ERZ778018 | MGnify/ENA primary metagenome ERZ778018 (study PRJEB29350, sample SAMN05509839) | bioreactor metagenome | biome: bioreactor; material: wastewater | place: South Africa: University of Cape Town | collected 2014-04-22 ... | reverse complement strand
ATGAGCTGGCTCTGACCCGTCGCTATCTGGCATTGGAACGCTGGCGCCTTGGTCCGCGTCTGGTCGTTGAGTGGGTATTGCCCAAAGATCCGTTGCCGGCGATCACGTTGCCGATTCTGACCATCCAGCCCTTGGTAGAAAATGCCGTGCGCTATGCGGCGGAACGCAGTTCCGAGCCGTGCACCATTCGCATCGAATGTCTGGTGGGTGAGCAAGCCGTCAGTCTGTTGATCGATAATCCGGTCATCATGGATGATCAGCCGCCAGCCCGGGACGGCAACGGGATTTCTCTGCAGAATATCCGTGATCGGTTGGCGTTGATGTTTGCCGACCGTGCGAGTTTGCGCACTGGTGTGATCGACGCGCATTTTCGCGTCAAGCTGGTGCTGCCTCGCTCGCAAACGAACAAGAGGAAAGGATGACGCCATGCGTGTATTAATTGTCGATGATGAGCCGCTGGCCCGAGCACGTTTGCGGCGACTGTTGGCCGAACACCCGGATGTTCTGGTGGTGGGCGAGGCCGATCATGTGGCAAAGGCCGAGGCGGCACTCGCGTCTGAGCCGGAACTTGTGTTTCTCGATATCGAAATGCCCGGCGAGTCGGGATTGAGTTGGGCGAAGCGGTTACGCCAGTTGGCCGTGCCGCCCGCCATCATTTTCACCACGGCTCATCCCGGTCATGCGCTCGAAGCGTTTGCCAGCAGCCCGATCGATTACCTCGTTAAACCCATCGAGCCTGAACGGCTCGCCCAAGCCATCGCGCGCGCCGCACAACCCACACGCGCTCAGCAAAGTCACGAGCCGCGCCTGAACATCCAGATCGGACGTCAGCAGCGCGTGGTGTCCGCCTCCGACATCATCGCCGCATTGAGTGACGATAAATACACCCGCCTGATCACGGTTGAAGGCGAAGTGCTTCTGGAGCAGAGTCTCAAGGAACTGGAGGGTCTGTTCGGCGATTATTTGCTTCGCTTGCATCGACACAGTTTGATCAATCGTGCCCGCTTGCGGGGAATAAACCGCAATGCATCCGGTCAGCATCTGGCTGAGGTGGTGGGGTTGCCCGCGCCGCTGGAAATCAGTCGCCGGGCAATGCCCGCCGTGCGTGAAGCACTCGGAAGTGTCGATTGAAACAGTGTGCTAGAAGGGGGCAGGATCGCTGAATGTCTGCGTGATTCCGCTTGCGGGGTCAGGAAAAGACAACGATTCGGCATGGAGCATGAGCCGGGCATGGTTTTGTGCATGAGAGTGATAGAGCGTATCGCCCTGAATCGGGTGGCCGATGGACAGCATATGCACCCGAAGCTGGTGCGAGCGGCCGGTAATGGGTTCCAGCGCCAGGCGAGCGTAATCCGCCGTTTGGTTCAGCACGACATAACGCGTTTGGGAAGGCCGGCCCTGTTCCTCGTCGATCCGGTAGCGGGGTCGATGTTCCCTGTCCGGGCCGATGGGCCGATCAATTAAACCTTTGGACTGCTCGGGCGCGCGATCGACTTGGGCGATGTAGCGCTTTTGTGTGCGTCGATCCTGAAACGCGATTGATAGTGTGCGGTGCGCCCGCGCGTGCCGTGCCAGCACCATTACCCCTGACGTATCCCAGTCCAGTCGATGCACGATCCGCGCTTCGGGAAATTCCTGATTGACACGGGTGATCAGGCTGTCGGTTTTGTGCGCTTCTTTGCCCGGTTGGGTGAGCATGCGCGTGGGCTTGGCGATGATCAGAAAATCCGCCGTTTCGGCCAGCAGGCGCCAAGGCTCAGTGGTGTCGGTTACGCCCGCGAGATGCCCGTGATTTGTGTTTGGATTCATGAGCGGCTATGAATAGCCGCACGTAGCGCCGCTTCAATTTCTGCGCAGCGTTTGGGCGAATCCACGGCATGACCCTGTCTTTCTACCACGTAAAATGCATCCTCAACGCGTTCACCCAGTGTGCTGACGCGTGCGTGATTGAGGCTGATGTCCAAATCGGCGAACGCGGTTGTGATGTCGGCCAGCAGGCCGGGGCGATCCTTGGTGATGATCTGGATTTCGGTGCGTCCTCGACGGTGGTCACTCAAAAACTGAATTTGAGTCGCCACATCGATGCTGGCGAGTTGAGGTGGGCTGCGGCGGTGAATACGGGTGCGCGCAGCATCCGTGCTTTGCAACCGAAAGCGCAGGCGCGTGCGCAACATGTCGAGCGACCAGTGATCCAGTCGTGCGCCATTATGCTGGTCGAGAATAAAGAACTCGAACAACGCCCGCTTCTCCAAGTGCGCAGCAGTGGGCGTGATCACGGTCATGTTGGCCGATTGAACATTCAATCCGCTGCGGTCGAGTTCGGTCACAATGCGCGCGAACTGGCCGTGACTGTTCTCGGTTAATACCAGAATCTGGATGGCATCCTGATCGGGCGTGTTACTGATCCACAAGACGGGCAAGCGGTCTTCCCCCAACGCCAGGCGCGCATGTTGCAGCACAGGTGCGATGTCGGTACGCAGAAAATAATCGTCCGGCAGGCTCTCGAACCAGTCGGCGAGGTCTTCAGCGGGAATATTGGCGGCGATGCCTTCGCGGAGCGCTGCTGCTCGCGTTGCATCGACGATCTCGCGCGCACTCTGCTCGCCTTGGTTGAACCAGTTTTCGGTCAACTGGTGCAGGCGCTTGAGCAGGGCATCACGCCAGGAATTCCATAGGTTGAGGTTAGTGGCGCAGATGTCGGCCACTGTGAGCAGGTATAGGTCATCCAGTCGGGCAGAGCTGCCGACGATACGCGCGAATTCCTCCACCACGGTGGGATCTTCGATATCCCGACGCTGCGCGGTGAACGACATCAACAAATGGTTTTCGACCAACCAGGCCATGCGTTCGGCCTCTGCGCTGGGTAAACCATGCGCATTGGCAAATTGCCGTGCATCGACGGCCCCCAATTCTGCGTGGTCGCCGCCACGACCTTTGGCGATATCGTGGAACAATCCGGCAAGATAGAGAGTCTCCGGGCGGTGGACACGATGGATGATCTGGCTGGCCATCGGGTGTTCTTCTGTGAATTGCGGCTGGGAAAAGCGCCGCAGGTTACGGATGACCAGAAGGGTGTGTGCATCGACCGTATAAGCATGGAACAGATCGAACTGCATGAGGCCGACGATCTGACTGAAAGCCGGTATGTAGGCCGCCAGAACGCCGCTGAGATTCATGGCCTTGAGTGCCCGGTAGACGCCGGTCTTGTTCTGCCAAATCGCCATGAACAATTGTTGCGTCTGAGGGTTTTTGCGGAAACCCTCGTCGATGACGCTGAGGTTGGCCCGAAGCTGCCGGGACGTAGCGGCGCTGGGGCCCAGCAGTTCGGTGTGCTGCGCCAGAAGCAGGAACATTTCGAGGATGGCTGTTGGCGAGCGCATGAATACCTGCGCATCGACAGTTTCCAGCAAATGTCCCCTGATGCGGAATCGGGCATTGATCGGAATGATGCGGTTATCCGGATGCGGGTCGAGTGCCTCGCGAAAGTTTTGGAGAATCAGCTGGTTGAGGCGTTCGATTTCGATGGTGGTACGGAAGTACCGCTGCATGAACCGTTCGACGGCAAGGTTGCCGTCCTGCTCGCCCTCATAGCCGAACTGTGATGCCAATGTTTTCTGGTGCAGCAGCAGAAGGCGCTCTTCGGCGCGTCCTGCCAAGGCATGCAGACCGATGCGGACTTGGCTGATAAAAGCCTCAGCCTCCGTGAGTGTCTGCCATTCCCGATCTCCCAGCAGGCCATGTTCGTGCATGGCATCCAATGTACCTGCGCCCGCTACCCGGTTGCCGATCCAGCGAAGGGTGTGCAAGTCACGCAGGCCACCGGGACTCTCTTTGATATTGGGTTCGATTTTGGCGCCCATTTCATCGAACGTTTGATAGCGTATGGCCTGTTCGGCCGTTTTGGCCTGGAAGAAAGGCCAGTCCTGAAAGACCTGATCTGAACGAACCAATTGGTCCAGTTGTTTGAACAGTGCGGCATTGCCGGTAATCAGGCGCGCATCCAACAGGTTGGTGTATACCGTCACGTCGTCGCGCCCGGCGATCAGGCATTCTTCGACCGTGCGCACCGCGTGACCGATTACAAGGCCTGCATCCCACAAATGGCGCAGAAAATCCTGGATGGCTGAGTCGGGTTGATGGGTTTCGAGCAGGATCAGCAGATCGATGTCCGAATGCGGGAATTGTTCGCCGCGACCATAACCACCGACTGCGACCAGAGCAGTCGCACCTGACGCAAGTTCCTCGGGCCAGTAGCTTTTGAGCAATTCGTCGATCAGATGGGTGTGCGTTTCGAGAAACACTCGTGCGCCATCGGTCGCACGCAGCGCCTCCGGCCACGTTGCCAGATGCTGGGCAATGAGGGCGCCAAGATCGGCGTGCTCTTTCGAATGCACCATTAGTGATGGGCTCATGCGGGCAATATCATGCTGGCGGGACGGGAATCGCCACTCAAGATGTCGAAGCCGTCTTCGGTGACCGCAATCGTATGTTCCCACTGCGCCGATAGGGAGTGATCCTTGGTGACGACAGTCCAGCCGTCGTTCAGGAGTTTGATGTCGCGTTTGCCCGCGTTGATCATCGGTTCAATGGTGAACACCATGCCGGGCTCCAGTCGAATGCCTTCGCCCCGCTTGCCATAGTGCAAGACCTGAGGATCCTCGTGGAAACTTTGGCCCAGACCGTGGCCGCAATATTCGCGAACGACGGAAAACCCACTGGATTCGGCTACTTTCTGAATGGCCGCGCCGATATCGCCCAGTGTTGCGCCCGGCCTGACTTCCTCGATGCCGCGCATCATGGCGTCATAGGTCACGTCGATAAGTCGTTGTGCCCGGATGGATGGCGTGCCGACGGTGTACATGGCGGATGTATCGCCGTACCAGCCTTCCTTGATAACGGTAACGTCGATATTCATGATATCGCCGTTTTCCAGTTTTCGGGGGCCGGGAATGCCGTGACAGACCTGGTGATTGAGCGAGGTACAAAGCGATTTGGGGAAACCGTGATAACCCAAAGTGGCGGGCACACCGCCTTGCACTTCGGTGATGTGCTTGTGTGCTACCGAGTTCAGCTCGTCGGTCGTAGCGCCCGCGAGGACCAGCGGCCGAAGCAGGTTCAGGACTTCTGTCGCCAGCAGGCTGGCACGACGGATTTTTTCAATTTGTTCCGGCGTTTTAATGATGATGCTCATGTTTTTGGACGTTGGCTGCGTAGGAATAGAAACTCAAGTGTACCAAATCCGCGCACGCCGATCCCACGCTGGCCGTTAGCCATGCGGACTTGCCTGAAAGTGATTTTTTAGCTTGAGGTTAACGCAGTCAGTAGTTGATCGACGCGGGTTTTATCGAATGGCCCGATCTTCTGGTAGCGAATATTGCCTTTGGCATCCAGCACGAAGAACGTGGGTGTCAGACGAACCGGCCCGAACGCGGCGGCGGCAGCACCGGTTTTGTCCTGCAACACGGTATAGGGGATTTTCTTTTCCGACACCATGGCCTTGAGCTGGTTGAGTGAGTCATAAGACATCGCCATGCCGACTACATTGACCCCTTTGGTCGAGAACTTGTCGTACAGCGCGATCATGTGCGGAATTTCTTCCACACAACCGGGGCAGGTTGTTGCCCAGAAGGTGATGGCGGTTGGCTTGCCCAGAAGAGACGACAGTTCGACGGGTTTGCCGTCCAGGTTTTGTACCGCGAGCCCACTGAGTTTGACGGGCGTTTCGGTCGAGCAACCGGTAAGGGCGCTGAAGAGCCCGAGCGCGGCGCCACCGATCAGCAGGCGACGTTGGGCGGAGAAATTGGGTTCTGCATTCATGGTTTCACCTGGATGTGTACTTGGCCGGGGTATCGTTCTGTTGTGGCCGGTTATGCCTGCTCTTCAAGCGAACTGCGGGTCAGTACGCCAAAAGTCCGCTTGAATGGCGGGACAGTCGTGCGCTGACCGATCAGGACATCGACCTTATTTGCGCGCATGAGTTCACGGGCTTCGATCAGAGTCAGGCCTATATCGACCGCCTTGGCCGGGAACATGGTCAATTCGGTGGTCAGATCAACGATGCGTTCGGAAGGTTTCTGCTCGTCATGGCTTGTGTCCGCCCCCGGCGTTTCCGGCAGCTTTACGTCTTCCGATGCAGTTTCTTCCGGCGGGTTGTGGTTGGTAAGCGTGGTCACAAAGCGATCCAGCTCGTAGCCTGAAATCACCCCGATGGGCTGACGGTGATCATCTCGAACCACCAGCCACTCCGGGGTGGCGGTCTTCAATTTCTGTAGATCACTGACGGAGCATTGGGCCGTTGCTTCGGTAAAGTTGCGGTTGATGATGCTGCTGATCGCGATATCGTTTGCATTGTGCCAAAGCGAGAGCAGTCGCAGTTGTTGGCTGTTGGCAAAGAGTACAGCATCGTAGATGCCATCTTTGCCAAAAAGTGTCCGGCTGGTGAGGCTGGCAATAATGATCGTGACCATCGCGGGCATGATGGTGCCCGTGTCCCCCGTGAGTTCAATCACGGCCGTCAGCGCCGCCAGTGGTGCTTGCAGCGTTGCGCCCATCATGGCCCCCATGCCCAACACCGTGTAATAGGCCACATCGCTGATCGGAATCTGGGTAAAACTTAATAACACCGTGCCAAATGCACTTCCGGTGAACCCACCGATAACAAGGGTCGGGCCGATCGAGCCTAACGGCAGTCCAAAGCCTAAAGTCAGCGCACTGAGTAGCAGCTTGGCGACAATCAGGAACAGCAGCAAAAGCAGGGTGAATTTAGCCCCGGCAGCCAACCCGACCGAGTCGTAACTGATACTCATGATTTGAGGCAGGTACATCCCCACAAGCCCGGTAATGATGCCGATCAAGCCAAATCGAAGCCAGACCGGCCATTTCCAGGTTCTATGAATCGACACCTCGGCGATGTGGGTGTAGGCAGCAGAGAAGGCACCGATGACCAGACCGAGTAGAACCAAGACCGGTATTTCCCACAAGGCAAGCGAGTGGTACAGCTGGATGTTAAAAGCCGGATTGTCACCAAAAAACAGAGTGGAAAATAGTGCGCCAGCCGACGAAGCCAGAATGATGGGAATGAATGTGGCAAGCGTGTACTGCCTGACAATTAATTCAAGCACGAGGATGACGGCGGCCAGCGGCGTGTTAAACGATGCGGCGATGGCCGCTGCCGCACCACAGCCAACCAAGGTGCGCACGCTGTTTTGGGGTAAATCAAGGCGCTGACCCAGCAAGCTCCCGGCCGTTGCGCCCAAATGCACGCCGGGTCCTTCTCGTCCATTCGACAACCCCACCAGAAGCCCCCAGACGGCGCTGAAAAATTGCACAATCGCATTCGGCCAAGGGAGGTCTGCTTGAGAACGGTGAAACCGGATGATCACAAAGCCCACGCCAACCGCACGGGCGGCTTGAGGGATCAGCATAAACGCGACGCCAAGGATTATTCCGCCCAGCGTGGGTAACCAGAATCGCCACTCGATTGGCAGCGCGGAATAATTATCTGGACTCGGCAACCCCAGAAAATAAATCTGCAGTGATTCCAGCGTAAAGCGAAACAGAGTAACCAATGCTGAAGCGACGATACCGGCAAACAAGCCTAAAATAGCCATGGGGGTGAGGGCATCTGGGCTGGCAAGTCTGAGTCTGAGTGGGTCTAAAATGACGCGGATTTTGTTGCGCACGGGATTCCTCGTTTACCCAATCCATTCATGAAGCTTTGTTATGATGCGTTATAGATGAATTATTTGCTATTTCTTAGGGGCTATTTCTTAGGGGCCATTTGTGGGGAGTAAAACATGAAGAAAATTGGCATTGTCGGAGGAACGGGCTACACCGGCGTCGAATTGATGCGCTTGCTGGCACGTCATGGCGGGGTGGAGATTACGGCCATTACCTCTCGCGGCGATGCAGGGTCGCGAGTGGATGCCATGTATCCGAATCTGCGCGGTGCGATTGATTTATGTTTTACCGCCCCGGATGAGGCAAATCTTGCCGATTGCGATCTTGTCTTTTTCGCCACGCCGAATGGCATCGCCATGCAGCAGGCACCCGAGCTTCTTGCTCAAGGCGTTAAGGTGATTGATCTTGCGGCGGATTATCGGATCAAGGATCTGGATGTCTGGTCGAAATGGTACGGCATGACCCACGCTTCGCCAGATTGGGTTGAGCGTGCCGTGTATGGCTTGCCGGAACTGTATCGTGATGAAATCCGCGATGCTGAACTGGTGGCGAATCCCGGCTGCCATGTTACCGCGACAACGCTTGGGTTGTTGCCGTTGATGGGGCAGGCGTGGGTCGATCATGACCGGCTGGTTGCCGATTCCAAATCCGGTACCAGTGGCGCCGGTCGCAAGGCTGAGGTGCCGATGCTGATGGCCGAAGCGGGTGAGAGCTTCAAGGCATACTCGGCCAATGGTCACCGCCATCAGCCCGAAATTGTGCAGACCCTCGCCGCAGTGGCAGAGCGTTCCATCGGGCTGACTTTTGTGCCTCATTTGATACCGATGGTGCGTGGTATCGAAGTGAGCTTGTATATTCCACTTCTCGGAGAACCGAACGTGGATGTGCAGCAGTTATATGAAGCCTATTACGATGCGGAGCCATTTGTTGATGTCATGCCGCCGGGCAGTCACCCCGAAACCCGCAGCGTGCGTGGCAATAACTTGTGCCGGATGGCGATTTTCCGGCCTCAGGGCGCGGCAACATTGGTCATCAGTTCGGTCATCGATAATTTGGTCAAGGGCGCGGCGGGTCAAGCCGTGCAGAATATGAACCTGATGCTGGGCTTTCCCGAGCAACAAGGGCTTGATCTGGTCGCCCTGTCCCCGTGAAAAACACAACGAAAGTTGAGCATCTGCTCGACTTTTGGGCCATGATGGAACCCATGTTTCGGGTTTAAACCGGCCAGAATTCTGGAGTGAAATGATGAATACAGAAGTGATTGAAGCAGCAGTGGACGAAGCGCCACTGATTTTTACCGAAAATGCCGCCAATAAAGTGCGCAGTTTGATTGAGGAAGAAGGTAATCCCGATTTGAAGCTTCGTGTCTTCATAACCGGTGGCGGTTGTTCCGGGTTCCAGTACGGCTTCATGTTTGAAGAGGCCGCGCAGGAAGACGACGCACAGGTGGAACGCGGGGGCGTGACCTTGCTCGTCGATCCCATGAGCATTCAGTATCTTGAAGGCGCCGAGATTGATTATAAAGAAGACATAACGGGAGCTCAGTTTGTGATCCGTAACCCGATGGCATCGACCACCTGCGGTTGTGGTTCATCCTTCTCGATTTAGAGGTTCTTCATGGATAAAGTGCAAAACGGGTATGTACCCGGTCTCAAGGGCGTGCCCGCCACGGAGTCCGCCATTTCCTTTCTGGATGGACAGGTCGGCCTGCTCACGTACCGCGGGTTTCCCATCGTCGACTTAGCTCGATTCAGCAGTTTCGAAGAGACCGCCTGGATACTGATCAATGGCGGGTTGCCCGAAACGGATGAACTGGCGCGTTTCGATGCGGAACTGCGTGCCAACCGCCGCGTAAAGTACAACGTGCGTGACATCATGAAGTTTCTGCCGATTGATGGACACCCCATGGAGGCGCTGCAAACCTGTGTCGCGAGTTTGGGCATGTTCTATCCGGGCCAAGAGCGGATGACGGCCAATGGCGTCAATGCCGACAGTGAGTTTGTCGAACAGATGATCGTGAAAATTCTCGCGAGTATGGCGACGCTGGTGTCGATGTGGGAGCACATCCGGCGTGGCGACGATCCGGTACAACCGCGCACCGACCTCACCTATGCCGAAAATTTCCTGTACATGATGAACGAGCGTGAACCCGATCCGGTTGAGGCGCGCATCATGGATGCCTGCCTGGTGTTGCACGCAGAACACACCATCAACGCGTCTACCTTCTCTGCTCTGGTTTGCGGCTCCACCCTCGCGCCGCCGAATCTCGTGGTCGCATCGGCCATCGGTACGCTGGCAGGGCCTCTGCATGGCGGCGCCAACCAGCGCGTACTGAACATGCTGGACGAAATCGGCTCGGTCGAAAAAGTATCCGACTGGCTGGATCAGCGCCTGGCAAACAAACAGGTGGTCTGGGGGGTTGGGCATCGCGAATATAAGGTCAAGGATCCACGGGCCGATATTTTGCAAGGTTTGCTCGAGCAGTTGCGCGAGCACCGCAGCGGACAGATTTCGCCACTGTACGAAATCGCGATGGCGTTGGAACGTTGCGCCGAGGAACGTTTGGCGCCGAAGGGCATTTTCCCGAATGTAGATTTCTATTCGGGCCTGCTGTACGAAGCGCTGGGTATTCCGAGGGATCAGTTCACCCCAATCTTTGCGATTTCCCGCACGGCGGGTTGGTTGGCGCACTGGAAAGAGCAAATCGCTAATAACCGTATCTTTCGCCCGACACAAATCTACCAAGGCTACGAGCCGCGCAGCTATCAGCCTATGTCGTCGCGTTGATTCGCAAGATAGGAACGCTCTAGGCTGGGAAAAACCCACCCAGAATGCGCAGACCTTCCGCCCCTGTCACCGAAGGGGCGTTGCCCCCTTCTCCCAGCAAGAATTGCCGTGCCAGCCAAGCAAATGCGGCGCACTCCACGCATTGAGGATCAATCCCGAACAGATCGCTGGTTTCGACCCGCGTTCCTGCTCGTATGTCGTGAATTGCATCTTGAATCTGATCGGTGAGAAATTGGTTTCTGGCGCCACCTCCTGCCAAAACGACCAATGGCTCAGAATCGGCAGCAAGCCAAGGGCGTAGTGATTCGGCTATGGTGTGCGCCGTCAGTGAAGCCAGCGTGGCTTGAATGTCTTCAGGCGGTAGTGTTTCCAACCAAGTGGAAGCCTGTGTTCGAAGCCATTCGAGATTGAATAACTCGATACCTGTTGATTTGGGCGCTGCTTGTTGGAAAAACGGTTCGTTCAGCAGATGTTGAAGCAGGGGCTTATTCGGCTTTCCGCTCGCAGCCCATTGCCCGTTCTCGTCGAACGAAAGCCCTCGATGGTGTTTTATCCATGCATCCATCAAGGTGTTTGCCGGGCCTGTGTCAAACCCGAGTAAAGGTGTGTCCGGCACCATCACGGCAATATTGGCAATGCCGCCCAGGTTGACGGTAATAAGGGTGCTGTCTTCGCCTTCTTTTGCGCCAAAGAGCGCCCTGTGCGCGGGCGGGACCAATGGCGCCCCTTGTCCACCTGCCGCCATGTCACGGCGCCGGAAATCCGCGATGACATTAATGCCTGTCCGCTCGGCAATCACATTCGGGTCGCCAATTTGCAGGGTAAAAGACGGTGATGATGACGGACGGTGGCGGATAGTCTGGCCGTGACTGCCAATGGCAACGACATCACTGGCTTGAATGTGATGTTCTGATAGCAGCGCCAAGACACATTTGCCGACGTGTTCAGCCATTCGGATATCCAATAGCCCGAGATAATCGATCGCGTCGATGTGGTCGGGCGTTTTGCCGAGTGCCAGCAGGCGCATGTCTTTAGCCAAATCGCCCAGATCGAGTGTCTGGTGCGCAATGACGCGCGCACGTTTGCCGGAAAAATCTACGGCGCAGGCATCAATACCATCCATGCTGGTACCCGACATCACACCAATGAATACCCCTTTTTCTGCGCGTTCAGCCAAGTCAGAGAAGGGAGACATCGGAACTAGTCCGCCGTGGCAGTGACGGTGTTCGTTACGGTTTGTGCCGCCTGACGCTCATCCTTGGCCATTAAATCCAAGGCAGTCTGTGTCTGGGCGAGGAAATCCTGTCGATATTTCGAGGGAATCGGGTTGGCTTCCGGGAGTTTGGCTACCAGCGGATCGGTGTATACGCCCTTGACGTGAAATTCATAATGCAGATGCGGGCCGGTTGCGGCCCCCGTCATCCCGACGTAGCCGATTGTCTCGCCCATGTCGACGCTGCTGCCTCTTTTTAAATGATTGTTGAAGCGGGACATGTGGCCATAAACCGTTTCGAAGCCGCCATCATGCTTGATTTTGATGACCTTGCCGTAACCGTGCTGCCAGCCGATAAACTCGATTTTTCCGCGGCCTGCGGCGTGGATAGGTGTGCCCGTGGGCGCTGCAAAGTCCACGCCTTTATGTGCCCTAATCTTATGATAGAGCGGGTGCATGCGGTGCATATTGAATTTCGAGCTGATTCTTGAAAATGCGACTGGATAACGCAGAAAACCGCGTGCCAAGCTCGCGCCGTTGGGTTCGTAATAGCCGGTTTTTCCATTTGGAGCGGTATAACGCACGGCCTGATAGGTTTTGCCATTGTTGACGAATTCCGCAGCGACAACAGCGCCGGTATCAACGTGCTTGCCGTTGACATATTTCTCTTCATATACGATCCGGAAGTGATCGCCGTTTTGGACGTCTTTCAGGAAATTGATCTTCCAGCCGAAAATGTCGGCCAGTTCCATAACCATGTTTGCGGATAAGCCCGATTCGATTGCAGATTGGTATAAAGAACTGTCGATAACGCCTTCCGCTGTGGCCAGTCGTGTTTCCATCGGGAGAACGATCTTGTCCGCGGTGAACTGGTCGTTTGCGTCTCGGCGAATGCTCAGGGTCTTGTTGGGAGCCAGTTGATAGTTGATGGCGAGCAGTTGATTGTCTGGTGTCATCTCTACATTGAGCTGGTCGCCAGGGCGCAGATTCTTGAGCGGTGCGGCTTGGTCGCCGACCGCAATGACATCCGAGACAGTCTGATAGTTCAGGCCCAAACGAGAGAAGATCGTCGACAGACTGTCACCGGATTTGACCTTGATGGTGGTAGCAACCGGTGCTGGTTCCGTGGGTTCAGCTGGCGACGTTTGAGGCAAGGTCAGTGTGAATGCCGGGTCGGGCAGCGGATCTTCATTGAATAGCGAGGCTGTGGAAGTTGGGGATTCTGCGGAAGGGGCGTTGTTTGTCGATTGTGATACGAGGTCGGGTTCTGGCGGCGTCGGCGCAATCGCATCGGCGATACTCAGATCAATGCGCTGATCAAGAGCCGGGTCGGTCGGGATCGAAATCTTGGCGATGACCATGCCCAACGAACCAACACCTAAAATCAGGGCGCTGACTCGAATCCAAGGGGCAATGCGCGTTTTTTTTCGAGTAGTCGCAAACAGGGGGCGTGAATCCATGGGGGTGTATTCCATTCAGTATTATTAATATAAACGGGTACCATACAAGGCTTGCTTTAAGGTTTCAATGTAACGAGAGATGAATTGTGGACAACCGATTGACGACTGCGTTGGAAGAGATACGCCGTGGCGCTGAAGAGATTTTGTTGGAGCAGGACTTGGTCGAGCGACTGAAGTCCGGCCGTACGCTACGAATCAAGGCGGGCTTTGACCCGACGGCCCCTGATCTGCACCTCGGGCATACGGTACTGATTAATAAGTTGCGCCAATTTCAACAGATGGGTCATCACATTCTATTTCTGATTGGCGACTTTACCGGGATGATTGGCGACCCGACGGGTAAAAGTGCGACCCGCCCGACATTGACGCGGGAGCAAGTGCAGGAAAACGCGAAAACCTATCAGCGCCAGATATTCAAGATTCTGGACCCCGAGAAAACAGAAATCGTGTTCAATTCTACCTGGATGGGCGCGATGACGGCGGCCGATTTGATTGAGCTGGCGAGTCGTCAAACCGTGGCACGCATGTTGGAGCGGGATGACTTTTCCAAGCGTTACTCCGGTCACCAGCCTATTGCGATCCATGAGTTCTTGTATCCACTGGTGCAGGGTTACGACTCGGTGGCGCTGAAAGCGGATGTCGAACTGGGGGGTACCGACCAGAAGTTCAACCTGCTGATGGGGCGCGAGTTGCAGAAGCAATATGGTCAGCCGCAGCAAACAGTCATCACCATGCCCTTGCTCGAAGGGCTCGATGGCGTACAGAAAATGTCAAAATCGCTGGGTAACTACATTGGGATCGAGGAAGTACCCGATGAGCAGTTCGGCAAGCTGATGAAGATTTCAGATGAATTGATGTGGCGTTACTTTGATCTGCTCTCCTTCCGCCCGTTGGTTGAGATCAAGAAGCTGCGCGCAGAAATGCAAGCCGGGCGCAATCCACGAGATATTAAGTTCGAGTTGGCGATGGAGATTGTCGACCGGTTCCATGGAGCGGGATCGGGTGCCGAGGCGCGCGAGCGTTTTATTGCCCGGTTTGCAAAATCCGAAATCCCGGACGATTTACCCGAACATGACTTGCCCGCAGGGCTTGGCGTGGCACAGGCTTTGAAAGAAATCGGCATGGCGGCATCTACCTCCGAGGCATTTCGTCATATGAAAGCGGGCGCAGTGCGCCTTGGCGGAGAAGTTATCGGTGACAAAGGGGCTGTTCTGGAGGCTGGCGAGTTCATTATTCAGGTGGGCAAGCGCCGCATCGCGAAAATAAATGTGACAAATGTCACACCGAGGGCTTGACGGAAAATATCAGCGCTGTATAGTTCGCCTCCCTGCTGCGAGGTAGTGGCGGGGCGGTTTTGAGGGGCTGTAGAGGCGGCGGCACTTAGAAAAATAAGTGTTGACTGGGTGAAGGCGTTAAGTATAATGCGCACCTCCTCGAAACGAGAGAAGACGAGACGAAAGCGAAAGGCGAGTAGTTAAGTGGCCTTAACCGGAAGGGTTAAGGGTAAAAAATCTTTAAGAATCAAGATGATTTGTGTGGGTGCTTGTGTTGTCTGGGGAT